>Ga0247822_10001632_pt1 | contig 13889 bp, 13 predicted proteins | sample 13C_Cellulose_Da_FD_192423 | JGI IMG/M metagenome (GOLD analysis project Ga0247822, IMG submission 192423) | Soil microbial communities from agricultural site in Penn Yan, New York, United States - 13C_Cellulose_Day30 | ecosystem: Environmental > Terrestrial > Soil > Agricultural land | place...
TGCCGGTGGAGCCTGTCGTCGCCGACGGCTTCTACGAGTGGCGGGCCGCGGCCGCCCGCAAGGCGCCGCGCCAGCCGTTCCTGCTCGGCCCCGACGCCGGCCCGGTGACGTTCGCCGGGCTGTGGGATCGCTGGCGGTCGCCGGCCGGGTGGATCGAGTCGTTCACGATCGTCACCACCGCGGCGGCGCCGCTGGTCGCGCCGCTGCACGACCGCATGCCGCTGGTCATCGCTCCCGCCGACCGCGCGCGCTGGCTGGCCGCGGACGAGGTGCCGGCCGAGGCGCTCGGCGATCTGCTGAGCGGCCCTCCGCTCGCGGGCTGGACGGTGACCGAGGTCGAGCCGTGGATCAACGCGCCCGGCCGCGAGCGCGGCGCCGCGCCCTGATACCATGAGCCGATCGTGAGCTTCCCCGAGGCGCTCCTGCACGAGCTGCGGCACGGACCGACCGCGTGGGCGGTGCTGGCCTGGCTGGTCGTCCTGTCGCTGGCGCGCGTGTCGTCGCCGGTCGCGCGCACCCGCCTGAGGGTGCCGACCGCGTTGCTGGTCCTGCACGCGGTCACCGTGGTGGTGACGGCGGCGATGGACTCCGCCGACTACGTCGCCAAGGCGCCGCGGGTGGCCGGGCTCGCCTTCGTCCTGCTGGCGGTGGTCGGCGTCGCCCAGGTGGCCCTGTTCTGGATCGCGCTGCCCAAGGCCGGCGTGCGGGTGCCGCGCATCGTCGTCGACGTGGTCACCGCGATCGCCGCCATCGTCGCGCTGATCGCGGTCGGCAAGCGGGCCGGGTTCTCGGTCGCCGGCCTGATCACCACCAGCGCCGTGCTGACCGCGGTGATCGGCTTCTCGATGCAGGACACGCTCGGCAACCTGATGGGCGGGCTGGCGCTGCAGATGGACAGCTCGATCAAGGTCGGCGACTGGATCTCGCTCGGGCCGGGCCAGCCGGTCGGCCAGGTCACCGAGATCCGCTGGCGCTACACCGCGATCGAGACCCGCAACTGGGAGACCGTGGTCATCCCCAACTCGGTGCTGATGAAGGGCACCGTGATCGTGCTCGGCCGCCGCGCCGGGGCGCCGCTGCAGCTCCGCCGCCACCTCGAGTTCCACGTCGACTACCGGACCCCGCCGACCGAGGTGATCGCCGCGATCCTGCGCGAGCTGCGCTCCGACCCGGTCCGCAACATGGCCGAGACGCCGCCGCCGCAGGCGATCTTCTTCGGCATCCGCGACAGCTACGCGGTCTACGCCGTCCGCTACTGGCTGCTCGACCTCAGCGCCGACGACGGCACCGACAGCGAGGTCCGCATCCGGGTCTACTACGCGCTGCAGCGCGCCGGCATCCCGCTGGCGATCCCGGCCCAGGCCGTGTTCGTGACCAGCGAGGACGAGGAGCGCCGCGAGCGCAAGGCGCGCGAGGAGCACGTCCGCCGCCTGGCCGCGGTCGATCGGGTCGACCTGTTCCGCGCGCTCAGCCCCGCCGATCGCGACCAGATGGCCGATCGGCTGCGCCCGATGCCGTTCGCCCGCGGCGAGGCGGTCACCCACGAGGGCGATCTCGACGACGGCCTGTTCATCATCGTGCGCGGCGAGGCGGCGGTGCGGATCGGCCCGGGCGAGGCCGCCCGCGAGGTCGCCCGGCTCGGGCCCGGCCAGTTCTTCGGCGAGATGTCGCTGATGACCGGCGAGGTGCGGTCGGCGACGGTGATCGCGCTCACCGATCTCGAGTGCTACCGGCTCGACAAGCCGGTGTTCGAGGACCTGCTGCGCCAGCGGCCCGAGCTGGCCGAGGCGGTCGCCGAGCTGCTGGCCGAGCGCCGGGTCGCGCTGGCATCGGCGCGCGACGAGGCCGAGCACAGCCGTCACCGCCGGCTGGCCACCGCCAAGCAGGACCTGCTCGGCCGCATCCGCAACTTCTTCGCGCTCGAGAAGAACTGATCCCCCCGAGGAGCCATGCGCTACCTGCACACCATGATCCGCGTCCGCGACCTGCCGGCGGCGCTCCGCTTCTTCTGCGACGGGCTCGGCCTGCACGAGGTCCGCCGCCGCGATCACGAGGGCGGCCGCTTCACCCTGGTCTTCCTCGGCCAGCCCGGCGGCGGCGCCGACACCCCGCAGCTCGAGCTGACCCACAACTGGGACCAGACCGAGCCGTACACCGGCGGCCGCAACTTCGGCCACGTCGCCTACGAGGTCGCCGACATCTACGCCGCCTGCCAGCGCCTGATCGATCTCGGCTACGTGATCAGCCGGCCGCCGCGCGACGGCCGCATGGCGTTCGTCCGGTCGCCGGACAACATCTCGGTCGAGCTGCTGCAGCAGGGCGACGCCCTGCCGCCGCGCGAGCCGTGGACGACGATGGCCAACGTCGGCGAGTGGTGATCACCCACGAGGTCGCCGGGCTGGTCCTGGCCACGCCCGACGTCCCGGTCGGCCGCCGCTCGGTGTACGCCCACCTGTGGCCGGCCGGCGTCGTGCTGGCCGAGCAGCTGGCCGGGCCGCTGGCGGCCTCGCTGGCCGGCCGCGTCGTCGTCGAGCTCGGCTGCGGGCTCGGCCCGGCCGGCCTGGCCGCCGCCCGCCACGCCGCGCGGGTGATCCTCACCGACGCCGAGCCGGCCGCGCTCGCGCTCGTCGAGGCCAACGCCCGCGCCAACCGCCTCGCCGTCGACACCCGCGTCGTGTGCTGGGGCGACGACCTGCCGGCCGAGCTGCGCGCCGCCGCCGACGTCGTGGTCGCCGCCGACGTCGCCTACGACGTGCGCCAGCGCCGGCCGCTGCTGGCCACCATCGAGGCCCTGCTCGCCCCCGGCGGCGTGGCCTGGCTGGCCGATCCCGGCCGGACGTCGCGGCGCGAGCTCGCCCACCACACCGCGCTGGCGATCGCGCAGCACGGCCGGTTCGCGCCGCCGCGCGACCTCGCCACCAGCGACGGCAGCGAGGATCGCGCGGTGATCCTCTACCGGCTCGAGCGGGTGTGACCGGAACGTCACACCCGCGATCGATCGATCGGCCTCGCCCGCAGACGGGCTCGTCCGATCTCCTGTGAACAACTCGGCTCACTTCGTTCGCCTCAGGCCAGCGGATGGATCACCACCACCGTCGTCGTCCACATCGCGTGGCTGACCAGCGACGCGGGCAGGCGACCGGTGCGCACGCGCAGCCACGTCCACACCCCGCCGCAGGCGAGCGCGACCGCGACGATCAGCACCGAGCCGGCGCCGGCCTGGGCGGCGGCGTAGGTGAGCAGCGACAGCGCGGCGGCGCGCTCGATCGGCTGCCGCTCGGCGAGGGCGCCGAGCAGGACGCCGCGCCACAGCAGCTCCTCGGCGACGACGACCAGCAGGAGCAACGGCACGGCGCGGGCGCGCTGGTAGGGGCCGGCCAGCGCGACCACCTCGGCGACGTCGGCGCGCAGCCCGGGCACCACGTGCGCCGCCAGGTGGTAGCCGCCGTAGGTGACGCCCACCATGACCGCGCCGGTCAGCGCGCCGAGGCGGAGGTCGTCGAGGGTCGGCCGCAGCAGCGCGGCCAGGCGGGGCCGTTCGACGGCGACGGCGACCGCGATGATCGCCGCCGCCAGCACCGCCAGCCACGGCACCGCGCTGCGGACGTCGAGCGCGAACACCAGCGGCCACGCCGCGGCCAGGCCGAGCGCGATCGCGAGGCGCGTCGCCGCCGTCGCGCCCCCGCTCACGGCGCGCCGCCGGCCCGCTGGTGCAGGCCGATCCGCCGCACCGTGTGCTCGACGCGGCGCGACGCCGGCGACACCGACGCCTCCTCGCCGGCGAGCGCGGCGCGGGCGGCGTCGTCGAACGGCGTCAGCGCGCGCGGCGCCACCGTCCAGAACGCGCGGTCGCGCGACACCAGATCGCTGCGCAGGCCCTCGACCAGCTCGCGGGCCACCGCCATGTCGGCCCGGGTCACCAGCTGGATCCAGTACGACGACAGCCGGGGGGTGACCAGCGGGACGTCGACCACGACCAGGCGGGTGCCGAGGATGCGCGAGACCCGGCGCAGGATGTCGGCGGCCGAGAGGATCTCCGGCCCGGGCAGATCGTAGACGCCGACCACGTGCGGAGGCAGCGCCGCGGCGTCCGCCAGCGCCCCGACCACGTCGGCGATCGCGATCGGCTGCGAGCGGCTCTGCAGCCAGCGCGGCAGCACCATGAACGGCAGGCGCGCGCTCAGATCGCGGACGATGCGCCAGCTCCCGCCGCCGGCGCCGATGATCATCGAGGCGCGCAGCTCGAGGGTCGGCACCCCGCCGCCGCGCAGGATGGCGCCGGTGGTCAACCGGCTGCGCAGGTGCGGCGACGGCGCGCCGGCCGGGCGGACACCGCCGAGATAGACGATGCGGCCGACCCCGGCGGCGGCGGCCGCGTGCACGAACCGCTCGGCGCCCTCCCGCTCGCGCAGCTCGTAGCCCGGGCCGCCCGCCATCCCGTGGACGAGGTAATACGCCGTCGCGACGCCCTCGAGCGCGGCGGCGAGGGTGTCGGGCTGGTCGAGATCGGCGTGGACCCACCGGCGGCCGGGCTCGCGCACGCGCGCCGCGATCACGTCGCGGGCGCCGGCGAGGACGTCGTGGCCGCGCGCCTCGAGCTCGGGCACGAGGTGGCGGCCGACGAAGCCGGTGGCGCCGAGGACCAGGACCCGCTCTCCACGCCCGCGCATGCACGCAAGCTGACCGATCCGCTCGACGCCCGCAAGCCGTGGTTCAGGACACCCGCTTACCGTCGACCCAGCGATAGAATCCCTCACCCGACTTCTTGCCCAGCTTGCCGGCGGCGACCAGCTCGCGCAGCAGCGCGGGCGGCTCGAAGCCGGGCCCGAGCGCGTCGGCCAGGTAGTCGGCGATGCCGAGGCGGACGTCGAGGCCGACCAGGTCGGTCAGCTCGAGCGGCCCCATCGGGTGGCCGTAGCCGAGCTTCATCGCGGTGTCGATGTCCTCGGCCGAGGCCACCCCCTCCTCGACCATGCGGATCGCCTCGAGGCCGAGGGCGAGGCCGAGCCGGCTCGACGCGAAGCCGGGGCTGTCCTTGACGACGATCGGCGACTTGCCCCAGCGGCGGCCGAGCTCGGCCGCGGTCTCGACCGCCGACGGATCGCTGCCGGCGTGGCGGACCACCTCGAGCAGCTTCATGAGGTGGACCGGGTTGAAGAAGTGCATGCCGACCACCCGGGTCGGGTCGGCGACCGCGCCGGCGATCGCCGCCACCGGGAGCGACGACGTGTTCGACGCCAGCAGCGCGTGCGCCGGCGCGGCCCGGTCGGCCGCGGCGAACAGCTCCTGCTTGAGCTCGAGCTTCTCCGGCACCGCCTCGATCACCGCGTCGGCGCCGGCGCAGGCGTCGGCCAGGGCGGCGGTGGCGCGCAGGCGGGCGACCGCGCCGTCGCGGGCGCCGGCGTCGACCTTGCCGAGGGCGACGCCCTTGTCGAGGCTGCCGACGATCTTGGCGACCCCGGCCTGGGCGGCGTCGAGCGTGACGTCGTACAGCCGGACGTCGAGGCCGGCGAGCGCCGCCACGTGGGCGATGCCGTGACCCATGGTGCCGGCGCCGAGGACGGCGACGGTGCGGACGCGATCGGCCGAGAAACGCACGCTCATGAGCGCACCTTCGATCGCCGGGCGGGCGCGCGCAAGCGCCGGCCGCGCCTGTCAGGGGCGGCCGACCACGACCGGAGGGTAGCAAGCCGGTGGCGGACGTGGACCGACCTCCGCAGACGTCCGGCCGCCTTGCCCCTCGGTCGCCGGGTGGGTACCGTGCATCCAGCGATGGCCGTCGATCCTGATCGGGTGCGCAAGGACCTCGAAGCGATCGTCGGACCGCGCCGCGTGTCGCTGCGGTCCGTCGACCTCGACACCTACGCGCGCGACATGTGGCCGCGCCTGCTGTTCGCCCGCCGCGCCGGCGCGCCGTACGAGCCGCGGCCGCACGCGGTGGTGTGGCCGGAGCACGTCCGCGAGGTGGTGGCGATCGTCCGCGCCGCCCGCGCCCTGGGCGTGCCGGTCATCCCCTACGGCGGCGGCTCGGGGGTGTGCGGCGGGACGGTGCCGATCTTCGGCGGCATCACCGTCGACCTCAAGCGCATGGCCACGCTGCGCGCGGTGCGCGGCGACGAGCTGATCGCCGACGTCGACGCCGGCCTGTCGGGCGAGCGCTTCGAGCGCGAGCTGGCCCGCCGCGGCTTCACCTTCGGCCACTTCCCGTCATCGATCTACTGCTCGACGGTGGGCGGCTGGCTGGCCACCCGCGCCGCCGGCCAGCTGTCGACCAAGTACGGCAAGGTCGAGGACCGGGTCGCCGGGCTGACGCTGGTGACCGGCGCCGGCGACGTCATCGACACCGACGGCCCGTCGCGCGTGCTCGGCGGCCCCAACTGGACCCAGCTGATCGTCGGCAGCGAGGGCACGCTCGGCCTGATCACGTCGGCGCGGCTGCGGCTGTCGCCGGCGCCGCAGCTCAAGGTCTACCGCGGCTTCGAGGTCGACAACGTCGCCGCCGGGGTCGAGGCGATCCGGCGGGTGCTGCAGCGCGGCCTGCGCCCGGCCGTGGTCCGGCTCTACGACGAGCTCGACACCTTCCTCAACTCGTTCGGCAAGGGCCACCGCGACGACGACGCGGTCGAGCGCGGCCACGCCTGGGCGCCGGCGCCGCTGCCCGGCGAGGGCGCGCTGCCGGTCCTCCCCGGCGAGCCCGACCGGCAGGAGCCCGACGACGGCCCGCTGGCCCGGCTGCTCGCGCTCGGCCGGCGCGGCTCGCGCGGCCTGCGCAAGGACGCGTTCAGCGCGCTCCTGTCGCGGCCGCGCATCGTCAACAGCCTGGTCGGCACCGTCGCCGAGAAGGTCGCCCGCAAGGGCTGCAAGCTGATCATCGGCCTCGAGGGCGCGCGCATCCGCACCGAGATCGAGGCGGCGCTGGTGTTCGCCGAGCTCGAGCGCGCCGGCGCCCGCGACCTCGGCGAGGAGCCGGGCAAGGCCTGGCTGGCCCACCGCTACGCGGTCAGCTACCGCATGTCGCCGGTGTTCCGCGACGGCGCGTTCGTCGACACCATGGAGGTCGCGTCGAGCTGGGAGCAGCTGCTCGACCTCTACCACTCGGTGCGCGACGCCATCGGCCGCCACGCGGTGGTCATGGCCCACTTCTCCCACGCCTACCCCGAGGGCTGCTCGATCTACTTCACGTTCGCCGCCCACGCCGACGACCGCGGCGGCGACGAGCGGCTGTACGACGCGATCTGGCGCGACGGCCTCGAGGCGGCGACCCGGGTCGGCGGCACGATCAGCCACCACCACGGCGTCGGCCTGCTCAAGTCGCCGTACATGCACGGCGAGCACCGCGAGGCGATGGCGATCCTCGCCTCGCTCAAGCGGGCCCTCGACCCCGACGACATCATGAACCCCGGCAAGCTCGGCCTGGTCGCCAGCCGCGAGGGCCGGTGATGACGCCCACCCTCACCCTCGCCGAGGAGCTGCACCGCGCGGTCGGCGCCGATCACGTCCGTCCGGAACCCGGACAGCCCGACGCGTGGCGAGTCGAGCCGGGCGCGCCGGCCGAGGTCGCCGAGGTGGTGCGCGCGGCCAGCCGCCACCGCGCCGCCGTGGTGCCGGTCGGCTCGGGCTCGCGGCCGCCGCGGGTGCGCGCGCTCGGCGACCGGCCGCGGGTCCACGTCGCCACCACCCGCCTCGATCAGGTCATCCACCTCGACGAGACCTCCCTGCTCTGCCACGTCCAGGCCGGCATCACCGGGCTCGGCCTGGAGAAGGTGCTGAGCCCGCGCGGCCTGTCGCTCGGCGACTACCCGCCCAGCATCCTCGGCTCGACCATCGGCGGCCTGGTCGCGGTGCGCACGCCCGGCAAGTCGAGCGCGCGCCACGGCTTCTTCGAGGACGCGGTGGTCGGGCTGTCGGCGGTGCTGGCCGACGGACGGACCATCCACACCCGCCTCGCCCCCCGCCGCGCCACCGGGCCGGACCTGGCCCGCGCGCTGTGCGGCAGCGAGGGCACGCTCGGGTTCATCACCACCCTGGTGCTGCGCATCCATCGCCGGGCCGAGGCTCGCTTCCTGGCCGCGTACGTGCTGCCGTCGATCGACGGCGCCGTCGCCGCCACCTACCTGGCCCTGCGCGAGGAGGCGGCGCCGGCCGGGCTGCGCATCCTCGACGCCGCCGAGGCCCGCCACTGGTTCGGCGCCGGCGTGGTCCGCGACGACGAGGCGGTGGTGGTCGCCGCCACCGCCGGACCGACCGATCTCGCCGCCTGCGATCGCGACCTGATCGCCAGCGCGGTGCGCGCCGAGGGCGGCCGCGCCGCCGACGTCGAGCTGGCCGAGCTGTGGTGGAAGCGGCGGCTGTCGGCCGAGCCGTGGCCGGGCCCGCCGCCGATGTTCCAGGTCACCGCCACCCCGTCGAAGCTGCGCGGCGCCTACCACGCGGTGTGCGGCGCGGTGCGCAGCGCCGGCGCGTTCCCGCGGGCGCACATCTCGCGCTTCGACGCCGACGGCGCGGTCGTGTTCGTGACCTTCGTCGACGCCAAGGGCGCGCCGCTGACCGGCGGCGCCGCCGAGAAGCTCAAGGACGTCGCCGAGGCCGCCGCGCGCGCCGCCGGCGGCTGGCTGCTCGGCGCCCGCTCGCGCGAGCTCGATCCGTATCTGCACAAGCTGCGGGCGATCCTCGATCCCGACGGCATCATGAACCCCGGCGCGCTGGTCGGCTGAGCCGGCCCCGCCGCGGTAGAACCGCGGCATGAAGCTCACCGACTACGTCACGCTCGGGCGCAGCGGCCTGCGGGTCAGCCCGATGTGCCTGGGCACCATGACCTTCGGCCCGGCGTGGGGCTGGGGCGCCGACGAGGCGACCGCGCGGGCGATGTTCGACGCCTACGTCGACGCCGGCGGCAACTTCGTCGACACCGCCGACATCTACACCGGCGGGCAGAGCGAGGAGCTGGTCGGCCGCTTCATCCGCGACCGCGGCCTGCGCGATCGCGTCGTGCTCGCCACCAAGTTCACCTTCAACACCGCCAAGGGCAACCCCAACGCCGGCGGCAACGGCCGCGTCCACGTGCGGCGGGCGATCGAGGCGTCGCTGCGCCGGCTCGGCACCGACTACCTCGATCTGTACTGGCTGCACGCGTGGGACATGACCACGCCGGTCGACGAGGTCATGCGCACGCTCGACGATCTGGTCCGCGCCGGCCTGGTCCGCCACCTCGGGTTCTCCGACGTGCCCGGCTGGTACGCGGCGCGGGCCCAGACCCTGGCCGAGCTGCGCGGCCTCGAGCCGGTGATCGCGCTCCAGCTCGAGTACTCGCTGGTCGAGCGCGGCATCGAGCGCGAGCTGGTGGCGGCGGCGGCCGAGCTGGGCATGGCGATCACGCCGTGGAGCCCGCTGGCCGGCGGCTTCCTGGCCGGCAAGTACCCGCGCGACGGCGGCGGCGACGGCCGGCTGGCCAAGCACCGCGGCAGCGGCAACCCGGCGTTCGATCGCATGACCGAGCGCAACTACGAGGTCCTCGACGTCGCCACCGCGATCGCCGGCGAGGTCGATCGCCCGGTCGCCCAGGTCGCGCTGGCGTGGGTGCTCGGCCGGCCGGGCGTGACCTCGACGATCATCGGCGCCCGCACCGTCGAGCAGCTGACCATGAACCTCGGCGCGCTCGACCTGACCCTGACCGCCGAGCAGCGCCAGCGCCTCGACGACGTCACCCGCTCCGAGCCCGGCCATCCCTACCGGTTCTTCGTCGAGCCGGCCCTGCAGCAGATGATGTACGCCGGGGCGCGGGTCACCCGCTGGAAGCCGGTCTGACGAGAATCGCGCGTGAGCGCCCCCACTTCCGTTCGGCCTGAGCGAGGCGGAGGGAGCGTAGCGACCGACGCCGACGTCGAAGGGCGGCGCAACCTGTGCACGCTGACACCGCGGGCGCCGTTCTTCGACGTCGGAACGAACGGAACACATGGTGCCACAGCCCTTGGCGCTGCCATTCCGCCATTCGCGGCAGCGAGGCGGAGGACGTTCACCGCCCCGCTGGTCAACGATCCCGCTGGTTCGATGACTGCGCCGTTCGCGAGCGGAGCATCTTCGCGATCGGCGTGTCGGCGAACGGCGGCAGGCCGTCGAGGTCGGTCGACACGCTGACCGCCTGCCAGCGGGCGTCCTCGGCGGCGCGGGCGGCGCGGAGGTTGTCGGCCAGGAACACGGCGTCGGAGCCGAGCAGCAGGCGCAGCGGCGGGTTCGGCTCGCCGGCGATGCGGACGATGACCTGGGCGACCTTGGCCGGGTCGCTGCGCATGGCGTCGGGGTTGGCGCGGACGGACGTCGCGAACGCGCCGACGGTGGGCCGGTAGTCGGGCGCGACGTCCTCGACGCGCATCGATGACCCCGCCCAGTCGGTGCGCATGCCGCCGGGCTCGGCGATGGTCACCCGGATGCCGAGCGGGCCGACCTCGGTGGCCACGACCTCGGACAGGCCGCCGACCGCCCACTTCGCGGCCTGGTACGCCGACAGCCCCGGGCTGGCCCCGCGCCCGCCGACCGACGAGATCTGGATGATGTGCCCGCCGCGCTGGGCGCGCATGACCGGCAGGGCGGCCCGGGTGAGGTTGACGACCCCGAAGAAGTCGGTCTCGAACTGGGCGCGGAAGTCGGCGGGGTCCATGTCCTCGAACGAGTCGACGTTGGCGTAGCCGGCGTTGTTGACCAGGACGTCGAGCCGGCCGAACGCCGCGGTCGCGGCCGCGACCGCGTCGCGCGCGGCAGCCGGATCGGTGACGTCGAGCGCGACCGCGCGCACCCGATCGCCGTGGCCGGCGACCAGGTCGGCCAGATCGCCGGGGTTGCGGGCGGTGGCGACCAGGCGATCGCCGGTGGCCAGGACGGCGGAGGCCAGCGCGCGCCCGAGGCCGCGCGACGAGCCGGTGATGAGCCAGACCTTGGACATGAGAGGAAGGTGGCGGCCGGCGCCGCCCGCGCCAAGGCGGAGCGGAGCGACGCAGATCTCTCGAGTGGCGGGGTGGCCATTGGTGGGTCGACCACGGCGCGGCCCGAGCAGGCAACGCCCGGTTCGGGCCCGCAAATCCCGCCCAGCCGCTATAGTGGCGCTCCGTGTCCGAGCGCTTCACCCCCGAAGACGTCGCCAAGCAGCTCGACTACTGCACCTTCTGCCCGAAGATGTGCCGGCACGCCTGTCCGGTGTCGACGACGTCGGGGCGCGAGACCCTGATCCCGCAGGCGAAGATGGATCGCCTCAACAAGCTGCGCACCGGCCAGGAGCCGTGGCGCGCCGACATGGCCGATCCGATCTGGGGCTGCACCGGCTGCCGGCACTGCACGGTCTACTGCGATCACGGCAACGAGCCCGGCCTGGTGCTGCTGGCCGGCCGCGCCGAGGCCCAGCGCCGCGGCGCCGCCCACCCGGCCCTGGCCGGCTACGGCGAGCGGTTCCGCGCCCGCGACGAGCGCCTGGCCCGGGTCGGCAAGGAGCGGTTCGGCGCCGACAAGTTCGCGACCACCGGCCAGGTCGGCTTCTGGCCGGGCTGCGACATGATCGACAAGGGCGCCGCCGACGTCGCGGCCACGCTGGCGGTGTTCGAGCGCATCGGCGCCGAGCACGTCAAGCTGATCGACGCCGGGCTGTCGTGCGCGGGCTACCCGCTGCTCGCCGCCGGCCTGACCGACCTGTTCCGCTGGCACGCCGGCAAGGTCGCCGGCGCGATGCGCCGCTTCCGCACCGTCGTGGTCAACTGCTCGGCCTGCCTGTACGCGCTGCGCGCCCAGTACGAGGGCGAGGGCGTGTCGGTCGGCTCCGAGGTGCTGTCGCTCGCCGAGTACCTCGCCCAGCACACCAACCGGCTGCCGACCCCGACCACGCGCAAGTCGGTCTACTACCACGACCCGTGCTACCTCGCGCGCTACGCCGGAGTCACCGAGCCGCCGCGCCGCGTGCTGGCCCAGGTCGGCGAGGTCCGCGACTTCGGCTGGTCGCGCCAGGACACCGAGTGCTGCGGCGGTGGCGGGCTCCTGCCCAAGACCATGCCGGCGACCGCCGACGCGATGGCGCGGCGCCGCCTGGCCGAGGTCGCCGCCGCCGGTGGCGGCACGGTGGTGACGTCGTGCGGGACGTGCGCGTTCATGCTGCGGCGCAACGCGCCCGCCGGCGTCGACGTCGCCGACCTGCCGACCGCGGTCGCCCAGCTGACCGAGACGCCGGTCGAGCCGCCGGCGGCGCTGGCCGACGAGCCGTAGCCCTTGCCCCGGCGCATCGCCGTCGTGCGAAGATTGCGCCATGAAGCTCGCCCTCGCCGCGGTGGTCGCCGCCGTGTCCCTGGCCGCGTGCAGCGGCCCCGACGAGCACATCCCGCCGCCGGTGATCATCGACGCCGAGGTGCCGCTGCTCGATGGCCCGGCGATCGACGCGAGCGACGCCGACGTGCCGATCGACGCCGACCTGCGCTGCATGGCGTGCGGCACCGACCAGATCTGCGTGCAGACCTTCGACGGCACCTGCGGCGAGCTCGGCCTCGCCTGTCAGGATCGCGACCCGACCTGCGCCACCGGCACCGCGTGCACCGCCGACTGCGACCTCCACCACTGCCAGGCCAGCGGCGACGCCGGCATCTTCACCTGCAGCGCCGCCGGCTGCCCCGGCGAGGTCGCGGGCGCGCTGCACTGCTACGGGCCCTAGCGAGCCGAAGGCGAGCGTTCAACAACGACTCTGGGTGTTCGGGGTCGCAGGTCGGGCGCGGGGTCGGAATCTCGAGATCCCATGCACCGGCTGGGAGCCTCCAGCACCAAAGAACAGCCGCCCCCCGATTACCGCCCGGTCAGTGGCTCGGTAGCGGCGCTTCCTGGGCAGCGTCGGCCTTCCACGCCTGGAACGCCGGCAGCGCCTGCACCGCGTCGACGTAGGCCCGGCACACCGCATCGAGCGCGACGCCGTAGGTGGTGAAGCGCGTGGCCACCGGCGCGAAGAACGCGTCGGCGATGGTGAAGTGGCCGAACAGGAAGTCGCCGCCGCGGGCGACCGCGCGCGCCGCGCGCCAGATGTCGAAGATGCGAGCGGCGTCGGCCAGCACCTCGGGGGTGTGACCGACCCCGGGCTTCGACGCCAGCAGGTCCATCGGCATGTTCGAGCGCAGCGCGACGAAGCCGCTGTGCATCTCGGCGGTGATGGCGCGGGCGCGGGCGCGCTCGGCGCGATCGGCCGGCCACAGCCGCGCGTCGGGGAACAGCTCGTGGACGTACTCGCAGATCGCCAGCGAGTCGTGGATCAGCAGGTCGCCGTGGCGGAGCGCCGGCACCTTGCCGGCGGGGTTGACGGCGAGGATGTCGCGCTTGGTCTCCGGCCGGTCGAGGGCGATCACCTCGGTCCGGAAGCGGGCGCCGGTGGCGGCCAGCGCCAGGTACGGCCGCAGCGACCATGACGAGTAGCGCTTGGTGCCGACGTAGAGGACGAAGTCGCTCATGCGCCGAAGGTACACGGTCGCGGCAGCGGCATCGGCGCCAGGTACGCGGTCTTCAGCCGCCGGTAGTTGCCGCGCAGCGGCACCCCGGCCTGCTCGAGCCAGGCCAGCACCGCCGGCGACCGCATCAGCGCCAGCAGCGTGCGCGGATCGTCCCACGGCGGCGGCGCGCCCGGCCGCGGCCGCAGAGCGTAGGCGCTGTCGAGCACGAGGGCACCGGTGGCGTCGAGCAGCGCGCGCGGCGTGCGCGCGACGTCGGGCACGACCACCTTGGGCGCCGGATCGAGGAGCAGCTCGAGGTTCTGCGGCCGGCCGTACGCGTGGAAGCGGTCGCCGGTGAAGCGGCCGCGCTCGCGGGCCTCGAGCCGGGCGCGATGGCGCTCGAGGTGCGCGGCGGCGAGCGGCCACGCGTAGCGCACGGCCGGCCACGCC
>Ga0247822_10001633_pt1 | contig 13889 bp, 10 predicted proteins | sample 13C_Cellulose_Da_FD_192423 | JGI IMG/M metagenome (GOLD analysis project Ga0247822, IMG submission 192423) | Soil microbial communities from agricultural site in Penn Yan, New York, United States - 13C_Cellulose_Day30 | ecosystem: Environmental > Terrestrial > Soil > Agricultural land | place...
TTTGCTTCTCATGGCCAAGGTGTAGCATGCGCCGCCGACCGAGTTCAATAGCTTTACTTACCTGCGAATCAGTAGCGGTCCGTGGACGTGAGGCCGGCGAGCAGGTGGCCGGCGCGGGAGCTGCGGTAGAAGGTGGGGACGCCGTAGGGGCACCGGTCGGCCGGGTGGACGTACACGCCCATTGGCCCCCACTTGCCCTCGACCAGTACCGGCGCCTCGTCGGCCACATACCGGACTACCCCGGTGTGCGTGATCGACTCGTTGGCCCGGTAGATCACCAGATCCCCCGGGCGCGGGGCGGTCACGTCCACGTAACCGTTCTCCTGGAGGATCAACGCGACCGCACCGGGCTCCAGCCAGTATTGCCCGCCGGTGAAGACCCAGCCGTGGCAGTTCGACCCGTCGTCGGCCTTGCGGCGCCGCATCATCTGGTCGCGGAACGGCGACGACTGGAGGAATCGCCGCTCGGCATCGCTGATCGCCTGATCGGCCCGAGGGGCGGACGTCAGCTTGGCCGGGACCGGGGTGCCGTTGTCGGTCCGGGCGACCGCCCCGTCCGTACTGACCAGGGGCGGCCTGAAAAAGTCCAGCCCGAGTTCGTACATGTCCCGGTCGGTATGGGCGGCGTCCGCCACATCGTACCAAGCGGCCGACCCGACAACGGTGCAGACGCCGATCGCGGCCAGCAGCCCCCAGCGCACTCCCGGTCGCACGACCAGGGCGGCCGCCCGCCGGACCAATTCGACGAGCGACGCGGACCCGGCGAGCAGGGCCGGCACGACCCCCACGGCCATCACCGCTGCGGTGGCGACGACCACGCTCATGTTGTCCGTGATCGCCGTGACGCAGCCCAGTACACCGCCGCACCCGGCCCCGGTCAGTACAGCCCGCCACCCGGCGGCGAGCCGGACCGTCAGGGCGTTCAGACCGCCGGCCAGGGCCATGCCGGCCCCGGCCCCGGACAGCACGACGAAGTAGTCCGCGTGGCCGAGTCCCATCGAACCCCCTTATTCTCGGACGTGCTCCGAGTTTAAGGGGGCGCCGGTGAATCCGAGATGAGACGGCGGCTGAGAAAACGATGAGACGTGACGCCGTCCGTCGGGCGGGACGGGCGGCCGTGCCGACGCTTCCGGTCCCGAAACCCTGACACGTTATCCTTCCTTGCCGTCCCCCTTCTTCTCCTCGACGTTGGTGATCTTCCCCTCGGCGGTGATCTGCACCTCGAAGGTCTTCTTGTCCGCCGCCACCAGGAGCACCTCGTAGTAGTCCAGCTTCTCCTGCTTCTTCTCGACCTTGACGATCTCCTCGACCACCTTGTACGTCGCCCCCGGGTACTTATCGCCCAGCGCCTTCGTGACCGCCCCCGGCAAGTCCCGGGCGTTGATCGCCTTCTCGATCGTCAGCAACTCGCCCTCCGGGGTCAGGGTCACGTCCACATTCTTGTCTCGGCCCTTCTCCGTCAGGCTTACCTCGTAGACCCACTTCTCCTTTTCCTTCTCCTTGCTGGCACCGGTGAGTTTGGCACCCTCGAACCGAGTCTTGACCGCGTCCAGTACCGGTCGGGGCACCTTGTCCAGCGGCACCTTCTCCTCGCCGTCGTCCCCGGGAACGGCCGCCGCCGTCAGGGCCACGATCACCGCGATGCCGAGTCCGGTCCTGATCCCTCGCATGTCCCGCCCTCCTGAAGGTTACGCTCGCGTCCGCCTTAACCCGTTGGGCCGCCCCATCGTACCCCGGTTCTCGGCCCGTTCAAACAGCCGACGCCGACCGGGTAAACCGGCGCTGACAGGGGAAAAGGGGGATGCTAGTGTCCCGACCCCGCGGCGACCGCACGCCGCCCGCCCCGGCCGGACCTGGGGCGAATCCCCCTCGGAGAAGAGGAATGACCACGACCCGTTGGAAGATGACGGCCGGGGGCCTGGTCCTGGCGCTGGGCGGCCTGGCCGCCGTGGCCGGGGTGCCGGCCGCCTCCTGCCAGCCCGACCACAAGGCCGGACCGGCCGTACTGGTCGAGGTCCCGGTGGCCCCCGTGACGTACCAGACTCCGGTCCCGACCACCCGCACCGCGCTCCAGGTGCCGACCGACACACCGGTCGCCCCGGTCGCCCCCGCGATCCCTGCCGCGCCCGAACTGCCGGCGCCGGTCGCCACCCCTGCCGAGACGGCAGTGATTCCGCTACCGGTCGCGGTGGAGGAGAAGAAGGCGGAGCCCAAGCCGGCGCCGAAGTCCGAACCCAAGCCGGCGCCGAAGGAAGACAAGGTCTTCGAACTGAAGATTCCTGTCGAGGACGCCAGGCCCGCGGCCACGCCGCCGGCCCTGGAGCCGAAGCTCACCCCGGCCACGCCGCCCGTGCCCGCGTCGGACCCGGCACCGATCCTGCCGAGCCCGCCCGAGCCGAAGCCGGCCCCGGTGCGGCCCGATACGTCGAAGCGGGTCCCGGCCGCCCCGGCCCTGGACCCGGTGCGGCCCGATCCCACGCCGTCGCAGCCGAGCCCGGCTCCCGCTGACCCGCTGCTGAACGCGCCGCCGCCGGCCCCGACCGCGGCCGTGGCCGAGAGAAAGCTCAAGGTGTGCCTCCAGATGGGCGAGGACCGCCCGCGGTTCGAGGTCCGCGATGGTGATGAGGTCTACCTCCGGGTCGTCTGCGACAAGGTGGACGTGAAGTCCCCGTCCGACCGCGGCGAGACCATGTCCACCATGCGGGCAACCGGCCGGGTGGCGTTCGTCACCCCCGGCGGCGAGGGGATGTGTGAGGAACTGACCGTCATCCCCGGGACCGGGCAGGTGGTCGTTGCCGGCCGGGTCAGCTTCAAGTACAACTGGGGCAAGGTCGAGACAACCGTCAGCGGCGAGAAGATGACCTTCCGCCTCGGTTCGACCCCGGGCGTCACCCCGATCGCGGCGGTGCAGGGGGTCGTTCCGGTGACTGTCCAGGCGTCCCATCCGACGCGCTAAGGCCGGATTCTGCCTGCGGAGAAAGTTCGGCCCGGGGCTGTTGCTCCGGGCCGTTGTCGTTGATGAGTTTTCTCGCCGGGATCGATAACCCACGCCGTCGGCCGGGGAATTGTTCTACACTCGGGGTGATGGCCAGACCCCAATACGGGGCCGCGGCCCGGGTGCTGACATGACCGCGAGTGCTTTACAAGCCGTGAATTTCGACCACCTCCTGGCGTACTGGCCGGTCCTCGGTATCGGCTGCGCCGTCGGGCTGATCGTGTTGACCGTTCTCTCGGTCCGCTGGTTCCGCGCCCCGCACCGGACGCTGGCGTCGCCGGCCCCGTACACCGGGCCGGAAGAAGGCATGCGTGGCTCAGAATGGCAGCTGGACCCGCGGGCGTACTCCGACCGCCGTGGGACGATCCGCCGTGAGGGGCGGCCGGTCCGCGTCCAGGTGACGTCTCCGGCGCTCAAGGGCGGGGTCGAAACTGCATATGTACTCGACCGGTCCACCGGCGGGCTGCGGCTGGCCCTGACCGCCGCGCTGGCCCCCGGAATCACTCTCCAGGTCCGGGCCGACAACGCCCCGGACAACATCCCGTGGGTGACGGTCCTCGTCCGCAACTGCCGACACGCCGGCCAGCACTACGAGATCGGCTGCGAGTTCGACAAGACGCCGCCGTGGAACGTGCTGTTGCTGTTCGGCTGAATCGCCGGGGTAAATCCCAAATCCCAGGCACCAAATCCCAAACAAGACGCCTGCATGTTTGGGATTTGGTGCCTGGGATTTGGGATTTACCCCGGCGGCAGCACGTCCGGTTCCACCTGGTAGCCGTCGGCGATCGCGTTGGTGGAGTTGAACAGCCCGACGATCGCCAGCACCTCGCCGAGCGCCTCGACGCTCACCCCCAGCTTTCGCAGCGCCGCGGTGTGCGAGTTGACGCAGTACGCGCAGCCGTTGGTCGCGGACACGGCCACGGCGATGATCTCGCGCGTCACCGGGTCCAGAGGGCTGGTCCGGCCGGCTGCCTCGGGGTGCATCAGCGCCTTCAGCCGCGTCCAGACCAGCTCCAGGTGGTCCGGGTTGGTGGCCAGCACGCGCCAGAAGTTCGGCACGCGATCAAGCCCCTTGGTCGTGCGGATGTCCTCGTAGACCGTGGCCACCTTGCCGGTGGCATTCTCCTCGGCGACTGGCGTCACGGTGGCAACACGGCCGGTCGGCATGATCGGGATCCCTCTGGGTCCGGGGCTTGGCGGAATCGACTCCCCACCAGCCTATCGAAATGACTTCCGGAGTGAGGACTCCCAGTCCTTCGGGCTGAAGAGCGTCCGCTATACGCCGAGGATTTCGACTGACACGACAGGCACCGTTTCGGGGAGCAGGAACCGCGACGCGGCACGGACCGATCCGAACGACGCCGCGTCTCGCGTCGGCTTCAGCCGGTCCGGGCCGTGTTTCGAAGCGCCAGCCGGTACAGGGCGAGGGACCCGGCGGCCGTCACGACCAGGACCGCCGCGCCTGTCAGGGCGGACCACCGGACGAACCCGAGGTCGTCCTCGACGCGGGCATAATTCAACGGGTCGTCGCGCCGGCTCTCGATGTGCTGCCACGAATCCCGGCTCGCCTTGAGGGTAAGCCCAAACGCGACGACGGCCAGCACCAGCGACAGGACGAGGCCGATCTGGGCCCGGGTCGGCCGTTGGCGCCGCCCGCAGTAGTACGCGAGCCCGCCGACGACCAGCGCGAGGACGACCTGGACCACCAGGTAGAACAGGGTGGTGAGTTCCAGGGCGGCCAGTTGCAGGTCGAACTCGGCCACGGTCGTGCCCCCGGCTCGAACCCGACGAGGGCGATTCTCCGCCACCCCGGCCCGCCGATCAAGCCCCGACCGTCTCAGTCGCTGACCTGTGGCGTCACCGACCGCGCCCCGATCCGGGCCAGGAAGCGGGCCTTCTGGGCGGCGCTCAGCTCGTCAACGAACCGGTCGCGGACCGCCTCGATCCAGCGGATCTTGCGGTCGCCGTAGTCGGTCTGCACCCGGACCAGCACGGGGCCGGTGAACCGCAGCGCATTCGCCACGCTCCCGTCGATGTTGTCGCCGGGGCCGATCTCCTGGAACGCCACCCCGAACCCCTGCGCCAGCGCCCGGTAGTCGAGCGCGGCCAGGTGCGTCGCGGTTGTCCGCCGATACGCAGGGAGCTGGAGCATCTGCATGTAGTGGTAGGCCCGGTCGTCGAGTACGAACCACTTGACCGGCAACCCCTCCCGTGCGGCGGTGGATATCTCCTGCAAGCTCATCAGGAAGCAGCCGTCGCCGGTCAGGGTGGCGACCGGCCGGCCGGGGCACGCCCGCTGCACGCCGATCGCGGCCGGCACGCTCCAGCCCATCGACTGGTTGTCCACCGGGTTGAAGAACGTCCGCGGCCGGCCGACCCGGTAGTACTCGGCCGCCAGGTGCTCGCTGACGGTGACATCCGTGACGAGGACGCCGTCCTCCGGCAGTTGCCGCCGCAGCGCGGCGACGAGCGCCAGTGGGTCGATGCCGCACTTGCCCGGCGAGACGTGACAGAGCGCCTGCGCGTGGTCGAGCTTGAGCTGACGGATGCGGGCCTGGAGCGCCACGTCAGTCGGCCGACGCAGGCGGTCGGCGCAGGCGAGCAGTCGGTCCAGAAACAACCCAGCGTCGGCGTTAACGCACACGTCGGCCGGCATGACCTTCCCGAGGTTGTGCGGGTTGGCGTCGGCGTGGACCACGGCCTTCGGGCGCGGGTTGCCGTAAAACCCGGTCGAGACCTCGCTGAACTTGACGCCGATGGCGAGCAGGCAGTTGACCCCGGTTCGCAACGGGTGCAGCGGGTCGCCCTTGAAGGCACGCTCGGCGACGACCGAGGCGTGCGGGCCGTACCCCCAGCCGACGGCCAGCGGGTGCGCGTCCGATATGCACCCCTTGCCGGAGACGCTGGTCGCCACCGGGGCCTGCAACACCTCCGCGACCGCGGCGAGCCGGTCGCCGAAGTCCATGCACCCATAGCCGGCATAGATACCGACGCGGTTCCTCCGGTCACTCAGGAGCGCTACCGCTCGCTCGAACGCCGCGTCGTCGAACGGCAGCGGCACGTCCGCCGGCGGCGGGCAGGAGAAGTGCGCGACCTCGATCAGGAGGTTGAACGGGATGACCACCGCGACCGGCCCCGGCTCGCCGGCGGCGGCCAGCCGGAACGCCTGCCGGACCGCATTCGGGACCTGCCGCACGTCAGTAACCGGCAGCACGCACTTGCAGACCGGTTTGAGCAGGCCCACCGTGTCCAGCGAGTGGACCTGGAACGGCCGGTACTTCTCGCCATTAGCGATGTCGCCGACTATTGCGACGACCGGCGACGAGTCCAGCAGCGCCTCGCCGAGACCGGTCAGCGCGTTGGTCACGCCGGGGCCGGGGACGACGCAGAGCACCCCGGGCCGGCCGGTGGCGCGGGCGTAGCCGTCGGCCATGCACGCGGCGGCGAACTCGTGCGTCGTGAGCAGGTACGGCACGCCGCGGGCCTTGAACTCGTCCCAGAGTTCGTTCTCCTGCGCGCCCGGGATGCCGAAGACGACATCTCCGCCCTCGGCCAGGAGTGCCTCGGCGACGGCCTGGGCGCCGGTGAGCTTGCCGGCGACCCAGCCCGGCTGGCGGCGAAGGCGGTCGAGCGGCCCGGCGTCGGCGGTGCGGGCGGTGAGCGCCGCGCCGCCGGCCGCCAGTCCTTGCAGCAACCCCCGGCGGGTGAGCGACCAATCCATGGCGCGGCCTCGGGACGCGGGGCGAGGTATCCGAAGATGTATCGGCTACGGGAAGTGTGCGAGTTTGGCGGATCGGGGTGGGATCGGTTTATCGCCCACCACTCCTTGCGCTTCGCCTCCTCGCTTGCACGGACACCTGGTGCGGTCTACTATGTTGTTGCCTCTGCGGTGTTCGTGAAGAGTCGTGAGCTTTTGGCGGACCGACAACTACCGCATCGGAGACCACTTTAAAATCTGTCCGGGGCTCGCAAGCCCGTCCCCTTTCTCACGGAAGGGACTGTAGCGGGATCCGAAAACCGAACACGAGGTCTCCATCTCAACTGCGGGTTCCCAGAAGCGGCTCAGACGGCACAGGCGGAGGTTTTTCTCTTTTTCTGATCCGTTCACTTCAGCCTGTTCGGGCTAATCCCCGTAACCCCCGACATCTCCACTTCTTCGGAACCGTCCAATCGGTAGAGGGTGACGGCGACCGGGCGTGCGAAATCCGCTTGACGGCCCCGCACGCTTCATGTGAACTTCGCGCAACGTGTTGTCTCGGAACCGCGTATTCACGCCGACCCAGTGACAACGTGCTGGCGCCGAATCCTTGTTGACACCATGTGCCAAGCGGCTATCGTACCCCTTCGTCAGAGTTGATCCCGTCCTCGCAAGGGCCAGACCGGATGAGCGAACCCACCGCCGTCCACCCGATCCGAACTGTGGCCCGCCCGGTAACGAACACCGGACCCTCTCACCGGTCGGGCCGGCCGCCCGGACGGCGGTGAATGCTCGACCGACGCTGACCTGATCCCGATCACGACCGACTCACACCGACTCGCCCCCCGGGCTCATGACGAACCCCCCGGGTTGTTGTGGCGACGTCCTGTGAACCACGACCCGGCCGACCGTTGCGCGCACGGGGCATGATGCCCTCGTCTTGAACCGCATGGATGCGGTGCCTTCGTAGTACGGCAGGCGGAAAACGCTTCCTCCGCCTGTCGGCGCAGCGGAACCACCGTGCCGGGCCCCGTGGGGCCCGCCGGCATGATGCCACTGGGCACAACGACCGGACCGTCCGAAGGAATCGGGCGGTCCGGTCACTTTTCCCCTCTTCCGCCGACCGCCGCGAACCTCCGGGCCACGGCTGGAATCCGTACCGACGGACTCCTATCTTCGACTATAAGCCGGGGCCGTCCCGGCGTCGCCCGACGGAGCCGCCATGCCGACCGACATTCTTCAACTCGCCCGCGACCGCGTCGTGATCCTCGACGGGGCGATGGGCACCAGCCTGCACCGGTACAAGCCGAAGGACAAGGACTGGGGCTACGCGCCCAACGGCAAGTCGCTGCTGAACCTCTCGGACGCCCTCGTCTACACGCACCCGGACTGGATCCGCGAGATCCACCGCGGGTTCCTCGCGGCCGGTTGCGACGGGATCGAGACGAACACGTTCAACGCGACGCAGCTTGTGCTGGACGAGTTCGGCATGGGCGACAAGCTCGAAGAAATCAACCGCCTCAACATTCGCATCGCGAAGGAAGCCGCCTCCGAGTTCGCCACCCCGGACCGGCCGCGGTTCGTGATCGGCTCCGTTGGCCCCGGCACCAAGATGCCGTCGCTGACCGACCCGGCCATCTACGCCGACTTCGACACGCTCGCCGAGGCGTACCGGCGACAACTCCAGATCATGATCGAGGAGCGGGTGGACGCCCTCCTGATCGAGACGTGCTTCGATGTCCTCCAGGCGAAGTGCATAGCGATCACCGCCGTCGAGGAGATGAAGCGGGCCGGCGTTCGACTGCCGCTGATGGTCCAACTGACCATCATCGACGCCCGCCAGAAGATGCTGCCCGGTACGGATATCCCGGCGGCGCTGGCGGCCCTCGACCCGCTCGACGAGATCGACGTCCTCGGCATGAACTGCGGCGTCGGCCCGGACCTGATGATCGATGGGATCCGCCACCTGAGCCGGCACAGCCGCAAGCTGCTGAGCGTGCTGCCGAACGCCGGACTCCCCGAGACCCGCGGCGACGAGACGTACTTCCCGCTCGCCCCGGAGCCGATGGCCGAGTGGATGGAGCGCTTCGTCACGGAGTACGGGGTCAACATCATCGGCGGGTGTTGCGGCACCACCCACGACCACCTCAAGGCGACCGTGGAACGGCTCCACGGCAAGACGCCCGCGAAGCGCACCCCGGTGTATCTGCCGGTGGTGTCCAGCCTCCAGAGCGTGCAAGACCTGATCGTGGACCAGAAGCCGCTGCTGGTCGGCGAGCGGACGAACACCAACGGCTCGCGGAAGTTCAAGCAGCTTCTGGAGAAGGAGGACTGGCACGGGCTAGTCGAGATCGCCCAGGAGCAGGAGCGTGAGGGTGTCCACATGTTGGACGTCTGCGTGGACTACGTCGGCCGCGACGGCGTCCGCGACATGAAGGAGGTCATCAAGCGGTACAACGCCGTGCTGACCAAGCCGCTGATGCTCGACAGCACCGAGGTGCCGGTCATCGAGGCCGCGCTCAAGATGTGTAGCGGCAAGACGATCATCAACTCGATCAACCTGGAGGACGGCCGCAAGACGCTCGACCCGAAGACGAAACTGGCGAAGAAGTACGGGGCTGGGCTGGTCGCGCTAACTATCGACGAGAAGGGCCAGGCGGACACCGCCCAGTGGAAGTTCGAGGTCGCCGCCCGCATCTACGACATCGTGGTCAACGAGTACAAGATTCCGCCGTCGGACCTGATGTTCGACACGCTGGTATTCCCGCTATCCACCGGCCAGGAGCAGACGCGGAAATCCGCGATCGCGACGTTCGAGTCGATCCGCCTCATCAAGCAGAACCTTCCCGGGGCGCTGACGCACCTGGGGCTGTCGAACTGCTCGTTCGGCCTGTCCCCGTACACCCGGCAGGTGGTCAACAGCGTCTACCTGCACCACGCGCTGGAGTACGGCCTCGACTCCGCGATCCTGCACGCCAGCAAGATCATCCCCCTGGCTCAGATCGACGAGAAGGGCAAGGAACTCGCCCGCCGGCTGCTGTTCGACGAGAGGGCGTTCGACGCGGCGGGGAACTGCACCGAAGACCCCCTCCAGATGCTCATCGAGCATTACGCCGACAAGAAGACGGAGTCGAAGAAGGGCCAGTCGCTCGGGGACACGGTCGAGGAGCGGCTCAAGAACGCGATCATCCAGGGCCGCCGCGAGTCGCTGATTGTCGATCTGGACGCGGCGCGCGAGCGGTACTCGCCCATCGACATCATCAACAAGATCCTGCTGGACGGCATGAAGGTCGTCGGCGACCTGTTCGGCAGCGGGCAGATGCAGTTGCCGTTCGTGCTCCAGTCCGCGGAGGTGATGAAGGCGGCGGTCGCGTACCTGGAACAGTTCATGGAGAAGGTCGAGGGCGCGGAGAAGGGGAAGATCGTCCTGGCCACGGTGAAGGGGGATGTCCACGACATCGGCAAGAACCTGGTGGACATCATCCTGACGAACAACGGGTACAAGGTGTACAACCTCGGTATCAAGCAGCCGGTGGACGCGATGATCGCGGAGTTCCAGAAGGCGGAGGCCGACGCGATCGGCATGTCCGGCCTGCTGGTGAAGTCCACGGTCATCATGAAGGAGGACCTGATCACGCTCAACGAGCGCGGCCTGAACCCGCCGGTGATCCTCGGCGGGGCGGCGCTGAACCGCCGGTACGTCGAGCAGGACTTGCGGGCGATCTACAAGGGCCAGCTCTTCTACGGCGAGGACGCCTTCGACGGCCTGCGGATCATGGACCAGCTCGCCGCGCGGAAGAAGATCGCCAGCGTCGGCAGCGCCGCGCTCAAGGGCGTTGCGGAGGCCGCCAACCGAAACGAGTGGCGGCCCAAGGAGTTCGAGGCCGCCAGCGTCAACGGGTCGAATGGTGAGGCTGTCGCTACCAAACACCCGATCCGCCCCGGCTGTTGTCCCGCTCATGATGCCGCTTATGCCGTTAGCCAGGTGCGACGGGCGCCGGAGCTGCCGAAGGCACCGGACCTGCCGGTGCCGCCGTTCCTCGGCAGCCGGGAGCGGACCGACTTCCGCGTCGAGGACGTGTTCGCCTTCCTCAACGAGCGGACCCTGTTCAGTACCCAGTGGCAGTTCGTCAAGGGCGGCGTCGATCCGCGGGAGTACGACCGCCAGATGCGCGAGGTCGCTCAGCCCGCCCTGGAGCGGCTCAAGGCGATGTGCCTGAGCGAGAACCTGATGCGGCCGGCGGTGACCTACGGGTTCTTCCCGGCCGCCTCGGACGGCACGACGCTGACGGTCTACGAGGACGACCGCCGCACCCCGCGGCAGACGTTCGCGTTCCCGCGGCAGCCGTTCGGCGAGTACCTGTGCCTGGCGGACTACGTCGAGCCGCTGCGGGACGGCGTCGCGGTCGATCACGTCGCCTTCATGGCGGTGACGGTCGGCCATGAGGTCAGCATGCGGACGAAGGAACTTTACGACTCCGGCCAGTACCAGGACTACCTGTTCCTGCACGGCCTGAGTGTGGAGTCCGCGGAGGCGCTGGCGGAGCTGTTCCACCAGCAACTTCGCCGCGAATGGGGCATCGGCGGGCAGGACTCGTCGGACGTCCGCAAGCTGTTCAAGGGGCACTACCGCGGCAAGCGGTACAGCTTCGGCTACCCGGCCTGCCCGGACCTGGCGGACCAGGCCGGGCTGTTCAAACTGATCGACCCGACGCGGGTCGGGATCACGCTAACCGAGCAGTTCCACCTGGAGCCGGAGCAGTCCACGACCGCGATCGTGGTCCACCACCCGCAGGCGAAGTACTTCGTCACCGAGCGCACCGCCGAGGCCGGCTGCAGGACGGCGTAGGACTCACCACAAAGACACAAAGGCCACAAAGAAGACCTGAAGTCGGGGCAAAGAATCCTGTTCTATCCTACTGTTGCCTTCTTTGTGCCCTTTGTGTCTTTGTGGTGATTTCTCTTTCCATGCCCGAAACGGCTATCCACATCGACGGGCTGCGGGTCGCTTACGGCTCGTTCGTGGCTGTTAACGGCCTCGACCTGAACATCCGCCGGGGTGAGCTGTTCGGGCTGCTCGGCCCGAACGGGGCCGGCAAGTCCACCACCATCCGGGTTCTCATCGGCCAGCGGCGGCCGACCGCCGGGCGGGTCTCCGTCCTCGGGCACGACGTGGTCCGCGACTGGGCCGCGATAAAACCACTGTTCGGATACGTCCCCGACCGGGAGAACCACTTCGAGGAGTTCACCGGCCGGCGGAACCTGGAGTTCTTCGCGCAGCTCTACAACGTCCCCCGGCTGCGGGTGCGCGACTGCCTGCGGCTGGTCGAGTTGGAGGAGGCGGCCGACGTGCAGGTTCGCGGGTACTCGCTCGGGATGCGTCGCAAGCTCTTGCTCGCGCGGGCGCTGTTGCACGAGCCGCAGGTGCTGTACCTGGACGAGCCGACGGCCAACCTGGACATCCGGTCGGCGGAGGTGGTCCACCGTATCCTCCGGGAGCGGGTCGCGGCCGGGGCGACGGTGGTGCTGACCACGCACGACATGGACGAGGTGGAGAAGATCTGCGACCGCGTCGGGATCGTGTGCAAGGGGAAACTCGTGGCGCTCGATTCGCCGCTGGCGCTGCGGACCGCCCACACCGAACGGATGGCGGACGTGATCCTCGACAGCGGCGAGCGGCTGGCCTTCGACCTGGACGCCGACACTGACCGGCAGAAGTTGGCCGAGGTGGTGCGCTCCGGGCGGACCGCCAGCGTGAAGACGCGCGAGTTCGACTTCCACGCGACTTTCCTGAAGCTCACCGGGCAGGCGTTCGAGTAACTGGCGAACGGCCGGCGTTAGCCGGCTGGTGGCGCCGAGACCAGCCGGCTGACGCCGGCCGTTCGCCAGGATGACGACATGCGTCTGTACATTCTTCGAGCCCTGCTGGTCAAGGAAGTTCACCGCCACCTCGCCAACCGCGGGGGGATCGCGCTGGCGCTTTTGCTGATCGTCGCGGCCGTGATGCTGTCGATGTTCAACCCCGGGTCCGGCGGGGCGGACGCTGGCGGCGGCGGGCTGGTCGGCGGCGTCCACCGCTGCGTCGTCCAGTACGCCGATGAGTCGCCGCTGGTCCGGGAGCTAAGGGCGAGCGTCCCGGCCGACCTCCGCCCGCAGGTGGCCTTCGAGCGGATGCCGCCGGGCGAGGTGGACGGACTGGTCACGTACCCGCCGGGGACCGGGGCGATCCAGATCCGCACCTGGTCCGAAGCTGGCCGCCCGGTGATGAAGTTCGAGGTCTGGCACCCGCCCGGCGAACCCGGTGCGATGGCACCCTACGAGGCGTGGTTCTGGCGGGCCGCCCGCGACGCGATGCAGACGTGGGCCGCGGAGGACCTGCGTGCCGCCGGCGGCGACCCGGCCCGGCTGACCACCCCCGACCCAGCGGGCGGCGACCTGTGGGCGGTCCGCGACTCGTTCCGTCAACTCGATGAGCAGGTCGGCCGCCTGCGGCCCGCGACCACGACCGCCAACCCGTTGCCGCGGATCGAACTCGAACGCAAGGGGCTCGGTGCCAAGGAACTCGACCTGCGCAGCGCCATCGCCACGGGCATGGTGGTGTTCGCCTTGTACTTCGCCTGCGTGTACCTGCTGCCGACGCTCAACTGCGAGGAGCGCGAGCGCGGCGTGCTGCTGGCGCAGGCCCTTTCGCCGGCGTCACCGACCGAGATCCTGGCCGCCAAGTTCCTGTTCTATCCGACGCTCGGCATTGCCCTGGCGGCGGCGCTGGCCGGCATCTACAACCCGGCGGCGCTCTCGACGCTGTTCTTCTGGATGGCCCTGGTGGCGATGGCGGCCGGGTTCCTCGGCATCGGCATGACGGTCGCAACACTGGCGAAGACCCAGCGCGCGGCGTTTATGGGGTCGATGTGCTACCTGATGTCGGTGTCGCTGATCCTGCTCATCTGCTCGCAGAACGGCATCCCCGGCGTGCCGTACCTGGCGCTGGAGTTCCACGGCCCGCGTGTGCTACACGCGGCCGTCACAGGCGACGTGCAGTCGCACCACTGGCTGCACCTGCTGGCCGCGGGCGCACTGGCGGCCGGGTGGATGGCCGCCGCGGGGTGGCTGTTCCGCCGCCGCGGGTGGCAGTGATTCCCGTAGGGTGGGTCGAGTCGTCGAGGCCCACCGTGTGAGCGCCAGACGGTGGGCCTCGAC
>Ga0247822_10001634_pt1 | contig 13887 bp, 6 predicted proteins | sample 13C_Cellulose_Da_FD_192423 | JGI IMG/M metagenome (GOLD analysis project Ga0247822, IMG submission 192423) | Soil microbial communities from agricultural site in Penn Yan, New York, United States - 13C_Cellulose_Day30 | ecosystem: Environmental > Terrestrial > Soil > Agricultural land | place...
GCCGCTCTGCGCCAGGCATTGCGCGGCACAGGTGTCCGGATTCGACTGCCCGCCGTTGAAGCTGCGTGAGCGGCCGATCGCCTCGGTGTCGTGCAGCACCACGAACTTTGCCTCGTTCTCGCCGGTCAGCACGCGCTCCTCGAGCGGCGCCTTCGCCTCGTGCGCGGCCAGAGGCGCCGCGAGCGAGATGCGCGCCGGCGCAGCTCGCTTCGTCGAGCGAACCGGCGACGATCCCGGGGCCATGGCGTAACCGTCGTGTCGGTACTCGGCACAACCAACCAGCGCCGCTGTCGCGATGGCGGCGGCGAGTGGAGCACGCAGGCGGAGACCGTTGATCGAGCGACCGGCAGTCGCACACCGACGCGTGGCCTGCATCGCAAATTCCCGTTAGTTGATCCCCACGGTCTGCACATCCGCTTTCACGATGGTGAAAGTTCGACGTCAGTGCTCCCAACGAGCAAAACCGGGAAGCTCGCCGGCAGGTTCAAAGATCGCGAGAACTTACCTATTTCTTGGAGTCCTGCCGCGACTCGGAGGGGGCCGGAGGTCCCCCGAGGTTGCTCCGCAGCCGCTGACTGTCGACGCATCCCGCCAACAGGATGGCGGCAGTGACGAGGAGCAGCGCGCGCGCAAGCATCGATACACTCCGGTCGGCTCTACCCGCCGCCCCCTGGCGTTCACCGAGCTACCGGTGCCCCGCGTCCGACGTGATGCCGTTCGCTGGGATCGCCTTCGGCGGCGTGGCGAGCACAGCAAGCGCGACAACGACGGCGAAAGCGAAGAGCAGTGGAACGAGCAGGATTCGCATCCGCCAAGTGTTGCGCCATTTTACGGCGTGCGAGCGGCGCCCATCTGAACCGCAGATGAAGGCGCTCCCTCGACTATGGCTGTTGCACCCTCAGGAGCAACCTCAGAAGCAGCCGAATGCCATATCCGGCCCACGCACTGCCCAACGCACCCGCAAGACTGAGACCTATCGCCCATAGGGTCTTGAGAACAATGTCCGTATTCGGCTCATGTCGATGGCGCCAAAGGTACTGAATCTTCTCCGGAATGCTGTACGCGATCAGGAGAAGCGCGCCTCCCGCAAACGCAATCCACGGGTGGCCGCCGAATCCGACGCTCGCCGTCCCGAACATGAGAAGGGCTGGAACCATGCGCCAGCCTACCACTGCCTGCCCAGCGGTTCCCTTGGCATCGCCAGTTGTTCCACCGGTTCCGTGCGCATATACGTGGCTGATCCGGAGCTGCGCAGCGCCACGTGCCGATGAACACCCAGGAAACCCCCGACCTGATGACCGTGACCGAGGTTGCGGACTATCTGCGGGTTCGGGAGCGGACCATCTACGAGCTGGTGCGTACGCAGCGCATCCCGAGCTGCAAGCTCTCGGGCAAGCTCCTGTTCCCCAAGCGCCTGATCGAGCTGTGGGTGGCGCAATCGGCGGACTACCCGCAAGCCGCTACCCACCTCGCCGCGCCGCCGTTGGTGATTGCCGGCAGCCACGACCCCCTGCTGGAATGGGCGGCACGCGAATCCAAGTGCGAGCTGGCGCTGCTGGTCGACGGCAGCACCGCCGGCATGCACCGGCTGCAGGCGGGCCAGGCGACCGCCTGCGCGCTGCACCTGATCGATCCGGTGACGGGCGAATACGACGCGGGCCTGCTGGCGCGAAGCCTCCCGGGGCTCGATTTCGTGGTGATCGAATGGGCGCGGCGTCAGCAGGGGCTGATCGTGGCTCCAGGCAATCCTCTGCAGGTCGGTTCGGTGGCCGATCTGCGCCGCAAGGGCCTGCGCATCGCCACGCGGCAGCAGGGATCGGGCAGCGCCCTGCTGTTCTCGAAGCTGGTGGCGGACGCGGGCCTGGCGCTCGATGACCTCCAGGTCGCCGGACAGCCCGTCAGCAGCGAGACCGACATCGCGGTCGCCGTGCGCGAGGGGAAGGCCGACGTCGGCCTCGCCATCGAGGCTGTGGCACGCGAGCAGGGCCTCGATTTTGTCCCCCTGCAGTGGGAGCGGTTCGACCTGGTGGTGCGGCGCGTTGAGTATTTCGAGCCGCCGGTGCAGCGGCTGTTCGCCTTCTGCCGCACGGAGCCTTTCCGCGACCGAGCCGCGTCGCTCGGCGGCTACGACATCACGAGATGCGGCGGGGTGGTGTACAACGCCCGGCGTTGAGCGCCCGTCCGTCGATAACCATTCTTGCCGATCGGAGCAGCTCGGGCGTGAGCGGGGCCGTAGAGGGGTCCCTGCGCGCGCACGGGGGCCGAGACAAGCGGTGCACAGGGCGGAATTTGCCCGCGGGTTGGGCAGAGAGCTGCAGAATGCCCGCCGCCATCCCGCCCCATTGCCCTCGCAACCTGTTGCAAATAAAACCGTTAATGTGTTGGGCGCACGGGCCCGCGGCATGCTAGAGTGAAGGCTATGGCAGCACGGCAAGTACCCCCATCGGCGGGGCAGCGGGTACCGGCAACCGCCATTGAGCGGGTGTTCGAGCGCAAGATTCGCCTGAGCAAGTGGGCGCTGCTGTTCGAGCAGCTCTGGCCCCGCGCCTGGATCGTCCTCGGACTTGCCGGGCTGTTCATCGGCGCCTCGCTCGCAGGCTTGTGGCCGCGCCTCCCCGAGCTGCCGCACAAGATCGTCCTGGGACTGTTCGGGCTGGCGTTCGCAGGTGCGCTGGTAGCGCTGGCGCGGGTGCGCTGGCCCAGCCGCGAGCAGGCAATACGCCGTGTCGAGGCGATTTCCGGGATCAAGCATCGCCCCGCCTCCTCCTACGAGGACACCCTCACCCTCGGCACCGGGGATGCCCGCACCGAGGCGCTGTGGCGCGTGCATCGCGCACGGCTCGCGGCAATGCTGCAGAAGCTGCGCGTCGGCCCTCCTTCGCCGCGCACGGACCGCTATGACCCCTTCGCGCTGCGCGGCCTGCTGCTGCTCGGCGTGTTCGTGCTGCTGGTCGCCGTCGGCGACAGCGCTTCGGACCGGCTGCGCTCGGCTTTCCGCTTCGGAGCGTTGGCCAAGGGGGCAGAGGCCCGCATCGACGCCTGGGTCACGCCGCCGGCTTACACCGGCAGGCCGCCTGTCATGCTGGCCGACGGCTCGCATGGTCTCAATCGGCCGCAGGTCAGGCCCGAGGGGCCATACGAGATCCCGGATCGCAGCGTTCTGGTCGTTCGCGGCACGGGCGCGAGCGTCGGCGGGCTGACGCTGGAATTTCCAGGCAGCAACGGCGCGGCCGAGCGGATGGAGGCTCCGGCGCCGGCCAACGCCACCGACGTCTCCGAGCTCAAGGTCGAGGTGCGCAAGTCGGGCACCGTGACGGTATTGGCTGGCGGCATCCCGTTGCTCAGCTGGCCGTTCCAGGTCATCCCCGATAATCCCCCCAAGATTGCGCTCACCAAGGACGCCGAGAAGAGCCCGCGCGGCGCTCTCAAGCTGTTCTACAAGGTCGAGGACGACTACGGCGTGGTCTCGGCCGAGACCCGCATCCGGCGCGTGCGGCCGAAGGAAGATAGGACCTCGACCGCCTGGGCGCGGCCGAGCGCCAAGAAAGGGCCGCGGCCCCCGCACGAGCGTCCGCCCGCACTGGCGCTGCGCCTGCCGCGCGCCTATCCCAAGCAGGCCGAGGGACAGAGCTTCCACGAGATCGGCGACCACATCTGGGCCGGCATGACGGTCGAGCTGTCGCTGGCGGCCAAGGACCTCGCTGGCCAGACCGGGCGTAGCGCCCCCATCGAGATGGTGCTGCCCGAGCGGCGCTTCACCAAGCCATTGGCGCGGGCAGTGGTCGAGCAGCGCCGTCGCCTCGCGGAGGACCCCCGCGATCGCCTCCAGGTCGCGCGCGCCATCGACGCGATTACCCTCGAGCCCGAGGAGTTCATCGAGGACCTGCAGGTGTTCCTTGGACTTCGCTCGGCCTATTGGCGGCTCAAGAACGACGGCTCGCGCTCGGCGCGCAACCTCACCGTCGCCCAGCTCTGGAACATTGCCCTGCGCATCGAGGACGGCAACCTGACGGACGCCGAGCGCGCCCTGCGCGCGGCCCAGGACCGGCTGCAGAAGGCGCTCGAGCAAGGCGCCTCCGACGAGGAGATCCAGAAGCTCATGCAGGAGCTGCGTCAGGCGCTGGCGCAGTTCCTCGAGCAGCTCTCCAAGCAGGCCCAGAACGCGCCGCCCATGCAGGGGCTGGACCGCAACAACCAGTTCATGACCTCGCAGGATCTCGAGCAGATGATGCGCAACCTCGAGAACATGGCGCGCTCCGGCAACCGCGACATGGCCCAGCAGATGCTGAGCCAGCTGCGCGACCTGCTCGACCGGCTGCAATCGGGCCGCATGGCCGACCAGGGCCAGAACCAGCGCATGGGCCAGATGATGGACGAGTTCGGCAACATCATCGGCCGTCAGCAGCAGCTGCTCGACGACACCTTCGGCCAGCAGCGCCAGCAAGGCCAACAAGGCCAGCGTGGACAGCGGGGCCAGCAGGGCCAGCGCGGCCAACAGGGTCAGCAAGGGCAACAAGGCCAGCAGGGGCAGCGTGGCCAGGGTCAAGGCCAGGGTCAGGGGCAGGATGGCCAGGGCCCGGATGGTGACCAGGCGGGTTCGCTCGGCGACCGCCAGCGCGAGCTGCGCGACATGCTGGGCCGGCTGCAGCGCGGCATGCGCGAGTTCGGGCTCAGGGCTCCCGGCCAGCTGGACGGCGCGGGCGAGGCCATGGACCGTGCGGAGCGGGCGCTGCGCAACGGCGACCTCGACGGCGCCACCCAGGAGGAGGCGCGCGCGCTCGAGCAGTTGCGCCAGGGCGCCCGCGAGATGGCGCAGCAGATGCTGCGGCAGATGCCGTCGCGCTATGGTCTCAACGAGCCCCAGGGCGAGCTCGATCCCATGGGGCGCCCGCCTCAGCGCACCGACGGGCCGGACCCCGGCGTGGGCGTCAAGGTGCCCGACCAGATCGACGTCCAGCGGGCGCGCGAGATCCTGGAGGAGCTGCGCCGGCGCATCGGCGAGTCGACCAGGCCGCCCATCGAGCTCGAGTACCTGGAGCGGTTGCTCAGGCGGTTCTGAGAGCGGCAGCGCCGATTTCCGCGCATTACCGTTAATGGTCGCGGACGCTCTTGCGATCGCCGCCCGTACACGCATTCGGCCGCAGCCTTCCCGATACTGGCCGATTCCGCGTGAATCCTGGCCCGGACAGGCGGTTGCCACACCTTCTCGACGCAGATTGCCCTGATGGGACGCGTCGTCTCAAAACTCGCTTGAAAGGGTCAACATTCAGGCTAGAGTGCGGGGCGCAACTTGTACTAAAAATAGAATAACGATGTTGCGGGGTGCAGCGGCCGAGGCGTGGGGAAGCGCCAACGGGCGCGGGGGAACAGTGAATGGACATCCAGGACATGCGCATCTTTGCCCGTGTCGCGGCGGTGCAGAACCTGTCCGCGGTGGGCACCGAGCTCGGGCTGACGCCGGGCACCATCTCCAAACGCATCCAGGCGCTGGAGGACGAGCTGTCCGCGCGCCTCTTCGACCGAACCACGCGCTCGATCCGCATCACGGAGGAAGGCGCGGCGTTCCTGGCTCATGTCGAGCGCATCCTCTCCGAGATCGAGGCCGCGCGCGCCAGCGTCGACGACAAGGTGAGCAAGCCGAAGGGCAAGCTCAAGATCGCGGCGCCGGCGTGTCTGGGCCGGCGTTATGTCGCCCCGGCGCTGTGCGAGTTCGTGCGCGCCTACCCTGAGATCGACGTGCACGTCGACCTGCACGACCGGCAGGTCAATCTGCAGGAGGATGGCTACGACGTCGCCATCCGCACGGGCGTACTGTCGGACTCCTCGCTGATCGCCAAGCGGCTGGCTCCCGACCGGCACGTGATCGTCGGCTCGCCGGCTTATCTGGCCCGCAGGGGCTGCCCGCAGCGGCCCCAGGATCTGACCAGGCACGATTGCCTGATGCTCGGCGAGAACAGGCAATGGTCCTTCAACAAGGACGGTGTCGAGAGCGCCGTGCGCGTGGCCGGGCCGCTGCGGTCCAACAACGGCGAGTTGCTCTGCCGCGCCGCCGTCGAGGGGATCGGCCTGATCCGTGCCTCCGAGCTGGAGGTGGCCTGCGAGCAGAACGCCGGCAAGCTCGTGCAGGTGCTGCCGGACTTCGAGGTCTCCACCAATTCGGCGCTGTGGGCACTCTACCCGAGCGCCAAGCACGTGCTGCCGCGCATGCGCGCGCTGCTCGATTTCCTCGCCAACTGGTTCCGCGATGCGAGCCACGGCGGGCGCGCGCCGGCGGTACCTCCGATTCCGGCCATGGCCGATGGGGTGCCGGCGGCGCCGCGGGCAAAGGTGCCGCTGCGCGCGGGCTGAGCCGTCACTTCAGCCGTACGGTGACGCGGTCGGCGCGGCCGTTGGCATCGATCACGGAGAGCTTGAGGAAGCCGCGGCCTACCGCCGGCAGCTCCACCTCGCGCCTGGCCGGGTCGGTCGCAATCGGCACGCCGTCCACGAGCCAGGTGAGCGGCAGGGCGCCCCCCTCGGCCTTGACCATGATGCCGGAGGTATCGCCGTCCTCGACATCGAGCTCGGCGCGATCGGGCGGGAAGGCGATCTGCACGGCGGGCTCGAGATAGGCGCCGAGGGCAGCTGTGGTCTCGGTCCCCCGCGCCTCGCGGAAGCGCTTGAGCGGCGGCGGCAGGTCGGTCGCCGAGCCGGCCAGGGCGCCGGCGGGCGCGGATGCTAGCGGCGCGCGCTGGCGCGACTGCCGCGCGAAGGCATCGAACAGCAGCGGTGCGGCGGCGGTGCGCCCTGCGAGCGCCGGCGTAGCGGCTCCGTCCGGCCGGCCGACCCACACCGCGATCGTGTAGCGGCCGTCGTAGCCCACCGCCCAGGCATCGCGGAAGCCGTAGGAGGTGCCGGTCTTGTAGGCGAGCTGGCCCGGCTTGGCGTTGGCCGGCGCCGGCGCGTTGCGCAGGATGTCGGAGACGTACCAGGCCGCGACCGGCGACAGCAGCCGCTGCGTGGCGGCGGCAGGCTTGGCAACGGCGCTGTCGCGCCGGTATTCGAGGGCAACGGTATCGCCGCCGCGGGCAAGACCGGCGTAGAGCGTAGCGAGGTCCGACAGGCGCATGCCGAGGCCGCCGAGCGCGATGGCAAGCGAAGGCTCGGCGCCCTTGGGCAGCACCGGCGTCACACCGGCCTGGGTCATGCGCCCGTAGAGCCGGGCCGGGCCCAGCGCCTCCAGCACCTTCACCGCGGGGATGTTGAGCGACTGCGCCAGCGCCATGCGGATTGTCACCGTGCCATGCCAGTCCTGGTCGAAGTTCTTCGGCACGTAGATGCCGAACCGCGTCGGACGGTCCTCGATCAGGGTGTCGGGATGGGCGAGGCCCGCCTCGAAGGCGAGACCGTAGATGATCGGCTTCAAGGTCGAGCCCGGCGAGCGCACGGCCGCCGTCATGTCGACGGCGCCCTGGCGGGATTCGTCCAGGTACCCGGGAGAGCCGACGTGGGCCACCACCTCGCCGGAGCGGTAATCGACCGCGATCACGGCCGCCGACAGGCGCCCTCCGAGCGCCGCCGTGTGCTCGCGGGTGAGCTGCTCGAGGCCGGCCTGGGCGGCGGCATCGATCGTGAGGCGATGCACGAGGCGGCTCTTGGCCTGCTCGACCGCGGTGTCCGCCAGGTGCGGGGCCAGCATGGGGAACTCCCGGCGCACGCTCGGCATGCGCTCGCCCTTGGCGCGCTGGGCTTCGTCGGCGGGAATGATGCCCTGGGCAGCGGCGTGCGCCAGAACACGGTTGCGGGCGCGCAGCGCGGCCTGCGGGAAGCGGTCGGGCCGGCGCAGCTCCGGCGACTGCGGCAAGGCGACCAGCAGGGCTGCCTCCGCCAATGACAGACGGCGCGGCTCCTTGCCGAAGTAGGCGAGCGAGGCCGCGCGCACCCCCTCCAGGTTGCCGCCGAACGGCGCGAGGCGGAGGTAGAGGCGCAGGATCGCGTCCTTGGAGAGCTTGCGCTCGAGTTGCAGCGCGCGCAGCGCCTGGCGCACCTTGCCGGCACCCGTGCGCTCATGCTCGCCGGCGAGCAGGCGCGCCACCTGCATCGTGAGCGTCGAGCCGCCCGAGACGATGCGGCGATGGGCCAGGAGCTGCCAGCCGGCGCGCCCGATGGCAACCGGATCGACGCCGTGATGGCTGCGGAAGCGACGGTCCTCGAAGGCGAGCAGCATGGCGAGGTAGCGCGGGTCGACGTCCTTGACCTCGACGGGCAGCCGCCAGCTCCCGTCGGAGGCCGTGTAGGCGCGCAGCAGCCGGTCGTTGCGGTCGAGCACGGTGACGGAGAGCGCCTCGGCACGTGCAAGCGATACCGGCTCCGTGCGCTGCCAGATGATAGCGAGCGATGCCGCAACTGTCATGGCTGACAGAACCACCGCCAGCAGCGTAGGGCGCAATAAGCGAAGCGCATTGCGCCGTTTCGCCGGTGCATCGGCGCAATGCGGCTTCGCCTTATTGCGCCCTACGGGCGAGGGCATCGATCACTCCTTCGGCGTGACGTCGAGGCGGCCGGAGGCGGTGCGGGCGAAGCGGTCGGGGCGGTACATGTCCTCCACCGTCGCCGCCGGGTGCACGAACGAGCCCGGCGTCACCGCCCGCACGATATAGGCCACCGTGGCGCCGCTGGCGGGACTGCGCTGCTCCTCGTCGCCGTCCGCATTGCGCCGGCCGCGGCGGCCGTCGTTCGTGCCGAAGAAGTCGAAGGCGGCCACGAAGCGGTCGTCGCGGAACTCGGTGTGCTGCGGCTTGAGCGTCGTCTTCAGCCAGTCGAGCGTCTTGACGTCGCCCGAGTCGACGAGGCGCGGGTTCTCGACCTCGAGGCCGGCGGGCAGCCGGTCGACCAGCAGGATGCGTCCGCCGGTCTCGGGCGACTCCACCTTCAGCACCACGACCAGGCGGTCGTTCTGCTTGAGCTGGCTCGTCCCGCCGGTGGCGCTGGCGAGATCGACCTTCTTGCCGTCGAGCGTGTAGTAGGTGCGCTCGATGGTGAAGCCCTTGGAGGCCGCCGGCTCCGGCGTCAGCGCGGCGCCGATCACGGAGATGACGGCATCGACCGGGGCATTGCTCTCGTTGACGACGCTGAGCGCGCCGGCCTTCACATCCTCCGGCCGGATGGCGCGGATGAGCTGGCCCTTGTGCTTCTCGCCGTTGACGGAGAGCGTGGCGTTGCCGGCCTCATCGCCGAGCGCGCGCGCGGCGAGCAGCATCCAGGCCTGCTCCTGCGTCGAGGTGTAGGCCTTGGCGCGATAGGCCTTGGCGACCACGTCGACCAGGCGCGGCACTTCCTGCTTCACGATGCCGGTCTCGGAGGCGAGCGTGATGAGCGCCGCCCCGTCGCGCACGCCGGTGCCGTAGTCGCGGCGCGTGATGCCGTCGTCCTTCTCCTTGATGCCCTCGAGCGCCGCCTTCAGCGCCTTCTCCGCACGGGCCTTGTCGCCGACCATGGAGAGGGCGGCGCCGAGCTGGGCCTGCGCCAGCGGGGTCGAGAAGCTCTCGAGCTTGGTGTCGGCGTAGTAGCGCAGCTCCCCGATCGGCGCGCGGCCGTTGCGGGCGAGCACATAGAGCGCATAGGCACGCCCCTCGCCGCCCGACTCGAAGTCCTGCGCGTAGCTGATGAAGTTCGCCAGCCGCTCGAGCGCCTGGTTGAAGGAGCCCTGGCGCACGACGTAGCCGGCCTCCTTGGCCCGCGTCAGGAAGTCGGTGACGTAGCTGGTGAGCCACATGTCGCCGTCCGACGGCCCCCACACGCCGAACGCGCCGGAGCTGTCCTGCATCTCGAGCACGCGGGCGATGGCGCCGTCGATGCGCTCGCGCAACGCGGTGTCGGTGGCGAGGCCCATGCGCTTGGCCACGTCGTTGACGTAAAGCAGCGGCAGGGCGCGGCTCGTCGTCTGCTCGGCGCAGCCGTAGGGGTAGCGGTCGAGCGCGGCAAGGATGCCCGGCACGTCGAGCGAGGCGGTGGGCCCCACGGTGATGGTGGCCTTGGAGCGGCGCGGGATCAGGTCGGTGAACACGTCGCTGCTGAGCGAGAGCTTGCCGCCCTTGGCCGCAAGCTGGCTCACCGTGAGCCGCCGGATGTCGCCGGCCGGCACCTTCGACGTGAAGGTGAGGCGGCGGCGCACGTCGATGCCGCCGGCGCCGGTGACGCGCACGGCGAGCGTGGTGAGACCGACCTCGCTCGGCTTGAGCTCGAAGGCCTCGCGCTTGCGCTCGTTGGCACCGAGCGAGACGCTGCGCTCGAAGCCGGGCTGCGACTGGGCGCCGGGCTCGGACTCGTAGGTGCCGGTGACGGAGTAGGCGCCGGCCGGGCCCTCGACGTTGTGGACGGCAAGCTCGAGGCGGGCCTGATCGCCAAGCGTCAAGAAGCGCGGGCCCGAGACGGTGAGCGTGACGGGGTCGCGCACGATCACGTCCTTGCTGGCGGAGCCGAGCTTGTCTGCGGTCCACGCCACGGCGTTGAGCCGAACGGTGCCGTTGAAGTCGGGCATCTGGAACTCGACCTGGGCGGTGCCGTCGGGGCCGACTTTGACGATGCCGGAGAACAGCGCGAGCGTCGCCTCGACCGGCGGGCTGCCCTTCATGGCCATGCCGCTGTCGCTGCCGTCGCCGCCCGAGCGCAGCGTGCCGCGCTCGGCGCGCATGCCGTCGATGAGGCGGCCGTAGACGTCGCGGATCTCGGTGCCGAGTCGGCGCTGGCCGAAAAACCAGTCCTGCGGCTTGGGCGTCTCGAAGCGCGTCAGGTTGAGGATGCCGAGGTCGGTGGCGGCAACCGTGATGCGCGCCTCCTCGCCCTGGGCCAGCCCGGTCACCTTCACAGGCACCGTCAGCATGGCGCCGGACTTGACCTTCTCGGGCGCCTCCAGCTTCACGTTGAGCATGCGCGGCGCCTGGTCGACGGCGAGCCAGCGCAGGCCCAGCGCGCGCGAGGGCATGCGCTTGGCCTTCTCGTCCATGGGACGATAGAGCATGACGCTGACGTAGGCGCCGGGGCTCCAGTCGCTGCTGACGCGGATCGGGATCTCGCCTCCGCCGGCCGGCAGGTCGGCCTCCTGCGTGGAGGCAAGGCCGGAGCTCATGACCGCGATAAGGGCGCGGCCGGCCATGCGCGTGGTGATCTTGACGCGCGCGGTGTCGCCCGCCTTGTAGGCCGGCTTGTCGAGCGCGACGTCGAGCACCTCGGGGCTGTCGGCGGCCTCGTCGGCGTACCAGCCGGCATTGAACACCATGCTGGAGATCAGACCGTCGGCGCTGGACACCTCGAGGCGGTAGCGGCCCCAATCGACCTTGGCCTCGATGGCGGCGGGCTTGCCGGGTGCGGTGTTGGCCGTGCCGGTGGCGACGCGGCGGGTGTTCACCACGGGCTCGTAGTTCCACGAGCCGTCACGGCTGTACCACTGCCAGCGCTGGTCGAGGCGCAGCAGCTCCCACTTGAGGCCCTTGGCGTCGACGGCCTTGCCGTCGGCTCCGACCACGATCGCCTCGAAGCGCGCGGGCTCGCCCTCGGCCGCCTGGTTGTTGGCAAACAGCGGCTTGATGCCGACGCGCGGCGTCTTGAGGTCGACGGGCAGCGTGACGGTGCGCTCGATGGTGCGGCCGCCCGACTCGCGCAGCTTCAGGATCACGTCGGCCTCCAGTGGCCGGCTGGTCTTGGGCAGAGCCGGCAAGCGGACGGAGACGTCGGCCTTGCCTTCGGCGTTGGTGGCGGGCAGGCCTTCGAGCGGCTTGCGCACGGGCGCCGCCTGCTCGTCGGCGAGGCCGAAGCGGTAGCCGGCAAAGCCCGGCAGATCGCCCTTGGCGAGCTTGACGGCGATCTCGCCCTCGACGGCAAGGCCGGTGGCCGGCGGGCCGTAGAGATAGCGGCCCGTGAGCTTGATGACGCCGGGCTGCTCGGGATTGAGCGCCTGAACGGCGGGATCGAGCTTGAGCTCGAGGCGCTCAGGCACGAAGTCCTCGACCAGGAACGCGGTCTGCGCGATCGGGTTGGACTTGGGATCGGTGTGCACCTTGGCGCGCCAAGTCCCGGTCATGGCGGAGCCCGGCAGCGACAGCGTGCTGGCACGGCCGCCCTGGCCCTGGTCGGGCAGGCTCACGCGCGAATGCTCCACGCCATCGGGACGGCTGAAGATGACGGTGACGGGCACGGCCGAGGCCTTGGCCGTCGCGTCGCGCGCCAGCGTGGTCAGGTGCACCTGCTCGCCCGGGCGATAGACGCCGCGGTCGGTGTAGGCGAAGGCGTCGATGGGGCCAGGCGGGTTGCGGCCCTTGACGCCGCGGTCGGTCAGGTCGAAGGCGGCAGTCGATAGGTCGAGGAAGGCGTAGTCGCCGTCGGGCGTGTCGGCGACCAGCACGGCCGGCGCCGATCCGCCCTCGCCGCGCTTGAGGCCAGCGTCGAACTTCGCATAGCCGCGGCTGTCGGTCTTGACGGTGCCGAGCACTTCGTTGTTGCGGGCCACGAGGCGCAGGCTCGCATTCACGACCGGCGTGGCGCCGGCGATCGAGCGCACGAACGCGTGCAGGCCGTCATCGCCGTTGATGGCGGTGAGGCCGAGGTCGGAGACGATGAACCACTGGGTGGCGAGCTGGCGGTAGCCCTCGTTCTCCTCCTTCTTGGTGACGGCGGAGGCCGCGAGCACGTAGACGCCGGGCTGCAGCTTGGGGATCGCCTCGGCGATCGGGAAGGCGGTGGTCACGTCCTCGTTGAGGCGCGAGGTGACGTCGAGCTCGCCGGCATAGACGCGGGCGCCGGTGCGCTCCTTCAGGTTGGAGATGTCGTAGGAGGAGACCTGCTTGGCGAAGTCGCCACCCTGCAGGGTCTGGGCAAGGCTGCGGTCGCCGATGCGGTAGACCTCGACGTTGACCTTGTCGGTGTTGACGGTGACCAGCGGGATGCCCTGCTGGCCGCGGTTGGGAAGCACATAGCCGCGGCCCGTCGCGCGCACGGAGGAGCTGCGGTCCTTGACGTAGATGGCGAGCTCGGCCGTCTTGGCGAGCGTCTCGCTGGCGATCGCCGAGGGCAGGCCTTCGCGCACCGCCACCTCGTAGCGCTTGCCGTGGGCGAGGCCGTCGAGGCAGATCTGGCGCGCCTCCGCCGTGACGGCCTGCGGGTCCTTGCCGTCGACCTTGAGGTATTTCGACCAGTCGACCTGGCCCGGCGCCAGGCGCTCGGAGAACTGGATGCACAGCCGCGGCTGGGCCGAGTCGGCATCGACCTTGTACTCGACGATGCGGAAGCCGTGCTGCGCCACCAGCGCGTCGTAGGCCTCGCGCACCTGCGCGTCGTCGGCGAGGCTCAGGCTCGACTTCAGGGCGTCGATGGCAGGGCGCCAGTAGGAGCGCCGCTTGAGGGCGTCCGACAGCACCACCAGCGCCGCCGCCTTGACGGCAGGAGTCTTGCCGCGCTCGTAGGCGTTCCAGGCGGCGCCCGAGGCGTTGACGGGAAGGTCGTAGCGCTCCGCGCCCTGGTCGGGCTTGATGGCGAGGAGGGCGCGGGCGAGTCCGGTCCAGGACGCCGCGTCGTTGGCGTCGAACACGACGGCCTGCGCATAGGCGCGCGCTGCTGCGCGCGGGTCGGTGCCGGCGGCGAGCAGGCGGTCGCCCTCCGCTCTCAGCTCCGCGCCGCTGCCCTTGGGCTGCCAGTTGGCCTTGAGATAGGTCTCGTAGCGCTTGGCGTCGGCCTGCACACCGGCATGGGTGAAGCGCACCTCCTCGGCCCGCTGCTGGGCGTGGGCAAGCGGTACGACGGAGAGGCAGATGAAGAGGGCGGCGAGCACACGGAGAGCGAGTGACATGGGCGTCCTTCCCTGACGTGCCGACGGCGAATGCCCGATTGGGGGCAGGTGTCGGACGAAGCGCCCGA
>Ga0247822_10001636_pt1 | contig 13883 bp, 14 predicted proteins | sample 13C_Cellulose_Da_FD_192423 | JGI IMG/M metagenome (GOLD analysis project Ga0247822, IMG submission 192423) | Soil microbial communities from agricultural site in Penn Yan, New York, United States - 13C_Cellulose_Day30 | ecosystem: Environmental > Terrestrial > Soil > Agricultural land | place...
AGCGTATCATTTCGCAAGACCAGCAGCAAGGCTGACAGGGTTGCATCTGTTCGGTATGGCGTCTCGATAAACAGCTGTGTCTGATGTTGCTTCCGCGACTCCCTTTCCAGTTCTCTGACCGCGTTCGTGAACTCATGCTTATCGATTGGCAGGTAGCCATGAAAAGCAAAGCGCTGGCCGTTCATTCCGGATGCCATCAATGCCAGGAGAAGTGACGAAGGCCCAACAAGCGGAATCACGCGGACACCATGTTCGTGAGCATACTTTACCGCCAAAGACCCCGGATCGGCAATCCCCGGACATCCCGCCTCGGAAACTATTCCAATATCATGTCCTTCAAATACAGGCGCCAATAGGGTACTTAACGTTTTGGGATCGGTGTCTTTGTTGAGAACTTCGAAGTGCAGAACCTCTATGGAATCAAACAGCTTTAGACTGCTAAAATAACGGCGGGCGGTTCGAATGTCTTCGGCGAGAAAGTATCTGATTCCACTTAGTGCCGTACGCACCTGCAAAGGAATCACTTGCTCCTGCGTGCCATCGGCAATAACGTTAGGGATCAAATAAACTCTTCCATTACTCATGCCGCCGATTCCTGATGAATTAGAATTAACTTTGGTGCATGGGCAAGTTGTTGATAATCGTGGGAATTCTTTGCATCGTCGTCGGAGTTTTCATGACGTATGGACCTAAAATACCTTTCCTGGGTAAGCTCCCTGGCGACATATCGGTGGAGAAAGAAAACTTTAAGTTTTACTTCCCTCTCACGTCCAGCATTATCGTAAGCATTCTTGTATCTCTTCTATTGTTGTTGCTCAATCGTTTTAAGAACTGAACGGTGTTTGTCTGCTCACAACATTGTTGTCTTTCAGGTGCCAGGGTAACAGAGGTGAATTGTTATCGCATAGCAACTTTGTCTCACCTCTGACGTACTTTTCAGCTTTCTATTCGAGAAGATTCGCCAGCATGCAACTCTCCACCAACATGATTAACGACAAACGAAGATCACAATTTATTGGTGGTATCATCATTGGGGTGCTGGGCTCAATATGCTTCTCCACCAAAGCGATCTTTGTAAAGCTAGCCTATCGTGAAGCCCCCGTCGACGCGATCACTTTACTGGCGCTTCGCATGTTAATCTCGTTACCCTTCTTCGTCGTCTCGGCTCTTTACAGTTCTTCCAAAGGGGATAACAAACGGTTCTCAAAAAGACAATGGATTTATGTAGCGGGAGTAGGATGCCTGGGGTACTATGTAAGCAGCTACCTCGACTTTCAGGGCTTAAAGTTTATATCCGCCGGGATTGAACGCCTGGTATTGTTTATCTATCCTACCATCGTACTGCTGATCTCGGCACTGTACCTTCGTAAGCAGGTAACACAAATTCAATGGCTTGCTGTAATTGCGACATACGCAGGGTTGTTGCTGGCGTTTTATGGAGAAGCAAAGTTTCAGAATGTTGATTCGGGATTTGTAGCCGGCACAGCATTGATCTTTGGATGCGCCATAACCTATGCGCTATATATTGTATTCAGCGGACAATTAATCCCTTCCATTGGCGCAGCGAAGTTCAACAGCTATGCAATGACTTTCGCCGCGGCCGCTGTGTTGCTCCACTTCTTCATTTCATCAGGCAGTAACCTATTGGAGCAGGCACCTATGGTCTATGTCTACAGTGCATTGATGGCGATCGTAAGCACCGTTATCCCATCATATCTTGTTGCCGAATCGATACGCCGCATCGGCTCGGGAAACACAGCAATTGTCGCCAGTATTGGCCCGGTATCTACAATCATTCAGGCATACTTTTTCCTCCAGGAACCTATTCACCTAACCCAGGTTCTCGGCACGATGCTGATTATTGGTGGCGTTCTGCTAATTGGTCAACATAAGTAGAGATACTGTTGAAAACTATTATGAAGCTCACAGGCTGCTCTCTGAGTTGGAGCGCTGACGAAGGCGCCTGAAGTATGTTTTCGGCACATTATTATGAAGCTCACAAGTGGCTCCCTGAATTGGAACGCTGAAGATGGCGCCTGAGGCACGTTTTCAGCCGGTTCGATCAATGCATGAGGACAGATCGCTGGACCATCGAAGTTTTGTGATAATTTGTACAATTAATAGTCGACCGTATGATCCGAAGTTTAACCGCCTGCCTGCTTAGCCTCGTTATCAATACAACCATACTTGCTCAAAATAACGGGCTCACATTCGTCTTGTTGAATAAGAAGCCGGACGCCGCCCCGCTGGCGAAAGACGAGTCTGACAAATTGATGGAAGGTCACATGGCGAACATCAACCGGCTGGCACAGGAGAAGAAACTTGTATCTGCGGGGCCGTTCGATGGAGGAGGCGGTATCTTTATTCTGAATACACCATCGGTTCAGGTTGCAACGGAGTGGCTAGGGACAGATCCGGCCGTAAAAGCAAACCGATGGGATGTTGAGATCTATCCATATAAGCCTCGCGTGGGTTCGGCATGCCCCGTGCAGGAGCCATACGAAATGGTGACCTATTCGTTTGTCAGATTCAAAGTCGACATCACCAAATCAACAGTGAATAGCGCCAATATCTTTTTTTCACACGATGAATATCTTAAGGAATTGAAAACCAAACTTCCCGTGATCGCTGAAGGAACGTTCGGTGATCGCGATGGAGGAATACTTATTTTGAAAGATGAGCCATCGCTGCAAATGCTGGAGGCAGATCCAGGTGTGCAGCAAGGAATGCTAACGTTGGACCTCCGTAAACTCTGGATTGCTAAAGGCGCCTTTTGCGAGAAATGACACCTCGCCACGTCAAACAGTTTCAGCTAGCGTATGGCATGTAGAAGGTGCCTCACGGAGCGCTATTTCGAAATAATTTCAACGTTGCCTTGCCGGCATAAGTCGCGCCGTCGCCATGCACGGCGTTAATGCATTACCCGAACAAACTATTGGTCTCCAGATCTATTCGCTCCACAATCTTCGAGAAGTCATCTACCTTGTCAACGAAGTCAATCTTGTTCACATCAATTACCAGCAGCTTACCCAGCTTGTAACTTCCGATCCATTCTTCGTATCGGGCGTTAAGGCTCATGAGGTAATCAATGCGAATGGCATATTCAAAGTCCCGTCCCCTCTTCTCAATCTGTGAAACAAGTTTTGGAATATCGGCTTTCAGATAGATCAACAGATCGGGAGGTTGAACAAACTGCATCATCGACTCGAAAATGTCGTGGTAAGTCTCATGGTCCCGTTCAGACATAAAACCGCTCTGCCGAAGGTTCGCAGCAAAGATGTATGCGTCTTCATAAATAGTCCTGTCCTGGATAGTTGGTCGCTTGCTTTCGCGGATCTGGTTGACCTGTTTGAAACGGCTGTTCAAAAAGAATATCTGCAGATGGAACGACCATTTGGTCATGTCCTGGTAAAAGTCACGAAGATATGGATTGTGTTCAACGGATTCGAACAAAGCCGTCCATCCATAATGTTTGGATAACTTCTCAGCTAACGTTGTTTTGCCCGAACCAATATTTCCACAGATCGCAATATGTTGTAACCGATTGTTCATCTCTTACAAATCAAGTAGTGAAATCTATTCTTCAATGACCACAGCCAACTTCGTGCCGTCTGCGTTCACTGCTATTCGTGAGATATTCTTCAGATATATGACAGTGGAAATTTTTATTTCGTTCCACGGTGCGTCTCCGGATGCTGCTACGTAAACAGCTCTTCCGTCTGTCATGAGCATCCTGCCTCCCGGAATCCAGGCAACATCTTCCCGCCCGGGTAGCGTCTCACGGATGACTGAAGTTGTACCACTTGCATCAGTCTGATTGATTGTCCAGCGACCATCTTTTGCTTTCTGCACAAAACTAACGGCAGCGGTACCCGGTATGTTCTGTAAAGAACGTCCGATATCGGAGGCGCGGACTGCATCGGTCTTGTTCGCAACGTTATATTGATGCATCGTAGCGGGTTCTCCCAGAACAAACATGAGCAGCGTTTGAGCATCCAGCCAGGCATGATACCCTACCGTAAGATGGCTCACAACGACCGTTGCATGGCCACCATCGATCGGATATTTGCCGAGGTCCTGTGCACCATTGTCGCGCTGAATAATGCACGATACAAACTTTTTGTCAGGTGTGACCGTAGGAGAATACTCCCGCTCCGGAGTCTGAGTAAGGAGCGACGTCTTTTTGCTCTTGTAGTTATACACTTTGATATCGGTGCGCCCTGCATCGTCAGCAGACGCATAGAATAGCATCTCCTTATCAGGATGAAAGAACGGCTGATTGTCGTACGCCCCGGGGTGAAGCGTAATGTTTGAGCCATTGACGGCCGTAATTTCATCTCCGGAGATCTTCAGATCGAAGAGCACAATTTCCGTCAACGGCTGCGCTAGAGCCGGCGCGAAAGCGAAAAGCAGAAACGTAAATAACAGAAGTTGCTTCCATGCATTATTCAAGTGCCCCGGAGAATTCATCGTGTCTGAGTCTGGTGAAAATTATTTATATCGGCCGTACATAACTGGCAGGTGCAGTAAAGAAGGTACTCTCAGAGCCACTTTTTGCGCCTGAAATACCAAAGAAACCCCATCGATGAGAGCACCATGAGCGTAATGGCAAACGGATACCCACCGAGCCATGTCAACTCCGGCATGTGCGTGAAGTTCATGCCATAGATGCTGGCGATAAGTGTTGGTGGCATAAATACTACAGTCACAACGGTGAATATTTTGATCACCGTGTTTTGCTCTATATTAACGAGACCCAGAAAAGTATTCTGCAAATACTCCAGACGTTCAGAGCTGAACTGCGAGTGTTGTAAAAGCGATGCAATATCTTTGAGAATGATCTTCAGTCGTTCATTCTCAAGCTTGTTGAATTCGGGGATCCTGATGAGCGAGCTGACAACACGTTGCTTTTCCGTAATGGTTTCGTGAAGTAACATCACGTTCTCCTGCAACTGCGTGATCTCCAACAACAGATCTTCTTTCAGGCTGCGTCGGGCAATGAGCTCCTTACTGATGCCATTCAGCTTTCTGTTGCTCGCTTCTATCAGATCGGCGTCGCCATCAATCCGTGCCTCAAGAATAGTCAGGAACACATGCAGACCGTGTTCAGGCTTTTCAAGCGAGCTGCTTGACTTAAGGCGTCGAACCGTCTCAGCAAAGATCTTCAGGTCGCCTAGCCGGTACGTGAATAGAATATTCTCTTTGAGAATGAAGGTCATGCTTTGCACGCTCAGCTCACCCTCGCTAAGAACAAAGCCCAGGTTTATTTCGACAGTTTCATCAGTCTCAAGGAAGCGGGAACTGCTTTCAATTTCCTGCAATTCCTGGGAAGTGAAGAATTCAATCTTGTATGTCCGCTCAATAAATTCCTTTTCCTCGATGGTGGGAGATTGCAAATCGATCCAGATCAGATTCTCCAGGTCAGCGATCTCCTTAAATGATGGATTCTTGAACTGGTTAATCCTTCCTCGTGTGATGGTATAAGCTCGGATCATGTATTGCTTCTGGATGCAATTTAACGGCAATAATCAAATGATCGCAATAGAATGAAAAAGACCTGCCAGGATTCCCCCGACAGGTCTGATTCTCCTGTAAACTAATCTTTAGTTTCCTTCTTTGTCGGCCTCATCGGCCCTCTTTATTTCTTCATCGAGAATCTTCTCAATCAAATCCCGCTGACGTTCATCAATGGTGTTGTCCACCCGGGCTTGCTTCTTCATGAAGCGAAACATAGCATTCTTTTTGATTTCATACGCCATGAATACAGAGTATTCCTTGGTTTTCTCGTTGTAAAATTTCTTCTCGCCGATCTTACGAAGATCGGAAATGTTGGTATTCATTACTTGCCTCACGAGGCTCTGAAACTTGTCAGCAACATCAGCGCCTTTTTCGTTCTCCGCCTGACCAAGGTATTGGTCAGCAACCTGCTTCATGGTTGTATTCACCTGGCCCGCCAACTGCGCTTTGGCCTCTATATCGGCCTTGCCACGCGCAATATTATCCTGAGAGCTCACGCCCTTGCCTGTAGATCTGAAGAATCGATTATTTGATTCATAAGCATTCCCTTGAAAAGGCTCCTTAACCTTCTTGCCGAGAACTGATGCACATCCAACCAAAACTAAAAGGGGAAGTAATCGCAGTAGCCTCATACTTGTGTCTCTGGGGTGACTACGCCAAAAGTAATAAAAATTGTGCCAGCCTTTCGAAATTATCTCAAAATCGGCCGGCAGGAAACAACTTTCTGGATCGTTGTCGGGGATGAACTTTATGAAGTGCTGACGCAGATCTGCCACCGGAACGCCCAACGCCAGCGCAGGCTATAATGAGTGCAGCCTGCCTGAGTAAGGATGTTTTTCAACTCGCGTCGCGTAAATGCCCTTAACACGGACAACGGAGCATCGTACCTGACCATTTCAGATCGGGAAAATAACTTTGTCAGCAACTTGATAGCGTAATAGGCCAGCGGATGCCGGTGAATGTCGTTGATGATAAAGCCGATGCGGCACTGACCACGCAGCTTCGAGAAGAATGAGATCAGCTCGGCATCGGTAAAATGGTGATAGAACAATGTGCCGATAACAATGTCGTACCGCTGCGCTTTAAACTCGTTCGACAGAATGTTTATGGGAAGAAGGTTCACGGACATGTCTGAGAGATTTTTCCGCGCAGCATTAATGATGTAGGGATTAGCATCAATACCTGTTAGTGATGCCTGGACGTTTCGACGGGTAGCCCAGCGTTGAATGTGCCTGAGCATATCACCGCGACCGCATCCCAGATCGGCAATTTCAAGCGCACGTGAAGACTTACCTTCCACGATCCGGCTAAGCGCACCAAGCGTAACGTCATTGCCGCCGAGCCACCTGTTGATAACCTCCAACTCCTTCAACGTTTGATCCATCATGCTGCCCGCATACTGAAGATCATCCATGATCTCGGGTTCGGTAGATCGCTTCGCGAAGGTGGGCATGATTCAGGCGACCTCCACGCGAAATAACATACTCTCCAAAGTAAGACCTGGCCCAAACGCGAAGCTTAACACAGGTTCGTTCTTGTCATTCTGTGATAACGTTTCCATCACTCGCCCTAAAACAAACAGTACGGTCGGCGACGACATGTTACCAAAATTTCTGAGCACATAGTACGCAGCCTCGTTCAAATCAGGATGGAGTCCAAGTTCCTGTTCAATGCTCTCCAGAATCTTTTTGCCACCAGGGTGGATAGCAAAGAATCGAATATCGTCAATTGCCTTTCCCGTGTTTTCTAATAGCGAACTTACAAGCGATGAAATACCTCCCTTTATAAGCGAAGGCACGTAGGTTGACAGCCGCATCTGAAAGCCAAGGTCGCCGATGGCCCAGGCCATGTCACGATCGTCAGCTTCAACCAGGGCGGTTCGAAAAGCAATTGGATTCAGGCTGATGCCGGAAGGAGCGTTACCCTGAACCAGTACTGCAGCAGACCCGTCTGAAAAGAGCGCGTTCGAGATAAGGTTATCATCTGACGCACTCTTCTGAAAATGAAGACTGCACAACTCCGTACAAACGATCAATACAATAGCATCTTTATTCTGAGCGCAAAAAGCATCGGCAACTTTTAACGCATTGAACGCAGCATAACAGCCCATGAAATTTATTCCTGTTCGTTGCACACCGGGAGAGAGCCCAAGGCGACGTACCAACTCGATATCCAGTCCAGGGGCATAAAGTCCCGTGCAGGAAACGTTAATGACATGCGTGATGGATGCCAGATCAAAATCCGGGATCTTTTGCAGCATACTCTTTACGGCCATCACGCTCAAATCTAGCGCGTGTTGCTGAAACATATGAAGGCGCCTGGATGTACTGGGAAAAGGCTCGAAGTCCGACGTGTTAGGATAAAAAGTGAAATTGTCCCGCCGACCGTAGTCTTCAATAACCGAATGCCGGAAGTCAATTCCACTTGCCTGAAATATTGCCCTGAGTTTTCTGCTTTCCTGATCGTTCAGCTGCATTGCCCTGATCATGAAGTCGGCTATCTCACTTTGTCTGAACCGATGTGGAGGATTGGCATAGCCGATCGCTGTAACATAACTCATGCATTTCAATATATTTTAAAAAACTATAATTTGGATAGCCGTGTTCCTGTCCGACCAAAATTAATTACAATGTTCTCCATTTCATCCTGGCTTCACCTTAGAATACCGTTCTCATACTTCCTGTTGCCGGTCTTTTTGTTTGCGTTGGCAATATCACCCAACCCAACAAACGATGCCGTACTGTGGACTTTTATCATCATACATGTCTTTCTATACCCTGCCAGCAACGGCTATAACAGCTATTTCGACAAAGACGAGAAGAGCATTGGAGGATTAAAGAATCCTCCACCCGTGAACAAAGGGCTGTACTATCTGTCATTACTGTTTGATGTCACCGCGTTGATCTTAGGGACGATGATAATCAACTTTACGTTTGCTGTCATGCTCTTTTTTTATGGACTGGCATCGAAAGCATACAGCCATCCTGCGGTGAGGTTAAAAAAATACCCGGTGGCGGGATGGATGGTCGCCGGCTTTTTTCAGGGATTCTTTACGTTGCTGATGAGTTACATCGGCATCAATAAGTATGAACTTGAAAATCTCATACAGCCAGAGATTCTATACGCGGGAGCGCTCAGCAGTTTGATATTGTGGGGAAGTTATCCGATGACCCAAATCTATCAACACGAAGAAGACGGCGCTCGTGGCGATGAAACCTTAAGCAGAATGCTGGGAATCAGAGGCACCTTTTATTTTGTGGGAATAATCTTCACAGCCGTTACAGCCGCCTTCGCCTGGTATTTCGTTGAATACATGGGCGTGGACTGGGCGCTTGCGTACGCAGGTGCGATGGCCCCTGTCGTGATATACTTCAGCTACTGGTTTCTGCTGGTATATAAAAACGAGTCGGCAGCAGACTATTCGCACACCATGTGGCTGAACTTCATTTCAGCAACCTGCCTCAATGTATTCTTTCTTTCGTTGTTTATTATTCGGTCCCGCTACTACAATCTTTTGTTTGATTAGGGCAAGCCGCTGTATCGCATTTTGCCATCATCAACGTGATTGTTAAGGTCGTGTCTAGGCGACCGCAGCCTGAGGCGAGACCGGCTTTTGTGATTTTGCCTTCACCTGCTTATCAATGAAATACATCATAATGATGGTGACCACAATAGCAGCGTCGACTGTATAACCGAGGATATCATAACGTTCCAGGTGACCCGACGTCGTTTGCACCACGATCAATCCCGCCAATATCGAAGCGAATCCTCCCGATATCTGCTGCACGGAAGAGTTTACACTCATAAACGAGCCACGATCTTTCGCCTCAGGAATCGCAGTCATTAGCGCCGACGCCGATATCATTCTTGACGAAATGCCAATAAAAAGGAAAACATTCAGAATGATAATGATGTAAAGGGGCGTGACTCCCAGATTGCAATATATGGCCACCATAGCCATCGACAACAGCGAACCGATAACAAAGATTCGGTACTTTCCGATAACGTCGCTGTACTTTCCAACCAGAGGTCCGGCGATCATAGAACAGACTCCCGTGATCATATATAACATAGGCAGGTCATCTTTAACATCGATACCCAGATTGTAAACGCCAAAGGTGCTGCCGAAGGGCATGAGCATAAATCCGCCGGTGGCTAACAATGTCGTCGCTGCGAAGGCTTTGATGTAGTTACGATTCGAAACAGTATGGGCCAGATGCATGAACGCACTTTTGTCACTCCGCAACTGAAGGTGACCTGTGACCGGCTTGAGGTATAGGATCATCGCGACGCCAATTACTACACATAGCGCTGCGATCATCCAAAAGGGTGCATGCCAGCCCATCAATCCGGCGAGATATAAGCCGATGGGCAAACCCAATACCTGACTGGAAGCAAATGCCATTTGAACAAACCCCATAACTCTGCCGCGCACTTCCATCTTAAAGAGATCAGTTATTATCGCGAAACTGATGCTTCCAATTACTCCGCCGAAGAGGCCAGCTACAATCCGGGCCATCAACATGAACTCATACGTTGTCGCTATCGCACACAATACAGTACCGACGGTGAATCCGGCATAAAAGAAGAGCAGCAATTTCTTACGATCAAATTTGTCGGCGAACCCGGCAGTTAGCAGTCCGGCCGCACCAGCACTAAATGCATAAGCTGACACCACCCAGCCAAACTGCGAAGTAGTGATATGCAACTCATCCAACAGGTAAGGACCCAGCGGTGATAATACCATAAAGTCCAGAACAAGCGTAAACTGGATTATGGCCAGTATAGCAATGACGAACACCTGGTAACGGGTGAACACTTTTTGTTTTGTTTCGGTAGTTTCTTTCATGATGTTACAACTCATGGCCTGTACGACGGTCGCTATGCAGGAACGCCGAACGCCAGTAATTAAAAATTTTGATAGTTCCGTGAGTACAATTAGATCTATCAGTCTCTAGAACGGTCGACCGTGGGTATTTTTGATTATCGACCTCGCCAGAGGAGGAATGCTCATTACCAATGATACGGCAATCCTTGAAGTAAGTTCTCGTCCAAATAATTTTTGTATCTGTCGTCCCCGCCACAAGCGTGAAGAAAACTCGTCATTCCATTGATCCTGATAACGCCGCTCCATCTGTTCACGGCCAACCTCACCACAAATGAAGGGTACTGCCTCACGAGTTAATATCCGCGCCGATTGAATAGCCATCGCCATCCCGTTTCCACACAACGGTGCGATCATGCCTGCCGCATCGCCTGCCATCAGCACATGATCATTAACCGGCGCCTTCGTCTCGAACGAAACTTCGTTTATTACTTCCGGTTTATCAAACAGGAATTCAGATTCATTGAAAATTGTTTTCAACAATGGATTTCGCCACAGCACGTTTCTCTCCATATCACCTACGCTCCGATATCGTTTCATGTTCGAAACATGAGTCAGATAACAGAGCGTTGATTTCCCTCCCTCCACGTTGCTGATCCCACAATACCCACCAGGAAAATTGTGAAGGGCAATCAAGGCGTCCGGATGCGCCGTGCGCACGTGATATTTAACACCAACGTATGGTGACCGGCGTCGTAAAAAACCACGGTTCATAACACGATCTACACGGGAACGCTTTCCAAACGATCCAACCACAAGGTCTGCCTCCCACGCATGATGCTCCGTTTTTATCCGAAATTTCGTTCCGTCGAAATCGACACCTGTGACTTCACTGTTGAGCATAAATTCCACGTTCAGGCTACGGGCACGCTCGTATAAGAGATTGTCAAACGTGTACCTGCTGATGCCGAAACCACCAAGGTCAAGCGGCATAATCTTACTTTCCCCATCAATGGTCGAGAGCTGGAACTCTTTTATTGCAGGTGGATTGAACGATCCGGGAAATAGGTCGCGACTATTTAAATATGGAACAACTTCGTTGGAAATGTATTCACCGCAAACGCGATGAAAAGGATAAAACTTCCGCTCCACCACCACGGAGGGCACTCCCACGTTTGCAAACTCAATCGCTGCAATTAGTCCCGCAAGTCCTCCGCCGATGATGGTGACCTTTTTCAAGAATCCGTTATCCAGTATTGAGAAAGATATCCAAAAAATGCCCTCCCTGAAAAGATTTCCGGCCGGATCGGCTCTTGCAGGGCAACCTTTTACGTTAATAACCTGTATAATCTACGTTGGCTTATGGGAACAAGAATGGAAACAATGAGACGCAGCGGCACGATGAACGTGCTCCTCGTTGGCAACAACCCTATAGAAATGGGTGGCGTGCTGGAAAAACTCAGACAGGTACGAGGTCAGCGCATCGCAACCGAAATTGCCTTTGACGTCAAAAGCATCCTTCAACGACTGCTGCGATTCCAGCCGAATTTCATTCTGATCGATGACAACATAGGTCGTCAGGAACTCCTGGATACGGTAAACACACTGTCTGCTAATCGTACAACCAAGGACATCCCCATCACGGTTCTAAAGAATTCCAACTATAGCGAAGCGCTCGGATCTGTGAGCATTCTCGACTACTTGTTAAAACAGAACCTTTCGCCCGAAGATCTTTATAAGACGTTGAAGAATACACTGCGTTTCCGGACGACACAACGGTATCTCTATCAGGCGTATCAAAAACGTCGTGGTCAGTTGCTGAATGTAATCAAATAGGATCGCGCAGCTCGATATCCATCTTTAATCGTTCTCCCTTTCGGCTTAGCTCAAGACGGACACGCTTTCCGGGCTTGCTGTTCAGCAAACCATTCATCATATTAAGGTCAAGGCTTTGAGCCGGGATTCCATTTAACGTAAGGATGATGTCGCCAGGCATAATGCCGCTCAATTTTGAAGGTGACTTATCACGTACTTCCATCACCTCGAAAGTAGTGAGTTGTGAACCTTTGGCCTTGAGTGTAATGCCGCTGAGGTTATAATAAAAGTTCTTCTTATAAGAGGAGTTCTTCTTAAGATAAACCTTCTCCGCGGGGAAGTTGAAAATAACAACAAATCGGCTAAGGATCTCACCACCAATAGCACCATTCCTGAACACGTTGCCTACTTTGATGCTGTCGGTATAACTATTAGGATCCGGGAAATTGGCGATGGCCTTATCAAGTTTGAAGTTCCCGATAGTAATTGATTCGATGCGTCCGACTTTACCAACAATTTCACCACCAAGACCGCGACCAATCAAACTGCTCACAGCATTTGTCGGCACCTGGATAGTTTTGTCCGATGTGGGCTCGAGCATCAATCCATGGCTTGCTCCTGAATCCATGAGTAGTTTTGCCCTTAACGATGCGCCATTTTGAAAGGCAACATTCGCAGTAATATAGGGCTTCGTGTCCTCTATTGTTATGGGAAGGGATTGAAACTTCCGGCTCTTGTGAAACTTCTCGGGAAGCATCAATGTCAGAACTCTCTTCTCATAATCGATTTGAATAATGAACCTGCTAAAGAGTTCGTACCCGAGGATGCCATGTACATCAGTGCCCAGGTAGTTTCTAAGTTCAAGATAATCCTGTCCAAGAACCAACATGGCATGACCCCTTCCCGATACACCGGGCAACTCAAGGGAAACATTGTTGGTTACATACGCGTCAACAAGGTTCACACCTCCCGGACCAGAGATGGTATACTTTCGGGAATAGGTAAGATTGAGAATGTCTGTAAATGTCTTTTGTGTGAGGATGGTAGTTCTAACTCCTGTATCGAGGATGAACTTTAAAGGCAACGCGTCGTTTAGCACAACCGGTACGACAACCAGATTGTTGTGGATCTCAATGGGGATGTGAACCTTCTTTTTTCCACCAGCAAGCTGAAAGCCGAGGTTCTGGCCCCTTAGGCTCGCGAACGACAACACAGCAAAGAACAAAATCAGAATAGACCTGATCATAAGTCGGAGCCCGATGGTCGAATATAGAATAAATTTGATACAGACTTTGCAAGAAGTCAGACGAGTGAGCTAAATCTACCCACGAGTTCTTCGGGAGATTTCTCGATCACCAGCAGTTCAAAATTGCCCAACTTCAAAAAACCCTCTTCAACCATTTTACGCATTTGGGCGAGAAGTGGACTAAAAAAATCATTGACGTTCAAAATTCCAATGGGCTGCGTAATAAGCCCGAGCTGACGCCAGGTGAGTATTTCGGCCAGCTCTTCGAGCGTACCCCAGCCCCCGGGCACAGCGACAAACGCATGCGAAAGTTCCGCCATGCGCTGTTTGCGCAGATGCATGGTGTCAACTACTTCCAGAGTCGTAAGGCCCAGGTGGGCAACCTCCCGGCGCATCAGAAAATCGGGGATAACACCTATGGCTTTTCCGCCGTTTTCGAGCGCGGCATCGGCAACTATTCCCATCAACCCAACGTTACCT
>Ga0247822_10001637_pt1 | contig 13882 bp, 11 predicted proteins | sample 13C_Cellulose_Da_FD_192423 | JGI IMG/M metagenome (GOLD analysis project Ga0247822, IMG submission 192423) | Soil microbial communities from agricultural site in Penn Yan, New York, United States - 13C_Cellulose_Day30 | ecosystem: Environmental > Terrestrial > Soil > Agricultural land | place...
TCTTTTGGGGACGGCGGCCCATCGGCGGGTCGGAGGGGTCGGTTGAGGACTCCGGAACCCAATGGGCCAGATGTCCTACGCGACCCCGGGCGCGCCACCGGGACGTGCCCGGATGGACACGTCCCGGTGGCGGACGAAGGATGGGGAGGACGAGCGCGCCGCCCCGGGGCGGGATGTCGCGTCTCGCCCGGGGGCGATCAGCCGACGGTCAGGCGGCGGCCTCGAGGCGCTCGAACACCAGGGTGGCGAGGTCGTTGGTCGCCAGCAGGACCGAATCGCTGTCGTTGGCGGGCGTGCCGGAGATGCCGACGCTGACGACCACGTTCTCGTACCGGAAGACCTGCTCGGCGTTGGGGCGGCCGCCGACGTCCTTGGTGAACGCCAGCGGATCCTCCCCGGGGGCGCCGTCGGGCAGGTCCGCCGGCTCCGGCGTCGGGAACGAGTTGGCGCCGTAGTCGGACGTCCACACGTCGTAGAAGCCCTCGGCCGACTCGGCGCTGTCGAAGATGTGGATCATGCAGTCGGCGGTCAGGTCCGTCTCCTGCGCGCCACCCTCGGGCAGCACCATCCACGACGCGACCAGCGCATCGGCGTAGTCGGCCTCGGGGCCTTCGTCGAACGTGTAGGTCAGGGCGTTCGAGGCGTTGTCGTCGCCGGTGAGCGGGAGGAAGCCCGCGGGGAGGTCCCCGTCCTGGAGGCAGTACTCGCTCCCGTCGCCGGTGATCGGGCCGGACGAGGCCGACTCGTCGTCCGAGTCCGCCTCGGACACGCCGGAGCTCGAACCGCTGTCGTCGCGCTCGTCGTCGCCCGAGAGGCCGTCGACACCGAGGACGTCGGCGGCCTCGGCGACCGCGTCGCGCCACGCGGACTCGGCGTCGCGCTCCTCGTCGAGCTGGTCGTTGTACTCGGAGACCTCGGCCACGTCCTCGTAGCCGGCGAGGGCGTCGACGTAGTCGGTGGTCACGTCGTCGAGCTCGTCGATCGCGTCCTGGGCGTCGGTCGGGACCTCGAGGTCGGCCAGCTCGGCCTGGAAGTCCTCGATGTCCGCCTGGAGCCCGGCCGCGCTCTCGACGGCGCCGTCGACGTCGTTCTCCGCGGCGAAGGCGTCCCGGTCGGCCTGCTCGTCGGCGATGGCGTCATCGGCGTCCTCCACCAGGGCCTGGAACGCCTCGCCGGCCTCGTCGGCGCTGACCTCCGTGGTCGTGGTGGCCTCGGTGGTCGTCGGCGCCGCGGTGGTGGTGCTGTCGGCCTCGCTGCCGCCGGAGCCGCACGCGGCCACGAACGCCAGCGGCGCGACCAGTCCCACGAGGGCGGCCCGCCGACGGCGCAGGCTCCGGCGCGGCTCGAACGAGTTGGTCTTGGACGACATGAGGCTCCTCCCCACCCGCGTGCTGCGGGCTGCGGCCGCCAGTCGGCCGCGTCGGACATGGTCGCCCCTTCCGGCCGCCGCGTCACCGGGTTCCGGGCACGGAGCGGGGTTGGAGCGGGGAAGCCGCTACGTCGGGGACCCGGCTGCACCGGTGGCCTCCCCAGCCAACGGTCCGAGGTCCTGGCCGGCGAGGAAGCCGTCGATCCACGCGCGGGCGAGCGGGGAGGCGCTGACCACGTCGGCCACGTCGATCCTGGTCCCCGAGCCCAGCGCAAGGGACCAGACGCCGAGGCCGCCGACCTCCGTTGCCGCCTGGTCGCCGAGGAGCAGGCGACCGACGTGGCCGCTCGCCGTCACCCACCGGGCCTCGTGGAAGCCGGGGTGGGTCTGGCGGGCGCCCTCGATCGGCCGACCCGGCGGTCGGACCCAGCTGCGTGCCGGCACGGCGTCGTCTCCGCTCGATCGCCGTCAGCGGGTGACGGTGATCGTGGCCGAGGCCGTCCCGAGGGTCGCCGCGCCCGAGGTCACGGTCGTCACGAGCGGGATCTGGGCGCCGACGAGCGGGTACGAGGCCGGGAGGATGACGGCGCCGAACAGGCCGGAGGTCTGGAGGAAGGCTGCGCACGCCGCCTTCTGGGTCCCGAGCGCGACCTTCACCGCGCACGGGGCGAGGGTCCGGGCCACGCTGGTCGGGATGGGTTTGCCGTCGGCCCCGACGAGCTGCACGGCCACGGCGATCGGGAGGCGGGACTTGGCCCGGATGGACCCGGGCTTGATCAGCCACCGGACCCCGACGCCGACCGTGTAGGGCGCGGCGACCGTGGAAGCGTTGCCGGCGGCGTCGGTCGCGGTGCACGTCACCGCCTTGGTGCCGAGCGCCCTGGTGTCGACCGAGCCGCACGACGACGAGGCCACGCCGGAGCCGGTGTCGGTGGCGCCCGGTGCGGCGGTGGCCCTGGCCCCGAGCAGCAGCGGGCTCGGGGTGATGGCGGGGGCGAGCGTCGGCCCGGCCCGGTCGATCCGGACGGCCTGCGACGGTGCGTTGCCGATGTTCCCGGCGGCGTCGGTGCAGGCCGCGCCGGCGAGGGAGAGGCCCTCCGCCGAGACCGTCGAGGTCGCCGGGCACCGGGCCGGGTCGAGCCCCGAGCCGTCGTCGCCGTCGGACCAGTTCCAGGTGATGGTCACGTCGGCCTTGTTCCAGCCCCCGTTCGGCGCGCCGCTCACGGTCGGCGCGGCGGACGGGGCCCGGGTGTCGACCTTGAGCTGGTGCGAGGCGACGCCCAGGTTGCCGGCGCGGTCGCGGCACCGGGCGGTGAGGAGTTGGATGCCCTCGCCCGACGAGGTCGAGGTGGTCTCGCACAGGACGGGGTCGAGCCCGGAGCCCCCGCGGTCCGTCCAGTTCCAGGTGACGGTGGCCGCCGTGCGGTTCCATCCCCCGACCGGCGCGGGCGCGATCGTGGGCGTTGCGGTCGGCGCCTCCTCGTCGACGGGGACGGGCGGGGTCACGTCACGGGTGGCCGTCCCCACGTTGCCGGCGAGGTCCCAGCACGACGCGCGCAGGGTCTGGGGCTCGGAGCCGACCGAGGCCGTCGTCGCATCGCAGCGGTTCGGGTCGATGCCGGTCCCGAGGTGGTCGGTCCAGTTCCAGGTCACGGTGACGACGCCGTCCTTCGTGGCCTCGGTCGGCGACGCCTTCGGCGCCACGGTGTCGGGTGCCCGGACCTCGAAGCCCTGGTTGTACGGCTGGACCGGGAGCGACTGCTCGTTGTTGCCGACGATGCCCACGAGGTCGTCGCGGTTCACCCGCAGGTCGTAGTAGCCGGTCGGGAACGCGCCGGACACGGCGGTCGCGTACACGGTGTCGATCGTGGAGTTGCAGGTGTTGGACGTGCCGGGCAGCGCTCGCGACGTGCACCGGATCTCGATCGGGATCCAGGTGAACGAGACGTCGCGGCTGTTGAGCAGCTTGACCTGGATGTTGGTGGGGGTGACGCCGCGGACCTGCTGGTCGAAGCGCACGACGATCGGGTCGGTCGGGGTGGCCGGCAAGGTGACGGACTCCACCTTCGGTGCCGGCGCGGAGGCCTGGACGGTGATCGTGGCGTCGTTCGTGCACACGGTCGTCGGCGTGTCGGTCTTCGTGTCGCACATGCGGTACGTGAACGAGTCGGTGCCCGAGAAGGTGGGTCCGGCGACGTAGTCGGCGCCCATGAAGTCGCCGTCCTGGAGCGAGCCGATGGTGGGCCCGGTCCAGTAGGTCGGCGTGAGCGTCCCGTGGGCCGGTGTCCCGAAGCGGGGGAAGAGGACGCGCTTCGGCCCGTTGAACGTCACGTAGGCGTCGAGGTCCGGCACCGAGATCCCGGCGGCGCGCTGGCCGTTCGTCCGGGTCTGGGTGAAGACCGTGTAGGGCCGGGCGACCGCGGTCCTGCCCACGTTGATCCGGACCTTCGCCCGGTTGGAGCACGGGTTGGCCGCGGTGGGTCGGATGTCGTAGCAGGACCAGTAGTCGAACGTGGCGACGCCGAACCCGGTCGGTGGAGCGGTGTAGGTGAATCCGCCCGATCCGTTGAACACCGTCGTGCCGTTCAGGACCTGCTTGCCCCAGTCGGTCACGGTGCCGGCCGGCGTGTTCGTGCCCTCCCAGACGGGCTGGGTCAAGATGCCGGCGACCAGGTTGTGGGCGGCGGTGTAGGGGTAGCTGGCGTTGTTGTAGTCGTTGGCGAGGACGCCGGGTGCCGGCACCTGGAGCACCTCGTTCGCCGCCACCGTCGCGCCGTCGGCGGGGAGCTCGTCGTCGTAGGCGGTCGGGGCCCGGTCGACGGACTCCTTGTAGCCCTCGACCCGGAAGGTCACCTTCGCCGGGGTCGGCGAGCAGAAGGTCGAGATCGGATCGAAGGCGATGTACTCGAAGGTCTCGGTCACGCCCTCCAGCGGGTGCTCGATGCTGGGGGTGTAGATCCAGGACCCGTCGCCGTGGAGGGTCACGGTGCCGTGCGTGGTCTGCCGCCACATGACGGCCTTGAGGCGGGCCTGGGGGTTGGTGACGCCCGGCATGCTGTCGTTCGCGAGGACGCCGGGTGCGTCGACCGACAGCGGCGTGTTCCAGGAGGTGTTGATCCGCCACGTGATGACCGTGCCGTCGAGGAAGCTGCCGCCGTCGTCGCGCACCTCCGGTCGGAGGTCGAGCGGGCCCTCGGCCCTGCTGCAGTCGTCGGGCGACAGCGCACCGGACGGTGGGGTCGCGCCGACGGTGACGACGGTGGCCGCGAGCACCGCGGCGACCACGAGGCGGACGCCCCATCGTGTGCGGCGAACCGGGCTCGACGTGGCCGACATGGGTGCTCCCTCCCGCAGGTCGGGCCCCCTTCGGACCCGACCGATGTCCAGGGTGTCGATCCAACCAGTCGCCTCCCGATGCCGCCATCGGGCATTTGCCCGCCCCAGGGCGGCTGACGTGCTCGTTCAGCCGGCGGTGCGGAGGAGGCCGAGGCGCTGGCCCTCGGCCACGGCCTCGGTGCGGTTGCGCACCTCGAGGCGCCGGTAGATCTCCGAGGTGTGGTGCATGACGGTCTTGGGCCGCATGCCCAGCTCGAGCGCGATCTCCTTGTTGGTGCGCCCGAGGGCGAGCATCGCCAGCACCTCGGCCTGGCGGGGGCTGAGCGGTCCGTCGGGATCGCTCGGTCCGGGGGCCGAGCGGGCGGCGGCGAGCTCGTCGCCCACCGCGGCGGCGAGCACGGTCGCGTCCTCCCAGTCGAGGAGGCGGCCGCGGGCCTCGGCCCGCTCGAACGCCTCGTCGCCGATCTGGGCGCGTGCCCGGGCGATCACGGCGCCGTAGAGCTGCACCGACTCGGGAGCGAGCGCCCGCTGGAGCCAGGGGAGCACGTCGTGCATGGCGCCGTGGAGGCGGGCCGTGTCCTCGGGTCGCCCGCCGACCGTGGTGACGACCACGCCCGCCACGAGCGCCAGCTCCTCGAGGTACCAGAGGTCGTGACGGCGGCCGAGGTCCAGCGCCGCCACCAGGTGGGCGGCGGCGCCGGGCACGTCACCCGTCCCCGCACCCCGGATGGCCGCGCCGATGTGGAGCAGGCCCTCGGCGTGGGCGTCGTCGAGCCGGGCGGCGAGGACGATGAGGTCGTCCTCGGACATCGGGCCGCCCTCGGCCGCACCGCCGATCACGGACATGCCCACGAGGATGTGCGACAGCCGCAGGAGCTGCGCGGTGTCGCCCTCCAGCAGCGCGAGGTCGCGGCCCTCGACCGCTTCGCCCTCCGCCCGCGCCTGGTCGCCGGCCTTGGCGTGGGCCGCCGCGCTCCACCCGAGGAACTGGGTGGTCCACCACGTGTCGCCGAGGGCCCGGGCTGCGTCGAGCCCGGCTTCGGCCGCGGCGGTCGCCGGCTCCGTCTGCCCGGCCGCCAGGTGCAGCGCCACCTGGGACCGACGCACCATCAGGAGGGGGACGCCGGGCGACTCCGAGCCGAGCAGCGCGGCATCGTGCGCGAGCGCATCGAGTTGGTCGGCCCAGGGGCTGGTCGACGCCTGGCCCCACACCGCGAGCATCGCGGCGAGCGCCCGGACCTGGGCGACCGTCGGCAGGTCGTCGTCGAGGTCGTCGGAGCGCGCCGGCAGCAGGTCGGCGAGCAGCTGGGCGGCGCGGGCCGCCGCGCTCGACTCCTCCCACATCAGCCCGAGGTCGACCAGCAGCTGCAGGGCGTCGTCGTGGCGGCCGGTCCGCTCGAGGTGGCGGACGGCGGCGACGAGGTCGTCGAGCTCGGCGAGCAGTGCCCGGCGCACCGCAGGCGTGGCCGGTGACCGCAGCGTGGGAGCGGACGCCGCCGCGAGCGCGAGGTGGTGCTCGGCGTGGCGGTCCTGCGTGGGAACCAGATCGCTGTCGGCGTCGAGGAGCTCGCGGGCCACGAGGCTGACCGACGGCACCAGCTCGAAGCGCCCGTCGTCGCTGCCGCCTCCGACCTCGCGGGCCAGGCCGGTGGCGACCAGGCGCGGCAGGTGGTCGGTTCGTCCGCCGGTCACCGCCTCCAGGCTCGCCGGGCTGAACGATCCGGTGAACACGCCGAGGCGCCGGAGCGTCCGCTGGTGGTCCTCGTCGAGGAGCCCGTAGCTCCACAAGATCGTCGAGCGGAGGCTGCGGTGGTGCGGCTCGGCCGCCGAGGGCGAGGAGGCGAGCGCGTGCAGCGGGCTGCTCCGCTCGACCTCGTCCAGGACCTGGGCGAGCGTCCGGTCGGCGCACCGGGCTGCGGCGAGCTCCAGTGCGAGCGGCAGCCCGTCGAGCAGGCGGGTGAGGGCCGCCGCCGCAGCGACGTCCGGTTCGCGGTGGTCGCCACCCGCCTCCTGGATGCGAGCCAGCAGCAGCCGCACGGCGGGTGCGGCGCGCTGGGTGGCTGCGCTCGCGTCGCCGGCATCCGGGAGGGCGAGGGGATCGAGCCGCAGGACCTGTTCGCCGGGAAGCGAGAGGGGGACGACGCTGGTGGCCAGGACCGTGAGGCCGGGGTCCGCCGCGAGCGCCGCGGCCACGAGCTCCGACGACCCCGACACCGCCTCGAGGCCGTCGAGCAGGACCAGGCGGCGACGGCCCGCGGGGGCGGGGCCGGCCACGCCTTCGCTGGCCTGCGACAGCGCGGCGGCGACCTCGTCGGTGCCGGCACCGGCGCCGTGGCGGTCGACCTGGGCCCGGGTGATGTGGATGCCGTCCTCGGCCTCGATGGTGGCGGCGACGGTCGCCGCCAGCGCCGTCTTCCCGACGCCGCTGCGTCCCGTGACGGTCACGACCCGGACATCGGGCCGGCGCACGACCTGGCCCAGCAGGTCGAGCGCGTCGTCCCGTCCGATGAGGCGCGACCGGGCCGGCTCCGATGCCGCCCCGTCGATCCCGTCCTCCCGCACTGCCACCTCCGGCTGCCCGGACGCTACCAGCGAGGCTCCTGGCGGTGAGCCGGTGTCGGCGGGCTCGGCCCGTCAGCCGAGGTCGAGCGCGACGGCGCTGACGTGGGCGTCTCCGCCCATCGCGTACACGCCGACCACCCGGCCGAGCATGCCGCCGGCGACCTCGGTCGACAGGTAGCGGCCGTCCAGCTCGGCGAGCACGAGGACCTCCGTGGCGGTGAGCGCGACCTCGTAGTGGTGGCGCTCGTCCATGCGGAGCGCGAGGCCGTCGGCGTGCGGAGGTCGGGCGGACCGAGCCGCCTAGCCGGCCTGCTCGAGGAGATCGACGATGTCGTCGTAGCCGCGGGCGGCGGCGAGCTCGACCGGGAGGTCGCCGTGGCCGTCGGGGATGGTCACGTCGGCCCCGGCCTCGATCAGGAGGCGGACCGTCTCCACGTGCTGCGGCGATCCGGTCCCGAGCACGATCGCCTCGTGGAGGGCGGTCCACGAGAGGTCGTTCACGTGGTCGACCGGGACGCCTGCGGCCAGGAGGATCCGTACGGTGCTCACGTGGCCGTGCTCGCTGGCCGGGATGAGCGCGGTGCCGCCGAAGCGGTTGGTGCTGGTGACGTCGGCGCCGTGCTCGATCGTGGCTCGCAGGATCTCGTCGCGGCCCTCGGCGCCGGCGTACAGGAACGCGGAGTCCTCGAGGTGGTCGGTCGCGTTCGGGTCGGCGCCGGACTCGAGCAGCAGGAGGGCGACGTCGGCCTGGTCTGCCCGCGTCGCCACCAGGAGCGGTGTGCGCCCGGCCCGGTTGCGGACCTCGGTGTCGGCGCCGTCGTCGAGCGCGGCGCGAGCCGCGGGGACGTCGCCGTCGGCCGCGGCGCGCAGCAGGGCGACCGATGCCCTGCCTTCGGGCGAGGAGGGGTCCGGCCCGTCGGCGTCCGAGCAGGCGAAGAGCACCAGGGCCAGTGCGGCCGTGGACGCACCGGTGGCGAGGAGCCGCAGGCGGGTGGCGAGGCCCAGGCGGTGGACGCTCACCGGAGGACCTGGCCGTCCTCGACGACGACCTGCCCGCCGGCCACCACGAGGGCCCGGTCCGGGGCGCGGACCACGGCGTCCGGGACGTTCTCGGCGTCGAGCAGGACGACGTCGGCGGGCGCGCCGACCACGAGGTCGTGGACCGGACGGCTCACGAACCGCCCGCCTGCGCTGGTGGCCAGCCGGGCCGCCTCGACGAGGTCCTCGTCGTGGCGGAGGCCGTGGAGCCGGGCGAAGTCGAGCGCGACGCGCAGCAGGTCGCCGGTGCCGTAGGGCGACCACAGGTCGCGGATGCCGTCGGTGCCCAGCCCGATCGCGATGCCGCGGTCGAGCATCGCCCGCCAGGGGAGCGGCGCGGACCCGATCGGCGCCACCGTCGCCCAGGAGATGCCGGCGTCGCCGAGCTGGTCGAGCACCGCGGCCTGCCGGTCGAGCGGGAGCTGGCCGAGTGCGAAGCCGTGCGACACGTTGACCCGGCCCTGGAGGCCGGCCCGCCGCGTGCGCTCGGCGATCAGCTCGAACTCGAACGCACCGAGCTCGCCTCCGCTGTGGAGGTGGATGTCGAGCCCGCAGCCGTACCGCTCGGCGATGGCGAACAGCCCGTCGAGCTGGGCCACGGGGTCGCGGTCGATCGCACTCGGATCGAGGCCGCCGATGCCGTCCGCGCCTGCGCGAGCGGCCTGCTCCAGCAGGTCGAGCACCCCGCCGCGGCGGATCACGCCGTCCTGCGGGAAGGCGACGACCTCGACCGCCACCGCACCCCCGAGGCCCTCGGCGGCTTCCCGGACCATGCCGATCCCGTCGATGCCGACCCCGAGGTCGACGTCGACGTGCGTGCGGATGGCCGTCGTGCCGTAGCGGAGGAGCTCGCGGAGCACCCGCGCCGCGGTCTCGACGCTCGGGATGCCGAGCCGGTCGCGCTCGGCGCGCTCGTGGGCGATGCGGCCCTGCGTGGTGGCCTCGCCCGCGAACGGCTGCCACGGGTGGCCGAGCCAGCTCTTGTCGACGTGGGCGTGGGCGTTCACGAAGCCGGGGAGTGCGAGGCGGCCCCGGCCGTCGACCACCTCGGTCGCCGCCGGGTCGAGGGGCGGACCCGAGCCGGTGGGTCGGAGGTCGGTGATGGTCCCATCCGAGATGGCGAGGTCGACGGGCTCGCCGTCCCACGGGCGCACGTCGGCGAGCACGAGGTCGGTCATGCCAGAAATGGTATACCAAAGGTGCGCCGGTTCCACCGTGGCCGGGGTCGGGGTCGGGTCAGTCGCCCCCTCGTCGCGAAGCCTCGTGGGCCTCGCGCAGGGCGGTGCTGGAGGTGAGGTGCGCGGCGCTGAGGCGCTCGACCGCGTCGACGTCGCCGGCGGCGATCGCCTCGTAGAGGCCCCGGTGCTCCTGCGCGACCTGGACGAGGTCGTCGTGGAGGCCGAGGAACCGGCGCATCCGACTGCGGGTGAGCGCCTCGACCTCGCTCAGGAGGCGGTTGCCGGCGAGGTCGAACACCACCTCGTGGAACGCGGCGGCGCTCCGCCGGGCTCGGGCCGCGTCGTCCCGGTGCGCCGCGGCGGCCTCGTCGTCGACCACCGCCCGCAGCCTCGTGAGGCCCTCCTCGGTGCGGCGCTGGGCGGCGAGGCGGAACGCCAGGCCCTCCAGTGCCTCGCGGACCTCGGTCAGGTCGGCGATGTCCTCTGCGCTGAACTCGCTGACCACCGCCCACGTCCGGGGTCGGAGCGTCACGAGGCCCTCGGCCGCCAGCGCCTTGAGCGCGTCGCGCACCGGCACCCGGCTCACGCCGAGCTCCTCGGCGAGGTCCCGCTCGACCAGCTTGCTCCCCGGCGGCCGGGACCCGTCGAGGACCTCGGCCCGCAGGAGGTCCGTGACCCGCTCGACCTCCGACGCGGCGCCGTTCGTTCGCTCCATCGGCCCATGATCGCAGCGGCTGCTACCCATGGGGTGGTGAGCCGGGCATCCGAGGAGTCGAACCGGCGGATGCTGCGGGCCCGAGACGCCATGGACCGGCACTTCGCCGAGCCGCTCGACGTGGCGGCGGTGGCCGCCATCGCCCACACGTCCGAAGCCCACTTCAGCCGCACGTTCAAGGCGACCTTCGGCGAGTCGCCGCACCGCTACCTCCAGCGGCGGCGGGTCGAGCGGGCCATGTTCCTGCTGCGCTCGACGGACCGGAGCATCACCGACATCTGCCTCGACGTGGGCTTCGGGAGCCTCGGCACCTTCAGCCGCACCTTCCGTGACATCGTCGGCGAGCCTCCGTCGGCGTACCGGGCCCGAGGGCCCATCCCGGCGGTGCCGACCTGCTTCGCCATGCGCTGGTCCCGCCCGCGCGACTGACCGGGCCGCGGTCGCCGAAGACCGCAGGTTCGGAGAAGCGGCCGGCGCAGGGGTTCCGTACGTTGACCACCATGTTCAACGCACTTGCCATCTCCCAGATCTACGTCCTCGACCAAGACGACGCCCTCGACTTCTACGTCGGCAAGCTCGGCCTGGAGGTCCACACCGACCAGGACCTCGGCTTCATGCGGTGGCTCACCGTCGCCGTGCCCAGCCAGCCCGACCGCCAGATCCTCCTCGAGAAGCCGGGGCCGCCGTCCATGGACGAGGCCACCGCCGGCCAGGTCCGCGACCTCCTCACCAAGGGCGTCACCGGGGGCCACCTCTTCTTCACCACCGAGGACTGCCAGGCGACCTTCGAGGACCTGAAGGGCAAGGGGGTCGAGTTCACCCAGGAGCCGACCGAGATGCCCTACGGCATCGACTGCGGCCTGCGCGACCCGTTCGGCAACAGCATCCGGTTCAGCCAGCCGCTCGCCCCGGCCTGAGGCCGGGGCGGGTCGGCCCGCTCCGTCGTCGCCGGTCTGAGCTCCCGCGCGGCGGCCGAGCGGGCCCGAGCCGGCGCCGTGGCTCACCGGTCGGGCCGCTCCTCGCGCCCGGGGCGGTCAGGCCCGCGGCGCGTGGTGGTCCACGAGCTGCTCGATGACCGTGGCGACCTGGGCCCGGACCGCCTCGCGGTCGGTGCCCTCGAAGCCGGCCGACGCGAGCCACCAGTCCTCCAGGAACGCCCAACCCGAGGTGAGCGCCATGAGGACGGCGCCCAGCGCCCGGGGGTCGACGGTCCCGTCGGTCGGGGCGTCAGGCGGTCCCGTGGTGCCGATGGCGTCGGGCGCGAGCCGGCGCAGGTGGATGGCGAAGCCGGGGAAGCGGTCGACGTCGCCCAGCACCTCGGAGCTGGCCACCGCTCGGGCGAGGGCGGTGAAGCTCGCCCGGTGGTCGGCCATGTAGGCCATGCCGGTCACGAACCCCTCGGCGGGATCGTCCGCCTCGGCGATGGCGTCCGCGTAGCGGGCGGCGGTGCGCTTCACGACCTCGGCCAGGAGCTTGTCCTTGGTCTCGAAGTGGCGGTGCACGACCGAGTGCTGGACGCCGGCTCGCTCGGCGACGTCGCGGACCGACACCTCGGAGGGCATCCGCTCCGCGAGCAGCTCGTCGGCGGCCTGGAGGATCTCCTCGCGGACCACCTCGCCCTTGCGGTACGGACCTCGCGTCGCCACCGGCACCAACCTCCACGTCGTTGTGACCGTGAGGTTACAAACCCCGTCGCCCCAGGCACCCGGCCTGCGGGGCGTCAGGGCGTGGCGCGGAAGGTCACCGACCGCAGCTCGACCGGTCGGCCGCCGGCCTCCACGGCGACCTCCACCCGCGTGGGCTCGTCGAGGTCCAGGCGCGTGCCGCCCGACAGGAGCCGGCCCGTGGCCGCGTCGCGGACCGTGGCGGCGGCTGGCCCCGATGCGCCGAGGTCGATCGTCCACCGGCCGGCCGGGAGGTCGACGGTGGTGGTCGCCTGCCCGCCGGTCGGGACGACGGCGACGACGTCGTCGCCCCGCACCGCGACCACCGTGGACCCGTCGGCGACGCACCGGCCCTCGACCACGCACGGCGGCGGCTCGTCCTCGGCGACGGCCCGACCGAACACGAGGCCGGGCACGACGAGGCCGTCCGCCACCGGTCGGATCCCGATGCGCGGGCTCGCGGTCCGGACCCAGATCAGCGAGGCGTGCGTGGTGCCGTCGGCTCCCTCGGCGACGAACGGGACCAGCCGGTAGCCGGTCCGGAAGCCGGCGAGGTCCTCCATGCTGCGATCGGCGTCGTAGCACCCGTGGGCCGACCCGAACGGTCCGCAGAAGCTCACCAGGTCGGGCCGGCGGCCCAGGGCGTAGCGGCCGTCGCCGAGCTCGTGGCCGAGCGCTCCGCTGCCGATGTCGGCGGGTCGGTGGTGGGCGAGGTACCGGTCCGTCAGCCCGAGGAGGTCGAGCGCGGGGAGCTCGCTGAAGTAGGGCAGGCATCCGGCCGCGGTCACCGCGAAGAGGGGCTGCTCGTCCTCGAAGCCCTCCCGGAGCGAGTCGGCGATGACCTTGCAGTCCCACTCCCACCGCTCGCGCTCGGCGCGCCGGATGTCGTTGTCGAGCACGAGCTGGCCGAGGCCCAGCACCACGAGGGAGGCGAGGGCGAGGGGCCAGGCGGCGCGTCGAACCCGGCCCTGCGGGTGGTGCTGCATCCACCGCCACCACTCGCCGGCCAGGAAGGCCAGCAAGAGCGCGGTCACCGCCAGGTGCCGTCGGCCCGGGAAGGTGTCGCCGCCCACCACCACGACGTACGCGGTCCACACCGCCAGCGACAGCACCAGGGCCAGGATCCGGCGCCGCACGGCCGGGGTGCGCCGGAGTGCGACGGCCGCAGCGAGCGCCGGCAGCCACAGCCCGACGAGCGGGACGAGCCCCGTCGCCGTGTAGCGCGCCCCGGACCGGATCCGAGTCGAGGTCGCGGCGAGCTTGGCGTAGGCGGTGTTGGGCAGCCAGTCGTCGTAGTACGCCAGGCGGAAGGCCAGCTGGGCGAGCAGGAGCGCCACGGGCACGGCGACGAGCAGCAAGGCGAGCCGCCAGCCGTCGGACCGGAACCGCCGCACGAGGACGACCGACACCGCGGCGGCGCCGACGAACAGGACCCCGTCGGGCCGGCTCAGTGCGACCAGTCCGTACAGCGTGCCGGTCACGAGCACCGAGCCGGTGGCCGGACGAGGCTGGTCGAGGAGGCCGAGGAGGCGCACCGTCGCCAGCGCCAGCAGCCCGACGAGCAGCGGCTGCTCGAGGCCGCCGACGGACCACACCGCGAAGGAGCCGGTGAGGGCGAGGGCCAGGCTCGACGCCGTCGCCGCGAGGGCGTCGCCCCGGCGCGCCGGTCGGAACCACCACGCGACCGCGCTGATCGCGGTGGCGAAGCCGACGAAGCCGAGGATCCGCGCCGCGGCGATCAGGTCGATCCCCAGCCACCCGAGGAGTGCGGTGGCGAGCACCCACGTGGGGTTGGAGTAGCCCTCGACCCGCGGCCCGTCGGTCCAGGTGAGCCCGTCGCCGGCCAGGAGCCGCTGGCTGTAGCGCAGCGAGATCAGCGCGTCGTCGGCGAGGAACGGGAGGTGGTGCCCGGCGTGCAGGGCGAGCACGGCGATCGCACCCGCCGCGATGGCCCAGACCGGCACGGCCGGCTTCGGCGCCGAGGACGTGGCGCGCTCCGTCGACCCGGGCTCGTCGGCCC
>Ga0247822_10001640_pt1 | contig 13854 bp, 12 predicted proteins | sample 13C_Cellulose_Da_FD_192423 | JGI IMG/M metagenome (GOLD analysis project Ga0247822, IMG submission 192423) | Soil microbial communities from agricultural site in Penn Yan, New York, United States - 13C_Cellulose_Day30 | ecosystem: Environmental > Terrestrial > Soil > Agricultural land | place...
CCTCCCGCGAGACCGGCTTCTGTAACTGTCCGAGCACGTCGATGCCGTGGGCGCGGATGAGCTGGTTGACCGTCCGCACGATGCGCTCGTCCTCGCCGCTCACGAGGAGCAGCTGCCCGCGGTAGCCGCGCGTGACGAGCCCCCGCGCGAACTCCATGCCGTCGACCTCGGGCATGTTCAGGTCGAGCATCACGAGATCGGGGAGCGTGCCCTCGCCGGCATCCATCTTCTCGAGAGCCGCGCGCGCGCCTTCGGCCGTCTCGACGTTCGCATAGCCCAGCGTACCCAGCAACTTCCGCATGCCGAGCAGGATCACCGGCTCGTCGTCGACGACGAGGATCGTGCGTGCGGTGGCGCTGGGCGATGGTGCGGCGGGCGTGCTTCGCTCCAACTTTGCTCCTCGTGCGGCGGGTCCGTGGGGGATACTTCGTAAGATGTATACCTACCCCCCCGGCGCGACACTACCGTTTGTGCCACGTTTGGGCGGCGTCCCGGAACACCGAGCTGGATCACATCGTTCGGACGCTCACCGGTCGTAATTGAGCACCGGCGCGAGCCACCGCTCCATCACCGCCAGCTCCATCCCCTTCCGCTCCGCCAGACCCGCCACCTGGTCCTTCTCGATCTTCCCGACGCCGAAGTACTGCGACTGCGGGTGCGAGAAGTAGAAGCCCGACACCGCCGACGCAGGCTGCATCGCGAAGCTCTCGGTGAGGTACACGCCGACCAGCTTCTCCGCGTCCAGCAGGTCGAACAGCGTTCGCTTCTCGGTGTGGTCCGGGCACGCCGGGTAGCCGGGCGCCGGTCGGATGCCTTGGTACTTCTCGCGGATCAGCTCCTGGTTGTCGAGCTGCTCGTCGGGCGCGTAGCCCCAGAGTTCCCGCCGCACGCGCTCGTGCATCGCCTCGGCGAACGCCTCGGCCAGCCGGTCCGCGAGCGACTTCACCATGATCGACGAGTAGTCGTCGTTGGCGGCCTCGAACTCCCGCACCCTCACGTCGAGCCCGATGCCCGTCGTCACGACAAAGGTGCCGAGCCAGTCCTGCTTGCCGGTGCATGCGGGCGCGATGAAGTCGGCGAGGGCATAGTTGGGACGGCCGTCGTTCTTGACCATCTGTTGGCGGATGGTGTGGATGACCGCCGTGCCGTCGGCGAACCGGTCGTTGCCGGTGATGCCGCTCAGGTGGATATCCTCGTTGCCGTCCGAGTTGGCGCGGAAGAACCCGACCGCCGCGCGCGCGGTCAGCCACTTCTCGTCGACGATCCGCTGGAGCATCGCGCGGGCGTCGTCGTACACGTTGCGCGCGGCCTCGCCGACCTTGGGGTCGCTGAGGATGTCCGGGTAATGGCCGGCGAGCTCCCACGTCTGGAAGAACGGCGTCCAGTCGATGCGCGCGACGAGGTCGCTGAGCGGGTACTCGTCGAACACCCGCACGCCCTCATAGCTCGGGGCCGGCGCGGTGGCCTCCCAGTCGAGCGCCGGCTTGTTGGCACGGGCGGCCTCGAGCGACTGCCGCTTCAGGGTCTTCTGCCGCGCCGCGCGCGCCACGCGCACCTCCTCGTACTCGGCGCGCGTCTCCGCGATGAAGTTCTCGCGGAGCCCGTCGCTGAGCAGGTTGCCGGCCACGCCGACGGCGCGTGAGGCATCGAGCACATGGATCACGGGGCCCGAGTAGTTCGGCGCCACCTTCACCGCCGTGTGCACCTTCGACGTCGTCGCGCCGCCGATCAACAGCGGCAGCGTCCAGCCCTCGCGCTCCATCTCGCTCGCCACGAACGCCATCTCCTCGAGGGAGGGCGTGATGAGGCCCGAGAGGCCGATGATGTCGACCTTCTCCGCGCGGGCCCGCTCGAGGATCTTCGCGGAGGGCACCATCACGCCCATGTCGACGACCTCGTAGTTGTTGCACTGCAGCACCACGCCCACGATGTTCTTGCCGATGTCGTGCACGTCGCCCTTCACGGTGGCCATGAGCACCTTGCCCTTGGCGCGCTTGTCGTCGAGGCGCTCCTTCTCGGCCTCGATGTAGGGGATCAGGTGGGCGACCGCGCGCTTCATCACGCGCGCCGACTTCACCACCTGCGGCAGGAACATCTTGCCCGAGCCGAACAGGTCGCCGACGACGTTCATGCCGTCCATCAGCGGGCCCTCGATCACCTCGATCGGCCGGTCGAAGAGCTTGCGCGCCTCCTCGGTGTCGTCCACCACGAAGTCGGCGATGCCGTGCACGAGCGCGTGCACGAGCCGCTCTCCGACCGGCGCCTCGCGCCAGGTGAGGTCGGCCTTCTTCACCTGCGCGACGCCCTTGGCCTCGTCGGCGACGGCGAGCAGGCGCTCGGTGGCGTCGGGACGCCGCGCGAGGATCACGTCCTCCACCCGCTCGCGCAGGTCGGCGGGGATGTCCTCGTGGAGCGTCAGCGCGCCGGCGTTCACGATGCCCATGTCCATGCCGGCCTTCACCGCATGGTAGAGGAACACCGAGTGGATGGCCTCGCGCACGGGATTGTTGCCGCGGAACGAGAACGAGACGTTGCTGACGCCGCCCGAGATGCGCGCGCCGGGACAGCGCTCCTTGATGATCCGCGTGGCCTCGATGTAGTCGAGCGCGTAGCGGTCGTGCTCCTCGATGCCCGTCGCGATGGCGAAGATGTTCGGGTCGAAGATGATGTCCTCGGGCGGGAAGCCGACGCGCTCCGTGAGGATCGCGTAAGCGCGCTCGCAGATCGACACCTTGCGCGCGACCGTGTCCGCCTGGCCCTGCTCGTCGAACGCCATCACGATCACCGCCGCGCCGTAGCGGCGCACCAGCGTCGCCTGGCGCACGAACTCGTCCTCGCCCTCCTTCATCGAGATCGAGTTGACGATGCCCTTGCCCTGCACGCAGCGCAGTCCCGCCTCGATGATGCGCCACTTGGACGAGTCGATCATCACCGGCACCTTCGCGATGCCGGGCTCCGTCGCCACGAGGTTGAGGAAGCGCACCATCGCGCCCTCGGAGTCGAGCATGCCCTCGTCGAAGTTGACGTCGATCACCTGCGCGCCGGCGTCCACCTGTTGCCGGGCCACTTCCAGCGCCGCGTCGAAGTTCCCGGCGAGGATCAGCTCGGCGAACTTCTTGGAGCCCGTCACGTTGGTGCGCTCGCCGACGTTGACGAAGTTCGAATCCGGCCCGACGATCAGCGGCTCGAGGCCGGAGAGTCGCAGGCGCTGCGGGACTTCCGGCACGAGGCGCGGCGACAGCCCATTCACCGCCTCGGCGATCGCCTTGATGTGCGCCGGCGTCGTGCCGCAGCAACCGCCCACCACGTTGACGAGCCCTGATTCGGCGAACTCCCGCAGGATGGACGACGTGTAGTCCGGGGTCTCGTCGTAGCCGCCCATCTCGTTGGGCAATCCGGCGTTCGGGTGCACGGTCACGAGGCAGCCCGCCACGCGCGAGAGCTCCTGCACGTACGCGCGGAGGTCCTTGGCGCCCAGGGCGCAGTTGAGGCCGATGCTGAACGGCTTCGCGTGCATCATCGAGTTCCAGAACGCCTCGGTCGTCTGGCCGGAGAGCGTGCGGCCGCTGGCGTCGGTGATGGTGCCGGAGATCATCACGGGGACGCGCTCGCCGCGCGTGTCGAACACCTGCTCCACCGCGAAGATCGCCGCCTTCGCGTTCAGCGTGTCGAAGATCGTCTCGATGAGGATGATGTCCGCACCGCCGTCGAGCAGGCCGTTGGTGGCCTCGACATACGCGTCGACGAGTTCCTGGAAGGTCACGTTCCGCTTGCCGGCGTCGTTGACGTCGGGGGAGATGCTGGCGGTGCGGTTGGTGGGGCCAAGCACGCCGGCCACCCAGCGCGGCCGCCCGTCACGGGCCTCGGCTGCGTCGCAGGTGCGCCGGGCGAGCCGCGCGCCCTCGACGTTCAGCTCGCGCACCAGCTCCTCCATGCCATAGTCGCTCATCGCGATGCTGGTGGAGTTGAAGGTGCTGGTCTCGATGATGTCGGCGCCGGACTCGAGGTACGCGGCGTGGATGCCGCCGATGATGTCCGGGCGCGTGAGCACGAGCAGGTCGTTGTTGCCGCGCAGGTCGCGCGGCCACGCGGCAAAGCGCTCGCCGCGATAGTCGGCCTCGGTGAGCCGGTGCTCCTGCACCATGGTGCCCATGGCGCCGTCGATGATCAGGAGGCGACGGGCGGCCTCCTCGTGCAGGAGCGCGACGCGCTGGGTGCGGGTGAAGGCGGCAGTCATGATGCGTTCCCGGAGATCGTCGCCGCGGGCGCCTGACGGGGCCGAAGCCCCAGCACGTGGCAGAGGGCGTAAGTGAGGTCGGCGCGGTTCAGCGTATAGAAGTGGAACTCCGTCACGCCGACCTGAGCGAGCTGCTGGCACTGCTCGGCCGCCACCGTGGCGGCGACGAGTTTGCGCGTTTCGGGGTCATCGTCGAGCCCGTCGAACATCCGCGCGAACGCCGGCGGCACCGATGCGCCGGCGAGCCTGGCGAACTTCACCATCTGGTTGAAGTTCGTGACCGGCATGATGCCCGGCACTATGGGGACGGTGATGCCGGCCTTCCGCGCGCGGTCCACGAAGCGGAGGTAGCACCAGTTGTCGAAGAAGAACTGCGTGATGGCGCGCGTGGCGCCGGCGTCGATCTTCCGCTTGAGGTTGTCGAGGTCGGCGTCGGGGGATCGCGCTTCCGGGTGCGTCTCGGGATACGCGGCGACGGAGAGCTCGAAGTCGCGTCGCTTCCGCAGCCCCTCGACCAGCTCGGCGGCATAGGCGTATCCGCCCGCGGTCGGGTGATACGTGTCGCCGCCGGGGATGTCGCCGCGGAGCGCGACCAGGTGGCGCACGCCGGCATGCCAGTAGTCGTCAGCGACCGCGTCGATCTCGTCGCGCGTGGCGGCGACGCAGGTGAGGTGTGCGGCCGGCACCAGCGAGGTCTCGGCGAGCAGGCGCCGCACCGTGTTGTGCGTGCGCTCGCGGGTGGAGCCGCCGGCGCCATAGGTCACCGAGACGAAGCGCGGGCAGAGTGGCGCCAGGCGCGTGATCGACTTCCAGAGCGTCTCTTCCATCTCCGCCGACTTCGGCGGGAAGAACTCGAACGAGACCTGGAACGGGACGGGGAGGGCGAGCGAGCTCATACGTGTCCTGAAAGCACGAAGACCCGGGGCATCGAGTGCACCGGGCCGGCGCTTTAGCTGGATGTTTAACGTGGCCGCAATTTGCTCGAAATCGCCACGGAGTCGATTGTGTCTTCATGCTATCATCCGGATGAACGGATGGCAAGTGGCCGGAGGTCAGCCCGCCAGCGCCGCCACCGCCGACGCCCCGACGCCGTCGACCTCGACCACCTTCGACCGCGAGCTCTCGCCAGCCACCACGCGCACGGCGCGCCGCGGCACGCGGAGCAGTTCGGCGAACAGCTCGACGACCGCCTCGTTGGCGGCGCCGTCCACCGGCGGGGCGTTCACGCGCACGCGGAGCGCGTCACCATGCAGCCCGTCGACGCCGGCGCGGCTCGCGCGGGGCTGGACGCGCACGTTGAAGCGCACCGAGCCCTCGCGCTCGGAGATGCGGAGGACGCTCACAGCGCCCTCAGCACCACCGATTGCACGATGCGCAGCACCAGCCAGCCCACGATCGGCGTGATGTCGATGCCGCCGAATCCGGGGATCAGCCGCCGGAGCGGGCGCAGCAGCCACTCGGTGAGCTTGAAGGCGAGGCGTCCCACCGCCGAGTATGTGCCGCCCACCCAGCTCGTGATGACCCGCACGATGATCGCGACCTGGAGCACGGCGAACGTCCATGCAACAAGCAACCGCACGATGCCCTTCGGTCCGTTCGACAGCGAGTAGTACATGTTCACGAGCGCGTCACGCAGGAACCCGAGCAGGGCGAGCAGCGCGAGTCCACCCAGCGTCACCGCGACGAGCGTCCACCACGGCGCCGACGCCGGCGTGCCTCCCGCGCGCACGATGCGGCGCTCCATCGGCGTGATGATTGGGTCCGCGACGCGGCGGGTGAACCGCGCCAGCGCGCCGAACGGGTTCACGCGTCGCGTGCGCACCAGCCAGTCGAGCAGGCAGAGGACGGTCGCCAGCACGATCAACGCGAACACCACGGGCCGGGCGAGCGCGATCAGCGCGTCGGCGATGGTCACGAGCATTCGCATCAAGGTGTCCCTTTGTGTGCCACGAGCAGGCGCATCAGCGCGTGCCCTTGCGGGTGAGGATCAGGCGGATCAGGCCCGGCACGCCGCGCAGGCGTTCCCGCACGGACGCTCCGTGCGCCACGCGCCCGAAGTCCTCGATCATCTCGCGGTGTCGTGCGTCGTAGTGGAACCACCAGGGCTGGCGCCAGCTCGTGAAGCGGTCGTCGACGACCGGTGTGCTCTGCACGCACGCCTCGAGCCCGGGCTCGCCGTGCAGCCGGCCGAGGCCGCTCGTCTTGACCCCGCCATACGGCACGTCCGGCATGCCCACCACCGAGGTGGCGTCGTTGAGCAGGACGGTGCCCGCCTCGAGGCGCCGCGCCACGGCCAGGCCGCGCGCGCGATCGCGAGTCCAGACGCTCGCCGAGAGTCCGAACTTGGAGTCGTTGGCCCGGCGCACGGCCTCATCGGCGTCCGACACGCGCACGACCGGCAGAAGCGGGCCGAACGTCTCCTCCACCATCACGCGCATGTCGTCGCTGACATCGGTGAGGACGGTCGGCGCGAAGTACGGTGCGCCGACGGCCGAGACGCTCGCGCGCGCGGCGACCGTCGCGCCGCGCGCGATGGCGTCGTCGCGCTGCGCCGTCAGCAACGCCGCTGCGTTCGGATGGATCATCGGACCCACTTCGGTCGCGGCATCGCTTCCCGGTCCGACCCGCAGGTCGCCGACCGCGCGCGCGAGCGCCGCCACGAACCCCTCGTACGCCGGCGCCTCCACATAGACGCGCTTGGGCGCGACACAGGTCTGGCCGGCGTTGGCGAAGCGCGTCCAGACGATGCCGTCCGCCGCATGCTGCAGGTCGGCGTCGGCGAGGACGATCGCCGCGTCGCTGCCGCCGAGTTCGAGCGAGCACGGGATCAGCTGTTCGGCGCAGGACACCGCGACCTTGCGACCGGCGGCGGCGCTGCCGGTGAAGATCACCTTGTCGACGCCCGCGCGGACGAGCGCCGCGCCGACGGCGCCATCACCCTGGACCACTTGCAGCACGCCGTCGGGGAGGCCGGCCTCGCGAAAGAGGCTCTCGAGCACCCCGGCGGACTCCGGCGTGAACTCGCTCGGCTTGAGCACGACGGCGTTGCCGCAAGCGAGGGCCGGGAGGACGCACGCGGTGGGCAGGAAGAACGGATAGTTCCAGGGCGCGATGACGCCGATGACGCCGAGCGGCTTCTTGTCGAGCCGGACCCGCTTCCTCCAGAACATCAGGCCAGAAACCTGCCGCCAGCCGCTGCCTTTTCGCAGGAAGCGCGGGGCGGCGCCGGCCGTCCACTTGGCCGCGTCGAGGGCGACGAAGACATCGACCCCCAAGGCGTCCGTGAGCGGCTTGCCGCTCTCGCGCGTGACGAGCGCGGCCACTTCGTGCCGGCGGCGGTACAGGACCCGGTGGAACCGGTGCAGCACTTTGGCGCGGTCTGCAGGGGTACGGTTCGCCCAGTCCCGCTGCGCCAGCCTGGCACGAGCGACCGCGGCCGCAACCGCAGTATTGGCAATGGGTTCCGGCACGGCAGCGAGGGTCGCTTCGGCAGTCGTCACGGCGTGATGGGGCATCATTTTGAAATGTGACACAGACTGGGCCCTACGGGTACTGCGGGGTGTGAAGGGGCGAGCAGCGGAAGGGCCGATTCCCGGTGGTTCGGTGCTACCGTGGCGCGGCGGGGAGGCGAGGGGGTATGCTCCCCGAACCTTGCTCATGCCTGATACCCCGCCCAGCAGCTCCATCGACCCGACGCTCCCACTCCGCGCCAAGGCGGGGGACCGTCAGGCCTTCGCGCTCTTGGTCGATGCCATGTATCCCAGGTCCCTGCGGTTCGCCCTCCATATGGTAGGCAATCGCGAGGATGCGGAAGAGGCGGTGCAGGACACGTTCGTGCGGGTGTACCAGAATCTGGGGCGTTTCCGGGATGACGCGCGGTTCGAGCCATGGCTCTTCCGCATCCTCGCCAACCGGTGCCGCTCGCTGATCGTGAAGAGAAGGCGCCACAGCGACCTGATCCAGTACGGAGAGGTGCCGGACAGGGCGCAGTTGGTGACCAATGGAGTGGAGAAGGACTGGACGGAGGAGATCTACCTGATCCTCGCCACCCTTCCGGCAGAACAGCGGGAAGCATTCCTGCTGCGACATGTGGAGGACATGGCGTACGAGGACATCGCTGCGGTGACGGGCGTCGGACTCAGTGCGCTCCGAATGCGGGTCAAGCGGGCGTGCGACGTTCTTCGAGCACGCCTTACCGAGGTGATACGTGATGAATGATGAGACGAACCATCCGATGGAGCGTGACCCGCTGATCGAGCGTGTGCGCGCGGCGCTGCGCGCGGCGCCCGAGGGCGCGTCGCACCAGCGCGCGGTCGCGCGCGTGCTGTCCGTTGCCTTCGCGTCGCCCCGCCGGTCGGTGTTCCGGCGTGCGCTCGACGCGTGGCGCACACCGGCCTTCACGCGCCTGGGTGCGGTGGCGGTCGCGGGCGCGGCGCTGGTGCTCGGGTTCGTGACCCGCGGCGCGTACGTCGCCGGCCCGGACACGGAGCCCATGACATCGTCTGGTTCGCCGACCGGCGAGTTCCCGGTGGTGCGTGCCTCGGACATCCCCTCCGATGAGCGCCTGATCCCGACCCAGTTCATCCTCGACGACCACAAGGCGGCAAGCGTGTCGATCGTCGGGGAGTTCAACCAGTGGAAGGTGGGCGCGACCCCGCTCACCCGCCTTGCGAACGGCGTCTGGACGGCGACGGTGCCGCTCTCCGCCGGTCGGCACGTGTACGCCTTCGTCCTCGACGATACATTGATGGTGGCCGATCCGCGCGCGCCGAAGGCCGGCGACGCGGATTACGGTCGCGAGGGTTCCGTCGTGATGGTCTTCGCTCCATGAGCATGCATCGAGTCGCTGCACCCAAGAGAATCAGACTCCTCGCACTGGCCTTGCTCGCCGGTGTGTCCGCGGGCCCTGTGTTCGCACAGGGCACCTCGGTGCTGCCCATCGCCGATGCGAAGTCGCGCCAGGCCGTCGAACGCGTGATTGCGTCGGCCGAGGCGAAGGGGCTGCCCACGCAGCCACTCGTCGCGAAGGCAATGGAAGGTGTCACGAAGCGGGCCACGGGGGAGCGCATCCGGGTGGCCGTCGATTCGCTGGCGAAGCGCCTTGAGCAGGCGCGAGCCCTTCTCGCTCCCTCGCCATCGGCCGCGGAGATCGTGTCGGGTGCTGACGCACTCGCCGTGAGCGTCCCCGGGCCGATGCTGAAGAAGATCCGCGCCTCCTGGCCGAAGACACAGTCAGTGGTCATGCCACTGGACGTGCTCACCGAGCTCGTGGCGCGCGGCATCGAGGCGAATAAGGCCCTCGAACAGATCACGACCCTGATGGCGAGGGGGGCAACCCCCGCGCACATCGCCGGACTTGGTGCATCGGTGCAGTCCGATGTCGCCGCCGGCCTGGCGCCCGATGCGGCGCTCGAGGTTCGTGCCCGGGGCGTGATGTCGCTTCTTCCGTCACCCGCAGCCCAGGCCGCCGGCGCTCCCCGCGGTACGAAGCCATGATGACGTGATCCGACGGGCGGCCCCATGGCTGCTTGCCCTGTTCGTCGTGGCGAACCCTGCCGCGGCGCAGGCACCGTCGGAACTGCGACTCGAAGCCGGGTACGCACGCGTCAGGCAGCGCGAACAGGCGCCTGACGGTTCGTATCGTGAGCGCGACTCGGATGCCGGGCTCGTCGCCGCGTTCTGGCGACGCCCGTTCGAGAGCTGGACATTCCTCGCCAGCGGCAACGTCACCTATGGGCGCGACTCGATCGCCGCCGCACAGGCTGTCGCGGCGTTCTCGGCCCCTTGGTCCATCGACGACCGGCTACGCACCGAAGGCGGCGTCGCGGGCGCGAGGTTCTCGCTCGCCAGCGCCGGTCGCGGCGGGAACGCGAATGCGTTCGCGCGCCAGCATTACCTCACCGACCGGGGAGGCACCTGGCTCGGCGCCGGCGTCGCGCGGACGACGCGCGACAGCAGGTACAGCCACTCGACCGGTGCCGACTTCGGGGTGTGGGGCCGCCTCGGCTTCCTGTATGGCAGCGGCTCGTATGGCTGGCAGCAATCGAGCGATCGTCCGCTCCTGACCGCCGCGGGACAGGCGGTGGATCCCGCAGCACGGCTCTACACGCTCTCCGACGTGGAACTGGTCGTGGAGGCGCGCGGGGGGCCCAACTCCCTGGCGCTCTCCTGGGCCTCGCGGCGCGGGATCAGCGGCGACAACGCGTCGCGCGTGATCGCCGTCTCGACCAGCGGCATCCTCCAGGTCACCGAGCGCGTGGCGTTCACCGCGACGGCCGGCCGCCAGCTGGCCGACCCGCTGCGTGGATTGCCGCAGGCGGAGTTGCTGACCGCGTCACTGCGTGTGAGCTTCGGTGAGAAGCCACTGCCCGTGATGCAGCGCTCGGCGATCGCGAGCGCCAGCGTCGAGCCCGCGCCGGGCGGCGGCGGTGAGCTGGTGGTGCGCGTGTTCGCCGCGGACACGATGGTGGTCGAGGTCGCGGGAGACTTCTCCAATTGGCAGCCGGTGGCGTTGCATCGTGAGGGCGGGCTGCTGGTCGCGCGGGTGCGGCTCGGGCCGGGCAAGTATCGCGTGGCGGTGCGCGTGAACCTGGGCGGCTGGCGCGCGCCGCGGAACTTGGCGAGAGTGCGAGATGACTTTGGCGGCGAGGCAGGAATCCTGGTGATCCCATAGTGAACAATCGAGCCCCCTGACATGACGACATCCGCCACCTCCCGCCGCGGTTTTCTGCGCGGACTCGCCTCCGCGGGCGCTGCGACCGCCGCGCTCCCCGTGCTCAGCGAGCGCGCCTTCGCCCAGCTCTTCAAGGCCGATCTCGTCGCGGGTGACCGCGGCCCGATGGAGATCGCCAACGACGAGACCTACTGGTCGCACATCCAGCGCGCGTTCGACATCGATCGCACGATGATCAACCTGAACAACGGGGGGATCTCGCCGACGCCGACGCACGTGCTCGAGCAGATGGTGCGCGACCTGAAGTTCACGAACGAGCTGCCGGTGGAGCACAACTGGCGGGTGCTCGAGCCGCGCATGGAGAGCACGCGCCGCGAGCTGGCGCGCGAGTTCGGCTGCGACACCGAGGAGATGGCGATCACCCGCAACGCCAGCGAGGCGCTCGAGAACGTGATCCTCGGGCTCGAGCTCAAGCGCGGGGACGAGGTGATCATCACCAACCAGAACTACGGCCGGATGATCACCGCGTGGGAGCAGCGCGAGCGCCGCGAGGGCATCGTCGTCAAGCGCGTCTCGTTCCCGCTGCCGCTCACCGATCCGTCGGTGTTCGTGCGCACGGTCGAGGCGGCGATCACGCCGCGCACCAAGGCCATCGAGCTGACGCACATCACCAACCTCTCCGGGCAGATCATGCCCGTGCGCGACATCGTGCGGCTCGCGCGGCCACGGGGCATCGAGGTGATCGTGGACGGCGCGCATGCCTTCGCGCACTTCCCGTTCAAGCGCGATGACCTCGAGTGCGACTACTACGGCACCTCGCTCCATAAGTGGCTACATGCGCCGATCGGCGCGGGGTTCCTCTATGTGCGCCAGGAGAAGATCCCGCGCGTCTGGCCGCTCTTCGCCTCCGCCGCCGGCCGCGAAGGCAACATCCGCAAGTTCGAGGAGATCGGCACGCACCCGCAGGCGAACTTCAACGCGGTGTCGGTGGCGCTCACCTTCCACCGTGGCATCGGCGTGGAGCGCAAGGTCGCGCGGCTCCGCTTCCTGCGCGACCGCTGGGCCAAGGCGCTGCTGGCGGACAGCCCGCGGGTGAAGGTCCTGACCGAGCTCGGGCCGGAGAAGGCCGGCGCCATCTGCCTCTTCGGCGTCGACGGCATTGACCCGGTGAAGCTCGGCGGCTGGCTCATGAACAACTACCGGATCGTCAACACGCCGATCGTGCACCCGGAGTTCACGGGCATCCGCATCACGCCGAACATCTATACCACCGTGGACGAGATCGACGTGTTCACGGACGCGGTGAAGCTGGCGATCAGGAAGGGGATCGCATGATGCGGCGTTCAACTGGCATGGAGGTGCTGCCGTGAGGTATTGGCTCGTGAAGTCGGAGCCCGACGTATTCTCGTTCGACGACCTCGAGAAGGCGCCGAAGAAGACGACGCATTGGGACGGCGTGCGGAACTACCAGGCGCGCAACACCATGCGCGACGACATGAAGAAGGGCGACCTCGTCTTCTTCTACCATTCGAGCGCCGACCCGACCGGCATCGCCGGCATCTGCGAGGTGGTGAAGGAAGGGTACCCCGACCACACGGCGTTCGACCCCAAGGACTCGCACTACGACGAGAAGTCCAAGAAGGACGCGCCCACCTGGTTCATGGTCGACCTCAAGGCCGTGCGCGCTTTTCCGCAGCTCGTCACGCTCGCGGAGCTGAAGGGCGTGAAGTCACTGGCGAACATGACGCTCCTGCAGCGCGGCAGCCGGCTGAGCGTGCAGCCGGTGTCGGAGAGTGAGTGGGAGACGATCTGTGCGTTGGCCGGGGTGAGCGGCGGGAAGTAGCCGATCAGCGCGGCGCGCGCAGAAGCTCGTGGAGTTCGCCGAACGACGCGCACTCCGCATCCGCCGCCGCGACCACCTCCGCGCGGCGCACGAAGCCCGTGAAGGCGATGAACGAGTCGCACGCGCCCTCCGAGCGGATCTCGACGTCCGTGCTCCCGTCACCGACGGCGACGACCGGCCGCGCGAGCTCGGCGGCGCGCACGCAGGTCGCCTTGCCGCGGCTCCGGGTGAGCGGGCTCGCTCGGTCGAAGTCCGCGTAGCGGCCCGCCGCATCGAAGCTGATATCGACGGCATGTACATCACCGTCATGGATGCCGATGCTCCTTGCGAGCGGCAGCAGCGCATCGCGAAGTCCGCCGCTCACGATCAGCACCCTCGCGCTCGCCGCTTGCATCGCGCGCACGAACTCCGCGGCGCCGGGCGCGATCGTCGCGAGGTACGCGGCCGCGAGCGACTCGACTTCCGCGCGCGTCGGGGCCACCGCCTCGAGCCGTGCGCCGTAGACATCCTCGAGCGCGAGCGCGCCATCCATGGCCTCTCGCGTGAGGCGCGCGATCTCGTCCGCGACCGCCGCTGGACGCAGCGTCGCCAGCCAGTCGATGCCCTCGATGCCGCAGAGCGTCGAGTCGGCGTCGAGCACGATGCTGCGTGCGCCCGCGAGTGATTCGGTCATGAGCCGGTCATGAGATGTCATCCGAGCACGTTGCCTGGCGCCAGTCGGCCCGACGGGTCGAACTCATGCTTCGCCGCGCGCATCAGCGCGACCTGCGACGGCGTCGCCTGGAGCCCCAGCCAGCGCGCCTTGAGCTTGCCGATGCCATGCTCGGCGGCCACGGTGCCGCCCATCGCTATCACCGCCTTCAGCGTGCGCTCCACCACCGCCTCGTGCCGGACCACGTCCTCCGCGTCCGCGGCGATGAAGTTCTGGTGCGGGTGACCGTTGCCGAGGTGACCATAAGTCACCGCGGGCTGGGTCCCGGCCGCTGCCGCGAGCGAGTTCGCAAGAGTGACGGCCTCCTCGACACGCGCGAGCGGCACCGCCCAGTCGGTGGAGATGCGCCGGCCGCCGCGCGCCAGCATGGGCGCCGCGCGCTCGTGCAT
>Ga0247822_10001641_pt1 | contig 13850 bp, 25 predicted proteins | sample 13C_Cellulose_Da_FD_192423 | JGI IMG/M metagenome (GOLD analysis project Ga0247822, IMG submission 192423) | Soil microbial communities from agricultural site in Penn Yan, New York, United States - 13C_Cellulose_Day30 | ecosystem: Environmental > Terrestrial > Soil > Agricultural land | place...
GCCCTGCTCCCCCTCCTCCTGGCCATCTGTCTCTACGTTCTGTTCGTCGGCGCCGTGATGCTGGGGGTACTCCCCAAGGCCCATGCCTATGACCAGGAGGCTTGGATTGCGGAGGCCCTGGGCAACGGCCGCCCCATCGTGGGCAGGCGCAAGGCATTGAGGCACTCCACCATCGAGCACATCCCCGTCACCAAGTACGTGACGGTGCGCAAGGTGCCGGAGCACTACGAGCGCGTCTACGCAGGCGGCGCCGGCGGCAAGCGCTGGGCACGTCGCGGCGGCTACGGCGGCAAGCACGTCGCCCCCTACCGCATCCCAGCCCCCGGCTGGGGCACCTACCACGCCGATTGGATCGAGGACGGCAAGGACCGCCGCTTGTGCCTGCAGGAGCAGATCCACGTCACCACCTCCGAATACAAGCGCAGCGACACGACCGCAGCAGAACGGGGCAAGGAGAACTGGCGCGGCACCGTGCGCTCCATCCTGGGCGAGCCCTGGACCAACTGGAATGAGGCGACCGACCGGATGGAGCAGTGCTGGCACTCCGGAACAGGCGAGCGGGTGATCGACAGCCACGTGCGATGCCGGGTGGCGGCCCGGCCGTGCTGGAGCATCGACAAGCAGGTGATCGACAAGAGGCCGGAGGGGGAGTGAGGCGCGCCCATGACTATGCTGTCACCCATGACGTTGGCGGAGGTTGCCTGCGTCGGCAAGGCGGCCTTCACAGCCCGCCGGGGGGCGGAGGTCGCGATCAAGCGCACGCTGAGGTCGCGCAAGCGCAGGCGGCGCAGGAGGTGGGCGGATGGAGAGCGCATGCAGCCCTACCGGTGCCCCGTGTGCCGGCTCTGGCATGTGGGGGACGAGGCAGTGCGAGGAAAACAGAAGGACTGAGGGACATGGGTCTTCACCTTGGCGCTCGTTCGTATCACCGCACCGCGGAGGAGCATGCGCGGTGGCTGCTTGACATCGAGCGGGAGCACTTTCTCCGCGTCAAGCAGGAGTTTGAAGCGGCGCAGTATTCGCTGCGTCGAGCCGAAGATCTCGTGCGCAGCTACGACAAGCAGGACATAACGCCGGCCGATGAGGCGGCGCCCGCCGCGGTGCTCGCGCTGCCGGCGCCTGGCAACGAGGGGATGCCATGAAGACCTGGGTCTTGATCTTTGCCATCTGGCTCACCGCCGAGAAGGGCGGTGTCGCCATCGACCACATCGAGTTCTCCTCCAGGGCCGCGTGCGAGGCGGCCGGCCGGGCGATGACGGCGGAGTGGAGCCGGGGCGGGTGGCGCGACTTGGCGCGGTGGGTGTGCGTGGAGGATGCGCCGAGCAGGGTGCCGGGCAAGGAGGGCAGATGACCACCGCCTATCCCCTGAAATGGCCCGACGGATGGAAGCGCACCGCCGCCAGTGACCGCAAGCGCGCGCAGTTCGGCGTGACCAAGACGACATCATCGCCCTACGGGAACAGCACCCGGAAGGCGCAGCTTTCGATTGCCGAGGGCTACAAGCGCGTGCGGGAGCAACTCGCCCGCATGGGCGTCGATGTGGCCAACGACATGGTGGTGAGCACGAACCTCAAGCTCAACATGTCGGGCCTACCGCGCGGCGACCAGGCTGAGCCCGGAGACTCCGGCGTCGCCGTCTTTTGGCAGAAGGCGAACGCGCCCATGCGGGTGATGGCGGTCGATACCTACTACCGGGTTGCCGACAACCTGGGCGCCATCGCTGCGACGCTGGAGGCCATGCGGGCGATCGAGCGGCACGGCGGCGCCGTCATCCTCGACCGTGCCTTCCAGGGCTTCGCCGCGCTGCCGGCGCCGACGGCCACCAAGGCGTGGTGGGAGGTGCTGGGCGTCGGCCGCACGGCATCCGCCGGCGAGATCGAGGCGGCGTGGAGGGCCCGGGCCAAGGCCGCACACCCTGACGTGGGCGGCTCGGCGGCAGCGATGGCGGAGATCAACGCGGCACATGATGCCGCGCTCAAGGAGAGGGTGGGACGATGAGCAACGCGACTGAGGCGATGCAAGCGGAGTGGTGCCCCGACGTGGTGATCTACCATGGACCGGGGTGCATGGACGGGTTTGCAGCGGCGTGGGCCTGCTGGCGGAAATGGGGCGACGACGGCGGCGAGAAGGCGCCCTACAAGACCGGCCCGGTCTACGTCCCCATGCAGTACGGCGGGGCACTCCCCGACATCGAGGGCAAGCGCGTGCTGATGGTGGACTACAGCCTGAAGCGTCCAGCCATGATCGAGGCGGCCAAGCTCGCCAAGTCCATCGTGGTGCTCGACCATCACAAGAGCGCGGAGAAGGAGTTCGGTAATCAGGAAGGCGCGCTAAGAGGCCACTGGCTCGACCAGGATGACTTTGGGCTCAGCCTTGTTTGTTGCTCCATGCCAACCATCGATTTGGTCGATTACTGGTTGTCGGCGGACCATCACGGTGATGACGTAGATCTGTCGACTCTGAGCTGGGTCCATAAGCTGTTCGTCGGCTTCGACATGTCCAAGTCCGGCGCCCGCCTGGCCTGGGAGTTCTGCCATCCCGGCGAGCCCATGCCCAGGCTGCTGGAGCACATCGAGGACCGGGACCTGTTCCGGCACGCGTTGCGGCTGACGGAGGAGATCTCCAAGGCGCTGCACTCCTACCCGGCGACGTTCCACGCCTTCGACAACTGGGTCATGGGCTCGGGTCTGGCCCGGCTAGAGCACGAGGGTATCCCCATCCTCCGCCACCACACCAAGCTGGTCGCCGAACTGTGCTCCAATGCCTACATGGAGGAGGTGGCAGGCCATACCGTCCCGGTCTTGAACTGCCCCGGACAGTACGCCTCCGACTGCGGGAACAAGCTCTTGGAGCTCCACCCCGATGCACCCTTTGCGGCAACGTGGGCGCGCAAGGGGAACGGGGTGGAGGCGTGGTCGCTCAGGTCCCGGAAGGGTGGCACCAACGTCGCCGAGATCGCGGCGACCCTTGGCGGGGGAGGGCACCCTGCGGCCGCGGGGTTCTCGCGGGTGGCGCCATGAACGCCCCGGAGACAGTCAACCCCGTATTCGGAACGCTGGTCATCGCCCAGTGGGGCGATGACTGGCGCCCAGCATGGTTGGATGAGCGGGCAGGCTGGGTGCGCATCGACACGGAGTCACGCGTGGAGGGTGTGCCGGGTCACTTCCCGCGACTGTCGTGGCGCCAACCGGAGCCACTCATGTGGCGGCCCATCGGTTTCAATTGTGCGGCCAGGCCAAACGGCAGCTTCCAGACGCCTGGGGGCGGTGATCCGCAGGAGTGCGACTGGCCCACATGCGGATGCGACGACTACGCCAATAGGGTGGTCGCGTCGTTGGAGGAGGCGGGGTTGCTCAAAGAGCCGGATATATCATGAACAAGCACCGCATCCGCAGCGCCAACCGCATCGTCACCGTCCTACTGGTGAGCTTGGGCTGCGCCATCGCCATCGAGCTGCTCAGCTTGGCAGCAGGCGCCGTGCTGCCGCTAGCTACCATGGAACGGTGGCAATTGAATTTCCTGGCGTTCGGCGTGTTTGTGGCGGGCCCAGCCCTCACGCTCGGGGTGGTCGTGCTGCTGGCGCCGCTGACGGCTCGCCGGCCAAGCCAGCCACTTGCTCCGCCGTTTCGGCTGGTCCCCGTGCCGCACGCGCGGCGCTGGCGTATGCCGAAGAAGGATGAAGACGGAGAGGTGATGCTCGATGAGGACTGGCGCTGGGCAGAATTGATAGAGGCCGCAGAGGAAATGGTGGGGGCTCCGCAGGCGACGCACGCCCGGCACCGGCTGGAACGGGCACTGGAGGGGATTGAGGGATGAGCAAGCGGAAACGGCCAGCCCCGACGCTCCGCCAAGACCCATCCAACAAGCCGGTTAGGCCCAAGAGGAAGTCATCGGCCGAGTCCTCGCGTGAGATCATGAAGGCGTTCGTAAAGCGCAACGCGGCGCTCATGAAGCGGCTGGCCAAGAGGTAGAGGGATCATGACCACCATCGCAATCGACAAGCACGGCACCATCGCCGCGGACGGGCTCTCGGTGATCGGCAACATGCGTCACCGAACGGATGTCAAGAAAATCGTGGTGCGCGAGGCTGCGGCCGCGACCCCGACCGCATCGGGCCGGCCGGCGCGTATTTTCGCAACGACTGGGCCTTTTGCCATGCAACGCGCGCTGATCGACTGGTTCGAGGCCGGGCACGAACCTAAGCATGTGCCGCCGGGCGCCACCGAGGTGTCCGGATGGACGCTGGTCGTTATCGACGAGAAGCAGGCGGTCTACATCACGTCGGATCTGCCCTACCCAACGCCGTTCCTGATTCCGCATGCCTTCGGGTCTGGCAGCGACTACGCCTACTCCCTTCTGAAGGATGGAGCCTCCGCCGAGCACGCCGTCAAGGTGGTGTCAGGCTTCGAGATCTACACGGGCGGTGAGATCCAGGTGGTGAACATCGCCGAGGTTCTGGCGCACAAGCCCAAAGCGGCCACGCCCGCACCGGTAAGGGAGGCTGCGGAATGAAAGCCCTCACTGTGTGGCAGCCCTGGGCGTCACTCATCGCCATCGGCGCCAAGCCCTACGAGTTCCGCTCCAAGCCCTACAAGTTCTACATCAACGCCCCCAAGCCTGGCGAGCGGATCGCCATCCACGCGGCCGCCCGCCTCGTGAAGCGAGGTGAGGTGGCGGACCTGCTGAACCGCCTGGAGCGCAACGACGGGGCGGTGAACCCCTGCCTCATCCGCGAGCCGGCCTTGGCGCTCCTGCGCCGCATCTGGGATGGCTTCGAGCTGAGGGCGAAGCATGCGCCCGTAGCGCTGTGCGTGCCCCTCTCCGCGGTCGTATGCACCGCCGTCATCGGTGAGCCCAAGCGTGGCGACCTGTGCGCTCAGGAGTTCGGGAGGGGCAAGGGCCTGCGCACGCCCTTCGGCTCCGGGTCGGCATTCAACTGGGGCTGGCCCCTCACCGATATCGAGCCCGTGATGCCGCCCATCGAGGCCAAGGGCAAGCAGGGGTTCTGGGAGTGGCGGTCTGACGCCTATGCCAGGGCGTCGGCCGTGGAGGGTGTGGAGGCGGCATGACCATCCGCTTCATCTGTGCCGACGTGATGGCCGGGCTCGCCCAGCTGCCGGATGAGTCCGTGCATTGCGTTGTGACGAGCCCGCCGTATTTTGGCTTACGCAGCTACCTGCCGGGCGGCCACCCGGACAAGGCATTGGAGATCGGCTCGGAGCCCACGCTCGCGGAGCACATCGCCAAGCTGGTGGAGGTGCTTCGGCAGGTGCGCCGGGTGCTTCGCAAAGACGGCACGCTGTGGCTCAACTACGGGGACATGTGGGCCGGCGGCCCCGGTGCTGGGCAACGAGGCGCGGCGCCGAGCTCCAAATCCACGCTGCGGGGCAACGGCCATGTGGGTGGGGGGCCGAAGCTGCACGACCTGACGCCGATCGACGTGCGTGTAGGCGCGGGGCCGAGGTTCGGGCCCGTGCTCAAGCCCAAGGACCTCTGCATGGCGCCGCACCGCCTCGCCATCGCGCTGCAGGACGACGGGTGGTGGGTGCGCTCGGATATCGTCTGGCACAAACCCAACCCGATGCCGTCCAGCGTGACGGACCGACCGACGCCGGCGAAGGAGTACGTGTTCCTGCTCTCCAAGTCGGCTGCCTACTTCTACGATGCCCAGGCGATCGCCGAGCCCGCGTCCTGGCAGCCGGGCAAGTCCAAGATGCCGGACGGCTGGGATACGGGCCCGGGTGGCCACGGGTCTTTCCATCGGCAGGGGCGGGAGAAGGGGCGGCCCACTGCCCGCGCTGTGGCCTGCAAGGAAGGGGCCCGGCCACCAGGCACGCCACCACAGACCGGCATGAGTCGGCAATGGGACGGCCGCAAGAACGAGACGACGGGCGACAGGCGCAAGCACGGCTTCAACGGCCGTTGGGATGGGGGGGAAGCGGACGGCGCCGCGCCGGCGACGCGCAATTGCAGGGATGTGTGGGTCATCCCCACCGAACCCTTTCCGGATGCACACTACGCCACGTTCCCGAGCGCGCTGGCGGAGCGGTGCGTGAAGGCAGGCACCAGCGCGCACGGATGCTGCACTCAGTGCGGGGCCCCATGGGTGCGGCAGACCGTGGCGACCTTCTTCCCGCAACCGGACGTGTCTCCAGCGCAGGGCGTCAACGGCGCCGAGGGTCAGAAGACGATGGATGACTCGAACGGCTGGGACGGCTTCCCCCGCGGCAGCACGCAGCGCGAGACGCTGGGCTGGGCGCTCCCATGCGAGCACGGGCCCGAGGCCGGCATTGTGCCGGCCGTGGTGCTCGACCCCTTCGGCGGCTCAGGCACCGTCGGCATGGTAGCTGATCGCCTGGGGCGCGACGCTGTCCTGATCGACATCGACCCGGTCAACAAGGAGATGGCCGAGAAGCGCATCGCCCGAGACCGACTGGAGCGCAAGCAAGGCACCATGGCGGATGTTACCGCCGCCAAGCTGCCACCGACACCCCTGGAGGCATTGATGCAGGAGGGGCCCGCCTGATGCTCCACCAGCCCACCCTGTTCCCCGACATGGAGCCCACCCCAACCATCAAATCGCATTTGACGGTTCCGGCCCCCGTGCGTGCGGCAACAGGCGGCTGGCCTTTCGGCTCTCTCTCCATGTTCGGCGTCGATCTCATCATGGCGGATCCGCCGTGGCGGTTCCACGTCTGGAGCCCCAAGGGGGAAGGCAAGTCCCCACAGAAGCACTACGCCACCATGTCCTTGGAGGAGATCGCTGCGTTGCCAGTGGGCGACCTGGCTGCATCGTCGGGCTGCCTCCTCTGGCTGTGGTGCACGGCGCCGATGCTGCCGCAGCAGCTCGCGGTGATGCAGCGGTGGGGGTTCCGCTACGTCACTATGGGGGCCTGGGCCAAGCGCACCGTCAACGACAAGGCGGCTTTCGGGCCGGGGTATGTGCTGCGCTCCTCCTGCGAGCCTTTTGTCATCGGCGCGATCGGCGAGCCGAAGATCGAGGGCAAGGCCGTGCGCAATCTCGTGGTCGGGCAGGTGCGAGAGCACTCGCGCAAGCCTGAGGCAGCTTACGCCGCATGTGAGTCGTTGATGCCACACGCACGGCGAGTTGAATTGTTCTCCCGAACAAATCGGAGTCGATGGCTGGCGTGGGGGGATCAAATCGGGAAATTCGATAGGTCAGACAGCGCAACAGAGGAGGGCGCCTGATGGCAGATGGAAAGACACTGGCAGAGGTGATTGCCGAGTTGGAAGGCGGCCGGCTCGCCGCCGAGCTCGACGCGGCCTGGGCCAAGATCGTGGCGGCGGTGATGGAGACCGGCCGGCCCGGCGTGCTCAAGATCACCCTGGGCATCGCACCCACGGGGCGCCGCACCGTGAAGGTGGCCGGCATCATGTCGGCCAAGGAGCCCGAGCATCCGCGCGAGGCCACCACGTTCTTCGTCGGCAACGGCAACGAGCTGTTCCGGGACGACCCGGCGCAGGCAGAGTTGCCGTATCTGCGGCAGGCCGTGCCGCAGGCAGGGGATGCGAAGGTGGTGCGCATGCCCGACACCGGCGAGGTGCGCCGGGTGAACGCGGCGGAGTAGGCCGCCCGCATTCCCCTCTCTGAAAGACATGAGTGCGGCGCGTTGGTGCCGACAACCTGAAACCCAAGCAAGGGGCGAACAACAATGGCAAACCTGAGCGTGGACGTGCTCGACGAGGTCTACAAGAAGGGCGCCGCGAACGCGCGGACGATCGATGCTCCGGACGGCAGCACCGCCGTGCTGGTGCCGGACGGGTACAGCGTGCACAAGCTGCCGCCGCTGGAGGCCAAGCTCCCGCGCATCCGCCAGACGACGACGTTCTACGACCAGCGCAGCTTCATCGCCTACGTCAATGAGTTCAAGGTGGAAGGCTCCTCGCGCATCTTCGCGATGCCGGGCCACCTCTCCTCCGACAAGGTCGCCAAGCTCGTCGCCATCCTGGACTACCACACGCCGAAGGCGGCCGAGTACGGTGCCCACGTCGCGCGCTACTTCCCCAAGTATTCCGAGCCGTGGTTGCGCTGGGTCTCCGGCCCCAACGCCATCGCGGGCAAGCCGATGGCCCAGGCGGAGTTCGGCGAGTTCATCGAGGAGAACCGCATCGACGTGCGCGACCCGAGCGCGGCCGCGCTGCTCGACATCGTCAACAAGTTCAAGGCGACCAAGAAGGCCGAGTTCAACTCCGTCACCAATGCGGTCAACGGCGACATCGTGCTGGGCTACCAGGAGGACACCGTCGTTCACGGCAGCCGCGAGGGCTTCCACGTCCCGTCCGAGCTGGCGCTGGGCATCCCGGTGTTCTTCAAGGGGGTGAACTACGAGGTCAAGATGCTCATGCGCTACCGGCTCGACACCGGCAAGGTGACGTTCGTCGTGAAGCCTGACCGGCCCGAATACACCGAGCAGCACGCGTTCGACGAGATCGCCGCGCAGGTGGGCGAGGCGACCAACGTGACGCCCTTTCTGGGGATGCCGGCCTAACGGTCGGTTGAATAGCGGCGGCGCCCATACTGTGGGCGCCGCCGGGTCGGAAGTCAGAGGATGGGGAATTAGGGACGCATGAATCTCACCATCGACCGCAGCGAATTGATCCGCGGCCTCTCCCACGTCACGAGCGTGGTCGAGAAGCGCACCACCATTCCCATTCTCTCCAACATCCTCCTGCGTGCCACCGGCGCCGGCGGCCTCACCCTGCGCGCCACCGACCTTGACCGCGAGGTGGAGGAGGGCGTGCGCGCGGACGTGTCCACGCCTGGCGCCGTCACGGTGCCTGCCCACACGCTCTACGACATCGCCCGCAAGCTCCCTGACGGGGCGCAGATCTCAATCACATACGATGCCAGCACGGATGACGGCCGCGCCGGCCGCGTCGTGTTCAAGGCGGGCAAATCACGGTTCACGCTCGCCACCATCGTCGCCTCCGACTTCCCCGACCTTTCCCCTGGCGATCTCACCCACCGCTTTGAGCTCCAGGCCGCCGACCTCAAGCGGCTGATCGAGCGCACCCGCTTCGCCGTATCGACGGAGGAGACCCGGTACTACTTGACCGGCATCTACCTGCATCCCGCCAAGGTGGATAACGCGGCCGGAGGGGCGCCGACCCTGCGCACCGTGGCTACCGACGGCCATCGCCTCGCCCAGGCCGAGATGCCGCTGCCGGCCGGCGCCGAGGGCATGCCCGGCGTGATCCTCCCCCGCAAGACAGTGCACGAGGTGGTGCGCCTGCTTGAGGTGCCGGACACCGCCGTGTCGATCGCGGTTTCGGAAGCCAAGATCCGCTTCGAGGTGGGCACCGTCACCCTCACCTCCAAGCTGATCGACGGCACCTTCCCGGACTACCAGCGGGTGGTGCCCAAGGGGAACGACAAGATCCTGAAGGTGAAGACCGCCCCGCTCGCCGCGGCCGTGGACCGGGTCAACACCATCGCCAGCGAGCGCGGCGCGGCGGTCAAGATCGAACTGTCGGATGGGCGCATGGTGCTGTCATCCAAGGGCGGCGAGGGCGCGGGCTCGGCATCGGACGAGGTGGAGGCCGACTATTCCGCCGGCAACCTGGAGATCGGCTTCAACGCCAAATATCTGCTCGACATCCTCTCCCAGGGTGAGGGGGAGGCATTGGAGATGCGGCTCGCGGATCCGGGCTCACCCATGGTGGTGCATGACCCTGCACGGGCGGGGGCAATGTATGTGCTGATGCCGATGCGGGTGTGAGGGGGGGCATGGCGTCAACGGCGGAGACACCATCTCGCTCGCGCTGGCGGCGGAGGACGGCAAGCACTGGTACGGGATCGGGCCAACTGGCTGATGAGGGTCTTTGAGCTATGCCCCGCCACCACTCGTGCGCGTTCCCCTCCTGCGACTGCACAAGGCAGTGCCGGTGGCGCTTGGCCACGCCCGGCGAGGCCAAGGCGGCGGAGAGCCTGGAAGACGCCATCGAGCGCGCCACCTCGCGCACGGCGTTCCTCCGCCCCGACGCACTCGAGGCGGCCATCGGCCGGCCGTGCCCCTACTGCGGCTATGTCATGGACAAGCGCAATCCTTGGCGGATGCCGACACGGGACCATGTGCATCCCCGCTCGCGGGGCGGCCGGTTCGATCCGGCCAACCGGCTTGTGGTCTGCCGGCGCTGCAACGGTGACAAGGCGGACATGACGCTGGCCCTGTTTGCAGCCTGGCTGCTGGCGCGGCGTGACGCGCGGTACGAGCGGGTGGTGGCGCTGCTGCGGCTGCAGGAGGGGCAGACGCGAACGCTGGGGACGCGTGACCAGGAGGCCACCACCACCGGCTCCGCGTCAGGCTAGGTGAGATCTCGCTTTTCCGTAGCGATCCATGTTGCGTCTCTGGCGTACTCCATTCAACAACCCGAAAGGGACAAGACATGATGCGCATGCGCGCAACAGCAGCGCTCTGGGCGCTGGTCGTAGGGATCATGCTCGGCGGCTTCGCCGGCATCGGCGCGGCTTACGCCGCCGACAAGGCCGGCGACAAGAAGGGGTCAGCCATCGCCGACAGCTTCCTGCCGCTCGTCTCCAGTGGCAAGGCAGGCACCTGGACCGGATTCTACGTGGGTGGCCACCTGGGCTACGGCATTGGGGTGAACGACCTGAGCCTCCGTCCGAAGTACGGCGACGGCTCGGCGTTCCTCGACGGCCTCGCCGCCGACGGCGCCATCTACGGCCTGCACGCCGGCTTCGACTACCAGCTGCCCAACTCCATCTTCGTGCTCGGCGTCAGGGCCGGCTACACGTGGTCGGACATGGCCTTCAAGGCGGGCATCTCCCCTGGGCCGGTGCTCACCGTGAAGATGAAGGACGGCTGGTTCGTCGATGGCGTGCTCGGCCTCGCCGTAGGCAACGTGAAGCCCTACGTGTTCGCGGGCTGGACGGAGGTCGCAACCGGCGGCAGCGTCGCGGATGCAGGCTTCTCCGGTCCGGACCTGCAGGGATGGAGGGCAGGCACGGGCGTCGAGTGGAAACTCCCCGGTGCCCCGTTCGTGTCGCTGGCGCTCGACTACGCCTACACCCGGTACGATGGGCTCGACTATGACCTCGGGTGCTACACCCTGGGCATTGATCCGGAGGACCACCGGGTCACGGTGAAGCTCAACTTCCGGGTGCCGCCGAAGTAGGCGGGGCCTCGTGGCGTGCCCCCGGCTTGGATGCGGGCCGGGGGCACGAACCGGACCTTAGGTGCTCAAGAAATTTGACCGGCTTCTTGCGTGCCGGCCACCATTTGTCCTCACCGAAGTAGTCCTGCCAGTTTCGGCGCACGCCGTCACGATATGTGGCGGTGACGGGTTGGCTGTTGCTGACGCAGCGGTACTCGTTCCACTTCCATTCGACCGTCTGCCCGAAGGCTGACAGCGGCGTCGGCTCTGGTCCATACGGCGCCTCCATGTTGGTGTGCGCTGACAGGTAGAGGGCGTGCCAGATGCCCTTGGTGTCATCGTAGCGCGTGAGCACCGCGACCATGCGGGCTTCCGGCGCGTCGCAGTCGTTCATGATCACGTATGTGCCACGGGTGAGCATCGGTCGGGCGTTCCTTTACGATTTGCGCGGTATGCGGCGGGACTTGCCCGGAACGAGTTTCGGCTCGGTCATTCCACGCGGCGGTCCGTGGCGCAGTCCGGCAGCATCCGGTAAGTCGTCTATCTTCCTCAGCAGCTCCACCAGGATGCCGCGCTGCCTAGCATCATCTACGCCCGACACGAACTTGTGCAGCATCGGACCCAAGGCGGCGATCTCCTGGCTCGTGAGCTTCATCGGGCGTTCCTTTACGATTTGCGGCGGGCGCGGATGGCTGCGGCATAGGCGAGGCCAGCAGCGTTGCCCGGCCGGCGCGGTGTCAGGTAGGTGCCATCTTCGGTGTTCGAACTGGTCTCTTGTCCGGCCTCGACCATGCGGGCGCACGCCTCTCGCTCCTCTGCCACCGCATCGAGCATAAGACTTGCTATCTCCCGCACCATGTCGCGGTCGAATGTGAGCTTGGCGGCGCGCTTGCGTGCTTCGTCGGGCGTCATGGGTCGGGCGTTCCTTGGACATGGGCGCCGCGCCCGCTCCCGAGCGCGGCGCGATGGTTATTTCTTGTCGACGACCGCGAGCGAGCACAGCGCGTTGGCTGCATTGAGCGCCGCCTGGGAAAACTTCATGGCGTCGTCGGCCTTGTCGGTCTCGGACGCCTTCTTGATCATCGCTTCGATCTGCTTCTTGGCTTCATCATTCATCGGGTTCTAGCTCCGATAGAGTGCGGTCGACGCTTGTTCATTACATCCAGCGGTGGTCGACCTAACCCGCTGAAATCTCTGCGGCGGCTCCTGGACTAGCGGTTGGCGTGTCTGTCGTGGGCGCTGGCCATCAAACGCGCCTCGGTAGAGCCCCACACGCCAGCGTCGCGCATTTCCTTGAACACGCGCACCTCGCACGAGGCCGAGCACACCCAGCCGCCGAAGTAGTGCGCCAGCGCGCGCACGTGCGGCCGAATGAACGCGGGCTTGCCGGTATAGTACGGAGAGCCCTGCAGCTCGCGATGGCATCCCCGGCAGGTGGCTTTGTCGTCGTTCATCGGCGGGCGGCTCCTGGACAGGGTTACGGGGTTGGCCACTTCACGTTGTCGGCGCCAGTTGCCTGCTTGTATTCGGCCTCCGTCACGCCGAGCGCGGCAAACACGTCCTGAATGGACGGCATTGTGTCCGTCTCCTCGTCATAGAAGTCCTCCACGATGTTCTCCCAGAACGGGTCGTCGCGGTCGGTGGCGTCATCGAGGAGCTTGATGGCTTGCAGGCGGGTGAGTTTCATGGCGGGCGGCTCCTGGACAAGGTTTAGGGCATGCCGATTTTGGCGAGTTCGGCGTGGGATGATGCGCGTAGTTCCTTCAGAAATTCGATGTCCGCCAGAGTGACCTTCACGTTGCCGTGGCGCACAGTGCAGATGCGCGGCTGCACGATCAGGATCGTGACCTCGTCGCCGTGCCAGTCGTCCGGCCACTCGTCGCTTTCGAATGATGGCTCATCGCCATACTTCCGCAGCCCGCGCTCCACTTCCTCGATGGTCGTGTAGGTGCCGTGCACGCCGGACGTGCTGAACAGAACCATGTTGTACTCGTTGGCCTTCCCATCTGGGAACCAGCGGCGCAGCACTTCCATCTCGCGCCCCTGCTTGATGTAGTAGTTATTATAGTGGCCGCCGTCTTTGCCGCTGACGCTTTTGAAGTCGGCATCTTCGCGACCTTCGAACATTGGTCCGCTTACGATGGTGGTCATGGGTCGGGCATCTCCTAGTACGGTTTGGCCCGGCTGCGCCGGGGCGTCGGGAAATGGTTGGCAGCCACCAGTCGCTCGGCCTCGTCAAGCAGCCCGCGCGCCTTGAGCAGAAGCGCCGGGAACCACTCGCCGATCTGCCAGCCGTGCAGCTCGTCGAGCTTGTGGCCGGCATCGAGAAAGCACGCTGGATGCGCGTAATGACGCACGCCGTAGTGCACCATCCCCTTCTCAAGCTTCCCGCAGAACCGGCACGTCCCGTACATGGCGTCTCTCCGTTCTCAGTGTGGAGAAGGTAGCGATTTGCGCGCGACGTGTCAACCACATCAGGTTGACCTTTTGTCCAGAATGGTGTCTAGCATTATTGGACAGGAGTGATTTGCATAAATGCCAGGAAGGACCATGTGGCGAGGCGTGAATTGCGGATCGAGGACGTGCAAGCTCTACTCAAGAAGCGATGCGACCAAGCCGGCGGGCAAAGCGCCTTCGCCCGCGAGCATGGCGTGTCGCGCCAGTACATCTGGGATGTACTGGCCGGGAAGAAGCCGCCGCACGCTGGCCTATGC
>Ga0247822_10001642_pt1 | contig 13849 bp, 32 predicted proteins | sample 13C_Cellulose_Da_FD_192423 | JGI IMG/M metagenome (GOLD analysis project Ga0247822, IMG submission 192423) | Soil microbial communities from agricultural site in Penn Yan, New York, United States - 13C_Cellulose_Day30 | ecosystem: Environmental > Terrestrial > Soil > Agricultural land | place...
CGTGGCGCCGCCGACGTTGAACCGCTTGCGGAGCTTCAGGTTGCCCTCGATGCTGGCGTACATGGCGAAGTCGTCAGGAATCGGAAGCGTGGGCTTGGGCATCTCACCCTTCTCCTTCGTTCAGGGCTGCGGTGATCATGGCTTTCAAGATTGATGCAGCGTGCGCTTCAGCCGTATTGCCGCGTTGGAATGTCATCGCGAATTCTTGCGCGCCAGCGGACAGCATCTCCGGCGTAGGATCTCTAAGGGCTGTCAGGACTGCGCGGGCTTTGTATCGCCAGTGGTTATTGCACGAGTCGACGATCGGGAGGCGCCACTGCTCGCCCGACGCCTCGCAAAGTGCCCTCGCGCATTGTTCCAGCTTCGTCATTGGGATTGCTCCCGCTTCGACAGCAACGCCCACAGGATCTTACACCCCGCATGGATCGCCTGATCCTGATTGAAAGTCAGCTTTCCGCGGCACTTTAGGTCGTCGGTGACGGCGTGGATGATGGCCTCAGCTGCGCCCAGCGCAGCCCGCTTCGTGATCGCCGCGACGATGCCGCCGTGAATGATCGAATGTGCGCCGAGCGCCTGCCACCATGGCACGCCAGGGATCGGCGCGGTTCGGTTCTTCGCCTTGCTCAGGAAGTCACCCTGAAGCGGATAATCAGCCAGCGCGTGACCGACGATCAGCGCGCCAAGCGTCTTTGCGACGTCCATTCCAGTCTCCATCATCTCTTGGTCAGGGAGGGGGTGGGTCATGCTGCGTGGGCCTCCGGAACGTAGCCCGGCGCCGTTCGGAAGTTCGACGTGCGCCAATCATACTCAAGCTCGACCATACCTTCCTTGCCGGGGAGGCCCATGCGAACCTTCGTGATGTGGATCTCGGCTATCGAGCAGTCCTTATTCGGCCGCGAATAGACGACGCCGTAATCGGCCTTGTTCGCCCAGTTGGCCGAGCCGCTGATGTGGTAGAGACCGGGGACTTTGGTCTTCGTACCGTGCTCTGGCTTCGATGGGTGCGCGACCAGCCAAACGGCAACCTGATACTGGCGCATGAAGTGCTTGATCTGGCGGATGGCGCGGCCGGTGTACTCGGTCTCGCTTTCGTCCTTGCGGCGCTTGTGCTCGATCTCGTTCCAGGGGTCGAGGATCAGAACCTTGGTGCCGTCACGCTGAACCGAGACGCGCGCCAACTCAAGCACGTCTTCGAGTGTCATTTCCTGATCTTCGCCGACCATCTGTGCGATGACGTTGAGGTTCTCCGCGATCAGATCATCTGCCTCCGCAACGCGCTCGGGTGGTATTTGATGCTCCGGGCATTGCAAGATCGCGGCGCGCAGCTTGCGCTGCAGAATCGGCCGCGGTTGCGTCTCGAACGTGCCAATGGTGACCGGGATGTTGTAACGGACGAGGTGCCCGACCATCGCCATGGTCAGCGAAGTCTTGCCTTGCCCCGCCCAACCCGTGAGCACGGTGAGCGTGCCGGGGACGATGCGCAGATGATCCGCCAGTCCGTCAATCCCGATCGGGAACGACTGCATTGGCCCGGGATCGGGAAAGTCGGTGATCTTGAACAGACCCTTCACAGGCACGGGCTTTGCCGCATTGAGGCAAGCCGCGGCGGCTTCCGAACCGCGCTCGAGCAGCACTTCGTTGAGATCCTTCGCCGGGAAGGGATACTCGACGAACGAGCAGCGCTCGGCACCTAGCAGGGCGACGAGGTCGTTCCGCAATGCTTTGCCCGGTGCATCGTCATCAACGGCCAGAATGAACTTCTCGACGCGGTTTAGCTGGTCCTGCGAGCGCCACAGGAAATCGTACCGCTTGGCGTTGGCAATATCCTCGGTCTCAGTGGCCGGCGCGCCGTTCGGAACGGAGACAGCCCGCCAACCGAGCGACAGTGCCACCATCGCGTCCCATTCCCCCTCGCAAATCACCACGGGTCGCGATGATTCCTCCAACAGGCAGTCGTGGTTCCACAGGGTCAGCGGTGCCCCGCCGTCCATCTCGTGCCGCTTCTCGCTGGTCAGCCGGTACTTGTGGTTCACCACCTTGCCGCGCTCGACGTATGGCACCGCCAGCCACTTCGCGCCGTTGCGATCGATCGTCTCCAGCCCAAGCTTGGCCGCGAGGTCGGCGGAAATCCCGCGGGCTTCGATCCATGCCATGTGACGATCGTGAAGCATCGCCCGTTCCTCCCTTGAATCTGCAGTTGTGACAGAACCAGACAAAGCCGGTGTCGGTGATGGTGACGCTCAGCGAGCGGTCGCGCTTGTTCTTGCGGTTCGGGGTGCACTTGGGACAGAGTTGCTTGCCCGGTCGGGTTGGCTGCCAATCAGACAATTGGCACCTCCCGAGAGGCCGCGACGCTAGATCGCCAGCGAGCCTCTGCCCATGCTGGAATGTCCACGATGCCTAGGCGCTGCGCAGCTCCGAACATCTCGATGATGTCGCCAGCGCTGTGCCCACCCTTGCGCCATTTGCCGATGAGCGATCTGGCCTGCCCTTCGCTCTTGCCCTGGGATGCCAAGAGCGCGACGCCAGTGTCGAACAGGACCTTTTCAGGATCGAGCGGCGCGGAACCGTTAGGTTCCGAACTACCTCTCCCTCCTCCCTCCTCCATCTGCGGAGCATTTTCCCCACTGGTGGGTAACTGGTTCGGAACTTGATCGCCCTTAACCCCAGTGTAGTTACGAACCTCAGGGGTCTGTGGGTACACTGAGTTCGGCTTTTTGGGTCGTTGAAAGGTGGTGAAGTTCCGAACCGCACCCAGTTTGCGGCCATCGATATCGTAATCGATGATGCACCCAGCGGACTTCAGTTCCTCCAAAAGCTCTCCGGCGTCGGCATTGTCAGCCGGGAGTATCCGCATCTTTAGCTTCAGCGGCGACCACTCGAATGATCCTTGGTCGTCGCACTCGTTCCAGATTCCCATAAACAGTAAGCGGGCGAGCGGAGACACTGACACGACACGCTCGTCGGTCCAGAAACCAGGATGGATAGACCGGATGCGCGCCATTACTCGCCATACTCCATGGTGATGACGAGCCGCGGCCGATCGCTGTAGCGCTTGCGCACGATCAGGTCGGTAACTTGGCTATCGTCTTTGAACAGGATGCCGTTGCAGCCATCGAGAGCGGCCTTGGCGTAGTTGTCAGCGTCGGGGCGCGTGACCGGGTGCTTGAGGCCTTCGACCGCTAGCCGCTGGTCGCTCTTGCGCATCGACGTCGGGATCTGGACATAGGCGGTCACGCAGAGCGTCACCTGACCCATGACAGGGGTTCGACCGTTCATGCGGTCATAGGCTGCGATCCGAACCAGATCCTCATATCGAGCTGTCTTCGCTGGCGTGTAGGCTCGCGCGAACCCGCCGCGGGTCGTTATACGAGCGCGACCCTTTGCCACCGGTGCGCCCGGAACGGTCACAACGATCAGGTCAGGATCGACGCTTGGGTTCACGCCCGCATCCCTTCCTTCCTGCGCTGGTGGCCTAGCTTGGCCGCTGCTCGACGTTCGGCGTAGCGACGGATCTCGTAGCTATCCCGGCGTTCGCGGGTGATGCGTTCAAGGCGCTGACAGGCTAACCAGCGGCGGATGCGGGCGATCATGCTCGCCTCTCGTAGACATGGCGATAGACGCGGCTGTTCCACTCAACGAGCGACGGAATGGGTAGCGTCACCGCTTGGAGCGGCTGGGCGAACAGAACGCGGCCCTTGACGTCCTTCTGGACGATAGCAGGGATGTAGAGGTCATAGGTCATGCCGCCACCGCCCGAAGGTGCGCGACCTTCCCGTTGAGGGTGCTATCCTCGCAATCGGCAATTTCCGGACCACTTGGGCTGTCCGCACGATGCGCGGCACCCTTCGCGGCTAGATAGTCACGGCAAGCCGCCTCGATCTCGTCATGATCAACGGCTTCCGGCGCCTTGACGATCAGGAATCCGCCGGGCAGCAAGAGTGACAGCAAGTCGAGCGGAAGCGCCTCCCCCTCGCACAGGGCGAAGATCGCACCTCCCGGTATCTGCGCCGGGTCTCGGCTTCCGGGCTGCGGGAAATAAGTCAACAACGTCTCGTATGGAATCGCGCTGTCGAAGCTGACCGCCTTCAACGCGATGCCGCGGCGATCGACCTCACGCCGGATCGACTTCTGGCGCTCGCGGATGATCGCAACATTGTCAGGGGTGATCGTTGTGCGGTGCGTCATTTAGATGCGCTCCTGATGATCGAGGATGAAATCTGTCGCCCCCACCCCCAGGTGGCTGGCATGTGGATCTGGCGCAGTGTCGCCCTCTGCCTTGCGGCTAAGCTTGAAGGCGGGGTTTGCGGCCAAGAGAATGAGGCACAGGAGAAGCCATGCGCCGATGATGATGGAGGCGAGGATCATCCCGACTCTCCGGACGTGCGTTGAATGCGCGCGCCAGCAAGGATGGACTCCTCACCAGCGCGCGCCCTACCGTCCGAAGTGCGAGGACAGACGGAGGATTCGGGATGGATGTCGAACTGCAGCAGCGCGTGGACGCTCTTGAGGGCGAGATGCTCGCTCTCCGGGCAATCGCGCAGCATCTTTTCCACTTGGCTTACCCGTCTCGGGACGAGCGAAGAGATGCCCGAGAAATGCTCTGCGGCATCATCGAGAGTATATGCGAAGACCCGAGCGTCGGACTTACCGAGAATGGTCATTTTCGCCTCCAGCGCGCATTGTCAACGGTGGAAGCTGTGGCCCGTTAGCCGCTTCAACCAGCGACGCGATCAGGATGTCGCGATCGATTGGGTTCGGTCGCCATCTGCGTGGCCGCTGAGTAGCCACGATGGCGACCAGTACGGCATAGGCCATTGCGAGAATGAGGAGCGCAGCTGTGGTCATGCCGCTTCTCCAGCGGAAGAAACCCCGTACAAATCAGCAAGTTGTCCGACAATGACAGCGAAATTCATCCGTTTCGGGTATGAAAATCGTGCTATCGTGGGCGTTTGCGACTCGGGGGGAATGCGGCGACGCCCACAGGGCTGCGGGCAGTACGCATGCACCACTCCAGACATGGGAGGGTTGCTGTGGGTATCCTGCTGCGCGGACCAATCACCTTCGATACCGACGATACATTGGTCACCGTTACCGATCGGGAAGGACAGTGCGTCCTTCTCACACGATCCGACTTCTTCAGCGCTCTTGCCGGAGCGAACCTGTTCCAGAAGGAGCTTGGGCCGTTCGGGCGTCGCCCCCCGCACGACAACGTGGTCCCGCTCTGCGAGCTTTGCGTTAGTCGCAAACTGCCCCGGATCGATCGACCGTCGTAACATCAAGCCGCCGCCTCGATCGTCTCAAGCATTGAGATTTGCTCGTCGGTCAGGTTCTCGATGTTTGTGGGCTTCCAGCCTGTCGCGCGAAAGATCCGGATCGCGAGGGGCCGCGAAGGCGTGCGCTCTCCGTTCAAAATCATGCTTGCGTAAGACTGGCTGATGCTCACTGCATCACGCAGCGCGTTTGGGGATGGTCTTACCATGACCCCACAATCACATATTGTGATGTACGCTTCAAGCCCAAAATATCACAATGTGTACGGCGAGGAATCGCGTGCATGCGGCGATAACCGCACGATGTCCGATGAAGGAATAAACGAGGGGCCGAACTACGTTGCCGCGTGGCGCATGCATCGCGGACTGACGCAGGAGCAACTTGCGGAGGCTATAGGCACCAGCCAGAACATGGTCGGATATCTGGAATCAGCGAAGCGGGGGCTGACAGCCAAGTGGCTAAGGCGCATCGCGCGGGCGCTCAATACCACCCCTGGCCTTTTGCTCGACCACGCGCCTAGCGCTGTGCCCAGCGAACTGGTGCAGGAATGGGTTGGAGCGAATGAGGATCAGCGCGCACAGATTATCGGTGTCGTGCAGGCGCTGAACACGAAGCGCAAAGCCAGCTAGAAACGTAGTTTCGGAAATCCGGTGAATGGCGCCGCGTTGCACTCGCCGGTGCGAATGATCACGAAGTCACCCATCTGGTTCCTATTCAGGTAGTTCCCGGTTTCGCGGTCCACTACTATGCCTCGCTCTAAGGCGAGCTCATCGTTTTTATTGTATTCAAGCAGGATACGCGTCGCTTCAACGCGGTAAATGGGCTCGGTCTTGGTGCAGTCCCCCATACACCAGCGTCCCTGCTGAAGGTCCACGCGCAAGGTGTCCACAATCGGCGTTTCGTCCCGCTTAGTGAAAAGTGCGTCTTTGACGAGGTCACGCGACCAGCTCGTACCCGAGCACACCAGATTAAACGCGGAGACCGCAGCTAGCGCCCACAGATCCATCTCAGTATCGATAGCGCTTCGGAGTGGCCGGCCGATATGGATCCCGTGCCCCGCGCTTGCCCGTATAAGGATTAACGTTGGGGCGCGAGGACCAGTTGTTAGAGCGGACACCATCCGGCCTGGTTCTCACATGCGGCATAACCACAGTACCGTTCTTGCGGATATGTGGCTTAACCGATGTCTGCGCCTGCGCGCTCATCCCAAGAACCAGCGATAGAACGACCAGAAATGTTGTGCGCATAAACCCCTCCCCTGAGTGAAAACCATACCAGTACAACGGCTTGGGGAGAAATCACGCTTTGTGATGTTTTCCGCTTGACCCTGTAATCACAATCTGTGATTGTTGCCTCAACACCAACACTGGTGATGAGGATGGAACGATGGCGAAGATCGAGCGACTGACCCCGGAACAGGAAGATGAGCTTCCCCGCTTCCGCCAGCGCTACCTCAGCATGGCCGCGTCTGCCACGCGCCTCGATCGTGAGGCGCTGCATTCGGCCATCACCGATGCGTATGCGGTTATCGGCAAGCCTGCGCCGCGCCTGTTCGTATTCGACAGCCCCGCGGCTTGCATGCTGGCACTCAAGATTTTCGAGATGGGCGGCGATGCGTTGAAACCCGGAGCGGAGCTCGGGGGCCAGCTCTGGGGCCAGCTCTGGGACCAGCTCAGGGACCAGCTCAGGGGCCAGCTCTGGGACCAGCTCTGGGGCCAGCTCAGGGACCAGCTCAGGGGCCAGCTCGGGGGCCAGCTCTGGGACCAGCTCTGGGGCCAGCTCTGGGACCAGCTCAGGGGCCAGCTCTGGGACCAGCTCAGGGACCAGCTCAGGGGCCAGCTCTGGGACCAGCTCAGGGGCCAGCTCTGGGACCAGCTCAGGGACCAGCTCAGGGGCCAGCTCTGGGACCAGCTCTGGGGCCAGCTCTGGGACCAGCTCAGGGGCCAGCTCTGGGACCAGCTCAGGGGCCAGCTCGGGGACCAGCTCTGGGACCAGCTCAGGGACCAGCTCGGGGGCCAAAATATTTGGAACGCAAACTTTCTATGGGGGTCGCAAGACCTCTACTGGATCGCATGGGCGCGGTTCGCGCAGGGCATCGGCGTCAAGCTTGGGCCTGAGACAGCGCCCCGCCTCGATATCATGGAGCGCATCGGGCTCCAGTGCGAATGGTGGTGGCCGTACGAGAATATCGTTGTGGCGTGCGAAAAGCCGCGCATCGTCAAGTGGGACGAGCAGCGCCGACTTCACTTCGAGGATGGCCCCGCGGTCGAATATGCAGACGGTTACGCGCTATTCGCTTGGCACGGAACCAGGCTCCCCGCTGAGTGGGTTCTGAACCGCGCGACGATCGATCCGACCGAAATCCTCAAATGCCCGAACGTCGAGCAACGCGCCGCGGGAGCGGCGTGCGTGGGATGGCCTCGCATGCTCTCGGCGCTGAACTACAAGGTGATCGACGCCGATCCGAACCCGCTTCACGGCGAGTTGATCGAGTTGCGCCTTGAGGGGCTTCCGGAGCCCGGCCGCTTCCTCAGCGCCGAGTGCCCTCGGAATGGCCGCATCGTCGAAGGCGTGCCCCGAAGCATCAAGACCGTGATCGAGGCACAGGCATGGCGCGTGGGCCTGACGCCTTCCGAATTCTCGTACCCCGCCGTTCGCACCTGAAAGGAACTGAGCATGAAGCGTGAAGTCATCGGAGCCCAGGGGGAGATCATGATCTTCCGCATCGACGGTGAGATGCCGTCTGGGCTCACCAAGCACACGGAAATCGACAAGTCCGGTCGCCCGATCATCAGCCACAGCGAGAGCGGCAATCACCATGTCCTCGATCGGGCTGTGGCGGTGATGGAGAAGCACGATGCCCCCGAGGGGATGCGCATCCTCTATGCGCTCCTCGATGAGCCCACCGCGCTGATCCAAGACGCCTCGGACGCACATGGCGCCCACGCTCTGGCGGCCGGCCTCTACGAGTTCCGCATCAGCCGCGAGTTCGATCCCTTTGCGGAGCAAGTCCGGCGCGTAGCCGACTGACCTCCCCGACTCCTGCCGCATCCCCCTCCACCGCGCGGCAGGAGAAGGATGAAGTCAGTTTCTCTCACGGGAGCATAGATCAATGTCCCAGAACGAACAGGATGTGATCAACCAGCACGCACACGAGTTTCGGCGGTGCGTCGCCAGCGATCTCTTCAACGTCAGCGGTGAGGACTGCGACGAGAGGCGCAAGCTCATTGCGGACACGGATGAGTATCTGAGCGCGTTCGTCGCCCCGGTCAAAGAGGATGGCAAGAGCGTGTGTTTCCACTGCGGCGCGCAGATGGACGGCATGATGCACGCTCTGGGCGTGGGCGCAGCCTACGTGTGGGGTATGGTGCATGGCGAGGCGCGTTGCTCGAAATGCGAGTGGCCTGCGCGCGGCATGCACTATCCCAAGGATGGCGATGGTAAGGAGCTTTGGACAGCTCGCAACCTGTTTCTCGCCTATCACCCTGACTTCGTGGAGCAGTCCAAGTGACCGCCCCTCAGGATGTGCGGCATACGCCGGGCTACCGTGTAAACGCTGAGGGGCGCGTCTTCTCCGTCGCCAGCAACTGGCGCAGGTACGGCGAGCGCGAGATGCGTCAGACGCCGAACGCCGATGGCTATCCGTCTGTTCGACTGACGGTCGACGGCAAGCGTGTTCGGTACGCGGTCCATCGTCTTGTCGCTCGCGACTTCCTGCCCAAGCGCCCTTCGCCGCAGCACGAGATTAGACATCTCGACGGCGACAAATCCAATCCGGCAGCATGGAACCTCGCGTGGGGCACCCGCAAGGAGAACGCTGACGACCGACAGCGCCATGGGCGTACTTCGCGGGGCGCTCGTCACTCGGCGGCTATCAAGCTCGGTCGCGCCAAAGCCCGAGGTGCCGCATGACCGCCCTCGACACCCTCGATCCCGTCAAGGTGGATGCGGCTGTCGTATGCGATCTGGTGAGCCAGCTTGGCACCCGCTCGCAACTGGTCGTCCTGCGTCACCTCTTCCGCGAGTTCAGCATGTTCGACTGTGCCGAGCATATCGATGTCGCTGCGGATGAAATCGAACTGGAGCTGCTGCGTGAAGATGCAGCGATCCACGGTCCTCGTACTCAGGGAGAGGGAATGTGACGGAGCAGGCAATCGCTTGGCAGCGTTCCGCGCCCCCGCAAGACGGCTCGGTCTTCTACGGCCACGTCTACATGCCGTTCCGCTGGAAGGCCTACAAGCCCAATAGCGAGCAGTTCCGCCGTGGCATCAAAGGCCGATGGCAGACCATGAGCGAGTATGGCGGATGGGACAACGCGAAGGCGCCAGACGAGTGGGCCGCCAGCGAGGAAGTTGATCGCCGCCTCGGCCTGAACGAGTTCGCCCGTTCCCCTGTCTCCGATAATGGAGAGGGGTGATGGTCGCGCTAGTCATCGAATACTGGCCTTGGCTGGTGGCTTATCCGTTCGTTGGGGCTGCTATTTGCGGGCTCTGTATGGACCGCCCGAGCGACGGGCAATTCCTCCTCTGCGTCTTCATCTGGCCGCTCGTGGTGGCTCTGATGATCGGCGCCTTTCTGAAGGGGCTGCTCTCATGATCGCCCTGTTCCGCCTGCGCGCCATCTGGACGCTCGCCTCTGTACCGTTCTGGCTGTTCGCTCTCGCTATGATGTGGAGGGTGTGATGCGCCAGCACCAGTACGCCCGACAGCTCCAGCGCCACGATCCAGTGGAAACACTGATCGAGAGCATCGCCGCGACAATGGCGAACCGCGCCATGGCCCCAATCCACGACCGACTTGTCTCCGATCACCGGGCCTATGTCGCCCGTCTTGATGCGGCAATCGGTTCTAACCCATCCGTACAGGAGAGCAGCAAGTGAACGCTCTAGCCACCATTATTCAGCCTATGTCGATCACCGATGTCGAGCGGATCGCCGTGGCCATCGCCAAGGGTGGGCTGTTCGGATCAAAGGACCCGAACGCCGTGCTCACCTTGTGCCTGCTCGCTCAGGCAGAGGGCCAGCACCCCGCCGTGGTGTTTCGTGACTACCACATCATCCAGGGTAAGCCCGCGAAGAAGGCCGACGCCATGCTTCGCGACTTCATCAACGCCGGCGGGAAGGTCGAGTGGCACGCACTGACCGACGAGTGTGCAGACGCCACGTTCTCGCACCCGAGCGGTGAGGCGCGGATCGACTGGACGCTCCAGCGCGCCCAAACAGCCGGCATCGCAAACCCGATGTGGAAGAAATACCCCCGCCAGATGCTGCGGAGCCGCGTCATCAGCGAGGGCGTCCGTACCGTCTTTCCCGGCGCCACCAGCGGCCTGTACGAAGTCGGTGAGGTCCAGGATATCACCGGCGACACGTCTGAGCCGCCGATGGCTCCCGCTATCGAGCATCAGACGGTCGAGGATGCCCCTATAAAGCGGCAAAAGCTGGAAGGTCCGTACACCTCTCTCACGGCGCTGAAGGCCGCTTACCAGCAGCTCGACCGCAATATCCGCCAATGTGAAAGCGTGGACGAGCTGACGGACCTCTTGGAGAAGGAAGAGACGGTTGCGCTGATCGACCAGCTCAAGCGCGATGCCCGCGGATACGTGGTCGGTAGCGACAAGCTCCCCGCTGAGCACAAGCCGCTGATGCAGCTCATTTCCGAGACCGAAACGCAGCTAAAGGCGCTGGCGGAGGAAGGCGAGGAAATGGTCAATCGGATGCGGGCCGGCTGATGACTCGCCGCCGCCTCACCCCATCACAGCGCCGCGTCGGCTACCTGTGCCGCCTGCGTCGTCCATTGACCGACGACGAGGTTTCGGAGGTGTTGCGGCTGAGCAAACATATCCGCCAGAGCCAAGGTCGGAAGGAATATTTCACCGAGTACAAGCGGGAGCGCTACGCCAAAGATCCTGCCTTCAGGGAGGCGCAGAAGGCTCGGGTTGCTGCGTACAAGGCGCGTCGCCGGGCAGAGGCTAAAGGCTGATGCTCCCTCCCCGTATCCCTAAGAAGTCCAAGCGCGCAAGCCGGTGGCGTTCGCCTGCGCACTGCAATTTCGTCCGATCGCACGCATGCAGTCGGTGCGGGGATACGGCGATGATCGAAGTCGCGCATATCCGGATTGGTTCGGGCGCCGGCATCGGCCAGAAGCCGGACGATTGGCGGACGGTCAGCCTGTGCAAGGTTTGCCATCAGATCCAGCACAGCCTCGGAGAGCCGTCGTTTTGGGTCTCCATCGACATCGAGGAATTGGTCTCCGCGTTCATCAAGGCAAGCCCCAAGCGCCACGAGATCGACCGTATCCGAAAGGAGCGAGCCAATGGCGCATAGAATCATCAACACCGCGACCGATCTTGATGACTTCATCAAGCTCCTACGGTCGATGGCGCGACCGTTCACGGTCGAATGGCATGCGGGCCGCGACCGCTCGCTCGACCAGAACCGCCTTCAATTCCTGTGGGCGCGCGAGGCATCGGAGCAACGCGGCGACATGACCGCCGATGAAGTGCGCTGCGAATGGAAGCTGCATCACGGGGTCCCGATCCTGCGCGAGGAAAGCCCTGAGTTTCGCGAGATCTACGACACCGCGATCAAGCCGCTGCCCTATCACCAAAAGCTGCTGGCAATGCGCTTCATCCCCGTGACCAGCGAGATGAAGGTGCCGCAGATGATCAGGTATCTCGACGCGATCGAGCGCGAGTGTGCCGAACAGGGCGTCCGCCTTACCGATCCCGATCCTGACCTGGCTACGTATCAGGCCCGGTATCGCGCCAAACCCCATCAAGACGCAGCCTGAAGGAGGAAACGATGATCGTACTGAAATCGACGCACGACACTACGGCGAGACTGGCAAAGTCTGCCTGTATTTCTCGCGATCTCTGGCGCGCCGCCGCGAAGGGCTTTGAAGCCCGCGCCCTCGCCGCTGAGGCCGAACTCGCCAAGCGCAAGCAGCGCGCGATGAGCAACCTGCGCCAGTTCAAGCACGACAAGGCCGCCTAGCCCTTCCTGCGCCTGCCGCTCCTCTCCCATCGAGGCGGGCGCACTCTCGGGAGACCGGATCGATAAGCTCACCGGTCTCCCGTTTAGGAGATTATTGAGATGACCGAAGATACTATGGCGCTTCCCTGCGGGACCGGGCTTTCGTCGCTTCGCGATGAAGCCGATGACGCGTCTTCACCAGAGGCTTCAATCCCTAGCGCGGGTGACTGGGTTATCATTCGCAATTGGGGGCTAGTCATTCGCCAAATCGACAAGATCACCCCCACTCTGTACAAGCTGGGGGCGGGTAGTCAGCGACACCCGACACAGATCCGACGTGGTGACCGCACAATAGTATGCTGTGTACCGACGCGCGAGATCGCTGAACATCTGGTTCAAAGCATCGGCGGCATTGATGGCGAATACCGGCGCCGCAAACAGTCCGCCGACGATGACCGAGATACTCGCGTGGCTCAAGCCGTGGAAGCCCGAGATAAGCAGGTTGCGCGCGCAGTAGCGTCAGCGATCGAAGCCCGAAGGGCGGAGACGCAAAGCGGCTCCGTTCACGAGAGCGCGGCTCCGCAGGAGGGCGCCAAATGAGCTACAAAGACTTCCTCGCCAGCAAAGGCATTCAGCCTATCCATATCGAGCGCACGCAGAAGCGTGGAGGGCATTTGATCCTCCGCTCAAGCTGCGCGCCAATCGAGACAGCACCGGGACGCAAAGGCGCGTTCGCTGGGTATCTCAAGGCGGTGGGGGCATGAGCAAGCTTCTAGAGCTAGCTGAGCGGTGCGAGAAGGCCACGGGGCCGGACGTTGGACTGGCGAAGGACATCTTCTGCGCAGTCTTTCCCGAGCGGGTTCCTCGCGTGGTGCCGATGGGCCAATATGGCTGGCGTGACGATACGGCGGGCTGGTGGCTTGCGACCGGCGAAGATACTCGCGTCCCACCTCGCACGATTTACCCGCCCAACTGGTTAGGCTCCCTCGACGCAGCGATGACGCTGGTGCCGGAAGGCTGGGCATGGATGCTCGGATGCGCGCCGGGTGAAGCATTCTTCGCCAGCCTAGCGGTGATGGATGACGGACTTCAGGCTCCGGAGGTGGGTGTCAATGCTGCCACCCCTGCCCTAGCCCTCTGTGCCGCCGCTCTCCGCGCTCTAGCAGCTCAGGAAGATCAATCTCAGGCGGTGGGGAGTTAGGGCTGTGGCTGACTGGATGATGATAGTTGGCGGAGTGCTGACCTACGTTGCGTGCACGCTAGTGGCTTACAACATACTCTGCGCGGCCCACCGGCTTAAGCGCGACCTTTACGAAAGCGACGCGAAATTCTGCTTTGCGCTGTCTTTGATGGGGCCGATTTCCATCATTTTGGCGGCGATTATCTATTGGATCGAAGGGCCTAAGCCGCCTCGCGAGGACAGACTGATCGCCAGAAAGCGCAAGCCATGAATCACCCCCACTCTATACCGGGGAGGCGGGGGTGAACGCGCCGTTCTGGCCTCGCCTCATGAAGAAGGGGACGGCAGCCGCGTATTGCGACTTGTCCGAGGCTGAATTTCTGCGCGAAGTAGCGGGCGGTCGGCTTCCGGCCCCCGTGCGCTTC
>Ga0247822_10001644_pt1 | contig 13843 bp, 7 predicted proteins | sample 13C_Cellulose_Da_FD_192423 | JGI IMG/M metagenome (GOLD analysis project Ga0247822, IMG submission 192423) | Soil microbial communities from agricultural site in Penn Yan, New York, United States - 13C_Cellulose_Day30 | ecosystem: Environmental > Terrestrial > Soil > Agricultural land | place...
CTTCGAGGCCCACCGATCCCGGTTGACGTGGTTACGGTGGGCCTCGAAGACTCGACCCACCCTACAAGACTACAAGACATGACATTCGACCATGCCTGACGACGACCCCAAGCGATTCCTCCACCCCGAGACCATCGCCCGCATCGGGCGGCTCGACCTGCGCGCCAGGCAGGTGGTCGAGGGGTACATCACCGGGATGCACAAAAGCCCGTTCTTCGGGGCGAGTATGGAGTTCGCCCAGCACCGGGAGTACGTCGCCGGCGACGACATCCGCCACCTGGACTGGAAGGTGTGGTCGAAAACCGACAAATATTACATCAAGCAATACGAAGCGGAGACCAACCTGCGGGCGCAGTTGGTCGTGGACACGTCCGAGTCGATGGTTTACGGCCGGGAGAAACACCGCAAGGCCGGGACGATGGACAAGTACGAATACGCCTGCACCGCGGCCGCGTGCCTGGCGTACCTGATCGTCCGCCAGCAAGACTCCGCAGGTATCACGAGCTTTGGCTGGGACGTCAAGCAGGCGATTCCGCCCCGCAGCTCGCAGCGACAGCTCGACGCCGTCACCAAGTCGCTCGACCTGAGCCGGCCGGTGACGAAGGAGAAGACCGACGTCCTGAAGGTGATGCGTCAGGTCGCCGAGACGGCCCACGGCCGCGGCATGGTGATCCTCTTCTCGGACCTACTGACCGACCGGGAGCCGATCTTCAAGGGGCTGGAGATGCTCCGGCACCGTCGGCACGACGTCATGGTGTTTCACATCCTCGACGACGAGGAGCTGACCTTTCCGTTCGGCGGGATGACCCGGTTCGAGGGGATGGAGGAGTTGCCGGACCTTTTCTGCGACCCGAAGGCGTTGAGGCACGGCTATCTGGAAGCACTGGAAGAGTACCTGACCGAGGTCCGCCGCGGCTGCACCCGGATGGGGATCGACTACACGTTGATCCGCACCAGCGACTATCTCGACGCGGTGCTGTCGCGGTTCCTGTTCCGGCGGATGTCCGACCGTGGGTCGGTGGTGCAACGCTAAGAAGCCCACGGATTGCCATTCGTGGGCTTGCGGCGAGATAACCTGAGAACGACTTGTAATGTCCGAACTGTTCCTGAACCCGTGGTCGATGGCGGCCGGCGCGGCGCTCGTCAGCGCCCCGATCATCATCCACCTCATCAACCGTATCCGCTACCGGCGCGTGCGGTGGGCCGCGATGGAGTTCCTCCTCAAGGCCCAGAAGCGGATGCGCCGCAAGCTCATCCTCCAGCAACTCCTGTTGCTCCTGCTCCGCATCATGATGGTGTTGTTGATCGGGCTCCTGGTCGGGCGCTTCCTCGGCTTCGACATGACCGGAAAGGAGAACCGTTCCACTGCGCACCTGGTCATCCTCGACGACACGCCGAGTACGGCCGACACCTGGCGCGGCGACGACGGGGCCACCACGGACGCCTTCGAGGTGGCGAAACGCACCGTCACCGATCAGATCGCCAAGGCAGCCAGCGAAGCGACCACTGCCCAGACGATGGAGGTGGTGTGGCTCTCCGACCCCGGCACCCCGCGCTCGTTCGGCCGGCTGAACACGCAGACCATCGAGGAGATGCGGAATTACCTCGCCAGCTACAAGCCCTCTAACATCCGCGTCGGATTGGCCGAAGGACTCCAGAAGGCCAGGGATCTGCTCAACGCTCAGCCCGGCGACGTCGGCAAGGTGGTCCACGTCCTGAGCGACTTCCGGGCCACGGACTGGGCCGAAGACGGCGAAGCGATCAAGCAGGCGGTCGGCGAGTTGACCGCCGCCGGGGTGAAGGTCCACCTCGTGGACACCGCCCACCCGTACCGCAAGAAGGACGATCGCCGCTCGCCGTTGGCGCACGACAACATGTCCGTCGTCGAGTTGCAGCCGTCGAAGCTGGTCGTCGCGCGATACGAGCCGGTCGAGTTCACCCTGCGGGTCCGCAACAACGGCACCAGCGAACTGAAGACGGTCCGGTTCTCGATCAAGGTGAACGGCGACGAACACAAGGGCGGTCGATCAGTATCGATCCCGACGCTGCCGGCCTCCCAGGAGCGATCTGTCAAGTTCGATCTCACCTTCGATCGGGTTGGAGCCGATGAGAAACCGCTCGACCGTTTCAGCCTCGTGACCGCGAGTCTGGAGAGCGGCGAGCCGGGCGGCATCGCGGCGGACAACGTCCGGCACGCGGTCGTCGAGGTCCGCGAGCGGCTGCCGATCCTGGTGATCTCGCAGGGGGCGAAGGAAGTGAAGTCACACGACGCCTTCTACCTGCGGCCGGTGTTCACCAGTGTGCTGGGCGGCTTCGGCTGGGAGGATGGCGATGCCCGGACGCTGGAGCAGCGCGACCTGAGCCGGTACTCGTTCGTGCTGGTGCTGAACGTCCCGACGCTCTCGGAGGCGGCGGTCAAGAACCTGGAGCAGTATTGCAAGAACGGCGGCGGGGTCGGGTTCTTTCTCGGCGACAAGGTGAACGCCAAGGAGTACAACCAGCTTCTCTACCGCGAAGGCCAGGGGCTCTTTCCGGCACCGCTGGCCGATCAGCCGAGCAAGGAATTGACCGAGGACGAGGTCCAGGCCCGGCGGTTCCGCATCTCGCAGAAGAAGCTCCTCATCCGCGACCCGGCTCGCCGCGCCCACCCTGCGCTGGCCGGGCTGTACACCGACGAGCGCGGCGAGGCGGTCAAGGACGCGGAACAGTTGGAACGGGTGTTCGGCTTCATCTCAATCAAGCGGTACTGGCCAGTGCGGCGGATCGGCGACTGGCGGCAGGACCGGTCCGTCTCCGAGCTATACGTCATGCCCAACGAGCAGGCGATGGCCGACTTCGAGGCCGCCATTCGCGGTGTGGCCGACAAGCTCCCCGTCGAGGATCCGGCATTCGAGAAGTACAAGGAGCCGCTCGGCAAGGCCCGCGACGCCTTGCGCCGGCTTGCTGCCCAGAACGACCCGCTCTACCGGCTGGCCGCGACGCTCGACGACCTTCTCGCCGACCAGCAAGGTAGCGGCGACCCGGCCGAAGCACTGCTGCGGGAATTTTGGGCGAACCCGAAGATGGCGGACCTGCGGACCGAGGCAACCCGGCTGCGGGACCGCGTGAAGTTCGGCGACCCGTTCTACCTGGCCAAGGAGTTCGGCCGCGGCCGGGTGACGTTGGTCACGACGACCGCCGGGGAGGCGTGGACCGACTGGCCGAGTGAGCGGCCGGGGAACGCCTCGTTCACGCCGGTGATTCACCAGATGGGCAACTACCTGGCCGGGGCCGGGGCAGACGTCAACCAACTGGTTGGCACGCCGATCGAACTCCGGGTGGACGCGGCACGGTACAAGCCGACCGCGCGCCGGGCGTTCCTGACCCACGACGCGCTACTGTCGGCCGGCGGCCGCGCTAACCCCGACCCGGCGCCGCTGGTCGATCTCAAGGAGCAGGCGCTGACCGCCGAGGGGGACAAGCTAGTGTTACGGTTCGCCGAGGCGACCAACCCCGGCGCCTACCTGTTCACCCTGACCAACCTGAAGGGGACGAGCGAGAAGTCGGCCGCGGAAACGACCGAGGTTCCCGAGTACATGGGGGTCGCGGCGAACGTGGACGCGGCCCGCGAGGGTGACCTGAAGCGCGTCGCCCGCGACGACGTGACACAACTCGCCCCCGGCGCCCCGCTGCACTCGGCCGACGACACCGACTGGCTCAAGGAACTCCGAAATAAGCAGACCGACCTGTCGGAGACGGTCTGGCTGTTCGTACTACTCCTGCTTTTGCTCGTGGCGGAGCAGTGGCTGTCGATGAAGCTGAGCTTCCACGCGTCGGCCGGGGAGCTGGCGTCCACCGCCCCGTCGGCCGCCGCCGCGATGCGCAAGACGACGACTGCCGCCGAAGCCGGCGCGGCAGCCTGAGACGGGACACGACGACCACCGGACGAGACAGATGAACGAGACCGGCCAGACCCCCGAATCCGAGTTGATCTTCCGCCGCCTCGCGGAGCCGTTCCCGGTCGGCCCGACCGAGTACGCCCCCGTCTTCTGGCTGATCGTCACCGGGCTGGTGCTGGCGCTGGGGTTCGCGTTCGTCGTCTGGATGTACCTCCGCGACAGCAAGACCGCGCGGCTTTGGGCGTTCCCACTCGCCGCCCTGCGGATGGCGGTGTATGTCCTTTTGGCGGTTGCGTTCCTACTGCCGGCCATCCAGCGCTGGGAGACGACCGAGAAGCGGTCTCGGGTGGTCGTGGTCCTCGACGTGTCCCCGAGCGTCACCGAGACGGCCGACGAGATTGCCAGCGCCGGGGTCAAGCCGAAGACGCGGATGGACAAGGTGCTGTCGTTCCTGTCGGACGAGCAGGTCGGCTTCCTGTCGAAGCTCCTGGAGCGGAACCCGGTGTACGTCTACCGGTTCGGCACCCGGCTCGACGAGGAGCCACAGGCGTTCGACCAGGGCGGCACGGCCGGCTGGTCGAAAGCGGACTGGGAGGCGTGGGTCCGCTACGACTTCAAGCCGTGGGCGCTCCGCGGCCTCTCGCCGGACGGCCGCGCGAAAGTGCAGGCGATGGCCGCGTGGAAGGTCGATCAGCCGGGGACCGCGGACTGGGCGATCGCCTGGGCGAAGGCACCCGAGGCCGAGGCGATCCCGGCCGACCTCGCCGAGGTGGACAGGCAAGTCCTCCAGGACAACCGTTCGAAGCTCGAAAAGCGCGTGGACGTGGCGCGGGCGATCGTGCTGGGCACCAACGTCCCGGACTCGCTGACGGCGCTCGTCAACCGAGAAGCAGCCAACATGGTGCAGGGGGTGGTCGTCTTCACTGACGGCCGCAGCAACCTCGGCTCCGACTCGGCCTACCGCGCGCTCACTGACCGGACGGCCCGAGAGAAGATCCCGCTGTTCACCGTCGCGGTCGGCGAGCCGCGGGAGAACGTGGCGATCACGATCACCGACGTCCAGGCCCCGGACCGGGCGCCGCCGGACGAGCAGTTCAAGGTCCAGGTTGAGGCCGACGGGGTCGGTCTCGGCGACGCCGAGGTCGAGGTGAAGCTCGGGCTGTACATGCCCGGCCGCGACCCGAAGAAGGACGCACCCGACCACGAGTTGACCCAGACGCTCAAGTTCCAGGGGGACACCAGCCCGCCACACGGGTTGGCCGAGTTCGTCGTCGATCCCGAGTCGGAAGACTTGCCGGAGGCACTGACCGAGCCTTCGAAGAAGGTCGGCCGCCGGCGGCAGCTCAAGGAGGGCCAGTGGGCGGTGGTGGCGAAGATCGCCCGCGACAAGCGCGAGGTCTTTCAGGAGCCGCAGCACGTCAGCCCGGTGCGGCCGGTGCAGGTCCTGGACCGGCCGCTGCGGGTGCTGCTCTTCGCGAGCGGCCCGACCCGTGAGTACCAGACGCTCCGCACGCTGCTCGTCCGTGAGACTTCGCAGAACCGCGCGGAGCTTTCGATCTGCCTCCAGACCGAGGGCGGCCGTGAAGGGACCGGCGTGCAGGACGTACCGCCGGAGCGGCTCCTGACCAAATTCCCGACCCGGCTGGACACGACCAACAAGGCGACCGACAAGCCGGAGGACAAGTACTACAACCTCAACGAGTACGACCTGGTCATCGCCTTCGACCCGGACTGGTCGGAGCTGTCACCGGAGCAAGTGAAGAACCTCCAGACCTGGGTGGACAACCTCGGCGGCGGGTTCGTCTACGTCGCCGGGCCGCTTTGCACATACCAGCTCGCGCGGGCTGACGAATCCGGCCGACTCAAGCCGCTCCTGGACGTGATGCCGGTTGTGCCGGACGACATCATCCTGATCAAGACCCGGCCCGTTCCGCGGACCCCGCGGCGTTTGCTCCTGAAGCCGAACCCGGAGTTCGACGTCCTGAGGCTCGACGACTCGGCGGCTACCGACGAACCGGTGGCCGGGTGGGAGCCGTTTTTCACCGGCCGCGACAAGTTCGCCCCGGACGAGGACCCGCGGAAGAACCTCGCCCCACGACGCGGGTTCTACTCCTACTACCCGGTGAAGGCGACCAAGCCCGGGGCGTCAGTTTTGGCCGAGTTCCTGGACGTCAAGGACGACGGTACGGCCGACCCGAAACCGTGGCTGGTCGCCACCCAGCCGGCCCGCGGTCGGACGGTGTTCGTCGGGTCTGGCGAGGTCTGGCGACTGCGGACGCACGATCTCGACTACTACGACCGATTCTGGGTCAAGCTGGCACGGTACGCCGCGGCCAACCGCGACGTGCGGGCGTCCCGCGGCCGCATCCTGATGAACAAGGAGTTCGTCTCCGGTGGACAGATCCGGGTACAGGCACGACTCCTGGCCCCGAACGGCGCCCCCTACGACCTCAACGTTGTGACGCCGAAGTTCCGCATCCAGGAGTGGAACGCCAACGCCGACCAACTCAAGAAGGAGCATGGCCCGTTCGAGATGAAGGCCCGCAAAGGTGGCGGCGAGTTCGACGGCTACTACGCCGGGCAGGTGCTGGCGGAGCCGGGCCGGTTCCCGCCGGGCGACGCCCGCTACCGGGTGGTGATCGACGTGCCGGACAGCCCCGGCGACACCCTCCAGCGGGAGTTTATGCTGACGAAGTCCGAACCGGAACTGGACAACACGCGCCCCGACTTCGCGGCCCTGGAGGCGGCCGCCTCATCGTTGGAAGACGTGCGCGGGCGGATTAAGGACCCGACCGTCCTCGACAAGCTCAGGGGGACGGAGCGCGATCCATCACGGGTGAAGCTGGCGTACAAGCTTTCCGAGACGGACAAGCTGGCGTTGATCCCGGCGTGCATCGAGGACACCTCGCAGACGTTCCGCAACCGCGGCGCGGTCGAGGATCTGTGGGACAAGGGGCCGACGTTCCGGTTGGGCAGCCGCGAGGTCGAGGTCGGCTGGCTGCTCCTGGCGGCGGTCGGCTGCCTGTCGCTGGAGTGGCTGATCCGCAAGCTGCTCCGGCTGGCGTGAGCCGGGCCGCCACGGAGGGCGGCCCCTTCGTAGGGGCCGCCCTCCATGGCGGTCCGGTGGGTGAACGAGGCCACCGCTGAGACCAATATGGCAACAGTAGATTCCGAGACCGACCGCACCCGGGCCGCCCCCGACCCGGGGATCGTCCACCCCCTCGACCAACTGCGGGGGTACATCCGCAGGTTCGTTTTCCTCGACGGGTTGCTCGCGGCGGTGCTGTTCCTGGTCGCGTGGTTCTGGGTCGGGCTGGCGCTGGACTTCGGGTTGTTCAAGTTGTCCGGCTTCGACTGGGTTCAGGACGCCCCGCGCGGTCTCCGCGTAGTCGCCCTGATCGCACTCGCCGCAATGCTCGTGGCGATCGTCACGACCTGGGTGGTCCTGCGGCTGACCCGAGATTTCTCGTACCCGTCGCTGGCGCTGGTGCTGGAGAAGCGCTACCCGCAAGTCCTTGGTGACCGGCTCATCACGGCGGTCGAACTGGCCGACGTGGACCGCCAGGCCCGCGTCGGATACTCACCACAGATGATCGAGCGGACCATTGCTGAGGCCCGCGAGGCGGTGGGACGGGTGCCGGTCCGCGAGGTGTTCAACTGGCGGCGGCTGTGGCGGAAGCTACTCCTCGCCGTCGTGGTGACGGTCGCACTGACGGCCGTCGGGTACGGGCTGGCCGCCGCGTTCGGGCGGGTGACGGCCCCCGGCGAGTTCGCGTGGCGGTCCGGCGACGTGGTGGGCATCTGGGCGGAGCGGAATCTGCTGCTGAAGAACACTCCCTGGCCGCGACGCGCGCATCTGGAACTGGTGGACTTCCCGCACGAGGGGCTTCGCATCGGCAAGAGCGACGCCCCGCCTAAGGTGCGGGTGCGTGCCTACGAGTGGGTCACGGCCGACCCCGTTGCCCGCGACGGCTGGCGACCGCTTCGCTGGGCGGACTTGCCCGGTATTGAGGTGGCCGCCCCCCCGACCATGACCGTGAACGAGGAGGGCGACTGGGCGTTGCCGTCCGTGTCCCAGGCGGCAATCGTCGGCGCCCTCCGGTTGCCACTTTCGGAGAAGGTCGATTACGTCCGGGAGGTGCCCCTCGCCGAGATGACTGCGGACGCCGTGTTCGCAGCCTTCCCGCCGGCGTCGCACCCGGAGATGGACGCCGTCTCCCTCCGGCTCGACGAGTTGGCCGCGAAGCCCTCGATGAGCCGGACCCTACGCAGGTTGGCGATCCCGCCCGCTGTCACCCTGACCTATCGTGGGATGCCGGCCGACCCGAGCGCGCGCGGCGACCAGGGGAGCACCAGCGGCTCCGTACGCCTCACCCGCGAGCCTGACGGCGACTTCTCGGCGGAGGTCACGGGGCTCAAGGAATCGGTCGCGTTCGTTGTCCGGGCCGAGGACTTCCGCACCGAGTCGCGGGACATCATCCTCGTCCCGCCACCAATGCTCACGCGCCTCTCCCGTGTCGAGTCGCAGCCGGCATACCTGTTTCATCCTGCCCCCCAGGTGATACGCGCCGACGGCACGCCCGAGCCGCCGCGATTTGAACTGCTCAAGGGCCTTCGGCAGGTACTTGCCGAGAAGGACCTGTCGCTGACCGGCGACAAGTCGGTCTGTTCCGTGCCAGCCGGGACCGAACTGGTCCTGTTCGGGACGTCCGACAAGCCGCTGGCGAAAGTGTTCATCCAGCCGCGCTCCGGCCGGGTGCCGGGGGCCGCGCCGGGGTCCACCGCGCCGGTCCCGGTGCCGGTCGAGATCGACACCTTCCGCGTCACATTCGCCGGCGCGGATCGCATCACGCAATCGGTCGATTTCGAGCTGGTGATGGTGGACCACGACGGGGTGCAGTCCACCCGGCCGGTGCTGGTGCAGGCGGTGGACGACCAGGCACCGGGCGTCGAGGTCGCGGTGGACGTGATCCGCAAGATCGGCAACACGTACTGGTGTACCCCGTCCGCCCAGGTGCCGTTCGTCAAGGAGAGCATCGTTCGCGACGACACCGGCCTGAGCAAGGTCGAGTACCAGTTCACCGTTACCCGCATCGAGGCCCAGGTGGTCGTGGGGCTCCAGCTCCAGGCGCTGGCCGGGCTGTGGGCGTACTCGCCGGTGGTGCCGAATCTCGGCTCCGCACTGGGGCCGACCGCGAGCGCCGTCGTGGCTTCGCAACTCGGCAAGGGGGAGCAGAAGCAATTCGCCGCGCTCCCGGTCGCCGCGTTCGACCGGGCCTACCAGGCCCTGCGTGCGGACACGGACAACCTGCTCCGGCAGCGGCTGTCAAAGCCGCCAGAGAACCCGGACGCCCCAGCCGTCGTGCGGGACGTGAAGTTCACTCTCGACGGTGACGTATTTGACCTGCAGGCAGCCGACCGACTGCTGGAGACCCGCGGTCAGAAGCTCATCGTCACGGACCCGACCGAGGTCCAGCCGCGCTTCCGCATCGACCTGGACGTGGTCGCCACGGACGTGAACGTCGAGTCCGGCCCCAAGCAGGGCCGCAACCTGGAGCCGATCCGACTGCTCCTGGTGTCCGAACCCGACCTGCTGGCCGAGATCGGTAAAGACGAGGAGGCGCTGATCGGCAAACTCGACGACGCGCTGCGGAAGCTGACCGACGCCCAGACCAAGCTCAACCAGCAGGCCGAACGGCTCATCAGCCCGGCCCCGCCGCCGGAGCAGTTGCTCGCCGCCCGGGTTCGGGCCGAGGACATCATTCAGGATGTCGGCAAGTCCCGCGAGCTATCCCAGGTGGTCGGCTCCGAGTACGGCCGGCTGCGCCGTGAGGTCGAGTTCAATCGCGTCTCCCTCGAACGTGACACCGACGGCAAGCTGGTGAGCAAGGTCGGCCAGCGGTACTGGACCGAGATCATTCAGCCGCTCGAACAGGTCCAGTCGGGCCAGTTCAAGTTCGCCGAGGACGCGCTGGCGGCGTTCCGCGACCCGCTTCTGGCCGGCGCCCGGCCGGAGGAACCCCTGACACAGAACGCGCGCAGCGCCCTGGCGCAGTTGATCGCCGCGCTCCAGACGATCCGCAACCGGCTTGGTGAGTCGATCAACGTCAACAAGCTGCGCGACGATCTGCGGAAGATCATCGAGAATCAGAAGCAGGTTTCCCGGTCACTCGACGGACTCCGCAAGCTTCAGATCGAGTCGCTCTTTTCCCCGAAGATCAAGCCGACGGAGCCGGTCGTCCTGGCCCGCGGTGAGAAGAAGACGATCCGGCACGACATCGATTGGAACGTCTTCGACAAGGGGGAGATCGTGGTCCGCGTCGAACCCCAGGCCGGCAGCGGCATCACCGGCCCCGGCGAGGTCACGGTCAAGGATGACCGCAACGACTTCCAGTACGACCTCGCCGCCGGCGACAAGCCCGGCGAGTACACCGTCCGTCTGATCCCGTCGGTCGGGGAGCCCATAGAGGTCCGGGTTGCGGTAAAGTAAGTGTAACGGCGGGTTTGAACTGCCGCCGCCGCTCGTCATGGGTGTATGGGGACCACGGTCCGCCCCGTGAGTCTTCGGGAGGTTGCTATGTCCATTCGGATGCCATCCCTTCCGCCGTCGGTACTCGTGGCCACGGTCGGGTTGTTCGCGCTGACTTCCGTACTGACCGCGCAACCTCCGGCCAAACCCACTCCCTCGGCTCAGCCAACCTCCGACCCCAGTAAGACGGCCGGCGACCTCCGCACCCCGCAAGAGCAGAACGCAGAGCTGTTCCGCAAATTCCAGCGGGAACTGCTCTCGCTCGCCCAGAAGTTGGAGCGCAGCGAGCGGCCGGAGGACAAGGAGCGAGCCAAGGTCATCTACGCCGCACTCGACCTGTCCCGCAAGGAGAACGTCGAGGCCCAGTTCCAGAAGATCATCGCCGGGTTGGCCAGGGGAACTCCCAACCCCCAGGACCTCAACGGAATCATCGGCCAGGACCAACAACTGACCAAGGCCCTGCAAGACATCCTGACCATCCTGATGACCGACGACGAATCGGCCCGGCTCAAGGCCGAGATTGCCAAGCTGGAAGCGTTCCTCAAAGAGGCCCGCGAGATCAAGCGGCAACAGGAGACGATCCGGGCCATGACCGACGCCCAGAAGGGCAACCCGGACCGACTGGCCAAGAACCAGGACCAGCTTGCCGGCAAGACCAAGGATCTCGGCGAGCGGATGGGGAACAAAAAGGACGGCAAGTCCGGCGACGGTCAGGGCGGGAAAGAGGGGATCGCCAAGTCTGATCCGAAGGGCGAGGCCAAGCCCGGCGAGTCGGCCGGCGACCCCAAGGCTGACACCCAGGAGGCGAAGGCCGGCGAGAAGGGTACAGAGGGCGGCGACCCGTCGAAAGCCGGCGAGAACGCCGATGGCGAGGGGAAGGGCTCCGGGAAGGAAGGCGAACCGAAGGACGGCGAGGGCGGCAAGCCCGGCTCGGACGACGCGAAGGAGGGCGAGACCGGTGCCGCCCGCAGTTCCGGCGAACCGAAAGACGGGCAGGGTGGTGCCGAGCCGAAACCCGGCGACGGACAGAGCAAGGAGGGCTCCAAGCCCGGAACCGGCCAGCAAGGTGATAAGGAAGGCAAGCCTGGCGACGGCCAGACGGGAAGCAAGGAAGGAAAGCCTGGTGACGGCCAGGCCGGAAAGCCGTCCGGTCAGCAAGGCGAGGGCAAGGGCCAGGGTCAGGGTAAGGGCCAGGACAAGGGCTCCCAGGGAAAGGGCGGCGAAGGGAAGGGCAAGGGCCAGCCCGGACAGCAGGGCGAGCAACAGAGTGGCTCCAAGGGTGAGGGTCAGCAAGGCGGCCAACAGGGCGGCCAGCAAGGCGGCCAACAGGGTGGACAACAGCCTCAGCAAGGCCAGCAAGCAAACCAGACCCCGGGCCGCAAGTCCATCCAGGAGGCGTACCCACACCAGCAAGGCGCGACCGAGGATCTGAAGAAGAACGAGCGGGAGAAGGCCGGAAAGAAGGAAGACAAGGCGATCGAGGAGATCGCGAAGGCCATCGACGAGTTGGAGAAGCGCCTCAAGCAACTCCGCGAGGAGGAGATGCTCAAGCTCCTGGCAAATCTGGAGGCCAGGTGCAGCCGAATGCTGCAGATGCAGGTCGAGGTCTACGAGGCGACGAAGGCAATCGACGCGGTCGTAATCAAGAACAACAACCAGAAGACGACCGCCGAGGTGCAGAAGTCTCAACAGCAAGCGGACAAGGAGCAGGAAATCGTAGCCGAGGCCGACAAGGCGCTGAAATTGCTAATGAACGAGGGGTCAGCGGTTGCGTTCGCGACCGTGCTGGAGGAGGTCCGCCAGGACATGATCGCAGTCCAGCGACGGCTGGCGGATGCCCGGGTGGACCGCGACACGCAGGAGATCGAGGAGAACATCATCGCTCTGCTGAAGGACATGGTCGCCGCCCTCAAGCGGGCCCAACAGGAGATCCAGCAGCAACAGCAACAGGGTCCACCGCCAGGACAGCAAAAGCCCGGCAGCAAACAGCTAATTGACCTGATCGCCGAATTGAAACTGATCCGCTCGCTCCAGGTCCAAGTTAACACTCGAACCCGTAACTACGGCGAAAAGTACAAGGGCGAACAGGCAGGCGATGCGATCATCCAGGCGGAACTGCGACAGCTCTCCGACCGCCAGGTGAAGATCGAGGAGATGCTGGACAAGCTGGCCAAGGGCAGCAACCAGTGACAACTTTCTGAGAGCCCTCGCCTACGGGTTAATCGGTTGTGTTCGGCACGGACGATCGTCTATGCTGTACTTGAGGTTGTGTCTCAGGCCCACCGTGAGGAGGATGCCCGTGACTGTACGAAAGTGGCTCGCCGCTGCGGCGTTGGCCGCGGGTACTGCCCTCGGGGTGGGCGAGTCTGCCGGTGCCGCCGAGCCGGCCAAGCCGGTCTACGGCTTCGGCACTCTCAAGGCGATGCCGGCCGCCGACGCGAAGGTGAAAGTCGAGGCGTGGCTGAAGGCATCGAACAAGTTCGACCAGGCGAAGTTTGAAGCGGTCTGGTCGAACGAGAGCCGGTCAGCCCTCGATAGGACCGTGGACAGCATCCTCCTCGGACTGCCTGAGGCCACGGCGATCCTCTCGGACGCCCGCACACCTGGCACTCCGGCTCCGACAGAACTGCCGGCGGCGCTGAAGGACACCAAAGACCCGTTCGTGAAGGCGAACCTCGCCGCCGCTTACGCCAAGGCGCTGACTGGCCGCAAGGTGTACGAGGAGGCTCTCGACGCTCTCAAGGGGATCCAGCCCGAGCAACTCGTGGACCCGGCCGGCTTCTACTTCCACAAGGCCGTCGCCGAACATGCCCTGATCCAGCGCGAGGCCGCGGTCGGCTCCCTGGCCCGGCTGCTCGATGACGTGCCCGACGCCCCGGACCGCTACCGCATCGTCGCCACGCTCATGTTCTTTGACCTCCAGAACTGGGCCAAGGACGAGAAGGACCTGTCGAACATCACCCGGCTGATGGACAACAGCGGCCGGCGGTTGGAGCTGGCTCGCGGCGGGCCGAAGACCCAGGACATCCAGAAGAAGATCGTCTTCCGGCTCGACGAGAAGATCAAGGAACTGGAGGCCCAGAGGAAAAACTCTGGGGGATCCTGAAACGGTGGAGCCTGCCCCTCCGGCGGTCAGCCGGGCAACGGGGGCGGGGCCAACCCGAGCGGTCCGATGGCGGACAGCAACATCGCCACCAACGGCGGCAAGGGGACCATCGACGAGAAGAAGCTCCGCAGCTACGAGGAGAACTGGGGTAAGCTGCCCGAGGTGGAGCGCAAGAAGATCGTCCAGGAGGTCGTCCGCGACCTGCCGCCGAAGTTCAAGCCGATGATCGAGGACTACTTCCGGTCGCTCAACCGGATGCACGGGTACAAGAACCCGTGATCCGGCGACCGGCACCAACACGCGGGCGGCAGCCGCGGTGCCGCGGCTGCC
>Ga0247822_10001645_pt1 | contig 13842 bp, 12 predicted proteins | sample 13C_Cellulose_Da_FD_192423 | JGI IMG/M metagenome (GOLD analysis project Ga0247822, IMG submission 192423) | Soil microbial communities from agricultural site in Penn Yan, New York, United States - 13C_Cellulose_Day30 | ecosystem: Environmental > Terrestrial > Soil > Agricultural land | place...
GTACCAGGCCTCGATCTGTCCGACGAGCTTCAGGCACGCCTCGTCGCAGGCGAGCTCCAGGCTCCTGACGGCGTCCTGGAGCGCGCGCGCGTGCTCTCCACCCTGCAGCTTGTAGGCGCGGACGACCTCATGGATCGGGCTCTTCAGGTACAGATCGTGCGCGTTCTTGACGGCGCCTTGCAGATGATTGGCCTCCTTCAGCGCGCGGAAGAGCGACGTGATGCCGACGTGGTACGCCAGCAAGTTCGCCAGGCCCGGTGCGCCCGGCACCTGTGGCTGCGTCGTGCTCTGTTTCCAGAGGTGCGCCGCCAGGAGGTTGATCGCCTCACTGCGGAGCGTGTGCCGATCGAACTGCGAGAAGAGCCTCATCGTGGCGCAGTCGACCGGAAGCTTGCGGAGGCTGCAGTCGAACAGGGACACGGGCCAGGTGAGGTTCACCTGCGTGTGACTGGCGATGATCCCGTCGTTCCTGGGCTCGCTGCTCTCGAACAGGAAGACCCCGGCGAGCAACTCGGGCTTCGCCGTGACCGTCCAGGTCTCGCGCTCGCCGAGGAGGCCGAGGAGCGTCGGCAACGAGACGATGCAGCCGATCTTCGACCGGAACTCGACCGGGTGTGTGCCCCAGCGGTTGCCCTTCGCTGCCCAGATCGGCGAGCGCTCATCGACCTTCTCCGTGCACGCCTTGTCGATGGCGTCGTGGAAGTCCGCGAGCCCGGATTGCATGGCCTTGGCGTGAGCGGCGTATTGATCGTGTTGCCAGACGCCGGTCACGATCTCGAGGATGTTGCCGTCGTCGTTGGTGAGACAGAACGTCTGCCCGTAACAGGCGAACGAAAGCGACTTCGATGGCGCGCCGTCGAGCCGTGCGATGTGCGCCGCGAGGAACAGATCCTCGGTCTCCGTCACATCCTGGTCGGTGACGAGGCTGTAGTAGCGCGTGTCGATCTCGTGCTCCAGCCCAAAGGTCTGGACGAACGGCGCGGCGCTCGCGGTCCGGATCGCGGCTGCGATGAGGACCAGCACCGCGATCTGGCGCCAGCGGTCGACGCGGGATCCGACGCCCGGTCGCGCGTCACTCGGCACGGAGCAGCTCCCCGAGGATTTGCTTCGCACGTGCCCAGTTCGCGGCACCGACCTTGTCCTGGCCGGCCTCGAGCCCGAGCGCCGCGTTCAGGCGGTTCTCGCCGAGCCGACTCTCCACGACCATCATCAACGTGCCGTCGACCTCGTACGGCGCGAGCGCCTTGGTCACCTTGGTCTTGCGGAGCTGCAGTGGGTCGCGGTGCTCGGTGGCCCGGAGCTGCCGGTTCCAGTCGCTGGCCAGCTCCCCGGGGTCCACGAGCACCTCGCCGAGTCGACCGACGACGCGCGCGTCCTGGGGGGCGAGCTCCCACTCGACGCCGAAGGTCTGGGCGTGGGCGGCGTGGCCGAGAAGGACCGTGAGCAGGCCGATCAGGGGCCCGATGTGTCGGGCGCGAGCGAGCGCGCCGTGGGAGGTCGGTCCAGGTGGTGTGCCCATCGCCGCCCGGTTGAGCAAGCGGCGGGCCTGGCCGCGCGCATGGAAGCCCGCGAACCGGCTCGGGGCGCGGCCGACGGGCGCGCGCGCGCGCTCGCGCGCGCATCACGCCAGCGGGTCGTGGGTCTCTTCTTCGGGCGCGGTGCCGGGGCGGCGGCGGCGCTCGGCGTGGGCTTCGCGGACGTAGCGGACGAGGTTGCCGACGTAGGTCTCGAACGGGGGGCAGACCAGGCCGGTGTCGGCGAGGAGCTCGTTGGCGTGCTTCTGGTGGTACAGGACCGGCGTCGACAGCAGCTCGAGCACGGTGGTCGGCGCCCGGGTCAGGCGGGCCAGGCCGGGGGCGCGCAGGACGGCGCGGGCCAGGCCGGCGGGGACGAAGCCGCGCGGCGCCGGCGTCTGGGCCGCCTCGGCGACCAGCTCGAGGATCCGCCGCGCCGGCAGCGGATCGGGATCGACCAGGTGGAAGGTGCGGCCGGCGGCGCGCTCGTCGCTGCCCAGCTGGTAGCCGGCCGCGATCACGTAGTCGATCGGCGTGAGGTACAGCGGCGCCGAGCCGCGGCCGGGCAGGGGCAGGTGGACCGGCCACGCGTTGGTCGCGAACAGGGTGATCAGCGTGTACGGCCCGTCGAGCTTGTCGATCTCGCCGGTCTTGCTGTCGCCGACGATGATGCCGGGCCGGATGATCGTCACCGGCAGCTTGCGCATCGCCTCGCGGGCGATGACCTCGGCGGCGAGCTTGGTCTGCTCGTGGTGGTTGTGGAAGCGCTGGCCGACGTCGAGCTCCTCCTCGAGCACGACGCCGGTCCGCTTTCCGGACACCTGGACCGTCGACCAGTGGACCAGCCGGCGCAGGCGGCGGCAGTCGGCGGCGAAGTCGACGATGCCGCGGGTGCCGCCGATGTTGATGCGGCGGGCGACCTCGGCCTCGACGCCCCAGTAGTACGTCCCGGCCAGGTGGTGGATCGTGGTCACCTCGGCGACCAGGGCCTGGTACTCGGGGGTAGCCAGGCCGAGATCCATCGCGCACACGTCGCCGGTGACCACCTTGACCCGCGCGCGATCGCCGGCCGGCAGCGCGGTGATGAACCGGTCGGCCTCGCCGGCGAACTTGGCCAGGGTCAGCAGGTACACCGTCGCGGTCGCGTCGCGCGCGAGCACGGTGCGCGCCATCCGCTCGGCGGTGAACGCCGGGAAGCCGCTGATCAGGACGTGCTCGGGCGCGCGCGGCGGCATCGGCTCGGGGTCGGGCTCGGCCACCGGCATCACCCCCGACGCGTGCGGCGGGCGGACCACCGCGCCGTAGCGCGCCTCGAGGTCCTTCCACAGCGCGTCGACCTGGCGGGTCAGGGCGTCGCGGTCGCCGCGGTTGTCGATCACCCAGGTCGCGACCTTCAGCTTGTCCTCGAGGGGCAGCTGGGCGGCCAGCCGGGCGCTGGCCGCGGCCTCGTCGAGGTTGTCGCGCGCCATCAGGCGCACCCGCTGGACGTCGATCGGCGCGGCCACGACGATCACGCCGTCGAGCCACTCGTGGGCCCGGTTCTCGACCAGCAGCGCCGCCTCGTAGAACACCACCGGCGCCAGCTGCGACAGCCGGGCGATCTCGGCCTGGCTGGCGGCGGCGATGCGCGGGTGGGTGATGCGGTTGAGATCGGCGCGCGCCCCCGGATCGGCGAAGACCCGGTCGGCCAGGGCCTTGCGGTCGAGCCGGCCGTCGGCGCCGAGGATGGTCGAGCCGAACCGCGCGACCAGCTCGGCCAGCGCCGGCTGCCCGGGCTCGACGACCTGGCGGGCGATCTGATCGGCGTCGACGATGGCGGCGCCGCGCGCCCGCAGCTCCGCCGCGACCGCGCTCTTGCCGCTGGCGATCCCGCCGGTGAGCCCGATGACCTTGGCCACGGTCCAGGCGTACCACACGTCGGCCGATCCGTGCCCGTGCCCGATCCGGGCTAGCATCGGTGGCGGTGCGCTCGCTCGCCGTCCTGTCGCTGGCGCTGGCCGGCCTCGCGCTGCTGACCGGCGCTCGCCGCGACTGGGTCGGGAGCGCCACCTGCGGCACCTGCCACCCGGCGGCGCTGGCCGCCTGGCAGCGGACCGCCCACGCCCGGGCGACCGAGCGCTTGCCCCGGCCGGTCGCCGGGCGCTGCCTGGCCTGCCACGGCACCGGCGACGCGCCGGCCGGCAAGGCCTACTTCGCCGAGGTCGGCTGCGAGGCCTGCCACGGCCCCGGCGGTCACTACGCCGCCGACGACCTCATGCGCGATCCGGCCCTGGCCCGCGCCCTCGGCCTGGTCGACGTCACCGACCCGACCGTGCGCGCCGCCACCTGCGCGCGCTGCCACGCCGCGCCGTCGACCCGGCTGCGCCCGGTCGACCTGACCGCCCGCGCGCACTGACGCGACCCTGATCGGTGATCGCGGTGCTCGGCTTCAAGGTGACGTGAGCTCGCGGGTCATCACCACCGCGTCCTCGCCGTCCTCGCCGTAGTAGCCGCGGCGGACGCTGATCACCGCGAAGCCGAACCGCTCGTACAGTCGGCGCGCCGGCAGGTTGCCGGCCCGGACCTCGAGCGTGATCAGCCGGGCCCCGGCGGCGCGCGCCGCGGCCATGACCCGCTCCATCAGCGCGGCGCCGACCCCGGCGCGGCGCGCGTCGGGGTGGGTCGCGACCGCGAGCAGGTGGACCTCGTCGACGACGATCCAGTAGTTGACGTAGCCGATCACCGCGCCGGCCTCGCCACGCGCCACGTCGAGGCGGCCGTGCGGCCGCCCGAGCTCCTCCTCGAACATCCGCCGCGGCCACGGGGTCCGGAACGAATGGCGCGAGATCTCGTCGATCGCGTCGACATCGGCCGGGCCGGCGGGCTCGACCCGCGAGCTCGCCGTCACGCCGTGGTCTCGACCGCGCGCAGGATCGCCCGCCACAGCTCGTCGATCCCGAACCCCTCGGACGCCGAGAACAGCACCGGCTCCTTCTTGAGCCCGAGGTCGCGCTTGACCTTCATCGCCACCGGCAGCCGCTGGGCCTTGCCGAGCTTGTCGGCCTTGGTGATCACCGGGATCACGGTGATGCCGCGATCGATCAGCCACGGCGCGAAGTCGAGCTCCTCGTCCTCGGCGCCGCGGCGGATGTCGACCAGCAGGGCGACCGCCTTGAGCGCCGGCCGCTCGCCGAGGTAGCTCTCGATCAGCGGTCGCCACGACGCCCGCATGTCGCGATCGACCTGGGCGTAGCCGTAGCCGGGCAGGTCGACGAAGTGGAGCGGCGGGCCCTTGACCGGCTCGATCTTGAACCAGTTGATCAGCCGGGTCCGGCCCGGCGTGCGCGAGGTCCGCGCCAGCCCGTCGACGCCGGCCAGCGCGTTGATCAGCGACGACTTGCCCACGTTGGACCGCCCGGCGAACGCGACCTCGGGCAGCCCGGGAGGCGGGAAGTCGTCGGGGCGGGCAGCCGAGATCACGAACGAGGCCGAGCGAGGGCGCATGGCCGCGCCAACCTAGCACGCTGGTCACAGCCCGCAGGTGGCCGCGCTGCCGCCGCGGTAGCCCTTCTTCCACGCCGCGCTGCGCTGCTCGGCCGAGCCGTGGGTCCACGTCTCGGGGGTGATCTGGCCCTGGGTCTGCTCCTGGATGCGGTCGTCGCCGATCGCCGCGGCGGCCGCGAGCGCCTCGTCGACGTCGCCGACCTCGAGCAGCCCGCGGGTCTCGGCCGAGCGGGCCCAGGCGCCGGCCAGGCAGTCGGCCTGCAGCTCGGTCTGGATCGACTCGCGCCGGCCGCCGCCGCCGCCGCCGAGCACGCCGGCCTGGCGCTGCAGGTGGTGGCCGACCTCGTGGGCGATCACGTAGGCTTGGGCGAAGTCGCCGGGCGCGCCGAACCGCCGGGTCAGGTCGCGGTAGAACGCCAGGTCGATGTAGACCCGCTGGTCGAGCGGACAGTAGAACGGCCCCACCGCCGACGAGGTCGTCCCGCACGCCGAGCGCACCGCGTCGCGGAACACGACCATGCGGGCGTCGCGGTAGTCGCCGAGCTGCTTGCGCCACGTCGACTGCACGTCGTCGAACACGAAGCCGACGAAGCGCACCAGCTCGTCCTCGGAGCCGGGCCGGACCGCGCCCTGCTCGCGGCCCTCGACCGGGGCCTGCCGCGACGACGGCGCCTCGCCGCCGGTGCACAGGCTCGAGCCGCCGCCGTAGGTCATGAGCCCGGCCAGCAAGAGGCCGATGAGGATGCCCTTCCACCCGAACCGCGACAGCAAGGCGAGGATGCCGAGGCCGCCGAACCCGCCGCCGACGCCTCCTCGGGCCGGGCCCTCGCCACGGCGATCCTCCAGGTTCGGACTCCGGTGGGAACGGTCCCAGCGCATGGCCGCACCTGGTGCAAGCCCATGGCCAGCGCCGGTTCGTCGTCGGTGACGCGGCCGGCGCCGCCGTCACCGCGCGCGCTCGCACACCCGCGCCCGGCCGCGCAGCTGCGAGCGGCCCCGACGCGCGCCGGCGCTACTCGAAGTGGCCGCCGGCCGGGACCGCGTCGCGATCGCGGCTCAGCACGTAACCGGTGGTCACGGCGCCCGCGACGACGACGCCGGCCACGGCGGCAACCCACCACCTGGCGTACCAGGGCCCGGCGCCGCCCTGGCCCGGCCGCTGGAGGATCGCGTTGACCTTCATCTCGCCGTCGGGCGGAACCTTGACCTCGGCCCGGAACGGCAGGAAGCCGGCCTTCTTGACCGCGATGTCGTAGGTCGACGGCGCCGGCACCCGGATCGCCGCCAGCGGCGAGGTGCCGCGCTTCTGGCCGCCGACCACGATCTCGGCGCCGCCGACGTTGACGGTGATCGCGATCAGGCCGAAGCGGACGAAGTCCTCGGGGGGCAGCACGCGCTCGAGGTACTCGACCAGCTCGTCGTCGGCCGGCGCGGCGTCGCCGGCCAGCGCCTCGGCCAGGCGGCCGTCGACCCGACCGCTGCCGCTCTCGATCCGCTGGACGGTGAGGATGACGTCGCCGAGCTCGCTGACCCCGATCAGCACGACCTCGGCGACGCCGAGCCGCTGGCCGATCGCGCCGATGCAGCGGGCCTCGCCGTCGCACTTGACCACGTCGGCGTCGAGCCCGGCGCCGTAGCGCTGGCGGGCCTGATCGCCGCCGAGCACGCGCAGCGAGGTCCGGCTGCCCATCACCGCGGCGAAGCGGGCGCCGACCGCCGGCAGCGCCGACGAGTCGCTGCGGAACTCGAGCACGGCGACGGCGCGGCGCGGATCGCCGGCGAGCGCGGGCGCGGCGCCGGCCAGCACCGCGGCGGCGACGAGCGCGGCGATCGCACGCGCGGCGGGACGGTGGGCGTCCATCACGGCCGTCCGTACAGCGCCGCGCTGGCGCCGGCTTCGAAGTCGACCCCGGTCACCGTCATCACGCCGGCCGACGGTGCGCACTGCCAGGCCGGGTAGCCCCAGAAGTCGCGGGTGCCGCAGCCCTCGCCGAAGTCGAGGGTCGAGGTGTGGCCGTCGGCGGTGCACACCCGGCAGCGGGTGGCGATGACCAGGTCGACGGCGCCGGTCGAGGTCGAGATCACGTACTGCTGGCTGGTGTGGACGGTCATGGGCGGGAAGACGCCGAGCTCGCCGAGGATGGTGTCGCGGACCGTCACCTGCTGGACGCGGTGGACGGCGTTGCTCGACAGCAGCAGCTGGTCGCCGCGCGCCGACAGCGACAGCGACGACGCGGTCGCCCGCTTGGCGCGGGCGTTCTGGGCCAGCGAGCTGTTGGGCTCGTCGGACGGGATGATGGTCTGGGCGATCTGCGGCAGGTCGGTGGTCCGCCCGGTCACCATGGCGCCGCTCAGGTCGACCACGGCGAGCTGGTGGAAGGCGCCGCGATCGACGTTCTCCTCGGCGGTGCCGGGCATCGACACCAGGCCGCTGATCGACCCGACCGCCCACGCCTGGGTGTCGCTGGCCGCGACCGCGGTCGGCGACTCGACGCCGCCGACGGTGCCCCAGATCTGGTCGCGGGTCAGGTCGATGACCACGACCTCGTCCTTGCAGAAGCCGGCCGCGATCGCGAGCGCGCGACCCGGCGGCGCGGCCAGATCGGCGACGCCGCCGCCGAGGTCGATCGTGCGCCCGGAGGTCTCGCTGTCGCCGACGCCCGAGACCACCAGCTGCGACGAGCCCGGGCACCCGGCCTGGGTGCGGACCGCGCCGAGCAGCGCCATCGCCAGCACCTCGCCGTCGCCGCCGACCGCGGTGGCCACCGCGTCGACCGGGCCGCCGGTGGTGATGGTGCGGATCGCCCGGGTCGCGACCTCGATCACGTGCAGGCCGCCGGCGCTGCCGGCGACCAGGTGGCGACCGTCGGCCGAGCCGGCCAGGTCGCGGATCTCGGCGCCGACGTCGACCAGCGGGGACGGATCGAACACGTCGCTCGAGCTGTCGAGCCGGTAGACCGCGCCGCCCGAGGCGACGAACATGTCGGCGCCGGCGGCCGCGATCAGCGCGGTCGAGGCGGGCAGGGTGACCGCGTCGACGTCGACCACGGCGCCGCCGCGATCGAGCCGGACCAGGCTGGCGCCGCGCCCGTCGAGCGGGGCCTCGATGACCCGGCCCTGGGCCGGCCCGGCCAGGTACACCCGCGGCCGGCGGATCGGCACCCGGATCACGTCGTTGCCCTCGGCGCTGACGTCGAGGCCCTCGCCGGCCCGGCCGTAGCCGACCGGGGCACCGGTCGCGCCGAACAGCTCGACCGACAGGGCGTGGTAGTCGCCGACCGGGAGGTCGCCGAACGCGATCTCCCCGTTCTTCACCCTGGCGGTCAGGACGACGTCGTCGGCCTCGAGCCGCTCGGCCCTGAGGACCACGGTCGACGCCTCCTCGAGCTGCGCCTCGGGAGCTTGCGGACGGACGAGCACGACCTCGACCGAGCCGGATCCGCATCCGACCAGGGCGCAGATCGCCAGGATGCTCGCTGGCCCTCGCATCGGGACCGACGCTATCACCGGCGGTTACGCCGCGACAACCGCCTGGTGTGACCTGCGCGCCAGGCGCAGGTGCGCGAAAACCCCGGATGACCGCACCCGAAACCTCCCCAACCGGGTCGCGGCTCTGGCAGACTCGACCCGGGCGCGCACCGCCGCGCCTGTCGACCGCCTACCGCATGCCCGCCGCCCCCCGTCTGCACCCGTCCGCGACCTCGGGGGAGACCTCCTCGGTGGACTCGACCGGCCCACGCCCGGTCGATCCCAGCCTGCCCAAGGTCTTCGGCCGCTACCTGCTGATCCAGCGCCTGTCGCGCGGCGGCATGGGCGAGATCTTCCTCGCCAAGCACGGCCTCGCCGGCTTCGAGAAGCTGTGCGTCATCAAGAAGGTCCTGCCCAGCCTGGCCGAGGACGAGCAGTTCATCTCCCGGTTCATCGACGAGGCCCAGGTCGCGATCAAGCTCCAGCACGTCAACATCGCCCAGGTCTTCGAGGTCGGCCGGGTCGGCGACGAGTACTTCCTCGCCCTCGAGTACGTCGAGGGCCGCGACCTGCGCCGCACCCTCACCATCCTGCAGCGCCAGCACCGCCGCTTCCCCGCCGATCTCGCCCTCTTCGTCGGCCGCGAGATGGCCAACGGCCTGGCCTACGCCCACCGCCGCACCGGCAGCGACGGCACCTCGCTCAACCTGGTCCATTGCGACATCTCGCCGCCGAACGTGCTGGTGTCGTTCGAGGGCGAGACCAAGATCATCGACTTCGGCATCGCCAAGAGCGCGCTGCGCGCGACCGCGACCGATCCCAAGATGGGCTTCGGCAAGTTCGGCTACATGGCCCCCGAGCAGCTCGTACGCGGCGGCCAGGTCGACGCTCGCACCGACATCTACGCGACCGGCGTGGTGCTGTTCGAGCTGCTGACCGGCCAGCGCCTGTACGAGGTCGGCGACAGCCCCGACTACCGCGCGCTCGCCCGCGCCGTGGTCAAGGGCGAGCACCGCCTGCCGTCGCACTTCGATCCGACCCTGGCGCCGTTCGACGACCTGGTCGCGCGCACGCTGCGGCCCAAGCCGGAGGAGCGCTACCAGACCGCGGCCGAGCTGCGCGACGCGATCCAGCAGGCGCTGGTCGCGCTCAACCCGACCATCTCGACCGACGGCCTGGCCGCGTTCCTCCGCGATCTGTTCGCGCAGGAGATGGCGTCGCAGCGCGAGCTGCTCGATCGCGCCGCCGCCGCGCACCTGTCCGACTTCGAGCACCAGCTCACCACCCAGTCGGTCGCGACGGTGTCGTTCGCGCTGGCCAACATGCCGCTGTACGCGCCGCCGACCCAGATGGTGCCGCGCATCGGCCGGCGGCCGTCGCCGCAGTCGGTGGTGGTCGCCGGCATGACCGGCGACGGCGCCACCGCGCAGCGTCGCCGGCGCCGCCGCAGCGTCGCCGCGATCGTCGGCTTCGCGGCGGCCGGCCTCGCGGTCGGCCTGGCGATCGCGCTGACCCGCGATCGCGGCCCGACGCCGGCGGGCGCGGCCGGCAGCGCCGCCACCGTCGCCGCCGGTGCGAGTGGCCCGGCCGCTCCGCTCGCGGTCGCCGCGCTCGCCGTCGACGCCGGCGCCGCCGCGCCGACACGGCCCTCGGTCGCCGCCGGCGACGACGAGATCGAGATGGACGTCGCCGTGGTCGCACCGCCGCAGCCCGAGCGCCGGGCACCGGAGCGGGGTGATCGCGTCGAGCGGCCCAAGCGGCCGGCGGTGCGCGCCGACCGCCCGGAGCCGCGACCGGATCAGCTCGCCGCCGCGCCCGATGCCGCCACGTTGCGGGCGAAGTTCCAGGCCGCGTCGCGCGAGTATCGGTCGTACAAGGAACGCAACGGCATGCGCCTCGACGCCGAGTGGACCGACCTGGCCAGCATGGTCGCGTACCTCTCGACTCCGGAGAAGCGCATCGCGTTCGACAAGAAGATCGATCGCTTTCGCGCTCGCATGCGGGAGTGACCAGTTTGATCCGCCGCTGAAACCTCCCGGAAACAAGCTCCGGGTACGGTTCGAGCCATGAAGAAGGTCGAGGCGATCATCAAGCCCTTCAAGCTCGACGAGGTGAAGGAGGCGCTCGCCGAGATCGGCGTGCACGGTATGACGGTGACCGAGGTGAAGGGCTTCGGTCGCACCGGCGGCAAGAAGGAAGTCTATCGAGGCTCGGCCTACGTGGTCGACTTCGTCCCCAAGGTCAAGCTCGAGATCATCGTCACCGACGACGCCGTCCGTCAGGTGGTCGCGACCATCACCGAGGCCGCCCGCACCGGCCGCATCGGCGACGGCAAGATCTTCGTCACTCCGGTCGACGAGGTGATCCGCATCCGCACCGGCGAGACCGGTGAGGACGCGATCTGATCGCCCGCTGATCGATTCGCAGCCCCCAAGCCCGCAGCAGCCCGGACCAACAGAGAAGGAACCCATGGACGCCAAAGCCCTCAAGGACTACGCCTCGAAGCACGGGGCCAAGATGATCGACTGCAAGTTCGTCGACTTCCTCGGCACCTGGCAGCACATCACGTACCCGATCGAACGCCTCGAGGATGGCCTCGAGAACGGGTTCGGCTTCGACGGCTCGTCGATCCGCGGCTGGAAGGCGATCAACTCGTCCGACATGCTGATGCTCCCGGACGCGTCGACCGGCGTCATCGACCCGTTCCTCGCCACGCCGACCCTGTCGCTGATCTGCGACGCGGTCGATCCGATCACCCGCGAGCCGTACAGCCGCTGCCCGCGCAGCCTGGCCAAGCGCGCGGTCAAGTTCCTCGAGTCGAGCGGCGTCGCCGACAAGGCGTACTTCGGCCCCGAGGCCGAGTTCTTCGTGTTCGACGAGGTCCGCTACACGTCGGAGATGCACACCGCGTCGTACTTCCTGGACTCGGTCGAGGGCTCGTGGAACACCAACCGCAGCGAGGCGGGCGGCAACCTCGGCTACAAGCCGCGGGTCAAGGGCGGCTACTTCCCGGCGTCGCCGGTCGACACCCTGACCGACATCCGCACCCTGATGGTGCTGACCATGCAGGCGGTCGGCATCGAGGTCGAGACGCACCACCACGAGGTCGCGACCGCGGGGCAGTGCGAGATCGACATGAAGTACGCCGAGCTTGTCAAGATGGCCGATCAGGTCATGTGGTACAAGCACATCGTCAAGAACGTCGCCAAGCAGCACGGCAAGACGGCGACCTTCATGCCGAAGCCGCTGTTCGGCGACAACGGCAGCGGCATGCACACGCACCAGTCGCTGTGGAAGCACGAGAAGCCGCTGTTCGCGGGTGACGCCTACGCCGGCCTGTCGGACACGGCGCTCTACTACATCGGCGGCCTGCTCAAGCACGCCGGCGCGATCTGCGCGTTCGCCAACCCGACCACCAACAGCTACCGCCGCCTGGTCCCGGGCTACGAGGCGCCGGTCAACCTGGCCTACTCGGCGCGCAACCGCTCGGCGTCGATCCGCATCCCGATGTACTCGCCGTCGCCCAAGGCCAAGCGCCTCGAGCTGCGCTCGCCCGACCCGAGCTGCAACCCGTACCTCGCGTTCTCGGCCATGCTGATGGCGGGCCTCGACGGCATCGAGAACCGCATCCACCCGGGCGAGCCGCTCGACAAGGACATCTACTCGATGTCGCCCGAGGAGCTGTCCGAGGTCCCGACCGTCCCGGGCGCGCTCGACAAGGCGCTCGACGCGCTCCGCGCCGATCACCGGTTCCTGCTCAAGGGCGACGTGTTCTCGACCGACCTGCTCGACGCCTGGATCGCGTACAAGCACGAGAACGAGGTCGACCACATCCGGCTGCGCCCGCACCCCGGCGAGTTCTACCTCTACTACGACTGCTGAGCTTCGATCTGGGCTCGGTCCGGTCCCTGACGGCCGGCAGATGTGACGACGCGGCGCCAGCTTGGGGGCGCCGCGTCACATTTTCGGGCTCATAGACGCGCGGAGCAGGCCTTGTGTCGTCTCTCGCACGTGGCCTATACTGTTGAAGTTTCCAGGGATGCGGCCCATTCGGGGACCAAACGCCGCGTGAACCTGACCCAGCTCGCCGAACGCATCACCGTCGACACCTTTCGCTGGGCGCCGACGGATCTCTACTCCACGGTGGTGGGATGGGGCGCGCGGCAGCGCGTTCCTCGTCGGCTGCGGGCACCGCTCTACGGTGCCTTCGCGCGCGCGGTGTCGGCGCGGCTCGACGAGGCCGGCGCGCCGCTGCCCGAATACCGGAGCTTCGGCGACTTCTTCGCCCGCACCCTCAAGCCCGGCGCCCGGCCGGTCGACGCCGCCGCGATCGTCGCGCCGTGCGACGGGGTGATCGCCGCCGCCGGCCCGGTCGTCGACGGGATGCTGGTCCAGGCCAAGGGCATCGACTACAGCCTGGCCGAGCTCCTGACCGTGCCGAGCCTGGCCGCCGCGCTGGCCGGCGGCGAGTTCGCGACGGTCTACCTGTCGCCCAAGGACTACCACCGGGTCCACGCCCCGTGCGACGGCGAGGTGGTTGCCTACCACTACGTCCCCGGTCAGCGCTGGCCGGTCAGCCCGCGGTTCTCGCGCACGGTCGATCGCCTGCTGGCGATCAACGAGCGGGTGGTGATCGAGCTGCGCACGGCGTGGGGCCCGGTCGCTGTCGTGATGGTGGCCGCGACCGCGGTCGGCAACGTCTGGCTGACCCACCTGGGCGACGACACCCGCGTGTGGCGTGGCGCCCGTGAGCCGCGCCACGTCGCGATGTCGGCCCGGGTCAAGGCCGGCGACGAGCTCGGCGCGTTCCTGCTCGGCTCGACGGTGGTGCAGGTCACGCCGCCGGCCGCGCCCCGGCTGGCGGCGGTCGCCGAGAACGCGGTGGTCCGCTGTGGGCAGGCCCTGGTCGGCAAGGAGGCCCGGTGAGCAAGCGCGACGACGACGCCTCCTCCGAGATGGAGGAGGGGATGACGACGTCGGAGCGTCGCCGGCGTCGCCGCCGCGGCGCCGGCCTGCGCATCCCGTCGGACAACGTCCCCCGCCGTAGCGGCAACGCCGACGTCGTCGCGCCGGTCCCCGAGGATCCCGCGCTGGCGGTGTCGATCGCCTACGCGTTCGCCGACGAGCCGTCGGGGCCGCACCGGGCGCGGGTCGACGATCTGCCCGACATCGACGACAACGAGGACGCCACCACCATCGCGCCGCGCCCGACGGTCGCCGCCGACGGTTCGATCCCGGGCGGCCGCCCGAACCTGTCGGCGCTGGCCGCCGCCGGCGCGATCGACGACGTCGTGCCCGACGGGCGCACCCGGCAGATGCCCGCGGTCAACCTCGAGGCGCTCGGCCTGACCGAGGTGGGCGACGGCGACGCCGGCGT
>Ga0247822_10001646_pt1 | contig 13836 bp, 7 predicted proteins | sample 13C_Cellulose_Da_FD_192423 | JGI IMG/M metagenome (GOLD analysis project Ga0247822, IMG submission 192423) | Soil microbial communities from agricultural site in Penn Yan, New York, United States - 13C_Cellulose_Day30 | ecosystem: Environmental > Terrestrial > Soil > Agricultural land | place...
TGGCGCTCCAGGCGGGGGAGGAGCCGTTGCGGGTGAACCTGGGCTGGCGGGAGTTCGCGCTCGTGTGCCGCGAGTCAGATGCGGCCGAGTGTGAATCACTATCGAAACTGGGTCATGCGCCGGACGGCATCCCCGGCCTGTTCCGCCTCGCCGGTGACAGCCTTTCCCACGTGTGAAGGGCAACCGCTCAGCTCGGCAAGCCGTCCTTCCACGTGCCGGGCACCAGGACCTCCAGCAACCGGAAGAGCGACTGGAGGAGCGTGCCTGCCGTGTGCGTGCCGGCACCTTTTCCATAGGAGAGCAGCTGGATCAGCAGCTCGTCGCGCATGCGTGAGGAATAGCGAATCCATTCCTCGCGCAGCCTGGCGCTCATGGCCGGCGCGGAGAACTTGCCTTCCTTGATGACGTCCAGGAGGTTGCGGCGCTGCTCGGCCGCGGAGGCGAACACCCCGGTGTTGAGGGGCTCGGCGGGATCGAATTTCACATCCGGCGCCAGCCGGAGCAGCCCGGCCATGGGAGTCAGCAGGCCCTCAGGCGTCGAGCACATGTCCAGCAGGCCCTCCACCTCTTCCAGTGGCAGCTCGGCGAAGGGCATGCTGCCGAGCAGCGCCACCGAGCCCGCGCTCGTCTCCCCATAGTGGAGCAGGAACTCCTCGATCCCCTCGGCGAAGGAGGTGGCGCGCGGGAGCAGATCCTCAGGCTTGAGATCGAGGATGTCCATGGCCAGGTTCCGCGCCTTGGGCGTCATCCGGGGCAGCAGGCCGATGGCGCAGATGCGCTGCTGCTGGATGTTCTGCCGCCACATGAAGTCGGCCCAGAGCTGGTGCCAGCGCGAGGCGAGATCCGCCGAGCCTCGCCGGATGAACGCGGCGGTCCCCTGGTTGGTGAGCACGGCGATGATGGCGCAGGTGGCCTCCTCGGTGCTCACCTCCGGGGGGAGCCCCTCCTTCTCGAGGCGCTGCACCTTGTAGGCGGCCGAGTCCAGATCCACCATCTCCTGGAACCGGCGGGTGAGCCCCACCAGAGCCTCGGCGGCGAACTCGCCGACCGCCACACCCTCGTCATAGAGCCAGTCGATGATGCCGCCGAGGTCGATCCCCGCCGCGATGTGGAACTCCGTGTTCGTACGCAGGGTCGCCCCGGTCCAGGCCCGGATGAGCCGCTCTCCAGAGCTCCAGTAGCGCGGCGTGCGCGCCCGGCTCCGGATGATGCGACGGGATGTAACGAGGAGCTCCTCCATCGTGGGCATCTCAGGCCACCTCTGCCTCACCCCAGCGCTGGCGGGCCAGCTCCAGGGTGCGGGCGCTCTCGGGTACTAGGAGGAATCGCGCGCGGGCAGCCTCGTCCGGAATGTCACCCGCGCGGCTGCGCACGCACTGCAAAGCCTTGCGCAGGGCCGTCTCACCCGCCTGGGCATCCCCCTCGGCCAGGCAGGCCTCGGCCAGTGCCAGATACACACTGACCGCGGGGAGCGCCGTGCCGCCCCAGGACTCCAGCTCCAGCACGGCGCTCGCGGACACCTCACGGGCCTCGGCGGAGCGCCCCTGGGTGAGCAGGACCTGGCTCAGCAGCACCCGGGGCGTGAGCTGATAGAAGAGGAAGGCAGACAGCTTCTCGCAGGCCTTGCGTGCCTGGAGCTCGGCGTCGCTCAGCGCGCCCGTGGCCAGCGCTGCCTTCGCTCTCAGCGTGTAGAGCATGCCCGCGAACCAGTGAAGGTGATCGATCTCCATCCCGCTCGTCAGGGCCAGTGCCTCCTCACGCTGGGCCTGCTCGGGGCTGCCAGCCAGGAACAGGGCCAGATGCAGCACGGAGTGGAGATTCGGGAGCGGCTGATCCATCCGCCGAGCCAGCGCCAGCCCCTCGCGGTACGCCACCGTGGCGCCCGTCCAGTCCCCCAGGGCCTCCAACGCCTGAGCCTTGAAGATCACCGAGCCCATGGCAGGGCGCTCCAGGCCCACGGAGACGAACTCGCGCCAGACCGGCTCCAACCAGACAGAGGACTGCCACAGCTTGCCTTCGAAGAAGAGGGAGAAGCAGGCCTGCGCGGCCGTGCTGCAGGTTCGCTCCAGGGTGTTCTCGGGGGGGGCCTCGGCGGTGATCTCCAGCATCCGCGACAGGAACCCGTGGGCCCCCCAGTAGTCGCCGCTCGAGGCGCTCATGAAGGTCGCGAAGCGGAGCGCCTCCAGGTAGGTCAGCCGGGCCTCCGGCTCCGGGCGGGTGCGCACCAGCAGGTGCCCGAGCCTGGCCGCATGCTCCTTCTTGCTGCTGAACACGTGGCCGAGGCGCAGCCCGTTGACCACCCAGCACCACTGCAAGCCACCCGGCTTCAGCTCCTCCAGCACCTCATGGCCAATGGCGAACAACGTCTTCAGGTCGCCTACCCAGAGGGATGTGCAGGCCTGGAGCGCGCGCAGCCTCTGCAGATCCGTGCCCTGGGCGCCCAGGGCCAGGGCGGCCTCCACGCAGCGCACCGTGCTGGGCATGTCGTGACGCTCGAAGTGCTGCTCCGCGGCTCGGATGTAGAAAGGAATGGCGCGCTCGGGCTGCTGGCCCAACCGGGCATGCTCGGCCAGCACCTGCGGATCGCTCTCGCCAGCGCGCTCGAGCCACTCTCCTGCCAGGCGATGGCCCGTGGGCTTGTGGCTCTCGGGCACCAGGGTGTAGGCGGCATCCCGTACCAACGCATGGCGGAAGCGGTACTCGGTGTGCGCCGGGAAGCGGCCGGAAGTCTGGGGCGACACCAGCTCCAGCTCCACCAACCGCTTGAGCCAGTGCTGGAGCGCCTGCTCCGAAAACTCCTCGCCCAGCAGGGTCTGCACGGCGCTGGACCAGAAGGCGCGGCCCAGGAAGCTCGCGGCCAACAGCACCTGGCGGGCTTCGGGCTCCAGCCGTCCCAGGCGGGCCTGGAGCATGGCCAGCACCGTCTCGGGAGTCGCTTCGCCGCGCCCCTCGGCGATCCCACGGATGAGCTCCTCGAGGAACAGGACATTGCCAGCGGCCTGCTCCACGAGCCGGCTGATGACCGAGTCAGACACGCTGTCGCCGAGGACTTCGCTCACCAGCCGCGCGCCCGCCTTGCGGCTGAGCCCTCGCAGCTGAATCACCTGCAGGCGCTTGATCCGCTGATCCGGGAGGAGCTGCTCCACCTCGGGCCGTGCCAGGGCCAGGAGCATGAAGGGCTGCTCGGCCAGCTCTCGCAGCACCTCGTCCATCAGCCCAATCGAGAGCGCGTCCCCCCAGTGCAGATCCTCGAGCACCAGCAGCACGGGCTGGTGGGCGCACTCGGCCTTGAGGAAGGTGATCAGCGCCTTGGTTACCTGGGTGCTCATCAGGCGCGGATCGCCGCGAGCCGCCTGGAGCCGAGGGTTGCGATCGTCGGAGCAGGGGATGGCGCACAGCTCGCCAAGGAAGGCGACTACATCCGGGAGCTGAGCTGGAGGCAGATGTTGAGAGAGGCGCTGGGTCAGCCGGGCCCGGCGGGTCTCGAGCGGAGCCGTCTCGGGGATGTCGCACAGCCGGCGCAGGGCCTGGGCCAGCAGCCCATCCGCCGAGCCGGCGCTCATCGGGTCCCCACGGCCCAGCAGCACCATCATCGAGTGCCCATGGTGCTCCAGGCGGCGGAGGAACTCGTGGCGCAGCCGGGATTTGCCTGCCCCGGCGGGAGCCGTCACCAGGATGGCCTGGGAGGTGGACTCTTGGACGCAGGTGGTGAAGGCCAGCTCCAGCAGCGCCAGCTCCTGCTCACGGCCGACGCACGGAGTGGGCTTGCCCAGCAGGGGACGAGAGGCGTCAGCGCCCAGGCTCTGGCCGAGCAGCAGGAACAGATCGGGCTGAGGCCGTGAGAGTTGGAAGCCAGAGCCCAGCAGGCCGGCCGTGACTTCATCCAGCACGACACGGACGGAGGAGTCACCCGGCATCGACTCCAGGTGACGCAGCAACTGGCCAGCACGGTCCATCGCCTCGCCGACGGGCAGGTGCGGGGCGAGCATGCCGCGTCCCGTGGTGAGGACGACAGCGGCATCCGGCCAGCGCTCCTGGATGAGCAGGGCGCAGCGCGCAGCGAGGGTGGCTGGATCGGTGGCCGAGCCGTGAGTGGCCATGAGAGTGGCGACGAGGGAGCCATCGCCCAGCAGCTCCACCTGAGCGCCATGGGGAGAGAGCAGCGTGCGCAGGGTGTCTCGCAGGGCCCAGCGAGAGTCCTGCTGATCGAACCCTGAAGTCTGCGGGGAGGAGGAGCGAGGCGCGGCCAGCAGCACGCTGACCAGGTGTTGCTCGGAGCCCGTCAGGCGAAGGGGGGGAGCGCTGGAGGGCAGAGGAGAGGAGGGCTCCGACTGCAAGTGAGCCTGCAGCGGGGCCAGGGCCGTCAGCAGGCTGGAGGCGTCTGGGAACCTGTGCCCGGAAGCCTTGGCCAACATGCGCTGGAGCAGCTCCTCCAGCGCCGTGGGGAGCTCAGGCCGCACGGAGCGGAGGGACTCCGGCTCGGTGAAGAGGATCTTCGCCAGGGCGGCGACGAAGTGAGGAGCGGAGAAGGGAGGCTTGCCGGTGAGGCACTCGTAGAAGATGCAGCCCAGGGAGAAGATGTCGGCGCTGGGAGTGAGCTGTGAGAGCCCGGAGACCTGCTCCGGGGCCATGTAGCCGGGGGTGCCAAGCACCACATTGGTGGCGGTGAGCGCCACGGTGGGGACCTGGTGACGCGCCAGGCCGAAGTCGAGCAGGACGACGCTGTCGGGGCGGCCATGGCGCAGGAAGAGGTTGGAGGGCTTGAGGTCTCGGTGGATGACCCCTCTCTGGTGGGCCACGCTGAGCGCCAGGGTGGCCTGGCGCAGCAGGGTCAGGGACTCCTCGAGGCTCAGCGGTTGGCGAGCGAGGCGTTGCGCCAGGTCTTCTCCTTCCAACCACTCCATGGCCAGGAAGGGCTTGCCGTCGGCGGTGGCGCCATGAGCGACGTAGGAGACGATGCCCGGGTGGCGCAGCTCGGAGAGGACAGTGGCCTCACGAGAGAAGCGGTGGAGGGCCTCCGCGCTGTCTGTGTGGAGCAGCTTGAGCGCCACGGATTGGCCCGAGAGCCCATCGCGAGCGCGGTAGATGGAGCCCATGCCCCCTTTTCCAACGAGCGCCTCGAGGGTGAACCTGTTGGCCAGGACCGTGCCCGCAGGGAGGGCAGCCGCCTGGAGAGGAAGAGGCGTGTGGTGGGACAGGGGGGGGGCCATGTTCAGGAGCCAGGAATGACTTTAGGAGGGCTCCGTGTGGTCAGTCGAGACTGGCTTGCAGGTGGGGCTGCGCTGACAAGTTTTGTCAGCCCGGGGTGAGGGGCGACAGCTTCTCCACGAAGCGCACCTCGGTGAACCCCAGGGAGAAGAACAGGGCTCGCAGGGAGCGCTCGGCGGACTGACGCGCTCGGTCCTTCAAGCGCTGGTCGAAAGTTACCTCTTTGTGGAAGGCCAGCCGAGCCTTCTCTAGCAGGAGTGCTGTCTGCGCGGTGTCCAGGTTCGAGTCGATCACCTCGATCTCCCCTGGCTTCAGCTCCACCTTGATCTCCAGCGGAGGCAGCACCACGTCTACACGGGAGCCCACCACCTGCAGGGACGAGGTGTCGATGCGCTGAAAGTCGTAGCCCAGGTGCACGTCGGCGAAGACGATCGCGCGGCCCTCCTTCTTGTTGAGGGAGGCGGCCGCGAAGTGGATGACGTCCTTCCACAGGGCATCCGAGGCGGTGGGCTCCGGGCTGAAGGTCACCTTCTTGTAGAGGGAGACGTCGAGCGTCTCCAGCCGTGTCACCTCCCGCATCTGGAGCACCAGGGCTGGCGGGTCTGGCAGGACCCGTGGCTGGGGACGCAGGGCGAAGAAGGTGCCCACGGCGCCGAGCGCCACGGCGGCAACGAGCAGGAGGATGCGCAGGACGAGCCCCATGGCCCAAGTCTACCTCGGCTGACAGGGCGCGGGTGTTGGGGCACGGTGCGGGGTGGACACATGGAGCTCACGGACGACGAGATCGCAGCGCTGGGCACCAGGGGCTTCTTCGTGCGAGACGCCTTCCTGGGGCAGGAGCGGGCGGGCAGCATCTACGAAGCGGCCAGGGCGTGCGTGGAGGCTGGCACCTTGAGGCCCGCGGGCATTCGGCGTGGCGCGGACCGAACCGAGAACGCCACCGTGCGCGGAGACTTCATCGCCTGGGTTCAGCCCGAGCCGGGAACGGCCCTGGGCGCGCTGTGGGAGGCCTTCTCGCGGCTGGGGCAGGTGCTCTCGGCGGGGGCGTACCTGGGGCTGGGCCACTTCGATCTGCAGCTCGCCCATTACCCGGGCGGTGGTGCGTGCTACGAGCGCCACCGGGATGCCTTCCCCGGACAGTCGAACCGGCGCGTGACGGCCATCTACTACGCAAACCCCCATTGGCGGCCCGAGCACGGAGGCTTGCTCCGGCTGTACCCCGAGGACGCAGCCCTGGACGTCGCGCCCATGCTGGATCGGCTCGTGGTCTTCCTCAGTGAGCAGCTCGAGCACGAGGTGTTGCCCGCCCAGGCCCCGCGGCTCGCGCTGACAGCCTGGTTCTATGGACGAGACGTGGCACGATGAACTCCATGGCCGAGCGCCCTCCCACGTTTGAGAGAGGAACCCTCTGGAGCGTCATCGTCGAGCGCACCGCACGGGCGCTCGATAGCGGAGCGCTTGTACCCATCCGCACCGAGGTGGAGGTCATCGAGGACGAGGGCGTCCCCTTCCTCGTCCGGGTCGTCTCCAACCTGGAGCGCAAGGCCCGGGCCGTTCAGCCCCCTCCGGACGGCAAGCCCCCGAAGAACCCGTTCCTCCCTCCTTATGAAGAGGACCTCTTCGTCTCGTACGTGTCGCCGGCGCATGCGTGCCTGCTGAACAAGTTCAACGTGTTCGATCACCACGCCCTGCTCGTCACCCGCGCCTACGAGGAGCAGGACGCCCTGCTCACTCCCGCCGACTTCGAGGCCCTGCTCCAGTGCACTGCCGAGGTTGATGCGCTCTCCTTCTATAATGGTGGGCGCATTGCGGGTGCGAGCCAGCCTCACAAGCACCTTCAGTTCGTCCAGGTGCCGCTGGCCGAGGGAGGGCGACGCACTCCGATGGATGAGGCCATCGTGCGGGGGCGGTTGCCGTTCCGCCATGCCCTGGGCCCGCCGCTTCGGGATCCGGCGCAGGCGCACCTCCTTTATAGGGGCCTCCTCCGCGAGGTGGGATGTGACCAGGCTGGGGTGCCCTACAACCTCCTGGCCACGCGCGACTGGACGATGGTGGTTCCCCGGACGCAGGAGAGCTTCGACTCCATCTCGCTCAACTCGCTGGCCTTCGCTGGCTCCCTGCTGGTCAAGAACCGCGAGCAGCTCGAGCGAGTGCGCTCCGTGGGTCCCATGGCCATCCTCCGGAGCGTGACGGGCACCCCGGCAATGCGCACCCGGGGGGGCTGAACGCCTGAAGTGGATTTTTTTTATGCGCATTGGGTCATTTCCGACCCTGGGAAAGCCACAAAACTCGCGGAAATCACTGGAGGTATGAGCAAGCAGGACGCCTGGATGGCGGGTCTTCTCATTCTGTGGGACTAGAAAAGTACAACAGGGCTTGACGGAAATCCTGCTTTAGTCCATAAATACAGAAAATTTCCCAGGTAGTTGGAACCCCCCTCCAACGTCGTACATCAGCCCCGGAGTGTCGCAATGAACCGCGCAAACCTGTGGAGTGCATCGCTGCTGATGGTCGCGCTGACCACCGTGGCCTGTGGTCAGGACCAGGCTTCCCCCTTCTCGGCTGAGCAGAAGAGCACGCTGGCGTCGCGGAAGGCGGCGGTGGCCTCGCTGCCGAAGGCGCTCATCCTGGAGAGCACTGTGGTCGGAGGTAAGGGCAGCGTCGAGGCGCAGGCGGCCGAGGCGCTGGGCCTGGAGCCGGAGGTGGTCTCCAACGAGGAGTGGGCGGGGATGAGCTCCGAGCGGTTCTCGGAGTACCAGGTCATCATCCTGGGCGACGCGAACTGCGCCAGCCTGGATGCGGCGTCTGCGGCGGTGGCTAACCGCTGGGTCTGGGGCAGCGTGGTCAACGGCAACGTGCTGATCGCGGGCACGGCCCCGGTGGCCAACGGCGCCCCCGCCATCGTGACGCAGAAGGCGATCAGCTTCGCCGCCGCCGAGTTTAGCCTGACGGGCCTGTACCTCTCGCTGAGCTGCTACTACCAGAACGCGGCTCCTGGCACGCAGGCGCAGATCCTGGAGCCGTTCGGCCAGTTCTCGGTCCAGAGCGGCGCGTGCCACAGCAACGCCCACATCGTCGGCAGGCACCCGGAGCTGAACGCCCTGCACGACTCCACCATGTCCAACTGGCCCTGCTCGGTGGGCACGCAGTTCGAGTCCTTCCCCGCAGGTGACTTCGTCCCCTGGTCCGTCGCGATGTACCAGGGCGGGAGCCGCAGCTCGAGCCCTGGCATCCGCGAGTTCGTGGACGGCTCCTTCGGCGCTCCCTACATCCTGGCGCGCGGCGCGTCCCTGCTGGGCTGCGGCAACTACGAGCAGGAGGTGGGTGAGGAGTGCGACTTCGGCCGCGAGGCCAACGGCAATCCGGACTCGGGGTGCTCCGCGACGTGCCACATGGCCTGGTGCGGTGACGGCATCGTGAATGGTGATGAGGACTGTGACGAGGGCTACATGAATGGCTATGGCGCCTGCCCCCGGTCCTGCCGGATCGGCAGAACGCCGCCTCCTCCTCCCACGAACCGTCCGCCGGTGGCGCGCTGCCGCCCGGTGGCGCTGAGCGCGGGTCCCTCCTGCGGCGGCGTGGGCGCCTCCATCAATGACGGCTCGAGCGATCCGGATGGCGATCTGGTGGGCTGCGTGCAGAGCGTGACGTCCTTCGAGCTGGGCTCCACCGTCGCCACGCTGACGTGCACGGACTCGCAGGGTCTGTCGGCCTCCTGCACGGCCCCGGTCAACGTGATGGATGACAGCGCGCCGACCATCTCCTGCCCGGCTCCGAGCAGCTTCGAGTGCGGCGGCGCCACGGCTCAGGTCGCCCCCGCCCAGGCGCAGGACAACTGCTCGTCCCCCATCATGTCGCACAGGATGTCGGGTGACAGCTTCACGCTGGGCGTGCCGCGCACGGTGACCTGGACGGCGTACGACGGCGTCGCCTCCGCGACGTGCTCCACCACGATGACCATGGTGGACACGCTGGCCCCCAGCCTCTCGCTCCGCGGCGACGCTCAGCAGCGGCTCGAGTGCGGTGTGGGCAGCTACAGCGAGGCCGGTGTGCTGGCGAGCGACGCGTGCGCGGGTGACCTGTCGAGCCGCGTGACGGTCTCCGGTCAGGTGAACGCGGCGGCGGTGGGCAACTACACGGTGAACTACAGCGTGGCGGACGGCGCGGGCCACAGCGCCTCGGCCTCGCGCACGGTGAGCGTGACGGACACGCTGGCGCCGAGCATCAGCTTGGTGGGCGCGCCCTCGATGCGGCTGGAGTGCGCTGTGGACAGCTTCGTGAACCCGGGTGCCACGGCGGTGGACGCCTGCTCGGGCAACCTGACGTCGGCCATCACCACCAGCGGCTCGGTGAACACGGGCGCGGTGGGCAGCTACGCGGTGAACTACCGCGTGGCGGACGGCGCGGGCCTGAGCGCCACGGCGGTGCGCACGGTGCAGGTGGCGGACACGAAGGCGCCGAGCCTCACCCTCAAGGGGGCCAGCGCGATGACGCTGGAGTGCGGCGTGGGCAGCTACAACGAGGCGGGCGCCTCGGCGGCGGATGCCTGCACGGGTGACCTGAGCAGCAAGGTGGCCATCAGCGGCACGGTGAACGCGGCGGCCCGCGGCACGTACACCAAGAGCTACAGCGTGGCGGATGCCTCGGGCAACGTGGCCTCGGCGGTGCGCACGGTGAGCGTGACGGACACGCTGGCGCCGAGCATCGCCCTGGTGGGTGCGCCCTTGATGCGGCTGGAGTGCGGTGTGGACAGCTTCGTCAACCCGGGCGCCACGGCGGTGGACGCCTGCTCGGGCAACCTGACGCCGGCCATCGCCACCAGCGGCTCGGTGAATACGGGCGCGGTGGGCAACTACGCGGTGAACTACCGTGTGGCGGACGGCGCGGGCCTGAGCGCCACGGCGGTGCGCACGGTGCAGGTGGCGGACACGCGCGCCCCGAGCCTCACGCTCAACGGGGCCAGCTCGATGACGCTGGAGTGCGGCATGGGCTCCTACAATGAGGCCGGTGCCACGGCGGCGGATGCCTGCATGGGCAACCTGACCTCGTCCATCGTCACCAGCGGCACGGTGAACACGGCGGCGCGCGGCACGTACACCAAGAGCTACAGCGTGGCGGACGCCTCGGGCAACGTGGCCTCGGCTTCGCGCACGGTGAGCGTGACGGACACGCGGGCCCCGAGCATCTCCCTGGTGGGCTCCGAGAACATGAGGGTCCGCCGCGGCGGCACCTTCACGGATCCCGGCGCCACGGCGACGGACGCCTGCTCGGGCAACCTGACCTCGGCCATCGTCAGGAGCGGCTCGGTGAACACGGCGGTGACGGGCACCTACTCCCTCCGCTACTCGGTGGCGGACGCGGTGGGGCTGAGCGCCGCGGCGACGCGGACCGTGACGGTGGCGAGCCCGTGCACCCCCACGGTGACCGTCAGGCCGGTTCAGCAGATCTGGCCGCCGAATCACAGCTACCAGTCCTTCACCCTGGCCAGCTGCGCCGCTGTCACGACCACGTGCGAGAACACCTGCGACACGGGCGGCGGCGATGACTGCCAGGGCAGCGAGACCCAGGGTGACATCAACGCCATGGGCACCATCCTCTCCATCTACAGCGACGAGGTGGAGGATGCGCAGGGCAACGGCGACGGCAACACGCGGAACGACATCGTCATCACCGGTCCCAGCAGCTTCAAGCTGCGCGTCGAGCGCCAGGGCAAGGGCAATGGCCGCTTCTACGGCGTGAACTTCAAGGTGACGGACAGCGATGGCAACGTCCAGGTGGCCACCTGCAAGTTCATGGTGCCGCACGACCAGTCCGGCCGCGGTGCCGTCGATAACGGTGCGGCCGCTGGCTACACGGTGCACGCTTCGAGCCTGCAGGCGCTCTCGAAGCGGTAGCCGTAAGGAATACCGGGCGGACGGCGTCACCCCCCACGTCCGCCCGGGAGATGAAGCCCCGGCAATCCCTCAGGGTTGCCGGGCGCTTCCATTTCTGGGGTCAGGGCAGCATCAACCGCTCCAGCCTCAGGTGAGCATGGGCGGCTCGAGCTCCACCTTGAGCCAGCCCGGCTTGCGCAGATCGAAGCTGCGGTAGGCGTCGATGGCGCTCGTCATCGGCTCCACGCGCGAGAGGATGGCCGTCGGGTCCACCTCGCCCCTGCGCACCAACTCCAGCAGCATGGGGATGTACTTGCGGTGGTTGCAGTTGCCCATCTTCAGCGTGAGGTTCTTGTTCATCGCCTCGCCGATGGGGAAGGTGCGCGCCGTCTGAGGGTAGACGCCGATGATGGACAGCGTGCCCGCCTTGGCCAGTCCCTGCACGGCCCAAAGCAGCGCCTGCGTGGGCGCATCCCCGGGCACCCAGTTGTTGCCGTCCGGGTTCGTCTTGGGCGCCACCTCTTTCACCTCGCGCTTGAACTCGGCGGACTCTTTCTTCGCGGCCTTCGCGGCCGGTCCGTGGTGCGGGTGCATGGCGTCCACGCCCACCGCATCGATGGCTCGGTCCACGCCGATGCCGCCCGTGAGCCGCCGCAGCGTCTCCACCGGATCCTCCTGCTCGAAGTTGATGATCTCGGCGCCCTGGGCCCGGGCCATGTCCAGCCGGTCGTCGAAGCAGTCGATGGCAAAAACGCGCCCGGCGCCCAGCAGCTTGGCGCTCACGATGGCGAACTGCCCCACCGGGCCGCAGCCGAACACCGCCACCGTGTCCCCGGGCTTGATCTCCGCGAGCTCCGCGCCGAAGTACCCGGTGGGGAAGATGTCGGACAGGAGGATGGCCTGCTCGTCCGTGACGCCCTCCGGCACGCGCACCAGCCCCACCTGGGCGAACGGCACCCGCACCTTCTCCGCCTGCATGCCATGGAACGGGCCGCTCTGCTCCGGGCCGCCGAAGAAGGCCGAGCCTGCCAGCGGGCCATGGGGGTTGGCCTCATTGCACTGGGCGTAGTAGCCCGCGCGGCAGTACACGCAACTGCCACAGGCGATGGTGGAGGGGATGACGACACGGTCCCCCACGCTGAAGTTGCGCACGTCCTCGCCCAGCTCCTCGATGTAGCCCACACCCTCGTGGCCCAGGATGGTGCCTGGCCGCATGCCTGGCATCGTCCCGCGGATCATGTGCAGGTCCGTACCGCAGATGGCGCTGGCACTCAGGCGGACGATCGCGTCCGTGGGCTTCTCGATCCTCGGCTCCTCGACGTCCTCGAGCCGGATGTCTCCAATTCCATGGAAAACGACGGCTTTCATGGCGCGCGACTCCTTCCCCCCGGGGGGGCGCTATGGCTGGCAGGAGGCCCGCCCGCACGACGGGGCCCTGCGCCTTGCAGCGTGGCCATCCACGGCACGAGGGGCAAAGCTCCCAGCTTCTATCTCAGGAGGGCAGGGGGGCGAACAGGCGCTACCGGCCGATGTGAAAGGACAGCTGCTTGCCGAAGACGCTGCGGAAGTTGGCGATCTCGCGCTCCGCATTCCACAGCTCGAGATCCAGCGGATGCTTTGCCTGCAGGCGCAGCACCACGCCCTCACGGCCCTGGGAGGCCTTGAGCGTCTTGACGGCCTGCTGGTGGCTGCGATCCAGCGCGTCCGCCACGCGCAGCAAGGTGGCGAGCTTGCGAACCGTGCGGGCCTCGGAGGGGAGCAGCCCGCTCAGCCCCGAGTGCTTCAGGTCCGGCGCGCTGCGGCGGTGGTAGCGGGCCACCCGGGCCACCAGCTCGCGCTCACGCTCCGCCAGCCCGGGGATGTCCGCGTGGTGGATGAGGTAGTACGTGTGCTTGTGGTGGCGCTCGTAGTTCACCGCGTTGCCAATGTCGTGCAGCAGCGCTGCGACCTCCAGATAAGGCCGGGTGGACAGGGGCAGCTGGTGCAGCGCGGCGAGCTGGTCGAAGAGGGTGAGCGCCAGCCGGGCCACTTGCCGGGAGTGCTTCTCATCGAAGAAGAAGCGCTGGCCGATGGTGATGGCCGCGTCCGCCAGGCTGTGATCGTCTCGCGAGGCGTCCTGGCGGTAGAGCAGATCCACGAGCAGCCCGTCCCGCAGGCCGCGGTTGACGGCCGTCACCGACTCGACACCCAGGTGCTTCACCACCCCCTCGAGGATGACGGCGCCGGAGACGATGATGTCCGCGCGCCGCGGATCGAAGCGCTTGCGGCGGCGCTCCGGCGGCATCTCCGCCAGTGCCTCGACGACGTGGGAGAGCTGCCAGGCGGAGGCGCTGCCGGCGCCCTCCTTGGAGGCGAAGGACACCACCGCGTTGATGGTGCCGGACGAGCCCATCGCCACCCGGGGCAGGCGGGGGAGCTTGGGCGGCAGCGTCTTGCGCACCACCTCCGCCACGAAGCTGCGCATGAGCCGCAGCTGCTTGGGCGTCACGGTGCTGGAAGAGTGGAACACCTCGGTGAGCCGCACCGCGCCCAGCGCCAGGCTCCAGAGGTTGTCCGGCTTCTCTCCGGTGGCGGTGGCGACCTCGGTGGAGCCGCCGCCAATATCCACCAGCAGCGAGCGAGCCCCCGGCGGCTTGCGGTGCAGCACCCCCAGGCAGATGAGGCGCGCCTCCTCCTTGCCGCTGACCACCTCCAGATCCAGCCCGGCCTCGTCGCGCACGCGGCGGACGATGTCGGCGCCGTTGCGCGCCTCATC
>Ga0247822_10001647_pt1 | contig 13836 bp, 14 predicted proteins | sample 13C_Cellulose_Da_FD_192423 | JGI IMG/M metagenome (GOLD analysis project Ga0247822, IMG submission 192423) | Soil microbial communities from agricultural site in Penn Yan, New York, United States - 13C_Cellulose_Day30 | ecosystem: Environmental > Terrestrial > Soil > Agricultural land | place...
GCACGAGCATGACGACCGTCGTGCCGACCATCATCGTCTCGGCCAGCTCCGCCATCTGGGGATTGCCGGCGAAGGCGGGATTCGAGTTGAGGCTGTCGAGGCGGGTCTTCCACCCGATGCCCAGATTCACCAGCCAGAGCAAAGTCGCCCCCAGATAGGCCTGCTCGAAACGGACGATCGACTGCGGTCGCATGGAAAACCCCTCATTTAATGCGCCCAGCTATGGCTCAAGCCTGCGCGAAGTCCAGCCCGATATCGACCGCGGGCGCGGACTGGGTAAGCCGTCCGACGCTGATATAGGTGACGCCGGTCTCCGCAATCGCGCGGATCGTGTCGAGCCGGACTCCGCCCGATGCCTCGGTCGGCACGCGCCCGCGCACCAGGGTCACCGCACCGCGCAGCGTCGGCGGGTCCATATTGTCGAGCAGCAGATGTGTCGCACCCGCGGCCAGCGCCGGCTCGATCTGATCGACTCGATCGACCTCGACGATGATGCGTTCGATCCCCGCATCCACCGCGCGGCGGACCGCTTCCCCCACCGATCCGGCGACAGCGACGTGATTGTCCTTGATCATCGCCGCATCCCACAGCCCCATGCGATGGTTCTGTGCGCCACCCATCCGAGTCGCATATTTCTCGAGGCGCCGCAGGCCGGGAATGGTCTTGCGCGTGTCGAGCAGGGTCGCGCCGGTCCCTGCGATCCGCTCGACATAGCCACGCGCCATCGTCGCGATCCCCGACAAATGCTGGACGGTGTTAAGCGCCGCGCGCTCCGCGGTGAGCAGCGCGCGGGCATTGCCGCGCATCCGCATCAGATCGCTGCCCGCCGCGACCCGATCGCCCTCGCCCGCGAGCAGTTCCACCTCGACATCGGGGTCGAGCGCGCGGAAGAACGCCGCGGCGATCGGCAGCCCAGCCACGACGATCGCATCGCGGCTGTCCATCACGCCGGTGAACACCGCATCCGCCGGGATCACCGCGGCGGAGGTGACGTCCCCCGCCCCGACATCCTCGGCCAGCGTTGCGGCGACGAACGCCGGAAGATCGAAGCCATCGAGCTGAAACGAAGTCATGCGCATATCCCTGGCGGCAAGTGGCGCCGGCTATAGCGGATGCAGCGGAGGCGCGAAGCCCCATGCGGGACGAATTCGGCGCACCCGTTGCCATGCCGCCATGCCGAACCTATCTGCCAAGCGAAACAATCAAGGGGTTTTTAGGGATGACGACCTTCGACGATCGCGAGCGTGCGTTCGAGGCCAAGTTTGCGATGGACGAGGAGATGGCGTTCCGCATCACCGCGCGGCGCAACCGTCTGCTCGGCAAATGGGCAGCGGAGAAGCTGGGCCTGACCCCGGAAGAGACCGACGCCTATGCCAAGGCAGTGGTGCAGGCCGATTTCGAGGAAGCCGGCGACGACGACGTGATCCGCAAGCTGCTGGGCGACCTGACCGCAGCCGGCGTCGAGATCGACGAAGGCACGGTGCGTCAGGCAGTCGAGGCGCAGACCATCGAAGCGCGCCGTCAGCTGATCGAGGCGAAGTAACCATGGCGATGGCGGCGGAAGAGATCGAGGCGCTGATCCGGCAGGGCATCCCCGATGCCCGGATCGAGATCACCGACCTGGCCGGAGACGGCGATCACTATGCCGCCCGCGTGGTGAGCGAGACCTTCCGGGGGATGCCCCGGATCCGGCAGCACCAGGCTGTCTATGCCGCGCTCGGCGGGCGCATGGGGGGCGTGCTGCACGCCCTTCAGCTCACCACCGCCGTGCCCGCCAACCATGAATGACCCCGGAGCGAGTGACATGACGGACGAAACCCAGACCCATATTCAGAGCCTCGTCGACAGCAACGACGTGCTGCTGTTCATGAAGGGCACCCCACTGTTTCCCCAGTGCGGCTTCTCGAACCGGGCGATCTCGATCCTAAACCATCTCGGCGTCGCGTTCGAAAGCGTGGACGTGCTCCAGGATCAGGCCGTGCGTCAGGGGATCAAGGAATTCTCCGACTGGCCCACCATCCCTCAGCTCTATGTGAAGGGCGAGTTCATCGGCGGTTCGGACATCATGATGGAGATGTACGAGTCGGGTGAGCTGGCGCAACTTCTGGACGAGAAGGGCGTTCCAGCCGCGTAACGACCCGCCATGTAGGGCGGTTTTGTAAGGGTAGCGTATCATGTTCGTGCAACCTCTGGCTGCGGCGCTTGGCGTCGCGGCAAGGGACCGTGCGTCCCTGACGATTTGCGATTTGACGCAGAGTTACTCGCCTGCGGGCGGCGGCGGGATCAGCACCTATCTGCGCGAGAAGCGCGACTATGTGCTCAACCATACCCCGCACCAGCTGCTCCAGATCGTACCCGGCCCCGAGGACCGCGTGACGATCGACGGCCGGCACATCTTCGCCGAGGTCGGCGCGAAGCCCGTGCATGGCAGTCCCAACTACCGCTTCATCCTGCGGACCGATGCGGTGCGCGACCTGCTCGAACACTACCGGCCCGACATCATCGAATCGCTCTGCCCCTGGGTGCTGCCCTGGACCGCGATCGACCACCGGCGCGACTTTCCGGAAACGACGCTGGTCGCGGGTTATCGCACCGACTTTCCCAATGCGCATGTCCACCGCGTGGTGCAGGACAAAGCCGGCAATCTCGCGGCGCGCTTCATGCGCATGCTGGCCTATGGCTATGCCGAGATCACCTATCGCGAATTCGACCGCGTCTACACGCTGAGCGAGGACGCGCAGCGCACGCTGGCGCGCAAGACGATCACGCGCACCGACGTGATGCCGCTGGGCGTCGATACGGCGATGTTCGCACCGTCGAAGCGCGACCCCGGCTATCGTGCCTCGCTCGGGCTGTCCGGCGACGGACCGCTGCTGATCTATGCCGGCCGCATCGACAACGAGAAGCGCGCCGACCGGCTGCTGGAGATGTTCCGCAAGCTGCCTGCCGATCTTGGCGCCGCCATGGTGCTGGTCGGCGACGGCAAGCTGCGCGAACAGCTGATGCGCGAGGCCGCGGGGCTGCCGATCGCATTCCCCGGATTCGAGAAGGACCGGATCGAACTCGCCCGCGCGCTCGCCTCGTCGGACATCTATGTCTCTGCGATGGCGGACGAGACCTTTGGCATCTCGGTGCTCGAAGCGCAGGCATGCGGCCTGCCCGTGGCCGGAGTCGCCAGCGGGGCGATGCCCGACCGCGTGCCGGAAGGCCTCGGGCTGCTCGGCCCGGTCGACGACACCGGCACGATGGCGGCCAATGTCGTGAAGCTGTGGAACGGTGGCGCCGAGCTGATCGGTGCCCGCGCCCGCGCGATGGTGGTGGAGAAGTATGGCTGGCATCGCACGTTCGAGCGGCTGTTCGAGGATATCTATCCCCGGGCACGCGCGCGGGCGGCGGAACGACTCGAAGAAGATGGCGCAAAGATCTTTCGCAGGCGCAAGCGCCGCGATGGTTCGCCGGTGATCTACGAAGGCGGAAACCTACCCTGAAAACGGGCGAGGCGGGCAGCCCGGTATGGTGCTGCCCGCCTCTGAAGCGTTACACGCGCCTTGTGAACAGCGGTGTGATCGCAAGGTTGCAGCCTGCGTGCCAAAATGAGTAACCCGCAGAATTCCGGCGATTTCGTGGTTAACGAAATTCTTGCCCTACCCGATCTGTAAAGACCTCCGACACTTCTCCTGCGAATTCCAACCTGAATGTCGTTCAGAAAGCATTCAGGCGATTGACTACAGGTGTGGTCGAGACGATTACACGCGTAATCGAAGGGGAGTGAGATGAGCGAACGGATCAGCGAAGCCGAGCACGCCGTGATGGAAGTGCTATGGGACGAATCGCCCCTCACCGCCAACGATGTCGCCGAGCGGGTCGCGCCTTCGCGCGGCTGGAGCGCGAACACGGTCAAGACGTTGCTCGGCCGTTTGCTCGCCAAGAACACGATCGCCGCCGAGGAAGATGGCCGTCGCTACCTCTACCGGCCGCTGGTCGAGCGCGGCGATTATGTCGAGGGTGAATCCCGCCGTCTGATCGACCGGCTGTTCGGCGGCAAACTGACGCCGCTGGTCGCCCATCTCGCCGAGCGCGACGCGCTCACCGAAGAAGACATCGCCGAAATCGAAGCTCTGTTGAAGGAGATCAAACAATGATCGCCTGGGTAATCGAGACGTTCGTCGCGACGACGCTGCTGATGCTGCTGGTGCTTGCGATCCGCAAGCCGGTGAGCCGCCATTTCGGCCCCAACATCGCCTATGCGCTGTGGGCTCTTCCCGTGCTGCGCCTTGCGTTGCCCCCGCTTCCGGAGAGCTGGCGCGCAAGCGCCGAGACCCCGGTCGCCGCAGCGAGCGAGGTCATCACCTATTATGTGGTCGATCCGATCACCGTGCCCGAAGCTGCCGCAACGGTTGCCCGGGTCCCGATGGAGGCCGCGCCGATCGACTGGCTCCCTGTCGTGGTCGGGCTCTGGGCGCTGGGCGCTCTCGCCTTCCTCGCCTATCACCTGATCGCCCATGGCCGTTTTTGCGCGCGCCTGCTGCGCCGCGCCAAGATCGAGCGTACCGTCGCCGAGGGCCGCGTGCATGTGATCGAGACCGATGCCGCCACCGGGCCCCTCGCCTTTGGCATCTGGCGCAAATATGTCGCCTTTCCGCGCGACTTCAGCGAGCGCTACGATCCGCTCGAGCGCAACCTCGCGCTCGCCCATGAACTCGGTCACCATCTTCGCGGTGACCTGATCGCCAACTGGGTCGCGCTGGTCGTGCTCGCGCTCCATTGGTTCAACCCGGTCGCATGGCGGGCGTTCCGCGCCTTCCGCGCCGACCAGGAGATGGCCTGCGACGCCCTTGTGCTGACAGGCCGCGCGCCGGCGCTGCGCCACGCTTATGGCCGCGCCATCGTCAAGTCCGCGCATGGGGGTGCGGTCTCGGCGGCTTGCCACCTGCATACCATCAATGAACTCAAGGGGAGGTTGAAAATGCTGTCCAAGCATGACCGTAAGTCGCGCACGCGGATCACCGCCGGCGTGACGGGCGCCGCGGCGCTGACGCTGGCCGGCCTGGCGCTCACCGCGTCGGGGACTCAGGCGGCGGCCAATCTGCGCGCCGATGTCGGCGATGCGATCGGCGTCGATCTGCAGGAAGCACCGCCTGCTCCCGTGGTACCTGAGGCTCCCGAAGCCCCGGATGCACCGCCTGCCGCTGCCGCGGCGCCGGTTGCGCCGACCGCACCCGACGGAGCGCGGACGGTCAAGAAGATCCGCATCGTCACCCGCGACAAGGACGGCAAGATCACCATCACGCAAGATGGCGACATCAGCACCGTCCATACAGGGCACAAGCGCCTCGTCATCCGGGACGGCAAGGTCGTGAGCGGCGACGGTATCCCGGCCGACCTGCCGGTTGTGATGTCGGCGCGCTGCGGCCCGCCCGAGGATGGCGACGTCAAGGTCGAGCGGGCCGATGGCAAGCGCCGCAGCATCACCATCTGCACCGACCGGATCGAGGCCCGCAGCGAGGCCGCCGTCGCCCGCGGCATGGCAGCGCGCGACGCTGCGCTGGCCCGCGCCGACGCATCGCGCGAAGCCGCCCTGGCCCGCGCCGAAGCGTCGCGCGATGCCGCCATCGCCCGCGGCATGGCGTCCCGCGACGCTGCGCTCGCCCGTGCCGAGGCATCGCGCCACGCCGCCGAGGCCGCGCGTGAGGCGGGCCGGGAGAGCCACGTCATCGCGATCGCCAGTGCGGACACGGGCAAGCGCCAGGCGCTGTTCGGCCTCAAGATGGCCCGCCGCTCGATCGAAATGCAAAGCGACCTGAGCGCGCGCGACAAGGCTTCTGCGCTCAAGAGCATCGACCGGGCGATCCGCGAAGTGCAGTCCGGCAAGGACTGAACGCAGGGATAGATCGCCACGATCAACAAGATGGGAGGAGGAAAGTCCGCGGTTATGCTGCCCATCGCCGCGGAGGGTGCTCCAACCGGGCCGGTCGCTACCCCTATGGCGGCCGGCCCAATTTCTTTGCGGCCTTGCCTCGCGCGGCCCGAGCCGCCATCTCGACCGCATGACCGATCCCGAAACCGGTGAAGCGATCCGGCTCGAGCCGCTGGTGACCCGGATCCTCGCGGCGAACCCCTCGCCCTTCACCTATACCGGAACCGAAACCTATCTGATCGGCACCGGCGATGTTGCCGTGATCGATCCGGGACCCGATCTGGACAGCCATGTCGAGGCGTTGCTGCGCGCGATCGACGGGCGTCCGGTGGTGGCGATCCTGTGCACCCACACCCATCGCGACCACAGCCCCGCGAGCCGTGCCGTGAAGGCCGCGACCGGCGCGCCGATCATCGGCTGCGCGCCGCTCGCGCTCGACGACGACGGCCCGCGCGCCGACGCGGCATTCGACCGCGACTATATGCCCGACCGTGTGCTTGCCGATGGCGAGCAGGTGGCAGGCGACGGCTGGACGCTCACCGCGGTCGCCACGCCCGGCCATACCTCCAACCATCTCTGCTTCGCGCTGGAAGAGAGCGGCGCGCTGTTCACCGGCGATCATGTGATGGGCTGGTCGACCAGTGTCATCGCGCCGCCCGACGGCGACATGGGCGACTATATGGCCAGCCTCGACAAGCTGCTCGCGCGCAAGGATCGCGTCTATTACCCGGCGCATGGCGATGCGGTGGACAAGCCCCAGCGGCTGGTGCGCGGGATGATGGGGCACCGCAAGCAGCGCGAGGGGCAGATATTGCGCCTGCTCGGGCAGGAGATCGGCGAGATCCCGGCGATGGTCGAGAAGATGTATGTCGGGCTCGACCCACGCCTCAACGGCGCCGCGGGTCGTTCGGTGCTCGCGCACCTGATCGACCTGCGCCGGCGCGGCGTGGTCAACGGAACGGAGGGCGGCGCATGGCGGATGTCGTGAAGCGCGACCCGCTCGTCCGCAACCTGCTGATCGCCGCCGCGCTGTCGGTGATCGTGGCCGCCGCGTGGATATCGTGGGACCGCTATGCCGAAACGCGAACGGCGACATTGCCCGAAGAGGGCGGCGCGCCGGTGACCCAGATCGTCACCGCCAAGCTGGTCGGTAGCGGCAAGCTTCAGGTCGCCGAGCTTTCGGGTATCGTGCAGGCGACCGCATCCGATATTCGCGGCTTCGGCTGGCTGCGCAGCGACCAGGTCGTCAAGATGCCCTATTCGGTGGCCTATCACGTCGACCTGTCCGGCCTGCGCGACCGCGATCTGCAATGGAATGCGCAAACCAAGACGCTGATCATCGATGCTCCGGACGTCGTGGCCGCCGCGCCCAACACGGATGAGGGACGCCGTACGCTGGTCGACACCAGCGGGTTGTTCGTGACGCGCGAGGCGGCGGAAGCGCTCAGCCAGCGCACCTCGATCCGCGCCGCCGATGTCGCGGGACGCGAGGCGCGCAGTCCGGAACGGATGGCGCAGGCGCGCGAGCATGCCCGCCGCGCCCTCGCCCGCCTGCTCGGACAGCCGCTCAATGCCGCGGGACTTGTCGATGTGCGTGTGGTCGTCACCTTCCCGCCCGAGCGCGATGCCCAGAACCGCGAACGCTGGGACGTCTCACGTTCCCCCGATCAGGTGATGAAAGACATCGAGACGCGGGATGCCAACTGACACTTGATTTTGCCTCGCTGCGAGAATCGCGATACCCGGTTGCAGCGATATTGAGCGGGGGCTTGGTTCAATGGCAACAATTGCACCGACGAAGTCGAGACTGGCGCCGGATACCGGGTTTTTCCTGACCATGGCGATCGTGATGGCGGCACTCAACGTCCTCGCCTTCACCTTTTTCATGCTCATGGGCATCTCGAGCTTCGGCGCGCCGCTCTATGTTCATGTGCACGCCTTCGTGTTCTTCGGCTGGGTAGTACTGTACGTGGCGCAGAACGTACTGGTCGCAACCGGATCGACCACCCTCCATCGCAAGCTCGGATGGCTCGCCGCAGGATGGACACTGGTGATGGTCGTGGTCGGAACGCTGACCACCGCCTATACAGTACAACGCGGCCTGACCCCTCCGATCTTCACGCCCAGCTATTTCCTTGTGATGAACCCAGTCAACATACTGGTCTTTGCGATACTCGTGCTCGGCGGTGTTGCGGTACGTGCAAACACGGGCTGGCACCGCCGCCTGATCTATTGCGGCATGGCATCGATCATGGGACCAGCCCTTGGCCGCCTGCTTCCCCCGCCCGTCCTGATTGCCGCGGGCGTTCCGGTGATCGCCGGCCTGCTTAGCCTGTTCGTGATCATCGGCGCGGTTCGCGACAAGATCAAATATGGCAAGGTCCACCCTGCGTATCTGGTCGGCCTTGCCGTCCAACTCGCGATGTGGCCGGTGATCGATCTGGTCGCGAAGAGTTCGATAGGGCTGTCGATCTATCAAAATGTCGTCGCCGGCACGCCCGGCGCGGCGCAACCGGGATGGGAAAAGGCACCGTTCCCCGGTTGAACACAGGGCCAGACAAGGCCATGTGGGACCAAAGAACGAGGGTCCCAGAATGAACGCACCGAGCAACCTGTCCGGCGTCGATATCCGTGCCGAGATCGAGCGTCTGCGCAAGGAGCGCAACGCGGTGATCCTGGCGCATTACTATCAGAAGCCGGAGATTCAGGACCTCGCCGATTTCGTCGGCGACAGCCTCGAGCTCAGCCGCAAGGCGGCGGAGACCGATGCCGAGGTAATCGCGTTCTGCGGCGTGCGCTTCATGGCCGAGACCGCCAAGATCCTCAGCCCCGACAAGACCGTCATCCTGCCCGACATGGACGCCGGCTGCTCCCTGGAGGACAGCTGCCCGCCCGAGCAGTTCGCCGCCTTCCGCGCGAAGCACCCGGACCATATCGCGCTGACCTACATCAACTGCTCGGTCGAGGTGAAAGCGCTGAGCGACATCATCGTCACCAGTTCATCCGCCGAGAAGATCCTGAGCCAGATCCCCAAGGACCAGAAGATCATCTTCGGTCCCGACAAGCATCTGGGCGGCTATATCAACCGCAAGATGGGCCGCGACATGCTGTTGTGGCCGGGGGTGTGCATCGTGCACGAGGCGTTCAGCGAGACCGAGTTGCTCAAGCTCAAGGCACTGCACCCCGGTGCGCCGGTCGCCGCGCATCCCGAATGCCCTCCGCACGTTCTGGACCATGCCGATTATGTCGGATCGACTAGCGGCATCCTCGCCTTGGCCAAGAATTTCGACGGCGACACGATGATCGTCGCGACCGAGCCGCACATCATCCACCAGATGGAAAAGGCGGTTCCGGAGAAGACCTTCATCGGCGCGCCCGGTGCGGACGGCAACTGCAACTGCAACATCTGCCCGTACATGGCGATGAACACGCTGGAGAAACTCTACATCGCGCTCCGCGACCTCGAGCCGCGGATCGAGATCGAAGACGAGATCCGGCTCAAGGCCAAGAAGAGCCTCGACCGGATGCTGGCGATGGCGAGCGGTACCGTGGGTCTGGGCGACCTTGGCCCGCTCAAGGTGACCGGCGACTGAAACGATCGGTTTCCGCTGGCGGGATTGATCTGAGCCCGCAGGCATGAAAGGTTTCACTTGCGCAACGGCGCTCAGCCATTTGCCGCGCAAGGAGACTCAACCATGCCGATCCCTGCCAGCTGGTCCGACAAGCTGCTCGCCGTCCTGCGCATCGTCGCGGGACTTGCCTTTCTTCAGCACGGCACGTCGAAATTCTTCAGCCTGCCGCCCTTCCCCATGCCGCTCAACCCGCTGCTTTATGCTGCCGGTACGATCGAGCTGGTCGGAGGCGCGTTGCTGGTGATCGGGCTGTTCACCCGTCCCGTTGCGTTCATCGCATCGGGCATGTGCGCGGTGGGCTATTGGCTCGCCCACGGATCGAAGGGCTTCTTCCCCGCGGCCAATGGCGGCGAGGCGATCCTGCTGTTCACCTTCATCTTCCTCTACCTCGCGGCGGCCGGTGGCGGCGCGTGGAGCCTTGACGGGAAGAAGGCCTGATCGTTCAGCGCCAGTCCGGATGGACGGTTAGCGCAGGCGAGTAATAGTTGACGTACTGCGCCATCCGGGGCCGCGTCGAGCGGTTCGGGCTGGCGCCGTGCGGCAGATCCTGCCGCCAGACGACGAGATCGCCCGCGCCCGCCGGGATCGTGATCGCTTCCGCATTCAAATCCACCTGACGCGGATCGCCCTTCCCCAGTTCGTCCAGCCAGCCCTCAAGCCGGTGATGGAACCGCGGCACCAGTGCCAGCGCGCCCTGATCCGCCGCGGTATCCGTCAGATAGAGGATACCCTGCGTCGCGAACGGCACGGGCAGCGCCAGGCTGACGTCCCAATGCAGCCGCGGCCCCTGAAAGGGGTGAGTCGGGGTTTCGGGCGGGTTGAAGCTCATCCGGTCGATCGTCGTCCACAGATCGGCGGTCCCCCAGAGCTGGGCAAACGCCTTGTGGATGCGCGGCGAGGTACGGGCGACGTCGAGCGCGGGATGCTGGAAATGCTGCACCATGATTCCGTTGCCGCGATAGCCGTACCAGCTCGCGGGCACAGCGGGGTCGCCGCCGACCACTTCCCATAACAGCGCCTCGGCCGCCGCTGCCGCCTCAGTGCCGATCGCCTGACGCAGCACCACCCAGCCCTCACGCTCCCAATGCATCAGGTCGTCGGCGTCGAATACCGGTGCCGCAGCATCGATCGCATCGATCCGTGCCTGTACCGCGTCGGGCAATGGCGCACCGTCGAGCCAGGCATGATAGCGCGCAATGGCTTCAGCATCGGGCGCGCCCACAGTTTCGACTACCCAGTCCTGAAACGCGGCCAGTTCCGGGCGCTCCCGCCCAAGATGCTGCATCGCCTGCTCCAGTCCCACGCCGAGCGCGTCGAGCAGCATCCGCTCGGTCTGGTCCTGCGGTATCTTGCGCGGCGCGCGAAAGGTGAGCTGGGTCCAAAGGTCTTCGAAACCCCGGATATCGGCAAAATCGATGGACGGTTGCATTGCCTGCACCATCCGGGCTGCAGATTTCCGGGTCAACGGTTGATCCGCCAGAATCGCGATCCCGCCGATATCTTCGTTACGCTGGGACGGCTAAGCAGCTGTTTCGAGGGAGGCGCGGGTTTTGCGCCGATTGGAACCGGAGAACCATGTCGAGACTGTCCGCCATCACGCTTGGCCTTGTTGCCTTCGCCGGCACCGCGCAGGCCCAGGAACCGCGCCCCCTCTGCGCCGATCGCCCCGGCCTCGGCACGCCTGCCTGCACGGTCGATGCGGGCCGCACCGTCGTCGAACTCGGCGGCGCCGACTGGACGCTCGATCAGGACTCAGCGCAACGCAGCGACACGCTTATCGCGGGCGATCTGCTGATCCGTCACGGCGTCACCCCGAATCTGGAGATACAGGCAGGCTGGACCGCATTCGGCACGGTTCGCACGCGCGACAAGGCGAGTGGCACGGTCAGCCGTAGCTCAGGCGTCGGCGATATCACCCTTGCGGCGCGCTATAATCTGTCGAACCCGGACGGATCGGGCTTCTCCGCCGCGATCATGCCCTATGCGACCCTGCCCACCGGCGGCGAGGCCATCGGCGCGGGCGATTGGGGCGCGGGGCTGATCCTTCCGATCAGCTATAGCCTTAATGACACGATCGGGATCGCGCTGACGCCGGCGATCGACGCCGCAGTGGATGGCGACCGGCAAGGCCGGCATCTCGCTTACGGCAGCGTGATCGGCCTCAGCGCCGCGCTGAGCGATTCGGTGAGCGCCGCTCTCGAGGCCCAGATGACCCGCGATGAGGATCCCGCCGGGCACACGACGCAGACGCTTGCCAGCCTGTCCTTCGCCTGGGTGTCGGGCGACACGCTTCAGCTCGACGCTGGTGCGGTGGCCGGGCTGAACGCCGCCAGCCCGGATATCGGGCTCTATTTCGGAATAACGCGCCGTTTCTAGGCAGCGCGTAGTCATATGCCCTTGAACGTCAGACATTTACTGCTATGTTCTATAGTAGCTGAACGAACTGATGTTCGCGCGTCCGAGATTAAGGCACTCGTGACACCGCTAATAGCCAGACGCCCTAAACTCTCTTGCGCAGCGCGCTCGGGGCCGTCTGATGAAACCGACTTATAAAATTCAGATCAGTATCAACGGGAACATCGAAAAGATCGTTCGAGAGCTAGGGCTGCTCGTACTTCTCGTGTTTCTTCTGCCGAATAATTTTGGGGGCGGGTAAGCCCGCCCCCAATTCAACTCAGCGGGTCAACTTCTTGTAGGCGAGGCGGGTCGGACGATCCGCCGCGTCGCCGAGTCGGCGGCGCTTGTCTTCCTCATATGCCTCAAAATTGCCCTCGAACCATTCGACATGGCTGTTGCCTTCGAATGCCAGGATGTGGGTGGCGAGACGGTCAAGGAAGAAGCGGTCGTGGCTGATGACCACCGCGCAGCCCGCGAAATTCTCGATCGCCTCTTCCAGCGCCCCCAGCGTCTCGACGTCGAGGTCGTTGGTCGGTTCGTCGAGCAGGAGCACGTTGCCGCCGCGCTTCAGCATCTTGGCGATGTTGACGCGATTGCGCTCACCGCCCGACAGCTTGCCGACGTTCTTCTGCTGGTCCTGGCCCTTGAAGTTGAACGCGCCGACATAGGCACGGGTCGAAGCATCGTGGCCGTTGACCTTCATGTAATCGAGGCCGTCCGAGATTTCCTCCCAGACGTTCTTCGACGGGTCGAGGTGATCGCGGCTCTGGTCGACATAGCCGAGGCGCACGGTGGTGCCCATTTCGATCGTGCCGGAATCCGGCTGCTCCTGCCCGGTGATGAGCTTGAACAGGGTCGACTTGCCCGCGCCGTTCGGCCCGATCACGCCGACGATGCCGCCCGCGGGCAGCGTGAAGGACAGGTTCTCGAACAGCAGCTTGTCGCCATAGGCCTTGGAGACGTTCTCGACCTCGATCACCTTGCCGCCCAGGCGCTCCGGCACCTGAATGACGATCTGCGCGCCGGTCGGCTTGCGGTTCTCCTGGCTCGCGACGAGCTGGTCGAACTTGGCGATACGCGCCTTGGACTTGGTCTGGCGGCCCTTGGTGCCGGCGCGGATCCACTCCAGCTCGTCCTTGATCGCCTTCTGGCGGCCGGTGGCCTCGCGGTCCTCCTGCTCAAGGCGCTTGGCCTTCTTCTCGAGATAGGTCGAGTAGTTACCCTCGTACGGGAAATACTTCCCGCGATCGAGCTCGAGGATCCATTCCACCACATTGTCGAGGAAGTAGCGGTCGTGGGTGATCATCAGCACCGCGCCGGCATATTCCTTGAGGTGGTTTTCGAGCCACTCGACACTCTCCGCATCGAGATGGTTGGTCGGTTCATCGAGCAGCAGGATCGACGGCTTCTGGATCAGCAGGCGGGTGAGCGCGACGCGGCGCTTCTCACCGCCCGAAAGGCTGTCGACGCCCCAATCGCCTGGCGGGCAACGCAGCGCTTCCATCGCGATCTCGAGCTGGTTGTCGAGGCTCCAGCCATCGACCGCGTCGATCTTGGTCTGAAGGTCGCCCATCTCTTCCATCAGGGCGTCGAAATCGGTGTCGTCCTGGGGATCGCCCATCTCGGCCGAGATCGCGTTGAAGCGCTCGACCAGGTCGGCGGTCTCGCGCGCGCCGTCCTTGACGTTCTCCAGAACGGTCTTGGTTGGGTCGAGCTGGGGTTCCTGCTCGAGATAGCCGACGGTGATGTTCTCACCCGGCCATGCCTCGCCCGAGAAGTCCTTGTCGATGCCCGCCATGATCTTGATCAGGGTCGACTTGCCGGCGCCGTTGGGGCCGACGATGCCGATCTTGGCACCCTGATAGAATTGCAGGTTGATGTTGCTCAGCA
>Ga0247822_10001648_pt1 | contig 13835 bp, 9 predicted proteins | sample 13C_Cellulose_Da_FD_192423 | JGI IMG/M metagenome (GOLD analysis project Ga0247822, IMG submission 192423) | Soil microbial communities from agricultural site in Penn Yan, New York, United States - 13C_Cellulose_Day30 | ecosystem: Environmental > Terrestrial > Soil > Agricultural land | place...
CCCATGCCACTCATGCGGGATGTCGCGCATGATCAATCCGTGGTCGAACCGGATCGAGCCCTCGGGAAACCGCGCTGCATCCTGAAAGAAACTGCTCTCCACCCGCGTGACGGCGAAGGGCTCGACCGACCACTGCTGCGTCTGGAGTTCCATGCCATCGAGGCGGGAGCAGTCTGCCGTGACCGGATACCCGACACAGCCGTCCTGGAAAAACGCCGACGATTCCTCCAGCGAGCCAAAGCTGGACTCCGCCGGCCACGCCTCCGTCGCGTGCCCCTCCACACGCAGGGACACCTCGCCATCCTGCGATCTCATCGCGAGCGTCACCGCCTCCCCGTCATCCGTCACCTGAAACTTAGCATAATGATGTTCGCCGGGAAATAGTCGCCCGCCCGCCAGCGCATTCAGCGCTGACCCCGTGTCGCGCCGCGGAATGAAGACTCCCTCGCGCTCGGTCCCGTCCGCCTCCGTCCACTGAACCGCGATGCGATGTGCGGCATTCTCACTGACCAATCCTAATAACGCGGCAGCCCCTTAGCCCGGATCTCCTCCAGCCGGATGAGACAGATGCCCACGATCGCCTCGCGACCCTGCAGCTTGGGCCGAAACCCGCTCGGTAACAATCCCTGCACCACCACCGGATCCGCCCGGAAGTTAATGAGCAGCCGCCTTTTGATGAGGCCTTCGAGCACAGGGAGGCACAGCATGATGCGGTATCATTGCCCGGTCTCCGCGATTGGCAATCTTTGTTTTTCTTGAGGTGAGAGGGAGAAGGTCGCGGGTACATATGGTGAATCGTTCCCCGCAGATTATCTTAGGATGCCTGCTTGCGGTATGCACGGCCAGGTCGGCCACCCAGCCCTAATGGAGCTTTTCCGCACGCCACGCCGCAGAAAGCGAGCGTCGCCGCTAAAATGTGGCAGAGTCCACGCACCAAATACTCCGTAGATAAAGGAGTGCCGCCCGTACGAAACCCGGCCGTGGAGGTAGGGTGCCCGGCGCACAACTCACCGCCGGATCCGACTGAAAGCTCATGAGCAACCGTCTCCTGCGGCATCCTCTAGTACAGAAAGCGCGGCGTTGGGAGAACTCATCGCCCGGCGTGGAATAAACCTCCGGCGGGCAACTTCATCATAAACCCTCCACTAAATACGAGGCCGCCTACCGACGGACGAAGAACACGCGGTTCACGTAAACATAAGGGATCGCGGGATTCCCTGCGGTGAGCCAGAGGAAGGACGTGCGCGGGATCTTCTTCGACGCGGAGCCGAGGCGGACGATGTGATATTGACCGTCGGAGAGGGTGGCGTACGGGATCCTGCTGTGGAAGACATTGCCTGTGCCGAGGACGAAGTACTGCGGGATGTCGTACACGCCTCCCTCGAAAACATCGCCGCTCGCACCGCTGGCCGGATCCACACGCACCTCGGCGTACATGTCCCAGTAGTCGTTATTATAGAAGGATGCCTCGTATTGACGCATATCGTACTGCGGTCCCCACTCGGTCAGGGTGCCGGGCATGCGGACGGCGAGGCCGGAGGGCGAGAGGGTGTCGGCGATGATCTCTCCGAACCGCTGCAGGCGGATCTTCAGGTCGTGCGGGTGGAGGACTATTAGATTTTCCGCCGCGGTGCCTGAGGGGATGAGCGCGAGGATGGAGGCAGGGAGGGCCAGGGGCTGATCGGTGGTGAGGTTCGCCGTGAGTTTGTCCTCGAGGCGCGGGACCTCCTCGATGGAGAAATACCCGCCGCCGGTGAAGTCCTCGCGATATTGCAGGACGCCGTAGCCGGTGGCTGCGCTGTCGAGGCTGGCCAGCTCAGCGAGCGGAGCCGATGGGCCGCCAAAGGTGGTGGAGGTGAAGTTAGCCGCCTGCCGGAGGGGATTGTACCGATAGAGCCACATGAGGTCAAAGGCGATGCGCTCGCGCTGCACGCGGAGGAGCTTCGTCGCGTCGCCGGAGACGGCGGCCTCGGCCTGGTCGAAGAGTGTCTTCCCCGCCGTCATCGTGGCGAGGTCCATGTAGCTAAAGTCGGCCTCGTCGGCGAGGAGCTTGCGCCCGGTGGTGAGGTAGGAGGCGCGCACCAGGTCGAGATAGTCGCTCAGATGGGGCGCGGCTGCTCCGTAATATCCGGTGAGGAACTCATTAGTATAGACATCCTGGTCGATGAGGGGATCCCACAGGAGCTTGCCCACGACCCAGGCACGGAGCTGGACGAAGTCGCCGACGCCGCCCGTATAGTTGTCACCCTGCTCGAAGACGCCGGTGACTTTGTTCTGGGCAAAGAATCGGAGATCGTCGGCGAGGATGTGATAGTTAGGATACGGGAGCATCACGTAGTTAAAGTTCGTGATATAGTTCCACACCAGGAGCTCGGTGGAGATCTCGGCCCAGTTTGGCAGGTTATTATAAGCGTCCTCCTGGTATTGCCCCGCGACGCTGCCGGGTGGGGTGGGGCCGTTCCACGAGTGGTCATTGAGCGGGTGGCCAAAGTTCGCCTGGAGCGGGGCGAATCGCACGATCACATCAGGGCCGGGCACGAGCGTGGCGGGGGCGTGGAGGCAGTCGCGGTAGGCGAGGGTCTCGACCTTGAACCCCGGATAGGTGCCGTGAATGATGGCGGCGACCTGATTGACGAACTGGAGGTTTGGCCCGGCCTGAGAGCCCTCCGTGGTGCGCAGACTGACGCAGGCGGAGCACTGGCAGTAGTTGCTATTATCATTCTCCGTGATGGAGATGTAGCCGGCGGTGGGATTGGCCGCGATCCAGTTGATCGCTTCGGCGGCGACGGCGGCGGCGAGGCCGGGCGCGGAGAGGTTTAGCTGGCTGTTCGTATGGTCCGGCATCGGCGAGGAGCTCGTGCAGGGCAGGCCGGTGTTAGGATCGGTGTACCACTCGGGATGGGTGGCGAAGTGGGCGCTCGGCGGCACGAGATAGAAGTGCGTATGGACGGATCCCATGATGGTGTGGTGGGAGCCCCATGTGGCCGTCTGCGGCTGGAAGGTGCCGTTTTGCCGCATGATCGTGGCAAAGGCCTGGTCGGTCATCGTGTCCGGCGAGTAGTACGAACGGTAGCGGAAGGTGGGCACCTGCGTGATATTCAGATTTGGCACGGTGATGGTGGAGAGGGTCGGGATGGACTTTTCCGTCGCGGTCCACCACCGACAGCCGAGCTGGCGCTCGAGAAACTCAAAGACCGCGTAGAGCGTGCCGCGATTACCATTACCAGCGAGGATGAGATCGTCCCCGACCGTCCTCACCACCATGCCGTCCTCGCCGAGGTAGGGCCAGTCCATACCGGGTAGCAGTGCGTCGATCTCGGGACTCTTTCCCACGAGGATGCGGTCCGTGCCGGGCGGCAGGGAGGCGGCGCTGGCGATGGGGATCGTACATGCGCTGATCTGATGGATCGTGCTCTGGAGCTGCTGCGCGGCGTTCGTCACGGCGGCGCTCGGGCTGGCTGGCAGCGCGATGACATAGCTGCTGGATCCGCCGCTGACCAGCGTGCGACTCACGGCCGGGAGCGTGGGATGTCCGTGGACATCGATCTCGCGATACATGGCCCCGATGTTGGGAAATCCGGTCGCGGGCTGCGTGGGGTCGCCGCGAAAGGTAAAGGTGATCGTCTTCACGCCGCGCGCGAGGATGTCGCGGGGATTTGTGATGTGCACGCGGGTGGACATGTCGTTCACGGCCGGCACGCCATTGGTGACCGGCAGATAGTTCACACTGGTGAGCGGCACCGGCGTGGCACTGCTCACGGTGGTGTAGCTCACGTCGTAAAGCTGATTCACCCGCCACTTCGTCCAGCCCGCGTAGGTATCGATAGCGATGATATCGTAGCCGAGGGTGTTAGTTGCGGTATTCAGCGTGAAGGTGACGGAGTAACTCGCGAGATCATTATACATCGTGAGGCCGCCTGTCGTCGCCGAGGTGCTGCCATTGATCAGCGCGGCCTGCTGTGCAGAAGGGTCCGCCGTGACACTTAGCAATGTCGCCGATCCCGTGGTGATGAGGTCGTTATTCACCCCAGCCCAATGCACCTGCGATCGATCCGCATGAGAGCCGCTCACCGAGACCTGCGCGTGAGCTTCTATTAAGATCCCGTGACTACCAACACCAGCGACCAGCAACGACAGCAAAGAGTGGAGCTTTTTCATGCCGGATCCACCACTTATCTATAGTGGTGGAGTGTGTCAAAGGAAATCTCCAGGGTGAAAGTTGGCACCTGTTGCGTTATGGTATTGCCGTGATGGGCTGAGGATGGGCCTGCTTTCAGGGCGATCTTGGTGGATCGGTGGCCAGGCTCGATGGGTGCCGGGTCTGGCGCTGGCGGAGATTTTGGCTTCCAGCTTTTTGCGCAACGCGGCAGTTCGTTATATTGATAGTTCGCGACTATTAGAACTATCGGTGTTTGCCTTGGCAGGGCGTCTTGCGATGTCTATAGTGGGCGAATCCCCATGAGAGTCTCTTCGGTGTTTGCGTCTTTTTCGCTGATGATAGGTCAATGCATGCGCGCACTGCTCCTGCTAATGATGGGGACGGTATCCTCTCACGCAGGGGCGGACTTGCAGACGGAGATCGCGCGTGCCGAGGCGGTCTTTATAGCAGTCTATGATCCGCATGGAGATCCGGCATTACGCGTGGAGAGGGTTCTTTACAAGGGCGCGCCGCCTTTTGGGGACATGGCGATCCTTCAGGGAGTCAATACCATGCTGGATCGCATCCGGTCGAGCACTCCCCGGCCTGCGCACGGGCGTCGGGACGTGGTCTTTGCCCGCACGGTGAAGGGGGGGTTATCTCGGGCGCGCGTCCGCTGGCGTTTGCTAATGCCTATGCGATCTCGCTGGAGAAATTCCACGTCGGAGAGAGGGAATACACGCTCGGCGAGTTGGCCGATCTGCTCGCTGCGCGGGAGGAGGAGTGAGCTGCGCCGACGTTGCCCGAACCTCCGCCCACGGCCTTAGTCGTCCGTCCCGAATCGACCTCCCGAGGGACAAGCTTCTTGCCCTGTCCGCGGTTCCTTTGATAAGAGGGTCGCACCATGTCTGATCCCACCAACGGCTCCTTCGCCACTCCTCAATCCGAGCCAGTCTTTATGATGCTCAAGCGCGACGACGTCGCGGAGGCGAGTCGGCAGGCGCAGGAGACATTCAGTGCCTTTCATCAGGCTATGATCGCGCAGAAATATCCCGACGGTTTTTTCTGTATCAAGGCCCACTTCTCGGAAGCCGACGGCAGCGAGGGGGCGAATCTCTGGGTGGCGGTCAGTCAGATCCGCACCGACGGCTATCTCTGCGAACCCTTCGAGTTGCCCAAGGGCTTTACGGGCCTGCAGCCCGGCCAGAAAGTCCTCCTCCAAACAAATAACGCCCTGGACTGGATGATCATGGACGGCGGCACGCTCTACGGCGGCTACTCCCTGCGCATCCAGCGCACGCTCGTTCCCGAGGCGGAGAAGAGTCAATACGATGCGTTTCTCGGAGTGACCACCTACAGCGAGACGCTGCCCTAGCTAACGGGGGCGCTGGTGGCGTTTTCCTGAGAATCGAGTGAACGCACAAAAAGGCAGCGTCTCTTGGCGAGGAGGTCGCTCGTTCGTACGGTCTGGTAGGGCCTGGTTGCCCACCCGGCCGTGGAGTTAAGCTCACTAGGGTAACTCCGCGGAATCTTCACTTCGTCACGAGTGAATCCGCGCCCTATCGCCTGGCAAATCCTCCCGTTTGTAAACCTTCCACCCGGGCCGCGGGTGGGGGAGAATAGGCATCCCCATCTCGATGTCCGACACCCCCTGCGAGACTGATCCCATATGACTACCAAGAACATCAGCTTCCGCGTCGATCACCTCATCTACGAGTGCCTGCAGGAGCGCTGCCGCCAGCTCGGCGTGCCCACCGTGTCCGATCTGCTGAAGTCTCTCGTGCGCTACGACCTCCTCGTGTCGAAGCCCCACCTCGCCACCGGCGACCTCTTCAAGATGTCCGCCGACGAGCAGTATCGCTTCGACAAGCGCCTCGCGCAGGCCTTCACCGACGGCGAAACCACCGGCGGCAGTTGGCTGGAACACGCTATCACCAAGATCGTCACTCAGATGGGTACGCCTGAAGAACCCGATCCCACCAAGGTCGCAGGGTTGGTGAAAAATCTGCTGAAGCCCTGACGAGGGCGTCTGCCTTTTCCCTAATAGGGATGCCTGCGAAATAGCGGGAGACGCAAAAAGAGGCGGGATGATCCGATCCGGGTTGAGCGAGTATGTCTTATGAAACCCGGCGCAAGATCTCTGCGGAAGGGATCCCGAATCGTAAGAGGAAGAGATATATGGGAACCCGCGGCGCGGCTATCCCTACCTTTAAATCACTGGAGATTCTAAAGTGTGATGACCGTTCTTCGCGCGTTCGAGGGCTTGAGCGCGTTTCGCTTCCTTTAATCCGTTGACAAGAGCATCGAAAATCCTGGGTAGGGATAGCCGCGCCGCGGGTTCCCATATATTGCCTTTTGCAGATGGACCAGCAGCCGGTGAACCCCGAAGCGGGTTCCAGCCCTTAGCCGGGGGTTGATCCCGGCTCGGCAGGAGACACCCCCGGAAGAGTGTCTCAAAACGATCCGACCCTAAGTAAGGGTCGCAGCACCTTCCCTAGAGAGGTGGGACTTGACGTCGAGGAACCCCAGAGCCCCGCCGTCAAATCCCGACGCATCCCCGCGAGCCGCGGTGCCTGCTTCTTTCTGAAACCAGCCAGCCGCGTCGCGAGGTTCGCCCGGATATTAGCTTTACGGCACGGCGTCGTAGGATAGCTCGAGGTGTCCGGAGATCTCCAGGCCGTCGATGACGAGGTCCGCGCCTGGCGACACCTGCGTGAGTGTGAAGGACCGCGTTTGCGTCTGCTGGAGAGGACCCGCGCTGGAGTCGTAGTCCGTAGGATTCCATGCGTACTTATTCCAACTCGACAGCACGGTGAAATTCCCCCCGGTCGGGATGCTCTGCGGGCTTTGCGCCTGTGTGTGACCCGAGGTCGTCTCGTTAAAGTTCAGCGTCTGTCCTGCTGTGAGTAGGATCGGCGCGCTGTACACGCTCAGGCTGTCGACGACCACCTTGACCTTATAGTTAGGATTCGCCGCCGCATTCGCCGGCACCGCGCCCACGTATTGACCGCTCACATTCAGGCCGAACCCGGGCGGATATCCGCACTGGTGGGACGTGCTCGTGGAGATGGTGCCGAGAACACGATTGACAAAGGACGGCCCGGTGTTGCTCATCGTGCCATTGCCCGGACTGCCGAAGCTGCAGCTCAGCGCAAAGTCCGGCCCGGGCCCGACATTCGCCGACGCGGTCTCCGATGTGTTCCACGTGTTGCTGTTCCAACCCCAGCCCATCGAGAATGGCACCGTGATCGTCTGGCGCGTCGTCGGCGTGACGGAGTCATACGTGAGGCTCACCTCGCCCTCGACCTCGAGGCCGTCGATGAACATATTATAAAACGCGTCCTGCTCCAGAATGAAGGTGCGCGTGCGCTGCTGGGTGAGGAGCGCCGCCATGCTGAGCGGGTCCTTGGGGTCCCACGACATCTTGTTCCAGGTCGGCAGCGTGGTGAAGTTCCCCGTCTCCACCGTCGCCTGCGGGTCCTGCGCCACCTCATAGCCCGGCGTCACTTCGTAGAAGTTGATCGTCTGATCCGTGCCGACGATGTTCGGCGCGTTGCGGATGCTAATGTTGTGAATCTTCAGGCCCACTTGGTAATTCGGCCTCGTTGCCGCATCGGCCGGGGCCGAGCCTGTATAGCCCGCGACGAACTCCGCCTCGAAGTCATCGACGATGGACGCCTGGTAGGCCGTGCTCGATCCGACCGTGCCCAGCACGCGGTTGGCGAAGGTCGGGCCGGTATTCGATCCCGTCACGCCGCTAAGGTAAGCGGTGAGGGAGAATCCCGTGCCGGGCGGTGTATTGACGCCCGACGTCTCCGACGTGCTCCACGCGCTGCCCGTCCAGCCATAGCCCATGGAGAAGGGCGCCTTCAGCACCTTCTGCGCGATGGGTAGGCGCGGATTGAGGATATTGCGCGCATCGGAGTTATACGGACGCGAGCTGAGATACGTGTCCGTATTCAGCGTGTGCGAGGGCACCTGCCAGCGCACCAGCGCGACGTCCATCTGACAGAGCGACGTCTCAGGCGCGTTTTCAAAACCCGTGCCAAAGGCCGTGACGATGGTGCCGTCCGGCAACTGCACCGAGCTTGTGGACTGCACTCCGCCGAACCAGCGCTTGTCCCCCTTCACATTGCCCGACCACTTCGCGAGGATGATGCGGTGATCGAGATCCCACGTCGAGCCGTGGTCTTTGCTAATGACCGCCTCCACGCCAAACTGTGGGAAGCCCTTCTCGTCCGGCGTGTAGCCCATGCGCACGATATACGTCATCACGACGTGGCCATTAGGCAGGACGAGCATCGAGGGATGGTGCCGCCCCCACTCGAAGATCTTATTAGGTACGGACCAGTCGTATTTATTTGTCACGCTATTCCAGACGCCCGTCCATGTCGTCAGGCCGCTGTATTGATCCACCTGCGTCTCGTCGAAGCGGTCGGGATTATCCGTGCGCCCGGCGGCGATGAGGTTGCCATTGGCGGCTTTGACAAAAGCGACTTCATTAATATCCTGCCACTCCGGTACTAAGACCGGCGCTCCCCACGTCGCCCCGCTATCCGAGCTATAGCGAATGTAGCCTTGGGAGTGCAGTGGCCCTGGGGAGGTGATTTCGCGCCAGCCGGAGATGGCCAGGTTGTAAAGGCCTCCACCCGCCGGGCCGAGCACCACTGGAGGGTCCCAGTAGTAAATGGCGGGCGAGGGCGGAGATGATGGAGCCGCATCGGTCCATGTCGCGCCGTAGTCGGTGCTGCGGGCGATATTGTGACTGGTCGTCGGACCCACGGCTAATAGCTCGCCGCCGCCGATATTCACCAGCCCGAGCGAGCCGCTGGCTGTGGCCGCGAACATGGTGGGCGCACCCCAGGTCACGCCGCCGTCGGTGCTGGACATCATCGCGGCCTTCGCCGGATAGCCGTAGTAAAAGACCATGAAGAGTTTTGACTCTTCCGGCATCCACGCGAGGTAGGGCATCTGCGCGTTCTCCGTCCAGTCCCGCGTCGGCCAGTAGATCTCGGCATTCGAGGGCAGGGCGCCCGCCGTGCCATTCATCTGATAGATCGTGTGCTGGTTGTTGACGAAGGGATGCGGACGCATCTGGTGCCGCACGCCCTCGACCTTGATGTCGTCGAGGTCGATGCCCTGTTTGCCCGCGCGCCGATCCTGGCTGACGAAGACCGTGGAGACTTCGCTAAGGCCGATGTCCCAGTCGTACTGCGCAGTCGTGTGGCTCTGCGGCACTCCGCCCGCGACCCACTCGGCCACGCCCCAGGCCTTATTAGTATCCTGATTGATGAATACGCGCAGGGTCACCGGCGTGTCATACGGCACCGTGACGGACTCCGTGTCATAGGTCGGGGTGCCGAGCGGGATGTCGCTGTAGGGCTCGCCCGTCTGGTCGATGCGCCCAACGTAAAACACCCAGCCGCCCGGCACGCAGGTCCACTGCGCCTGGCGTTGTATGTATTGCTTATGAGTGAGGCCGATGGTGGAGGAGCTGCTCAGCACGCTCTTCGCCAGCGCCGTGCAGGAGAGTGATACGGTACCACTCGTCACGGCGGGGAATTTCCTTTGAAAGATATTTTCCGAACCGATGGTCGAGGCAGAGGAGCCATCCAGCGAGCGTCCGCTGAGCTTAGGCTCTGTATCCTGGACAAGGATCGTGGAGCTCCATCCCTCCCAGCCCAGACGCGGGTCCGTCGCGCTCAGCCCGGTCGTTACCACCGGTCGGTCGAAGTTCTCTTCATAAAGCACATCCGCCTGCACCAGCGGACTCAGTCCGAGGAGACAAGGTAATACACGCCACGCGATTTTGTTAGCGATAGTCTTGAAAAGATCCGGGGGAACCTCCTTGACGATCGACACCCGACACAATGAGTTAGTTTTCATAGGCTGACTGTCTGCCCTTAGCCAAGCACGGAGCCGCCCGCGGAGGGAATGGACGCTCGCCTCAAAGACATGGATTTTTCGCGCAAATCGCCATTTTGCGGAGATGATTGTGGGATGATTTCCCCGGCGATGCCGCGCGGTTGTTCGTGGTATCCGATCGCTCGCGAGGCCCATTCTGTCAGCATCGGAATGGGTTTTGCAAAGTTCTTATACCTCTGCTGGCTGGTTCGCGACAGGTTGTGCGGTGAGGATGGGTCGCCGGCCTGTGCTATGAGGTGAGAGGGGCGCTTTTAGCGCGGAGGCGGGTGGCGCTGCGCCAGGTCGCGGTAGGCCTGCGGCGTCACGCCGACGAGTCGTTTGAAGAGATGGGTGAAGTAAGCCGGATCCTTCATGCCCACCTCGAACGCCACCAACTTCACCTGCTTCTCCGGATCCTTGAGCAACTCCTGCGCCCGCCTGATTTTCATCCGGTTCTTCATCTCGACAAAGGTCTCACCCATCTCTGCGGAGAATTTATGGCTCAGCGCCGAGCGGCTCAGCGCCAGCCTCCGAGCCAGTTCGTCCACGGAGATCTCGTCGGACTCGGTCAGGATCGTCGTCACCTTATCGTGAAAGGTATTCTTAGCCTTCGCCACTGTGGCCCGACCGATCTGCCCACCCTGCGCCGCGGCGAGGTGAAAATGCGCGATGATTTGCAGAAAGGCCGCCTGCGCCAGGCACCGCCGTCCCGCATCGGGGCTCGCGATGTGCGCCACCTCCTGGATCAGCCCGCGAATCACCGCTCCCTCGTCGCGGAATAGTCGATAGTGGCTCTTTCCTAAGAGCGCACGCAGCGGATCATGCCGCCCCACGGCGCGGAAGACCACCCACGCATCCTGAAAGCTCTTCGCCCGATCATAATACTCCTCATACAGCACATTCGGCGCGAAGAGCGGCACCATGTCCGCCTCGCGGAGAAACTCCTTCCCGCCTTTCACCCGCACCCGCTGCTCCATACCCACCGCGTCGAAGGAATAGAATCCCAACCGCGTCGGCCACCAGCCCTGAAAATCCACCCGACGCGTGCCCGTTCCAACAAAATACAATTCATAACCCCCGATGCTCTCGCTATAGCGGGGATTCGACACCACGGTCATTTGTTTTTTCAGTTCGCGGAGGACATTCATAACGGGTGAGGGGAGTGTAATGCAGGCCTGCCCAAAATTACAAGTGCCCGGCCTGTTTTTCTAAGCGACCAACGTTGCCCCTCGCCACTCCGACTTTATGCTGACCGGAAATGAAAGGCCGCACCCCGCGTACCGCCCAGCCATGATGCTCCGAGGCAAAACCGCACTCATCACCGGCGGCGGCACCGGTATCGGCCGCGCCACCGCCCTGCGCTTCGCAGAGGAGGGCGCCACTGTCTGGCTGCTCGGCATCGACGAGCCGTCCCTCATCGAGACCCAGGCCCTCATCGGCTCCGGCTGTCACTACCGCCTCTGCGATGTCACCGATATCGATCAACTCGCTGCGGCGATGGACCAGATCGACACGCTCGACATCGCCGTGAGCAATGCCGCCGTCAGCTACCCCACGCCGCTCGATATCGCCGAGCTCGCCGCATGGCGACGCCTCGTCGAGGTGAATCAATGGGGACCCGTCCATACGACGCTCATCGCCGGTCGCCACATGCAGCAGCGTCGCGTGCCCGGCCGCATCCTCCTCGTCGCCTCCATCCTCGGCCACCTCGCCGAGCCCGGCAGCGCCGCCTACGGCATGGCGAAGGCCGCCCTGCACCAGCTCACCCGCCAGCTCGCCGTCGAGTGGGCCGACCACGGGATCCTCGTGAATGCCGTCGACCCCGGCGCCGTGCTCACGCCCATGAGTATCGTCGGTGGGCAGAACGAATACGAGAGCGAGTGGTTCCACCGCTTCTTCATCCATCCCGACCGCCCGCGCATTCCCCTGCGCCGCCCCGGCCGCCCCGAGGAGATCGCCGAGGCCCTGCTCTTCCTCGCGAATCCTCGGAATACCTACTGCACCGGCCACGTCCTCACCGTCGACGGAGGCCTCACCGCCACTTTCTAAAACCTTAGGAAAAACACCCCTAGCCATGACCACACCAGTTCGCATCACCGCCATCCGCTCCATCCCGCTCTACGGTCCCGCCTACACCGACTGGCCGAGCCGCTTCGCCGACTTTGAGCAAACCCGCACCCTCATCGAGGTGACGACCGACCAGGGCCTCACCAGCCTCGGGAGCGTCTATACATCCGCCGCCCTCGTCGACGCCTCGCTGCAACTCCTGCGCCCTCTTTATGAAGGCGCCTCCGCCATCGACCCCGCTGCCACTACCGAGCGGCTGCATCAGAATGCCTTCTGGCAGGGCTTCGGCGGGTCCGTCACGCATACGATCTCTGGTATTGACATGGCCCTCTGGGATATCCTCGGCCAGGTCACCGGCCAGCCCATCCACCGCCTCCTCGGCGGCGCTCACCGCGATAAGATCAAGCCCTACGCCTCCATGCTCATGGATGAGCCCGCCGTCCTCCGGGACAAGCTCCTCGCCGCCCACGCCCGGGGCTTCCGCGCCTTTAAGATCGGGTGGGGCCCCTTCGGCCGCGTGAGCGATCGTAAAGACGAGGCCATTGTCTCCGCCGCCCGCGAGGCCATCGGCGATGACTGCGACCTCATGGTCGACGCCGGAGGCTCCGATGCCTTCTGGCCGCATGATTACAAGTGGGCTCTGCAAAAAAGCCACATGCTCGCGCGCTACGGCGTCGCGTGGTTCGAGGAGCCCCTGCGCCCGGATAATCTCGCCGGCTACGTGCGCCTCACCACCCACGCCCCCATCAAGATCGCGGCGGGAGAAGTCCTTACCCGTCGCCAGACCTTCCTCCCCTGGATCGAGCAGGGTGCGGTCGATTACCTCCAGCCCGACGTTACCAAAGTCGGCGGCCTTACCGAGCAGCACCGCATCGGCCAGAGCGCCGACGATCACAGCATGATGGTCGTCCCGCATGGGTGGAATACCGGCATCGGCCTCGCCGCCGACCTGCACCTCGTCGCCGCCGCCGGCAATGCTAAGTGGGTGGAGTTCCTCACCCCCGAGCCCTACCTCGACGACGTCTTCGAGACCCCGCTCACCATGGACGCCGAAGGCCTCCTCGCCATCCCCCAAGGCCCCGGCTACGGCTACCGCTGGAACCCCGACGGCATCGAAAAGCTATCGCGCGGTATTAGGATCACAGCGTAGTCGGCATTTAGGAAGTGGTGCAACGGAAGCCGGGAGAAAGCGCCATCGCGAATTCTCCCGCTCCAGCGCACTGCGAGATTCTACGGCCGGGTTGGCAACCCAGCCCTACCGAGCAGGAAGACTTGAAGCCAGTTCGCGAATAGCTCGCGACATTTAGCTGGACCTAAATTAGATACCCCTAACGGCACACTCCCTCCCTACGCCTTCGGCGTATGCGAAAACCGCTCGGTAGGGCCCGGTTGCCAACCGGGCCGTCGCATTATCCCAACCCTGCCGAGCAAAATGACAGGAAGCCTGCTCGCGAATGGCTCGCGACATTTTAGGTGGACCTAAATTAGATACCCCTAACGGCAAACTCCCTCCCTGCGCCTCCGGCGTATGCGAAACCGCTCGGTAGGGCCCGGTTGCCAACCGGGCCGTCGCATCATCCCCAGCCCTATCGAGCAAAATGACAGGAAGCCTGCTCGCGAATAGCTCGCGACATTTAGGTGGACCTAAATTAGATACCCCTAACGGCAAACTCCCTCCCTGCGCCTCCGGCGTATGCGAAAACCGCTCGGTAGGACCCGGTTGCCA
>Ga0247822_10001649_pt1 | contig 13829 bp, 14 predicted proteins | sample 13C_Cellulose_Da_FD_192423 | JGI IMG/M metagenome (GOLD analysis project Ga0247822, IMG submission 192423) | Soil microbial communities from agricultural site in Penn Yan, New York, United States - 13C_Cellulose_Day30 | ecosystem: Environmental > Terrestrial > Soil > Agricultural land | place...
GCAGAAGCGGCAGTTGAGCGTGCAGCCGACCTGACTTGAAACGCACAGCGTTCCACGATCCGCGTCCGGGATGAAGACCATCTCGAAATCATGCCCGTCGTGGGTCTGCAGCAGCCACTTGCGCGTACCGTCCGACGAGACCTGCGCTTCAATGACACCGGGGCGCGTGATGACAAAGCGCTCGGCGAACCAGCCGCGCTGAGCCTTGGCGATATCGCTCATTGCCTCGAAGTCGGTGACTCCACGATTGTAGATCCAGTGCCAGATCTGCTTGGCGCGCAGCTTCGCCTGCTTCGGCTCGAGGCCGGCGGCTTCAAGCTCTTCGCGGATACGATCCTTCGGCAGCCCCACAAGCTCGACTCGACCGTCTGCGCGCGGTTGGGTCGCCCGCGGCACGGGCACAGGGTCGATGGGGCCGGGAATCGGCATGATGGATGTGTCGGCACTCATGGCAGAGCGCCTATCTAGTTATTTGCGCGCCATTTTGCCAGCGCAGCGCGCAGCGGCGGCATCCACCGCCGTAGGCGCGCCGTCCAACAGGTAGCGATCGGTGAATCGTCCCCCTGCCTGATCGCGCGCTTGGATGCGCATTCCACTACCTGCGCGGACAGCGGAGACGATCGCGGCTTCCTGCCCAGCGTCACGGCTCCAAGCCCAGTCTCCGCGGTTGACGAGGAGGAACGGCTGTTCGCCGACGGTGAGAATGACGGTCGATCCCGCGCGCGGCACGCGGCTGAGTTGGGCGAAGAATTGGCCATGCCTCGACCCATCGAACGCGAACCCCGCCCTGGCCTGTACCTTGTCCTTTTGCGCGATGCGGACCGATCGACTTGCAGCTTCACAGGTCCCGCCGCGATCGAGAGCGACCCATTGCCCACCAGCGAAGAGTAATTGCGCCGCCGAAGCAGGACCTGCGATGATCAGAAGGAGAGCGGCGACCCAGCGCATCACGGGAACCTAACCTCGCTCAATCCTCGAACAAGGCTGTTCCAACACGAACCGCCGTCGCACCGAGCATGACGGCAGGTTTGAAGTCGCCCGACATGCCCATGCTCAGCCTGCCTACGCCGTGTTCGGTCGCGAGTTTGGCGAGCAATGCGAAATAAGGCGCAGGCTCTACCTCAAGGGGGGGAATGGCCATCAACCCTTCTAGCTTCAGAGGCGAAGCGCGGACCGAAGCGACCAACTCGCCGACTTCCGAGATCGGGCAACCGCCCTTCTGCTCCTCTTCGCCTATGTTCACCTGAACATAGAGGCTCGGCGTCCGGTCCGCACCCGCCGATTCCTTGATCAATGCACCCAGCAGGGAGGCTCGGTCGACCGAGTGGATGACATCGAACAGCGTTACGGCTTCCGCCGCCTTGTTGGACTGCAGCCGTCCGATGCAATGCAGCTTCACATCGGGATATCGCGCGATAAGCGCGGGCCATTTCTCATGAGCCTCCTGAACCCGACTTTCGCCGAAGTCGCGCTGCCCCGCCTCGATCAATGCTTCGATCTCATCGGTCGAACGGGTCTTGCTGACCGCGATCAAGCAAACATCTCCAGGATCACGCTTCGCGAGGCGCGCGGCCGTCGCGATCTCATCGAGGATCTTTTCACGTCGCTGGGCGGCGGTGCTCATCGTCAGGCGCTATAGGTAGACCGATGAACACTCGCCAGACCGATTGGCCGCGAACCTGGCTGATGACCGACGAGCGCCTCGGCCACCGATTGTGGGAGGCGGTCGACCGCCTACCGCCGCACTCTGGAATCGTGTTCAGACACTACAGTTTGTCGTCCCGCGAGCGCTCAAGTCTCGCGGAGCAAGTAGCCCTTGCCTGTCAGAAGCGAAACTTCAAGCTGGCGGTAGCTGGAGACCCAAGTCTGGCTCAAGCGCTTGGCGCAGACTTAATCCACAATCCCCTTACGCCGGTCCTCAATGTGCCCGTGTCGATGGCGGTTCACTCATTTGATGAGGCTCAAGGTGCGGGAGACGCGTCACTGGTGTTTGTGTCGCCCGTCTTCCGTACCCGTTCCCATCCGGCCTCCGAACCTCTCGGTCCGGATCTCGCTCAACGATTGGCGAAGGCTGCGGGAGTTCCTGCCATCGCGCTGGGCGGCATGAACGCGCGCAGGTTCGCGAAACTGGAAGGATTTCACGGCTGGGCTGGGATCGACGCTTGGTTAGGCGACGACGGCGATTAGAACTTGAACGCCGTTCCTAGGTAAACCGCCTGGCTATCGCGGCGGTTGTCCTGAACCACGGCGCTGCGGTCGCGCTCGACATTGTAGCGAACGCCGCCGGTCACATCGATGCGGCGAGTGATGCTGTAGGCACCGCCGACGTCGAGCGAATAATTCTCGCGGTCGGCAAGCGCTGCTGCGCGATCATCGCGCTCAGCACCGACGGCCACACGACCAGTGAAGCGCTTGAGCGAGTAGCTGACGCCGACGACTGCGCTTTCCTTGTTGCCGATGACCGGATTGCGCGATTCGCTCTTGGCGACGTCGCCGGAGATGGCGAACGAGCGCCAGCCGACTGCCGCGCCGAGATTGTAGCTGGCGGGCGTGAGCGCCGTAACGGGCGAACCGGAGCCTGCATCGACCGCAGCCGTGCGAACTGCCGAATCGGGCCGAGCGCGAATCGCGACTCGGACCTGCGACGGCCGCGACTTCGCGGCGGCCGGCGTAAACTTGAAATCGGTCAGCGAAAGACCCCGGCTACCCACCGAAGCGGCCAGCTTCGGATCAGCGCCCGAGGGGGTAAAAGTCGAGAGAGGATCGAAGCTTACGGCAAAAGCCGGTGCCTTCTTTTCCTTCGCCGGAGCTGCGATCGCTGGAGACAGCAGAAGACCCACCGCGGATACCGCGGCGAGCAACTTCGCGCTCCGAGAACGACCGGGACTCGGCAATCATTCCTCCTGTTACAAACCCGATATAGTCCGGCGAACCTGAAGGTTCCACAACCAGAGTCGATTCAGTCCCGTTCTGTTGCAGGGGCAACACAGAATCCCGGACGCTGCGCTGCTTGCGGCTATTCACCTAGTATCTATAAGCCGCTCCGTAAGTCTCGTCGTACCCCATCCCAAGAGGATTGCCGATGTCCCGCCTGAAGACCGTTGCAGCCGCGCTTGTAATCATTGCCGTGGCCGTGCCGGGCTGTTCGCGCAACCGCGATATTCCTGTCGAACTTGCGCCGTCGCGCCTGACCACCATCGGCGTGAACGCTTACCTCTGGCGTGCCGCACTCGACACCTTGTCCTTCGCGCCGCTGTTGCAGGCCGACGCGAACACCGGAGTGATCATCACCGACTGGTACACGCATCCGCAGTCACCCAACGAGCGCGTCAAGGTGACTGCGACGATCCTCGACCAGGATCTGCGCGCCGACGCCCTCCGAGTAACCGCCTCCCGCCAGGTCAACCAGGGCGGCCAGTGGGTGAATGCCACGGTCTCCGCATCGACGGTGCAGAAGCTCGAGGACATCATTCTCACGCGTGCCCGCGACGTCCGTCGCGCAACAGTCAGGGGCTAGTCTGATCCGATGACCGGCCGTTTCAATCCGGCCGAGGCGGACGTCCGCTGGCAGGCCCGGTGGGACGAAGCGCAGAGCTTCGCCGCCGACACCGCGAGCACGAAACCGAAGACGTATATCCTTGAGATGTTCCCCTATCCGTCGGGGCGCATCCACATGGGACACGTCCGAAACTACACCATGGGCGACGTGCTTGCGCGCTTCCGCAGGATGCAGGGCCATGAGGTCCTCCACCCGATGGGCTGGGATGCATTCGGCATGCCGGCCGAGAATGCGGCCATGGAGCGAGGCGTACACCCGGGTGCCTGGACCCGCAGCAATATCGACAGCATGCGTGCCCAGCTGAAACGGCTTGGCTTCGCGCTCGACTGGAGCCGCGAGCTCGCAACGTGCGAGCCCAATTATTACGGCCATGAGCAGGAGCTGTTTCTCGAGCTGTTCGAGGCCGGGCTCGTCTATCGCAAGGAAAGCGAGGTCAATTGGGACCCCGTCGACATGACTGTCCTTGCCAATGAACAGGTCATCGACGGCAAGGGCTGGCGCTCCGGCGCTCCCGTCGAGCGTCGTCGTCTTTCGCAATGGTTCCTGAAGATCACGGACTTCGCCGAAGAGCTTCTCGAAGGTCTCGGCGAGCTGAAGGATTGGCCCGATAAGGTCAAGCTCATGCAGGAGAACTGGATCGGGAAGAGCCGCGGTCTCCAGTTCCGCTTCCGTTTGTCCGGCAGTGAAGCCACCGACAGCGTCGAGGTTTTCACGACGCGTCCGGACACGATCTTCGGAGCCAGCTTCGTCGCCATTGCGCCAACTCATCCGATCGCCGAGGCAGTGGCGGCATCCGATCCGACGGCTGCCGAGTTCATCGCGGAATGCCGGCGCGGCGGGACCAGCGCGGCGGAGATCGAGACGGCGGAGAAGAAGGGCTTCCGCACTCCAGTTGAGGCCATCCATCCGCTCGACCCGGACTGGCGCCTTCCGGTCTACATCGCGAACTTTGTGCTGATGGAATATGGCACGGGCGCCATCTTCGGCGTTCCCGCGCACGATCAGCGCGACTATGAGTTCGCCAGCAAGTACAAGCTGCCAATCCGGCGCGTGGTCGCTCGATCGATCGAAGAAGCTGACCAGCCAATCGTCGGTCAAGCTGAGTCAGAGCATGGCGTAGCGGTCAATTCGAAGTTCCTGGACGGCCTCTCGACCGAGCAGGCTGCCGCGGAGGTCATCAGCCGCGCCGACGCGCAAGGCTGGGGTCAGGGCACGACCACTTATCGCCTGAGGGACTGGGGTGTTTCCCGCCAGCGCTACTGGGGCACGCCGATCCCGGTCATTCACTGCGATTCCTGCGGCGCGGTTCCCGTTCCGCGAGAACAATTGCCGGTGGTCCTCCCCGAGGACGTGAGCTTCGACCAGCCGGGCAATCCGCTCGATCGGCACCCGACGTGGCGCGATGTGCCATGCCCTTCGTGCAGTGCGCAGGCGCGACGTGAAACCGACACGCTCGACACATTCGTCGATTCAAGCTGGTACTTCATGCGCTTCGCAAGCCAGCCCGCGGACCGGCCGTTCGACCGCGAGGCGGCTGAGCAATGGCTACCGGTGGACCAGTACATCGGCGGCGTCGAACACGCGATCCTGCATCTGCTCTATGCGCGGTTTTGGACACGCGCACTCAACCACATCGGCCGCATCGGCATGAGTGAGCCGTTCCGTGGCCTATTCACGCAGGGCATGGTGACCCACGAGACCTACAGGGCCGGGGACGGGAGCTGGCTCAGCCCGGACGAGGTCCGTCGAAACGGTGACGATTGGACCCATATTGAGAGCGGCGAACCGGTCACACTTGGACGTGTTGAGAAGATGTCCAAGTCCAAGCGCAACACGATCGACCCGGAGCCGATCATTGCGCGTTACGGGGCTGACGCTGTGCGCTGGTTCATGCTGTCCGACAGCCCTCCCGAGCGCGACCTCGAATGGTCAGAAGGCGGTATCGAGGGTGCGGCTCGGCTCGTGCAGCGCATCTGGCGCCTGGCCACCGCGGACACCGCTGGCGAAGGCAGTGATGAGGCGCTCGAGCGGAAGGTCCATAAGGCCATTGCGGCGGTAACCGAGGCCTTGGACGGTCTTCAATTTAATAAGGCAATCGCACAGATTTACGAGCTGGTCAGCGCGATCGAAAAGGCGAAGCCGTCGGCCACTCGGTCTCAGTCGATCAGGACATTGGTAAGCCTTGCGGCACCTGCGGCTCCCCATTTGGCCGAGGAGGCGTGGGCAGCTCTCGGCGAGCAGGGCATGATCGTCGACGCCGCTTGGCCCGCGTTCGACCCTGCCCTCCTCATCGAAGATCAGGTCACGCTGGCAGTCCAGGTCAACGGCAAGTTGCGGGACACGTTGAGCGCTCCTCGAGGGCTTGATCGAGAGTCTATAGAGGCAATGGCTCTTGCCGCTGAAAAGGTGCAGCGAGTGCTGGAAGGCAAACCACCCCGCAAGGTGATCGTCGTGCCCGACCGACTGGTGAACATCGTCGCGTGAGGCACTGGTTCGTCTTGGCTGGCGCGGCCTTCGCGGTGGCTGGTTGCCAGCTGCAACCGCTCTATGCCGGCGGCACGACCGGGGCAGTCGCGAGCACCCTCTCCGGCGTGACCGTTACGCCGATCGAGGGACAGGTTGGCTGGCTTGTGTTCAACAAGCTGCGCGACCGTTTGCCGGCGACTGGCGAGGCAAGATACAAACTCAACATCGAACTGGACGACGACATCGTTGGCTTCGGCATCCGCGGTGACCGGGCGGTCACTCGCGAGCGCCGTTCGCTCCGCGCCCGCTACCAATTGGTAGAATTGTCGACCGGAACGGTTGTTCTCGATGCGACTGCAGGCTCGGATGCGGGCGTCGACGTCGTCAGCTCCGAATATGCGACGGTAGCGGCCGAGCAGACCGCAGCCGAACGTCTGTCTGAAGTGGTCGCCGACCAGATCGTTGCCCGTTTGGCCCTGTTCGCGTCGCGCACGCCCGCCAAGTGAAATCGGTCAAGGGCAGCATAGGCCGCTCCGTCGACGAGCCCGATCCTAAAGTCCGATTTTACCTGTTCCACGGCACGGATGAGTCGCAGTCAAGTGCGCTCGGGGATCGGCTCGTAACCGCCCTGAAGGCTAACAAGCATGCTCTCGCGGGCGGATCGCTTCGCGGCGATCCTGCGCTGCTCGCGGATGAGGCTGGCGCTATCGACATGTTCGGCGGCTCGAAGGTGATCTGGATCCAGCCGGCGGGCGAAGAGATTGTCTCGGCGGTAGAAGCACTGCTGGACGCAGGTGCCTGTGAGAATCCCGTCGTGGCGATTACCGGCAAGCTCGGGAAAACGTCGGGCTTGCTGAAGCTGGCCGACGCGCATCCACTCGCTCTGTCCCACGTGTCCTATGAACTCGATGCCCGCGACGCAGAGCGCCTGGTCGCGGATCTCGCGCGGACGGAGGGTCTACGTGCGCAGCCAGGCGTCGCGGCCCGGATCGCCTTGGGTTGCGGGAATGACCGCCGTATGATTGCTCAGGAGCTAGCCAAGCTCGCGCTCTATCTGGATGCGTCGCCCAATGCGCCGAAGGATCTTGGCCCGGATGCATTGGACGCAGTCGGCGCAGACATGGCCGGTGATTTCTCTAGCGTCGGAGATCTTGCGCTTGGAGGTGATGTTCGTGGCCTGAGTGAGGCGCTGTCTCGCATGGATTCCGGCGGGAAGGACTCCATCCCGATCGTTCGATCGTTGCAGCGCAGGCTGCAGATGCTCGCTCCTATCCGCGCCCGCGTGGACTCTGGTGAACGAGCGCAGGCCGTCATGACGTCAATGGGCAAAGCATTGTTCTGGAAGGATAAACCCTTCGTCGAACGCATGATCGGTCTGTGGGATTCAGCAGGCCTGGCCCGCGTCTCCGAGCGTGCGGGCGCCTTGGAAAGGCGATTGATGCGTGGGGACGCTCCACCGGCCGCGGAAGCGCTGGGTGAGGAGTTGATTACGATCGCGCGGCAGGCACGTCGCCGCTGAGGCTAAATAGGCTCACCCGAGAGCCGCTGGCAGACCATGTCTAGCTGATCGAGGCTACTATAGTGCAGCGTGACCGTGCCGCGCTGCCCATTGTGCGCCACCTGCACCTTCAGACCCAACATGTCGCCAAGCTGCCTCTCCAGCGCGAGCAGGTCAGCGTCGATAGGCTTGGGACTTTTCAATGCCGCGACTTTGGCAGCCTCGGTCGACCCGCCGGGTTTGACGGAGCGCGCTCGATCTTCCGTCTGACGGACGGAAAGGCCTTTCGCGATGATCTCCTTGGTCAATTCCTCCGGATCAGGGGCAGCCGCGACAGCTCGTGCATGACCCATGCTGATATCGCCTCGCACTAGCGATTGGCGGACAAAATCCGGAAGATCGATTAATCTCAACAGGTTAGCGACGTGGCTACGCGACTTGTGGACGAGTTTGGCAACGTTTTCCTGGGTGTGGCCGTGCCGCTCGATCAGCTGCTTGTAACCCTCCGCCTCTTCGATGGCGTTCAAATCCTCGCGCTGGACGTTCTCAATCAGGGCGATCTCGGCGGCAGTGGAGTCGTCAATCTCTCGCACCAGAGCCGGGATCGCATGAAGCCGCGCTCGCTGCGCGGCCCGCCAACGCCGTTCGCCGGCGATGATCTCGAAGCCATCGCCATTCGGCCTGACCAGGATGGGCTGGAGCACACCGCGCTGGGCGATCGACTCTGCCAGCTCGGCGATCGCCTCTTCTCTGAATTGGACGCGAGGCTGCTTCGGGTTGGGCTGGATACGACCGATCTCGATCTCGCGAACTCCAGCCGCTCGTGCTGTGGAAACGTCACCGGAGGGCGGAACCGGTGCAACTTGCTCACCCAGGAGAGCCTGTAGGCCCCTTCCGAGGCCCGACGCCGGCTTAGAAGAGCTCATGCGGCTTCGGCCTGGCGCGGGAGGCGTCCCATGAGCTCACGGGCGAGATGGACGTACGCTTCAGACCCAGAGCATTTGAGATCGTAGATCAGGGCAGGAAGACCATGGCTGGGCGCTTCTGACAGTCGCACGTTGCGCGGCACGACAGTATCGAAGACCGCGCGACCGAGACATGCCCGGACGTCGTCCGCAACCTGCTGAGACAGTTTGTTGCGTCGATCGAACATGGTTAGTGCGATGCCGAGGATCTGAAGCTCGGGATTAAACGCCAAACGTATCCGTTCAACGGTCTGCAAGAGCTGGCTCAGTCCTTCCAGCGCAAAGAATTCGCACTGCAGTGGGACCAGGAGATGCCGAGCGGCGACGAGGCCATTCACAGTAAGCAAGCCGAGAGAGGGCGGACAATCCATGAGACAGATGTCCCAACGTCCCGCCGGAACGGCGTCCAGAGCGCGCTCTAATCGTCGCGCACGGTCCTCTAAGGCCACGAGCTCGACCTCGGCACCGGAGAGATCCATCGTCGCTGGAAGCAACTCTAGGCGCGGAACCCGCGTGGCAACCACGCTTTCGACGACGTCGGAATTACCAATCAGGACATCGTAACTCGAACGCTCGCGGCTCGATTGGTTGACGCCCAGTCCCGTCGACGCATTTCCCTGCGGGTCCATGTCAACAAGCAGCACTTTCCAACCGACGGCGGCCAGTGCCGTCGCAAGGTTGATCGCGGTAGTCGTTTTGCCGACTCCACCCTTCTGGTTCGCAATAGCGACCTTGATCATCGCCTTTTCTTGGCCCCCACCTTCGTCAGCACCAGGATCTCGGATTCTGGATCCGTGCTGCTTTGTTCGACCCGTGCGTCACAGTGCCAGTTTAGCTTGGCTTGCGCCAGTTCCGATTGCGCGCTTCTTCCCTTCGGAAGGACCCAAGTCGTCCCATCCTTGGAGAGATGGTGAGAGATTCCCAAAAACTCATCGAGTGACGCGACAGCACGCCCCGTGATTACGTCGAACGTGCCCGCTACCCGTTCGGACTTCGCGCACTCTACGTTCACGCGTTCCGACAGCCCGAGTTGATCAATTGCTGAAACGAGGAACTCCGCGCGGAGGCGGCGTGGCTCAATCAGAGTGATTTGCCCTCTCGATAAGATGGCAAGAATTATCCCGGGTAGACCTCCGCCGGACCCTATATCGACCCAGGAAGCCTCTTCCGACGAGCTAAACCGAACGAGTTGCGCGGAATCGAGGACGTGGCGCTCCCACACCGATGCCAATGTGGACGGGGCAATCAGATTTTGGCGCTTCGATTCTGCCGTTAGAATCGCGACGTAGCTCTGGAGACGCTCGAATGTTTCACGTGAAACAGTCAGGCCAGTGACCCTCTCCAACTCTTCAATCATGCGGCGTGACGCGACACAGCGACATAAAGAGCCGACAGAGCTGCCGGCGTAACCCCCCGGACTCGGGATGCTTGGTCAAGAGTCTCGGGCCGAGCAGTATCTAGACGCTCTGCCATCTCGGTGGAGATTCCGGGGATCGACGCGAAGACCAGAGTTGGCGAAATGGCGACGAGCGCATCACGCTGCACCGCACCCCACTCTCGTTCCTGCCGCTCCACGTAAGGAGCGTATAGGGCGTCGGCCTTCCCCTCTTCGGTCTCCGACCAATCGGGCTGAGTTCGAGAAGCCAGATGTGCCTCAATCTGGACTCGGCGCCGCTCAGACACGCTACCCGCGCCGAGAGCAGCTCGGCCTAAGCGTGAAGTCGCGTTGTCCGCGCGCAGGGACAACCGATACTCTGCCCGAGCAGTCATCATGCGGTAGGGCTCGCTGACACCTTGCAAGGTCAGGTCATCGATCATCACGCCGATGTAGCTGTTGCGGCGGTCAAAACGCACCGGATCTAGATCCAGCGCCACCGCAGCGGCATTCAGTCCAGCGCAAAGCCCTTGCGCGGCCGCCTCCTCGTATCCGGTGGTACCGTTAATCTGGCCAGCGAGAAACAGGCCAGAAATGTCGCGCGTCTCCAGCGTCGATCCTAGTCGACGAGGATCCACGAACTCATACTCAACCGCGTAGCCCGGCCGGACGATGTCGACCCGCTCCAATCCACGAATAGTCCGAAGAAAGCTCTCCTGGACATCGACCGGAAGCGAAGTGGAGACGCCATTCGGGTAGACAAAGTGATCGTCTAACCCCTCAGGCTCAAGGAAGATCTGATGAGTGTCTCGGTCAGCGAAACGCCTCACCTTGTCTTCGATCGAGGGACAGTAGCGGGGACCTCTTCCCTCGATCGAGCCAGCAAACAGGGGTGATCGGTCGAAGTTCGTACGAATGATATCGTGAGTATGCTCGTTGGTTCTCGCGATTGCGCAAGCGAGTTGCGGCACTCGAACGCCGTCGTCGAGCGCGGACATCGTCCAAGCTTCCCTGTCGCTAGGTTGCCTCTCGAGGACCGCCCAATCGATCGTTCGGCCGTCAAGGCGGGCAGGAGTACCGGTCTTCAGCCGCCCCTGAGCCAAGCCAATCTCACGGACCTGCTCACCGAGAAAGGACGCTGCTCGCTCCCCTCGCCGTCCGCCGTGGGAGACTTCTTCCCCAACGAAGATCCGCGCATCCAGAAAAGTGCCAGTAGCCACAACCAGCGAACGGCATGCGACATGACCCGAACTAGTTTGCAAACCGGTAACCCGCCCACCGCGGATCTCGATCCTCACTGCCTCTGCAACGAGCAATTCGACCCCACTCTGAGAGATCAAATCTTGTACGGCTGCCCGATAGAGTCGGCGGTCTGCCTGGAACCGGGGTCCCTGCACCGCCGCACCTTTGCTCCGGTTTAGCATCCGACGGTGAATGGCGGCACGATCCGCAGCCCGAGCCATAAGCCCATCGAAGACGTCCACCTCACGGACCAGGTGACCTTTGCCAACTCCACCGATCGACGGATTGCAGGACATTTGACCGATGTCTTCCGGACGGAATGTTAGAAGCCCAACCCGCGCGCCACGACGCGCGGCGGCGGCTGCCGCCTCGCAGCCGGCGTGTCCAGCACCGATGACCAAGACATCAAACATGGAACGCGCCTAACGAAAAACAGGGCGGGGGAAAATCGTCTCAGACGACTGTTTCACGTGGAACAATCACTTCCCGAGGCAAAATCTGCCAAACAGAGCGTCGAGAACTTCCTCAACGCCGGATCTTCCGGTCAAAGCGTCGAACGCCAATCTGGCGCTTCGCAGATCGTCAGCAATCAATACGAGGTCCGTGCCGGCCCCGCAGAGCCGAAGTGACTCTTGGGCGCTTGCCAAATGCAAAGCCTGACGACGATTAAGGGCGACTGCCCCCTCTGCCGGCAAGAGCTTTTGAGCGAGACGTCCGATCTCCTCCAACAGCGCATTCAGGCCTTCGCCTGAAACTGAAGACACGGGTAGGGATTCCTTTGGGCAATGCCGACGTTCCTCAAGGTCGCTTCGTCCGTGAACGAGGATCAGACATTTGGTTGCCGGCGCATCTTCAGGTTCACCCATCCACAGCAGGATGTCGGCGGACTGAACCAGATGACCAGCCCGGACGACGCCAATCCGCTCCACAAGTTCTCCAGCCTCGCGCAGGCCGGCGGTATCGGTGAGCAGGATCGGCACACCCCCGATCGACAACGGGACCTCGATATGATCCCGAGTCGTGCCGGGAACATCTGTTACGATCGCCCTCTCCTCGCCTGCGATCGCGTTGATTAGGCTCGACTTTCCCGCATTCGGTGGGCCGGCAACGACTACCCGAATGCCTTCCTTCAGCGGCTCAACTCGCGGCCGATCGAGCCAGGCAGACAATTCGTCCGCCAGCGTTCCGCAGGTATTCGCCAAGTCTGGATCCGGATCGACGCCATCCTCGTCGACATAGTCGATGGCCGCCTCTGCGCGGGCGGAGAGGTCAAGAACCCGCCGCTGCCATTTCTCCACCTGGTGACGAAGCCCACCCTCAGCCATCGCAAGCGCAGCCTTGCGCTGAGACTCCGTCTCCGCCTCGAGAAGATCGGCAAGCCCCTCAGCCTCCGTGAGATCGATACGACCGTTCTCGAAGGCCCGTCGCGTGAACTCTCCCGGCAGCGCAGGACGCAAGCCCGCTACCGAACCAAGCTCCGCCAATATCGCATCGACGACCGCGCGGCCGCCGTGGCAATGGAACTCAACGACGTCTTCGCCGGTGGCGCTTCTTGGTCCATCAAACCGCAAAACAAGAGCGTCATCCAACGTCTCTCCAGCGGCACTTCGGAGTGTACGCAGAGCGGCCAGCCGCGGTGCGGGCAAGTCGCCAGCGAGCATGACCGCCGCCTGATGGGCTTGCGGGCCACTCACGCGAATGACGCTGACAGCGGCTGGCGGACGGCCGCTGGAAAGAGCAAAGATGGTATCGGAGCTCACGAGCGCGCCCTAGTCGGCACCCTCACCGGCATCAACTCAGCCGATGCCGACAAGTCTTCCCAAGCCAACGTGCGGGTCGACCCAACCGTCGTAGATCATCTTCACGGCGACGTAGAGCACGACGAGCAGGCCGACATAGGCGATCCAACGATAGCGCTCGATGTAGCGGGCGATGATGTTTGCAGCGACGCCCATCAAGATCACCGCGAAGATCAGGCCGACGATCAGGATGCCCGGATGCTCACGCGCCGCACCTGCGACCGCTAGCACGTTATCCAGGCTCATGCTGACGTCGGCGACGGCCACGCCCCAAGCTGCACCTGCGAAACTCTTCGCAGGCCGCAAGCCACTGTGCTCATCACCATGGATCTCTTCGGAGCCAGGGCTTTCACCGGCGTGCCGCAGTTCGCGCCACATCTTCCAGGCGACCCACAGCAGCAACAGTCCGCCGACCAGAATTAATCCAACGATTTGAAGGAGTTGTGTCACTACAAGCGCAAAAGCGATGCGCAGGACCAACGCCGCGAGGACGCCGATCATGATCACCTTCCGACGCTGATCCGGTGGCAAACCGGCGGCCAGCGCGCCGACGACAATCGCATTGTCGCCGGCCAGCACTAGGTCGATCATCAGAACCTGAAGAAAGGCCGTGAAGGCCGCTGGCTCTGTGATGTTGGAGAAATCGGTGATTATCGAATTCCAGATATCGGCCGGCGAGCCGAAGCCGGCCGGAGCCCCGTGGGCGGCGGCGGCAATCAGCAATTCGAACATTCAGCGATTTCCCTGTTGTTGGAGGACTTCACAAACCGAAAGCCGGCAGACGGCTTTCGGTTCCGACGGACGTTACTGGTTCATCGAGGCGAAGAAGTCCTCGTTGGTCTTCGCATCCTTCATCTTGTCGAGAAGGAACTGCATCGCGTCGACCGTGCCCATCTGCATGAGAATGCGGCGGAGGACCCACATC
>Ga0247822_10001650_pt1 | contig 13828 bp, 21 predicted proteins | sample 13C_Cellulose_Da_FD_192423 | JGI IMG/M metagenome (GOLD analysis project Ga0247822, IMG submission 192423) | Soil microbial communities from agricultural site in Penn Yan, New York, United States - 13C_Cellulose_Day30 | ecosystem: Environmental > Terrestrial > Soil > Agricultural land | place...
CTGTCGAGGGGTAATTCGGGGGAAGCCCGTATTCCTTATCCTTCGTTGCAATCTGTAAGCCGGACTGCGCGGAGACGTTCAATCGACATTTTCCGAGAAACAATCGTCCTGACAGTCGGCGCCCTACTGCCGATCATGAACCCGTTCAGTACCGCTCCCTTATTTGTTGCCCTGACCGTAGGAATGGGAAGCGACAGACGGAACCGCCAGGCGCTGCTGGCCTGCATTTACGCTTTCGGCATCCTCATCATCTTTTTGCTGCTGGGCTCCGCGATCATCGATTTTTTCCGGATCTCCTTGCCGGGGCTCCGAACGGCCGGCGGACTCATCATGTCCGCGATCGGCTTCAAGATGCTGTTTGGGGGTCCGCCGGCGGCTTCAACGGACACAAGGCCCGCGCAGGAGATCGAAGTCGCTTTCACTCCGCTGGCGATGCCAAGTTTGGCCGGACCGGGATCTATTACAGTCGTCCTTACTGCTGCTCCCCAAATCAAAAGTTTGCAACCTGATGAGCGGGGAGCAGTAGTTTTAGCAGTCATCCTTGGGATGATCGTAACGCTGTTAATCTGCTTTGGCGTACTTCGGGCGGCCAGTTCGATGGTTCGTTATCTCGGTCAGAGCGGGATCGATGCAATGACCCGCATCTTCGGTTTTCTCATTATCTGCATCGGAGTGCAGTTTGTCCTGACTGGGATAGCCGACTTCTTCAGCGTTGAGCCGCTCACTCGCTTACCTAAACGATGATGGTTTGGTTCATGCCCGCAGCAATGAATTAGGGGTCAGCGCAAAATGCTCACGATAGTTTTGACTGGTTTGATTTCAGCAGCAGCAAGCGCCGTGGATGCCGAGCGCTCGTTCAGCGTAGCCGCTCAGCGAGAGGGTCAATCAGCCGCCTTCCGAGCCTATGCCGACCCGGACGCAGTAATATTCACTCCGCAGGCCGTCTGGGCCCATGATTTCATCAAAGGAAAAGAAGAGCTGAAAGGTTCTTCCACTTGGTCTGCGAACGTCAGCTACGTCTCATGCGATGGGCAATTGGCGGTCAACACGGGCCCATGGCGCAGTACTGATAAGGGCCGATTCTTTACGACAGTCTGGGAAATGGAGGGCGGTCAGTGGCACTGGATATCTCACGGCAGGCACGCGACCGTGAAACCTCCTGTCGCCAGCGCGAAACCAATTGTCCGTCGAGGCTCTTGCGAAGGGCGAGCGCCAGGGCCTCCATTAAGTTCTCCGCCGACCACGAAGCCGGGACCCGAGGGTGCGAAGCCCGACGATTTTGGACGCGGATATTCCGCGGATCGGACCTTGGGATGGGAGTGGAGAGTCGGACCCAACCGAAGCCGCCAGTTCCGGGCCTATCTTTGGACTGGCAAACGATAACTAGTGGCCCTCAGCCAATCGATTGGGTCACCGTGAAGCAACCAGCGCGCGTGGGTTACTAGCATCCACGTGCCACCCCAAAAAAGGCGGCCCGATACGCGGGACCGCCTAATAGAGAAATGGCCACGCCGTGCCAGGGTGACCATTCCAACAGAAAAACAGACCAGCTCCGATTTTGTTCCCGGATTGACGTACCCAACTAGGCGTTTTGGTCGCCGTGAAGGATTCCGTTGCTCAATCCGAACTGGAAGAAAAGTTGGCAGCCCGCTTAATAAGCCCCTTTAGGGTCGAGGTGCTGACTGGCACCACGGGCAAATCTCTTCCTGAGCTGGCGTTGTTTGACGTACCACAAAGTTACGAGAAGGGTAGTCCGTGCAGGCCTCGTTGAAATGCCAAATCTTTTCCAGGGTCAGGCCATCGCCCTTCGCTAGAAAACCTCTGCGATAGTCGGTCGTGACGCTTTGGGGCGGAAATCCATTCGGGTAATGTTCCAACGAGATGCTCCCCTTAAGTCAAGCGGGAGCACGGTGGGTCTCTCTGTTAGCCGAACGCTAGTGAGACCGATCGGCTAATGTCAGCGTCTTATCAAAGGTTATGTAGATCCGATCATGGTTTCTATCGAGTTGGGATGTCCGTCTGCATCGACGGTTCAGTGGGTGAGCGGGAGCAAGGAAACGGCCCGGAGATTTGCAGGTGCGTCCGGGCCGCTTCGGGAGAGTAGCCCCGCTCTGATCGAGGCTCAGCGGGTCTAAGCACCCTAAGGTCATCGTCCTATTGGTGTTAACCCTAGTCGGCTCGTGAACGCGGCGTCCTCATGGGGTGTCCACTCTCCACACTTCGTGCCGCAAGGCGCTAGGGTCAGCATTCAACCCGTTCTTGCCACTAATTGTGTTCCCCAGGCTACGAAGCAACCTCGCGGCGAAATAGGTCCGGAAAAACCCTATACGTTTCAGGATCCTGAGAGCGCAGGATCAGCCCGCTCGACTCGATACCCCTCTTCGAGGCGGGCCAGAGTGGCCGCCCGGTCAAGGGTCCCCCCTGAGCGCCGGGCGGTCCTCGCAGTCTCTCTCGTTTCACCTGGGTAGGCGGGCTTAATGACTGTGTTGGTCGATGGAGGCATCAATGGACTAGCCATTGTACTGCTGGTGGCGGGCGGAGCATCAGCAACGGGAATGCCTGGCGTCATCATTCCGCTGACTGTGCTAGCGGCGGCGACATTAGGGCCCTTGCCCGCGACGGTTGCGGTTCTGGCCGGCGTAGTCGGCGGCAGTCAGTTGCTGTTCTGGCTAATGCAACATGTCGGACGAGATCGCATAATTGCTAAGTTTGGTGATCGAATCGCCATCATTGAACGAGGATTTACGACGCGTGGTCTGATGTGCCTCGTCGGCTTGAGGTTGATCGGAACACCGCATCTATTGGTAACAGGCGCCAGCGCGATCTTGCCAGTAAGACACGTACATTTTGCGACGATGACGGCAGTGGGAACACTGCCAGCTATCTGCCTGTCGGCTGGAGCAACCTTGATCTTCTAAGAGATCGCAAAGCGCGATTCTCACTTTCGACCTGACATTGCCGTCCTTGATTATTCTTAGGTCAACGCGCTCTTGAAGGTCGGATCGGGACTGATGCAGCCAGAAGGCATTCTCTCTCCGCCGCTAACTTCGGGTTGGTGTAAGCTCCTCAATGACATACGACCTAATGGCAGCTTTCCACCCATTCTTGCCGCTAGAGCAGTCGAAGGACGACAGAATGTGACGGTTACCTGGCGCAGCCAAGGAGAACGGTCGGCTGACCTGCGGCGGCCAAGAAATAGGGGAGCCTTCCGGGAGAGGTGGAAGGCTCCCCGATCCTTTTGCAGGAGAGGATCACGCGCCTAGCCGGAGAGAGATGACCGAGGGGCGTGAAAGGGAAGCTGAACTCGCAACGCTCATGCCGCAAGTGCGAAATGTGCATTCGCAACCGCACAATTTTGCTACCAGGCGGCCATCGCGAACACCCAGGAGCCCCACTCGTCCAAGCAACCAATCGCGTCAGGTGCGCGTTGAATTATGTTGCAGTGCACAAGACTGCGTTAAATGGACTTCTACTTTGACCCATTTTGCGATGAATCCGGCCGCTCTGGAAGCGATGCCGACCCATACATGGCTGACTGCCGGAGACGTCAGGGAAAGTCCTCCGAACAGGACGGAACTTCGCGCTGCACTACGCCGGGCGGAAGCCCACGTCAGGCTGCTGCGGTCCTTACTTAGCCCCGAAATCTAGGAGCCCTAATGCCGGCTCCCGCGGAAAGCTGCCATTAAGGCAAGGAGGACTTTCGACCCATTGCAGACGGACGGGAACAGCCCGGCAATTAGAGCGCTTTGCGCTTCATGACTGACGACAAAGAGCATTCGACGAGGCTACCAAAGTGTCGGCCGAGGACGGCGAGGTGGTTTTAGACGGCCCGGACGGTGTTGATGTGAAACTCACTCCGGAAGCGGCGCTGGAGACCTCTAACAATCTCTTAGATGGCGCAGCGGAAGCTGCCGGACAGCGCCGGCTGAAAGACCTGCCCCACCAGCCTCAGTAAACCTCCCTGCCGAACCTTCCTCTGGCCTGCTTGGGCACGGCATTATGGCCAGTTTCGACCCATTTCTGACGCTAATTCCTAGGGTCGGTTTTTCGACCCGTTGCTGCTAGTGGGGAGACCTTCGACCCAAAGCGAGCCCCTTCCGATTAGAAGCTTGCGTGCGCCCCCTTGGTCGCACAGGGTCCGTTTCGGTCAAAGCTTCCGCAGGACAATTTTGCTTGGTCTTAGACAAGCCTTCAGCGCCGGTGTGGCACGAGGATCACCTCCGGCTGGCGGTTAAGGCAGCTTGCGTCGCTCTGTGGTCTTGGCACGTTGAGAACGATCGGTTCGCCATGGACGAGCTTGGCTTCGAGCTTTGGGCTCTGCCCTGGTCCAAGCAAGTTGCGTTCGAGGAGCTTTCGGCAAACATTCACCCGGCTGACCGGGACAGAGTTCGCGCAGCGTTCAATGCAACGCGCTCGGTTGAGGGTTCTTATGAAATCGATTTCCGAATCTTAGTTGGAGACGAAATCCGTTGGATCTCGGCCCGAGGTCAGGGCGCTGACGCGGGGATTGTCGATGGGGCAATGTTTGGCGTTTTCCTCGACGTGACTGGTCGAAAGCAGGCCGAAGAAGGGAGCGAGCTTCTCGCCGGTGAAATGAGCCACCGGGTTAAGAACCTTTTGTCCATCGCCGCGGGTCTAACTCAGTTCACAGGCCGGTCCGCTTCTTCTGTGGCGCAAATGACCGGCGCGCTAACGGAGCGGCTTACCGCCCTCGGGCGCGCTCACGACATCGTCCGACCGCTACCAGGAGAGCAGGGGAAGGCAACGCTTCTCGGGGACCTGTTGTCTGTGTTGCTCGCTCCGTACGACGAAACGGCTGCATTCGCCGGCCGTATTCGCGTAGCGGTGCCCAGGATGGGCATAGGACAGCGCACCGCCGCTAATTTGGCGATGGTAGTGCATGAGTTGGCCACGAACTCAGTGAAGTATGGGGCGTTGTCCTCGGCCGAGGGCTTTCTTGACCTCTCAAGTCGCGCGGAGGGAGATCGTATTTACTTGATTTGGGCAGAGACTGGAGGCCCCCCGATTGTCGGGCATCCCGAGTTAACAGGTTTTGGCAGCCGCCTCATCGCTCGTACCGTGTCAAGTCAGTTCGGCGGCGACCTGACGTATGATTGGCAGGAAAGCGGTCTCGTCGTGACTATCGCAATGCGATTGGAGAAACTGGCCGCCTAGGTAGACCGATGTCCACTTTCCACCCAATCCTGCCGCGACAGTTTACGACCCAAAGAAGACAATCGGTGTGAGCGTCTTGCGAGCTTGGGTGCCATAGCAAAACCTGCCGGCACCCACGCAGGCGGTCCACAGGACCTGCTTCGGACATTGCTAAGTTGAGCCAATGCAGTAGGTTTCAATTTCGAGGCTACGCTGCTGGGGGGCAAGTGGCGCAAGATCGTATTGGCATCTTCGATTCGATACCCAGTCGTGGCGAGGTTCGCCTCGGGATAGCAATTGTCGGATTGCTGCTCTTGGTGTCCATGGCGCTGCTACCGTTTCGGCATCAGCCAATTGGCGAGGTCACTGCATTTTTGCCCAGCATCTATTCCGTGATCTTCGTCGGTGAACTGATCATCGGTACAATGCTTTTTGCGCAGGCCAATATTTTCAGATCTCGAGCGCTAACGGCCCTGGCTTCAGGGTTCGTCTTCAACGCATTTCTTCTAATTCCATATCTGTTGACATTCCCCGGAATATTTTCTGCCAGTGGCCTCCTTGGTGCAGGCATTAATAGCGCGGCATGGATGATGGCCTGCCGACGTTTGGCCTTCCCTATTTCTGTCATACTCTATGTCCTTTTGCGCCGACGGGAGACTGGAGAGGTTGCTTCCCAAGCGGCGCAGGCGCCCGTGCTGACGGCCCTGGTCATTGCGATCGTGATGGCAGTCACCGTTGCGATCATCGCTGTGATTGGAGAGCCGTATCTCCCGCCATTGTTCCAAAACCGCACTGAGGGAGCCGCCTCAAACCTGCTCGCGTTCAACTTGGTGAACCTGGCCCTGGCGCTACTTGCTGCCGGCGCGCTGCTGTTTCGCGCACGTCCAACGCTCTTGGAGACATGGCTCTTAGTGTCCCTCGCGCTATGGCTGGTGCAATCGGTCTTGAATCTGCCTCTCCAGGCCCGTTTCACGCTCGGTTGGTACTCACTTCAATTGACAATACTTTCGGCGCATCTCTGCGTCCTTGTCGCGCTGATTATGGACTCGAATAGGCTGTATGCTCGGCTGGCCATCTCCACCGCAAGAGAGCGTCGAGAGCGTGATGGACGGCTGCTGACCTTGGACGCCGTCGCGTCCGCAATCTCACATGAAGTCGGACAGCCCCTTACAGCTGTGACTTTGAATGCTGCTGCTAGCTTAAACTGGCTGACCCAGAAACCGCCGCGGATAGACCGGGCAATGAACGCCCTTCAAGACACGAAAGACGCAGGGCAACGCGCGTTCGAAGTGATTCAAAGCGTCCGGGAGGCTTTTCGCAAAGGCTCGGGCACGTTGACAGAAATCAGTGTCAATAGACTGGTTTTGGATACAGCAGGCCTCTTCGAACGAGAGCTGGCAACCGAGAAAATTAGTTTGGAAGTTACGCTGGATGATGCCTCGCCAGTGATCGTAGCGCATCGTGTGCAGATACAGCGAGTGATCATCAATTTACTGACGAATGCAATTGAATCTGTGCGGGCGTCGAGCAAACGAATGAAAAGTGTGGTGGTTCGAACCAGCGCTGACGGTTCCGACGCCGTGCTCATATCAATATCCGATAACGGCGAGGGGATATCGGCAGAAAAACTCCCGCATATCTTCGAGCCATTTTTCACCACCAAGTCCAAAGGTACTGGGTTGGGGTTGTCGCTCTCCCGAACGATTATAGAAGAGCACGCTGGACAAATGTGGGCATCATCCGATCTGGAACATTGCACTTTTTATGTTCGGCTGCCTCGCTGCGGCCGTACCGTTGGGCGCGCGTAGTCGCTCGACGCGGCAGGAAAGTTAGGACTGAGGGTAATGATGGGAGTAGGAACCCTTACAGATTTCCTAAGGCGTTCTCAGCGAATTTCCCAGTTGCAACGAGTCCGAGATCACCGCAACGCAGCACGTATATGTATCGCGTGACACCCATTGGGGGCAAAGCGATGAACAAGGTGCGGTTGGAGCAGAGCGACGCTCGATCATCTCCCCGATTAGCAGAAGTCATCTTCAGTTCGCGGGATGGCTATGTATGGGCCAGTTGGACCGAGGTGTGCACTGTCCGGCTGGGCCCGCTTGAAGCAGTCGCCGCAATGATGCGCGACTTTCTCGCCCAAGAAGCGCTGGGAAAGCGCCTCACTGAACGATACACTTCGACCCGTTGATTGGCTGTTTCCCGTGTGGTCGTTTGGTCAGCTCTGTGCCAGCGACCAATTCGCGAAAACCACTTGTTAAGTCGGAATGTCCGTCTGCATCGAGGTCTAAGGTGAGGCGGAGCAAGGAAACGGGCCGGAGACTTGCAGGTGCGCAGCCGGGCCACTTCGGGAGACTAGCCCCGCTCTGATCGAGGCTCATCGGTCATAGCACCCTCAGGTTATCGTCCTATTGGTGTTAACCCCTAGTCGGCTCGTGAACGCGGCGTCCTCCAGATGGTGTCTGCTCTTCACCCATTGCGCTTCCGCGATTTCGCTATTGCGGACGGACCGGAACTGCCCGCAGGTTGGAGCGCTTGCGCTTTATGACTGACGACAAAGATATTCGAATGAGCGGCTAACAACGTCAAGCTTTTGAAAGCTACTCGCCTGCCGGACCACAGTTGATTGGCTTTAGGCACAGGCTCCACCATCAAATCCCGAAACGACAGTTTGGCGGTCTAGTTTCATTTGAGCGCAGTGCGGAGTTGAGTCGGAAGTCGGTCGAGCAATACGGGCAGAAAACGCGAATATCGTCCCCCATGTTGAGATAGACGTGCGGATGATCGTGGGGCGGCAGTACACCCATGCAGTGAAACGACGGGACGCCAATCTCGATGCTTTTCACCCCTAGCTCGTTGAAGAACAAGGGTACTCCACGCGAGATTTTGACGTTTTCCACCGAAAGTCGCGCCGATCTCGAAGTGTTGAAGGTAACATCCTCGACCTCATACTGCTTATGCGCGCGATCAAGCGCGTCTCGCTTGTCAAAACTCTTTTTGAGACGGTCCAGCCAAGCCGCCCGGACGATCCAGCCTTTGGCGCTGTGCTCAAGATCCCGCCGTGCCTTGTGGGTCACCCCGGACCGTGTTTTCAAAATATCCGCGGCGGCTTTATCGCGACATCCTTGAACGGTATTCTCCGGTAGATCCCGTTTCGCATCCCCGGCGCGATGGGCGTTAGTGGGTGTCATACGATAAATACCTCATCGACCTCGCAACGTGTCGATCATGCGAGTGCGACCCGCTATTGCAAAGTAAAGTGCCACGAACGCATTCTGTGAAGCCACGGTTTTCGCTGTCCGCCTTTGAGTTTGCTCCAAGCTTTTTTCAAACCTTGCCGGCCTCTCTATCTTACCTTGCCGGCCTCTCTATCTTATAGTGTCGACTGAGCGCATGCGGTGCCTGCGCATCCTGCCCGCAGTGTAGGCGATCGATGCTCATTAGCCCGCTACCCTTGGTCGACGGATTCGAGACGTTGACTTCTTGGGCGGATTGGCCTCCGGCTTCCGCACCTCTTTGTTCGATTCTCTGGCTCTTCGCCATCAGGAATCGCTCCCCGTGTGCGGGATCGGTCTGCGCTGCAGCCAGTCGGCAGTTTGCCGTTCGAGCGCGAGACGCAATCGAATCAGGGCCGCCGCGTCACCGTCGCGGAGCCTCACCGTCGATGCCTCGCGGAAATGGCTTAGGTGCTCGGCGTCATCCTCGAACTGCCGGGCGACGGATAGGGCATCGGAACCTTCTTGGGTTCGGGCGTGAAGCGCCAGCCTGCGGGAAATGGCCTGCTCCGGCAAAGAATCTGCCCCCTCTTTGCGGGTTGGAAGCCAGTTCATATCTGCCCGCGCGCATTCTTCGCAGTGGCTATAAGAGCAAGATAGGAGTCGGCCATGTCCTGGTGTGACTTGCGCGACGGTTCGCATGCGGAATTGTCCGCATTGAACTGGGAAACCTGTTGGCGATGATAAAGGTCATTGAGGTCCACGATTGTGCTCCTTCACTGTAAGCGGGAGCACGTCCTCGGTCTCTCAGCCGCGCGAGCTTACGGAAAAGTGTAGCGCGATGAGATGCTAGTAGCACAGACCGGCGGGAGCGCCTAATCGAAGGCGCCGCTTTCGCACTCCAGTCGATCGGCTTGGCCGCGGAGACTACGCTAATCCCGTAATGGGTGGACAGCAGATGCCAGCGATCTAGCGGCAGGATGGGTGGAAAGCTGACATTGCAGGACTTGAGTGACTTCCCCCAGTTCAAAGACGGTGGCGGCCTGGCGAGCCGTTCAAAGGGCAAATAAACCTGAAGTCGGGAACTGCCCGACGTCCTCGGACCCGCCGGGATATAGCCCCCGACACTCTACCTCCCCGCTTCATCATCCGTAAGCTTGGCCCGCTCGGTTAAAGCCAGCCGGCTCGGCGAAAGCGGACGTAGAGCACTCGGCAAACAACTGCGATCACGGCCAGCACTGCGAAATATCCATAGCGCCACGTCACTCTCCGCGATTACCGCAGGGGTTAGCTTCGTCGAGCGCCACCTCGCTAACTCGCTTGCCGGCTTTGTAGAGATATGCGGCTCGGATCGACATGTTCTTCGGCCCCAGAGGATATTCTGCGGCACCCCTAACCCGAGAGACCTTAGGCGGGCTAGCGGATGTAACTTCGTTCTCTGCGGCAGGGCGCAAATGAGCTATGTCAGGTTTGTCGATCGCCTATGTGCAGACGGCCGAGGTGCGTTCATAGAAACTATTCTCCGGCCGCAGAAATTTATGGGCCCGTCGGGCTGCGCCGACCGTTAAGTTACCGTGTCCCCCACTGGGCAGGTCACTCCCCAATCGGATGTGGTCTCTCGCAATCTTGCGGCACGCCACAAAGGCAATCCTTATGTTCGACAAGACCGATACGACGCTTAGCGGCTTTATCAGCCAGGCCTCGCTTGAAGACCTTTCCGCCCTCACCTCGCAGGTATTTTGTCGCGTCAATTCACTCGACCAGCGAGAGCAAGAGCACTTCTTTGAGCAGATCCGGCAAGACCCGGAATCAAAGGGGCTATTGGATATGATGCAGTCGCAGACGAACGACCTGTAGTTCGCAACGGCAAAGCTCCGCGCGGGCTCTAAACGGCTCGCGCGTCAATCTATCGAACCCGCCGCTTCTTCTCGCAGGGCATCAGCCGCTCTACTATCTGCTGCTTCAATACCCGACTGGCGAGGTGCTGCTCTACCAGGGTGCCCCGAGTGGCGCATTCTTCCGATCGCCGGTGGACGGATAGCTATGCCAAAAAGCAGGCTCTGAAACGCGACATGGCTAGTGAGTAGTGCCTTCCGCTCTGGCCCGAGCGAGCAGATCCGGGACGCTCAGGTCAACGCCTGTCTCATCGCTTACCCAAGCACGTAGAAAATGAACTCGGGCTTCCTGAAGCCGATGGACAGCCAGGCTCGCGGTGTCGGTGGTCGCGTAGGACACCGTCTCGCCGTTGGAGTCCAAACCGCTGACTTGGTACGCTTTCACCGGTGCCTCCGCGCGGCTGACCGGAAGCAGTTTAGGGTAGGCCCGCCAACAAGGTATTAATGCTCCCGCTGAAGGGTTCGGAACTCTCATCACCATCAAGGATTCAACGTCCAGTCCATCATGTTGGAGGTTGTATGCCTCGTGAACTGATCGATACCGGTGCCGACAAGCGTTACGTCCGGCGCGACAAAGAAGGCCAGTTTAAGGAGTCAGATGACGTTGGTCGCAGCCACGCTCAGGACCAGAAGCGCCACTCGGAGAACAAGCCCAAACGAGGCGAAGGCGACAAGGGCGATCGCTGAGTCAGAAACCGAACCATCGCAAGCCTTGGACGGACGAGCAGCTCGGCCAATTACGCCAACTATCCCGGTCGGGGCTGGGTGCGCGTGAAATAGCGGAGCCCCTGGGACGAACCCAGGAGGCCGTTGCTTTGAAGATTCGATCGTCAGGTCTGAGCCCTTGAGGTCACAGCTTGCTGGGCAGGAGCCGCCGCCTGAGTTCTGCCATGCCAATTTGCCTGATGGTTTCGTCGGGATCCGACGACTCTATGACCCTGCTCAGATGGCCAAGGATCTGCATGGCGATGTCGAGGTTCTGAAGTTTGATACCGTGGCGGGCAGCCACATACGCATCGTCAGTCAGGCTGTTTCCCAGTTCATCTAAGATCCGCGAGACGTGATCCAGCTCTTGAGAGATCCGCTTAGCTAGGTCGCTGGAGGTCTGATGTGGCTCCTGTTTATCAGCCTGTTCGACAACACCTGAGCGCAACTCCTTCAGAGCCTTGTCTACTCGCTGCTGGCCGGCACTGGGTATCCAATCTTCGAGCGCAATCGGTGTGATAAAATGCAGCCCGCAGGCGCCGCTTTCTACCCAGGCGACCGACCCAGTAGCCGTCAGGCCGCCCCGCTTCAGCTGCACCTCGGTTCCTTTGGGAGGCGGTTCCGCTAATTCAACCCGGGCACCGCTTGCTGACAGGTTTCGGATTGTCACGGATCGATGACGAGCGCCGACGTACATCGTGGCCGTTATGAACAGGCGGGTCCGTGAACTTCTCTGATCTTGAGGCAACGATTGTTGATCCCAAACCGCATTACCCAACTCGACTTCTGAACGCTTTTGAAAGCCGACTGTTCGGTTGGCAGCAATCCTATGCTGGCCCGGGGTCGGTTTTTGCCGCCATTTGCTCGCTCAGGGCGATGTTGAATGTCCGACGAGGCGATGAGTTGCTCTGACATGGCGCCGGGCGACAGAGGGCATGGACGTTAGAAAAGAAGGACCTAAACGTATTGTGTCGTGAACAACAATTTCCCTCGGGCCAGATGAATCTTGTCGAAGTGGCTGTTCAAGAACGGCGGACCTTGCATGCGCCGGGCGACGCGGACGTAAGCGGCCTCCAAGTCCGCTCGGGCATCGTCGGTTTGTTCAAGCTTGGTCCAAACGGGCATTCTCAAATAACGTCGCTTCGGTATTCAGGCGAGTTGGTCGAACCTGAGGAGTTGCGGGTCGGTTACGGGGCGAAAGCTCTCACCAAGTGCGTGTTAGCTTGCATGTCACCAGAGCAATTCGATGGATGCTTCGGGTCTAATGAGGATTCCCGTTCGACCCTGAGCAGAGCACGGGCGCGGCAGCAACGGATCGCGATGGAATGGGTGTTCCGCTCATCTTTGAACAGTTCAGCTCGTCTCGCGCACCTATGGTGTGAATGCCAAGACCGACTTGGCATCCCGGACGGGGAGGTCTTCCAACTGCCATTTTCTCAGGCGCAGATGGCCGAGATTACCGGCCAGACGCCGATTAATGTCAATCGCGTCGTCGGAAGCTGGTCACGGCAAGGTTTGATCGATGAAAGGTCTGGCCCGATCCAGGTTGATTGGGCAATGCTGCGCCGCATCGGTTCGTTTAATCCGCTCTATTTGCGCTGACATCACACATCTAGCGTCGAGCCGACCTTACTTCTCGCGTTCAAGAGCGAATGCTTCCTGCTCGTAATCATGGGCGGCATCGAGCAGGGTTTTCCGAACTCCAAGGTCGTCAATCTGGCGCCCCAGCCAGCGCCAGTGCTGTGCCTTTTCACGCAGACCCTGAACTGTTTTATGATGACGACTATGTGCGGCCATCGTTCTCGAGCCGATCGGCCTCACGATCGAACTCATCTGCCATCCGCAGGAGCTTTCCGATCGCCTCTAGCTGATCGGCTTCCTGAGCCAGTGCTCGGCGTTCGCTGGCGCGTCTTCGCAATGAATTCGCGTCCTATCCCATCACGACCCATGACGTTCAATACTCCGCCGAACCATAGCATCGATTGCATCTTGTTCGGCCAGCGCTCGATTGAGCGCTTCGCCCTTTCGTAGGCCTATTCTCGTTGCTTTCTCTTCCGGGGTTTCGACGCGCCGTGGTTTACGTTCAAATATTTCCATTTGCGCCAAACGAGTGTCGACGTCTGGTGGGCCCTAAAGCTGTTAAAAATGACGCTGGTTCGAAACGCCTCGGCATCACGTCTCGCCCGACCAATCACCGTCGCCCTGGGCATTCAAGCGACAGCAGTAAGCGCATGTTAGGGGCAGCGGTGAGCCTGCCTCTATCTCGTCCAGTTGAACATCGGCACGTTTGGTGCCCGACGTTCGATCAAGGTTTCCTTAGCCGTCGCCTCGCTATCAAGACTGTCTGCTACGTTCAGCAGCGCCTCGCGAGCTTCTTCGGTGACGCACTCGCTCGCCATTTCTCGGCAGGATCTGGCCACCTGATGCAACCGCATGGCGGATCGGCTTTTCATGGCGATTACGACGCGCAACAGCACCTGACGTTCCGTAATTCGCTTTTCGAATATGATCCGACCGATCGATGATTCCAGTACCCACTCTGCAGGTTCCTGTCGCGCTTTGACAATCTCGTGACGTAATCAGGAAAGTCTGTGTTTTGGCGCCGAGGTAAGCGGCTGCTTCAGCCGCTGGGCCCAACCCAGGGCGGCTGAGGTCTGTGTCGCGTTCGTCTAGCAACGCTAGCGATCAGGCCGAGGCCTGTCGCGCGCGAGCGACGCAGCGGCAGGCCTCATCCTGTCCTCGAAAATTCTTCGCGCGTTAGTGGGCGTAGCTATCAGCAGTCGGAACGCGGGAGCTTAGGGCAGGTTGGCTACCGAGGCCTGTCGTGGTTTGTCTAGCACGGTGGACCCGCGGCGGGTC
>Ga0247822_10001652_pt1 | contig 13817 bp, 12 predicted proteins | sample 13C_Cellulose_Da_FD_192423 | JGI IMG/M metagenome (GOLD analysis project Ga0247822, IMG submission 192423) | Soil microbial communities from agricultural site in Penn Yan, New York, United States - 13C_Cellulose_Day30 | ecosystem: Environmental > Terrestrial > Soil > Agricultural land | place...
AATGTGCGGACGGCTGGCTGCCGTGAGCCATCACTCGCTTGCTGACGCAATCCGCGAGCGGCTCGGATTTCCGTACTTCTCGATTCCGTTCGTCGGCGAGTTTCTCGTGGACCTGCTGGTGCTCGCCGCTGAAATCGGCGGCGTCGCCGTCGCCCTGCACCTCGTGACTGGCGTGAGCTATCTCTGGTTCGTGCCGCTCTGCGCGCTGGCCGTCTGGGGTTTGCTCTGGCTCGGGACTTTCACCATCATCGAGAGGGGCGTTTCGATTGCCGGGCTGATCACGCTGTGCTTCGTGGTCGCGGCGTGCTGGATGCATCCTCCGTGGGCGGAAGTGGCGCGAGGGGTGATCCCATCGCTGCCGTCGCGAGACGGCGTGCGCTACTGGTTTCTCGCCGTCAGCATCCTCGGGGCGCTGATCAGTCCGTATCTGCTCAACTTCTACGCGACCGGCGCCATCGAAGACAAGTGGACCGTCAAGGACATCCCTGTGAACCGCGTGATCGCGACGGGCGGCATGTCGTTCGGCAGTGTCATCGCGCTCGCGATCCTCGTGCTCGCCGCCGTCGTGCTTGGGCCTCGCGGTATTCAGGTCGACAGTTACGAGCAGGCGGTGTTCATCCTCACGCGGCCCTTCGGCAGGTGGGGGTTGTATCTGTTTGCCGCGTCGCTCGGGATCGCCTGCTTCGGCGCCGCGCTGCAGGTCTCCCTCAATCTCGCCTACGTCACGGCGCAAGGCTTCGGGTGGAACTGGAGCGAGAACCTCAAGCCGCATGAGGACGCCCGGTTTGCGGCGGTCTATACCGCGGCAGTTCTCGTCGGCGCCGCGCTGCTGTTCGTCGGCGATCCACTCAAGTTGACGACGCTGTCGATGGCGCTGAATGCGGTGATTGCCCCGTTCATCGTTTTTCCGCTCCTCGTGATCATGAACGATCGTGCCTACCTGCGCGATCATCGGAACCACGCGATCGGCAACGTGCTCGTCGCCGGCGTCGTGCTGATCGCGTTCGTCGTCGCCGTGGTCGCCATCCCGCTGGAGGTGCTTGGTGGATGATGCGCTGCCACTCGTCCGCGACGTGCTCGACAAGCAGATCTTCGATGCACATGACGAGAAGCTGGGCAAGGTCGACGGCATCGTCCTGACGCTTCGCGCCAACCGGCCGCCGCGCGTCGCTGCGATCGAGACCGACGTGAAGACCGCCTGGGGACGCGTGCACCCGGCGCTGCCACGCTGGATCGAACGCGTGCAGCGATGGCTTCATGCGGAGGGGATCGCCCCCACCCGCATCCCTTTCGAGCAGGTGGTGAGGACCGGCATCGACGTGCAGGTCGATATCGACGGCAAGCGGACGAACGCGTACGTCTGGGAGACCTGGCTGAAGCAGCGTTTCGTGGATCGGATTCCGGGAGGGAACCGTGGCGTCAGGTGAGGAACGCAGGGTTGAACAGCTTCTCGGACGCTGCATTGTGGCACCGGACGGCAGCGTCGTGGGGCGCATCGAAGAGATGCGCGCGGTCAGAGAGGGCCGCTACTTTGTCGTCTCAGAGTTCCACATCGGAACTCGCGCGCTGCTCGAGCGAATTGCCGTCCGCCATTTCGGCTGGGCGCTGCCGCGTCGACTGCACGGCTACAGGGCGCGTTGGGACCAGGTCGACCTGACCGACCCGCTGTTACCGCGGCTTCGATGCGAAGCACACGAGCTGAAGAAGATAGCGGCCAAATAGGCTGAACCATTCGGTTGTTCGCTCCGTCTCATCAATGCGCTTACCTTACGTACCGATACCTCAGCGACAGTTTCCTTGTATTTCCGCCCTTGAGACCGTAAGCTCGACGGGCGAAGCTCAGCTGGATGAGGCTGGGCGACTTCTGGTTGGAGGGGTTGATGAAGCTTCGAGTTCTAGCAATTACCGCGGCTCTGGTGGTTCTCACGGCGGCGCCGAGTTTCGCGCAGTCGAATTTCTCGGCGGGGGTGAAGGGCGGAGTGAATTTCGCCAACCTGTCGTTCGATCCGGAGCAGGAGGGTTGCTGCGATAGCAAGACCGGGTTCGTTGGCGGGCTCTTCGTAACAGCACCGATCAGTAGCGCAGTCTCTATTCAGCCGGAGTTCCTGTATTCGATGGCCGGCGCGAAGTCGGAGTTCGACGACTTCGACGCGGAGATCGACTTCCGGCAATTTCAGATCCCCATTCTGATCCGGGCAGACTTCGGATCCGGCGGTGCGGCCCGGCCCTTCGTTGTCTTTGGTCCATCCATAGGTTTCAAGCTCAGTGCGAAGGAGAAGTTCGAGGGGGATGAAGAACAAGACCTCGACGATGAGACCGAATCGGTCGACTGGGGGTTCACCATCGGTGCCGGGGTGCAGTTCGGCCGCGGGAGTATCGAGGGGCGATACACACACGGCCTCAACAATCTCAACAAGGGCGATGAAGAAGAGGATCTGACCGTGAAGAGTCGCGTTTTCGCGGTGCTCGCGGGTTTCCGCTTCTAATCCCCACTTACGCGTTGCAGGTGGCGCCGTTGCGCCGCCTGCTCTCCAACCCCGCAGCTCCGATCCACCTCCGCCTCCCGCGCACAGAGCCGATTTGACGTTCCGCCGACTCGGGCGTATGTTCGAGGTACGTCTAAGACGCCCCAGGGCGTTGCGGGGGACCCAAGGCGCGAATCCACGCGCACCGGGGCGAATTCCGCTGAAGCCTGCATCGGCCGATGCGGATAGAGCAACTCCAGGCTCGAGCCCGTCAGCTAACCTCGCCGACGTGTGGAGGCCTGCCGTGCTGTCATCGTATGACGCGGGCGGTTCTGTCGCTGCGTCGCTTCGCTCCATCCTTCTGCGCAGCGTTCCGGTTCTGCTGATTCTTTTCAGCGTGTTCGGAGCGCTCATCTGGCTGATCGGGTCGCACAATCCCTACACGCCCGCGGGCTACGTGGGCTATCTCACCAAGGGGGCGGCCTTCGGCAAGAGCCGCTTTTACGGCGTGCAGAGAGGGCCGACGTCCGCCGGCCGCACCTGGCTCCTCGACGTGACGAACGTCAGCGTGACGCCGTACACGTACACCGACGAATTCGTTGCCGACCAGGCGGTGCTCAGCCGCGACAACCTGAAGATCTCGTTCGCCGTGCACACGGTGTGGCGCGTCGACGAGCAGCGGATTCCGCTGTTCATGGAACGCTTCAGCACCACGGTCACGAACGGCGAAACCGAGAAGTCACCCGACACGATAGTCAAGGTCGCGTACGCGCATTTCGTGCGCGAGCCCTTGCGCACGTTCGCGCGCGACGAGGTTCAGCGTCGAAACGGATTGACGGTGAAGGATCAACTGATCCCCATCGGTGAGGCGGTGCTGGGGCGCGTCCGCCAATACGCGGCTGGCAGTCCGTTCGTCATCACCAGCGTCGTCGTGGGCAACGTTCAGTATCCGGCGGAGGTCGCCGACGCGGTGTCACGCAAGCTCGCCGCGACGCAGGAGCTCGAACGCAAGGACACGGAGATCGAGATCGAACGGAAGGAGCGGACCAAGCGTGAGGTGCAGGCCACCGGCATCGCGAACGCAATGCAGATCATCCGCGGGCAATTGAACGGCCTCTACATTCAGCACGAGGCGATCGAGGCGCAGAAGATGATGGTGAATTCGCCGAACCACACGACGGTGTACATCCCGGTGGGCCCGATGGGCGTGCCCCTGACGGGGACGTTCGTCGCGCCGAATCCGTCTGGATCCGCCGCGTCGCGGAAGTAAGCGAGAGAGTGTCGGCGTCGGGAAGCGGTGCGCTACTCGACGGTCACGAGCATCAGCACACGCGCGGCTCGCTCGGGATCGCGCTCGAGGAGCCGCCGCATCCGGACGCTGAAGACACCTGCTTCTGCCTGCACGCTCAGCCGACGATGGATCTGTGGTTCGACGGCGCGCAGCTCCGCTTCGGGCAGCACGCAGTGGCGGCGTCCTTCTCCTGAGAGGAACGACACCAGCTCATCTCGTCCAATGAGCTGGCGCACCGGATGGTGCGTGTAGAACACGAGGCCCGGTGCGCCGTAGTTGCCTGCCACAGCGAGCGGCTCCTTGGGGCCGACCCTCTCGCGGACCGCGGCCGCCAGCTCCGGGACGGGTTGAAAGCGGCGCAGCTCGCGCGATGCGATGAACGTTCCCAGCACGCCGTAGATGACGACGAGCGTCGCCGTGAGGGCGGTGAAGCTGGCGAATGGCCGCGTGCCCGCCAGAGGGGACGCGAGCACGCCGATGACGACTCCGCCCGCACCGAACAGCACCGGTAACACGAACGAAAGGTCGCCCGCGCGCAGCTCGAAGACCCGGGACATCAGCAGCCAGAGCAGCACCGCAGCGGCGAACATCGCCACAGAGGAGAGATAGAACGGCGTGCGCCAGAAGACGTTTCTCACGCGTCCATCTGCTGCGGCGTTGGCGAAGATGCCGATGGCGACGGCCATCGCAGGATAGGCGGGCAGGATGTAGTGGGGAAGCTTGTACTGCGATACGGAGAACAGCAGCAGCACGGTCAGGAACCACACCGCTGAGAATTGCAGCAGTCGTTTCTCTCCTGGCAGCAGCGTCTCGCGGGTTGCGTACCCCCACCAGAAGGCGGGAATGAGGAAGAGCGACCACGGCGCGCCGTCGCCGAGCCAGGCGCCCCAGAAGTAGAAGAAGCCGCGGTTCTTGCCGGGGAAGTCAGCAGAGAGGTACCGCGCGACGATCTCGTACCCGAGCGCGATGTCGACGAAGCGACGTCCGTGCACGACGATCATCGCGACGTACCAGGGCGCGGCGATCAGGGCGATGATGGCGAGCCCTGCGATCGGCCGCGTTCGCCAGAACGCCCGCCGCCCGCCGATCCACAACGCCCACACGGTCCAGATCAGGGGCGCGAACAGACCAACGGGACCTTTGAGGAGGATCGCGGCGCCCACGCCGACCCAGGCAGCGTACGCTGGCGCGCGTCCGTGTTCGCGCGTCAATGCGCGGCTCATCGCCCACAAGGCGAGCGTGAGTGCGGCACTGACGGGGACGTCGGTCAATCCCTGCCTCGCGTAGAGGACAAATCGGAACGATGTCGCAAGTACCGCCGCGCCAATCACGCCGGCCCGGGATGAGACGAAGTCGTGCAGCAGCGCGAAGACCGCGAGCGCCGCGGCGAGGCCGGCGAGGACCGAAGGCATTCGCGCCGCTGTTTCGCTGTCACCGAGCAGCACAAAAAAGGGAAGCTGCAGCCAGTAGAGCAGGGGCGGTTTTTCGAACCGCGGCTGCTCATTGAACCAGGGGGTGATGTAGTCGTGTCGCGCCAGCATCTGGCGCGTCGCTTCCGCGAAGCGCGGCTCGTCGGGCTCCCACAGTGCCGTGGTGCCCACGCCGGCAAAGAAGGTCACCGCGCAGATCGCGGCAATCACCAGCCATGCTCGCGTGGACTCGTCGTTCCGCAGATATGCTCCCGGTGCTCTGGAGCTTATCGCACGAGCGGCTCGGCGCGAAACGACGACTCGAGAATCGCGTTGCCCATCTGCTCGTGCGAGTTGTACATCGCGTTAGCGTCATTGTCTGGCAAGCACGTGGTTCAGGTGCTCAGACTCTGCCTGCAGGCTGATTCAGAGAGGGCGACCCGCAGCCGGACGGGACGGAACGACTGGATCTCGTGTGCCTGCTGATGGATGATGGGGTTTGCGGCGCGATGGAGCCAGAACCGGAGCGAGCTCCGCACAAGAGGAATAGCACGTGCTGAAAATCGTTCTGTCGGTGCTCGCGTCGGCGGTTCTCATTGCCGTCATCTCCGCACCACCACCAGTAGCCCAGACGGCGCTGCCAGCGCGTCTGGACACCTATCTCACGAAGGTGGTAAAGCCCACAGCGGATGAGCGACAGGCGCTGCTGCGAGGCGCGCCTGTGACGCGGCTGCTCGATGCCGACGAGAACAAGGAAGTCGCGGTGTTCGGAGCGATCTGGATCGGTGCGCCAATCAAGAAGTACTTGGACGCGGTGAGCGACATCGAGCGGTTCGAGAGCGGTGGAAGCTTCAAGCTGACCAAGCGGATCAGCGCCACGCCGCGGCTGGAAGACTTCGCGCAGCTGCACCTTCCCGGAGAGGACGTGAAGGATCTTCAGACGTGCCAGGTCGGAAAGTGTGAGGTGAAGCTCGGCGAAGAGGCGCTGCGCCGGTTTCGCACCCAGGTCGACTGGAAGGGCAGCAAGACGAACGCATCGGCCGACAAGGTCATGCAGCAGCTCGCGTTCGAGTACGTGAACGGGTATCTCGAAGGAGGTAACGAGCGTCTCGCGGTCTATCGCGACACCTCACGGCCGACGTTCGTGGCGAACGAATTTCGCGCCATGACCGGCCGCATGCCGGAACTGACCTCCTACATGCCCGGCCTGCGGAATTATCTGCTCGAGTATCCGAAAGTCGCACTGCCGACCGCCACGTCGTTTCTCTACTGGCAGGAAACGCAGTTCGGGCTCAAGCCGACGATCCGCATCAGCCATCTCACCATCCGCGAGGGTCGTGACGACGCCGTGGTCACATCGAAGATGCTGTACGCGAGCCACTACTTCTGGACCGGGATCGAATTGCGGGCGCTGCTTGCTGATCCGGCACGAGGGACGGGATTCTGGTTCGTCACGGTCAACCGGAGCCGGTCCGACGGCCTCAGCGGCTTTTCGGGCAACTTCGTTCGCGGGCGCGTACGAAGCGAAGTCCAGGAGAGCACCCTCGCGGCGCTCCGCGCGGCGAAGGCGCGACTCGAACCCGCGCGCTGAGGGAGCGGAACATGACCGCGCAGAACGATCCCCTCCCCGAGCGTGAACGTCCTCCGGATGCGCCGCCGGCAGAGCGCCGGCCGAAACCGTGGCGCACCGAGGGCTTGCCGAAGGGACAGCCGCAGAAACCCCGGCCGCGATGGATCGTACTGGCCGCGTGGCTTCTGGGTTACCTCGTCCTGTTCGGAGTCCTCACCGTACAGGACCGTCTCTCCGGCCCGCAGGCGATTCCTTACACCGACTTCAAGAGCCAGGTCGGAAGCAGGAACGTCGGCGAGTTGTTTGCGCGCGGCAACTCCATCGAAGGGCAACTGAAGAAGCCAGCCGCTCTTCCCGGCGAGGAGGGGCGCACCTATCAGCAGTTCACCACCGAGCGCCCCACGTTCGCGACCGACGATCTGCTCACGGAGCTCACCGCCGGCGGCTCGAGCGTGCGCGCCACGCCCCTCGTGCAACAGCGCGGCTTTCTCACCAACCTGCTCATCTCGCTCGCACCGCTCCTCCTGCTCTTCGGCTTCTACGGATGGATGCTGCGGCGCCAGCAGGGGGCGATGGGCGGCCTGCTCAGCGGCGGGAAACAGAAGCGCGTGGACCCGGAAAAAGTCCGCGTCACCTTCGAGGATGTCGCGGGGATCGATGAAGTCGAAGCCGAGATCAACGAGGTCGTCGACTTCTTGAAGGATCCGGAGAAGTACCGCCGCCTCGGCGCTCGCGCGCCAAAAGGCGTGCTGCTCGCCGGCCCGCCGGGAACGGGCAAGACACTGCTCGCGCGCGCGACGGCGGGCGAGGCGAAGGTGCCCTTCTTCAGCGCCAGTGCCTCGGAGTTCATCGAGATGATCGTCGGCATGGGCGCCAGCCGCGTGCGGGAGCTGTTCTCGGAAGCGCGCAAGGTGGCTCCGGCGATCATCTTCATCGACGAGATCGATACGATCGGGCGCGCGCGCGGCGGGGCGCGATCGCTCGGCGGGCACGACGAACGCGAGCAGACGCTCAACCAGATCCTCACCGAGATGGATGGCTTCACCGGCAGCGAAGGCGTGGTCGTTCTCGCGGCGACGAACCGTCCTGACGTGCTCGACCCGGCGCTGCTGCGTCCGGGACGCTTCGACCGGCAGATCATCGTGCACCCGCCCGATCACAAGGGACGGCTCGAGATCCTGCAGGTCCACACGCGCAAGGTGCCGCTGGCGACGGAGGTGGATCTCGAACAAGTCGCGGCGTCCACGCCAGGGATGACGGGTGCGGATCTCGCGAACCTCGTCAACGAAGCGGCGCTGCTCGCTGCCCGTCGCAGACAGGACACCGTACGGCAGCGTGACCTGATGGACGCGCTCGAGAAGGTCCAGCTCGGGACGGCGCGCAACGTCGTCATTCCTGAAGCGGAGCGACGACGGACGGCGTACCACGAAGCCGGCCACGCACTGATCGGCATGCTGCAGCCGGGCGCCGATCCGGTGCGGAAGGTCTCGATCATCCCGCGCGGGCGTGCGCTCGGAGTCACGCTTTCCACACCGGAGTCGGACCGCTACGGCTACGACGCGAATTATCTGCGCGGGCGCATCATCGGCGCGCTCGGCGGTATGGCGGCCGAACAGGAGGTCTTCGATATCGTCACCACGGGCGCGGAGAACGACCTCGAAATCGTGACGCGGATCGCGCGGTCGATGGTCGGCCGCTGGGGCATGTCGGAGCGCATCGGCACACTGTCGGTGCTGCCGGCCGAAGGCGATCCACGCATGGCCGGGGTGTCGGACGCGCTGCTCGACGCGGTCGACGAGGAGGTGCGCCGCATCACCGAGGCGTGCTACGCCGAAGCCCGCCGCCTGTTGCGCGAAAACCGCGGCAAGCTCGATGCGATCGTCGTCCAGTTACTCCAGCACGAGAGCCTCGACGAACCCGAGATCTACGCCGCCGCCGGCATCGCGCGCCCCGCGACAATGCCCACGCCGCCGCCGCCGGTTCCCGCGTAGCGGGATGATCACTGGGTGGTTAGCGATCCCCTGCTTCCGCGAGTGTGAGCGCGAATGCGTCGCGCTCGTCGATCCACTGCGCGGTGGTGGTGAAGCCTGCGGCCTCGAGCATTCCCTTCACCCCGCCGGGCCGGTATTTGTAGGAGCTCTCGGTCCAGATGCGCTCGCCGGCGGCCAGCGTGAACTCCATCGGCAGGGCGGAAATCCGCACGCGCTGCTGCGAGCGCGCGCCGAGGAACATCTCCATTCTCGAGGCCGTCGCGTTCCAGACGGCTTCATGGTGGAACTGGCGGACGTCGAAGTTCCCGCCGAGCTCGCTGTTGATGCGGACAAGCACGTTGCGGTTGAACGCGGCCGTCACGCCGAGCGGATCGTCGTAGGCGAGCCGCAGCTCGGTCTCCGGCTTGACGAGATCCGTCCCGAGCAGCAGCGCGTCTCCTTCCGACAGATTCTCGCGGATACAGTCGAGAAACGTGGCGGCGCCTCGCGCATCGAAGTTGCCGATATTGGACCCGAGAAACAGCACCAGGGTACGTCCACCCCCTTTGAGCTGTGACGCGAGCTCGCGCAGGCCGGCGTCGTACTCGGCGACGTGCGTCAGGATGCGGACGTCGGGCAACGACCCGAGCGTGTCGGCGGCAGTCTGCAGCGCGCGGCTCGACACGTCGACGAGGTGCACGTCGATCGGCTCATCGTCGCGCACGACGCTCTCGAGCAGCACCTTGAGCTTTTCACCGTTGCCAGGTCCCAGCTCCACGATGGTCGACAGCGGCTGAAGGTGGTGATGCAGAGCGTCGCGGTGCGCGGCGAGCAGGCGCGATTCCGCACGCGTGATCCGATACCACGGCAAGTGGCAGATCGCGTCGAACAGCGCGGATCCCAGCGGATCGTAGAAGTATCGCGACGACAGCTGACGCGGCACGCGGTTCAGCGACTCGCGGACATCCGCCGCGAATCGCGAGACGTCGAGCGACGGTTCGCCGAACGCGGTCCTTTGATCAACTGTCATCGATCGGTCCTCACGCATCGGAAGGTCGCGTAGACGTAGGGATAGTGCGGGCGGAACCAGTTCCGCAACGTCGGCCGGAGCAGTTCGCGCGCCGTCGCGGGGGAGGCGCCCTTCATCACGAAGTGCTGGCCGTCGAAGAAGTCCGCCGAGTACTCGGGATAGGACGGAATCGGGCGGAAGCCATCGAACGGCCCGAAGGGGGTGCTGGTCCATTCCCATCCGTTGCCGACGAGGTCCTCGACGCCCCACTCACTGCGCCCTTGCGGATGGCTGCCGGCGGGCTCGGGGTCCCAGCTGTAAAAATCGAACACGCCTCGCGTGGGTGACGGATCGTCGTTGCCCCAGGGGTACGGCCGCTCGGTGCCTTCGCGCGTGCCATACGCGGCGCGCTGGAACTCGGCTTCTGTGGGCAGGCGCGCTCCGCGCCAGCGCGCGAACGCGGACGCCTCAGCGAAGCTGACGTACACCGGCCATGATGGCGGCAGCGGGATGAGCGCAAACATCCCGCGCCAGTACCAGGTGTCGCCTTGTCGTTCCCAGTACAGCGGATGGCGAAGACCTTCGCGCTCGATCCAGGCGAAATCCTCGGGCGTCCACCACTGCGGATCCGTGTAGCCGCCGGCGGCGACGAACTTCATGTACGCATCGTTGGTCACGTCGTGGCGGTCGATTTCGAAGGGATCCACCTGCGCGACGTACGCCGGACGCTCGTTGTCCCAGCCGAACGGTACCGCCTCGCGATCGACGCCGAGAGTCGCGCGGCCCCCCGGCACGTGGATCCACTCCTGTGACGCGACGCTGCCGACGGTGTGCGGCGTGTAGCCTGACGGTGCGGTCTTCTGCGAGAAGGGCAGCCGATGCCACATGTAGAGCAGCGTTTCCTGATGCATCGCCTCGTGCTCGAGGATGGCGAAGACCGCCTCGCCGCGATCGAGCAGGGGGTGGCCCGGACGCTCGAGCGTGGCGTGCTCGAGCGCATCGAGCACACGCTGATCCGCTTGCGCCGCGAATGCGCGCACCTCCTCGCGTGAGGGCCAGAGGGCGCGGGTATCGGGGGGCGCACTGCCGTCTTCCGCTGGATCGATGCCTCGTGCGAACAGCTGCTCCAGCCGGGCGTCGATGCCCGGCTCGCCGAGCCCCTTCTTGACCAGCGTGTTGAAGCTGAAGGCAGGCAGATGCCCGTCGTAGAACACGATGGGGTGACGCAGCGCGATGGGCTGGCTGTAGTACGCGTCCTCGGCGAGCAGATCGAAGATCTGCCGCGAGCGCTCGCGGTTGCGACGGTACCACGCCACGAAGCTCGCGCGGTCCAGGGGAACGGAAACGGTGTTCTGCACGTGCATGGTTACCACTCAGTACTCCGCGTACGCATCGTCGGGATAGCAGTAAAGCCATTGTTCGCCCGGCTCGGCGGACGCAATCACGGGATGACCGCTCGCGCGCGCGTGCTTGCTTGCATGCTTGTTCGGCGACGAATCACAGCAGCGCGTGCTCCCGCAGGTCTGGCAGGTGCGCAAGTGCACCCATGAGGCGCCGATCTTCATGCACTCTTCGCAGACGTGCGCCTTCGCCGTCTTGAGGTCCGAGATCTCGTCGATATGCTTGCAGGTGTCGTTCCCGCTCATCGTCGTTCCAGCTCCGGCCGGTTCCAGCCGGCGAGATCGGCGGCCGCGTCGTACGTGCTTTGCAGAAACGCGGCCAGTTCGTCTGCGGGGGACGCCGCGGTGCGGACGGCATCGTACGGCAGCATGTACTCCTTGAAGGCCGTGTCGTAGTACGCAGCCGCCGGCCGCACCTTCGCGCCGCTGAACCCGTCCGGCTCCGGCGCGGCGTAGGCGTAGAACACCGGCATCGGCACGACGCCGTTACCCGGCCAGAAGCCATGGCTGATGACGGCGTGCGAATACGCTTCCTTTGTGATCGAGTCAGCCCCTTCGCGCTCGGGCGCGCGCTCGCCCGAGAACCGAGTCACCGCCAGATCGAAGCTGCCCCAGAAGAAGTGCACCGGGCTGCCCTTACCGATGAATCCTCCACGGAAGCGTTCGAATACCGGCTCGATGGCGAGCAGCACGCGCCAGAACGCGTTCGCCGCGTCGGGGTCGTACGAACGATGCACCTCATCACGCTCGAACGGGATCCGATCCGCGGGATCGGGAATCTCCACCGGCATCGTCCAGATCCGTGCGCGCAATCCGAGGCGCTGAAGAGCCTCCATGACGTCGGTGTAGAACTGCGCGACCGTGCGCGGCGCCAGCGGCAGGCGTTCGACGCGGCCGTCGGATGTCTGGATGACGAGCTCGTGGTCGATGAAGTCGAAGGTGATCGCGAGCGTCAGCGCGCCCGAGCGCATCTGTGGCGTGGCGAGCCCGCGTGAAGTGACGCGGAAGGCGATGTTCCAGAAATGGTTGCTGAGTGGCGTCAGCGCGAGGCATACCTTGCCGACGATCTGCGTCCACATGTGCAGCGTCGCGTAGGTATCGCGCCAGCCCTCGAAGGGCAACGGCGGCCAGGCCCGCGTCATTTCCCGATTCTGTCACGAATCTTTTCGATGACAACCCGGCACGGCGGCGCCGCTCCCATTGCCATCCAGCTGCCGCGCGACTTACGCTCATTCCGCGCGGCTCAACCATGCTGGTCCAGTTCATCGACGTCACCTACCAGTACCAGGCACACGTGCCCGTGTTGAAGCACGTCAATCTCGCCGTCGACGCGGGCGACGTCTGTGCCCTTGTGGGCCGCTCGGGTGTGGGCAAGACAACCCTGCTGAAGCTGGTCAACAGGCTGCTGCTGCCCTCGTCAGGGACGGTGGTCGTCGAGGGCCGCAACACGCGCGAGTGGGACGCCATCCGCCTGCGCAGGCGGAGCGGGTACGTCTTTCAGGACGTCGGTCTCTTCCCGCACATGACTGTCGAGGAGAACGTGTCGATCGTCCCGCGCCTCGAACAGTGGACGGCCGTGCGCGCGCGCAGCCGCGCGTACGAGCTGCTCGAGCTGCTCGGATTGCCGCCAGAGCAGTTCGCGGGGAGATATCCGCGCGAACTCTCAGGCGGTCAGCGTCAGCGTGTGGGGCTGGCGCGCGCACTCGCGACGGATCCGCCCATCCTGCTGATGGACGAGCCGTTCGGCGCGCTGGATCCTCTGACGCGCGCCGAAGTGAGGCAGGCGTTCGCCGACGTTCAATCGCGCCTCCACACGACCGTGATGATCGTGACGCACGATATCTCCGAGGCGTTCGCATTGGCGGGGCGGATCGGCGTTGTCGACGGCGGTGAACTCCTCATCTATGAGGCACCGCCGCTGGTGGCATCATCCGCGGATCCGCGTGTGCGGGCCTTCATCGACGCGGTGCCGCCGCGCCCCTGACATGCGCGTCATCCACTTCTGGCTTGCGCATCGCGAGGAGCTGTCAAGGCTGCTGCAGCAACACGTGCTGCTCGTCTTCATCTCCACGCTCGCCGCCGTGCTCGTCGGGATCCCGAGCGGTGTCGTGGCGGCGCGACGGCCACGCGTCGGCCGCGCCATCCTCGTCATGGCGAGCGCGGCGCAGACCATTCCGAGCCTTGCGCTGCTCGGGTTCCTGCTTCCGCTGCCGCTTGTCGGCGGCGTAGGGCCGCGCACGGCGCTCGTCGCGCTCGCCATCTACGCGTTGCTGCCCATCGTTCGGACGACATTGACCGGGATCCGCAACGTCGACCCGGCCGTGATCGAAGCGGGCGTCGCCATGGGCATGACGCCGAGGCAGTTGCTCTGGATGGTGCAGTTTCCGCTGGCGCTGCCGTCGATCATCGCCGGAATCAGAGTGGCGACGGTGATCGGCGTTGGCACGACGACAATCGCGGCGGCAATCGGGGCCGGTGGTCTTGGTGAGTACATCTTCCGCGGCTTGTACATGGTCGACACGACGACCATCCTCGCCGGGGCGATTCCCGCCGCGGCACTCGCGCTGACGGCAGACGGGCTGCTGGCGCTCCTCGAACGGCGGATTCGCCGGGGCCGGACGACACCAGCCGGCGCGGCGCGCGCGGCGGCAGCGGCCGCCGTCCTCATCGCGATATTTGCAGCGGTTGCATACGCGCGCGGTG
>Ga0247822_10001653_pt1 | contig 13816 bp, 13 predicted proteins | sample 13C_Cellulose_Da_FD_192423 | JGI IMG/M metagenome (GOLD analysis project Ga0247822, IMG submission 192423) | Soil microbial communities from agricultural site in Penn Yan, New York, United States - 13C_Cellulose_Day30 | ecosystem: Environmental > Terrestrial > Soil > Agricultural land | place...
ATCGGCGACGGTCGCCAGAGCGGCACCGCCGACGCGCCGTCGATCGTCAACGCCAGCCCCGAGGCCGCGGCCGGCGGCAACCTCGCCCTGCTGCGGACCGGCGATCCGATCCGCGTCGACCTCGGCCAGGCGCGGGTCGACGTGCTGATCTCCGCCGAGGAGCTGGCCGCGCGCCGGGCCGAGCTGTCGCCCCGCCCGCTCGAGAACCAGACCCCGTGGCAGGAGCTCTACCGGGCCACCGTCGGCCAGCTCGACCGCGGCGGCTGCATGGAGATGGCGGTGAAGTACCAGGACCTGGTCCACCGCAAGGGGCTGCCCCGGGACTCGCACTAGGAGGACACGATGAACGGCACGATCTTGATCGCCGACTACGACTATGGCGACGTGGACCTCGAGCGCGCCATCATCGAGGGCGCCGGGTTCGAGCTGGTCGCCGCCCAGTGCAAGACCGAGGACGAGGTGCTCGAGCGCGGGCGCGACGCCGACGGCGTGCTCTGCCAGTACGCGCCGGTCGGCGCGCGCGCCATCGCCGGGTTCCGGCGGTGCCGGGTGATCGCCCGCTATGGCACCGGCGTCGACATCGTCGACGTCGACGCCGCCACCCGGCGCGGCATCCAGGTGACCAACGCCCCCAACGAGTGGTGCGCCGAGGAGGTCGCCGACCACGCGATCGCGCTGTGGCTGGCCGCCGCGCGCAAGGTCTGCGAGTACGACCAGGCGACCCGGCGCGGCGAGTGGCACTGGCAGACCGGGCGGCCGATCTGGCGCCTGCGCGGGCGGGTGTTCGGCCTGCTGTCGTTCGGCGCCATCGCCCGCCTGGTCGCCGATCGCGCCCGGCCGTTCGGCGTCGACCTGTGGGCGCACGATCCGTTCCTCGCCCCCGACGCGATCGCCGGCCACGGCGTGCGGCCGGTGTCGTTCGACGAGCTGGTCGAGGGCGCCGACTACCTGGTCATCCAGGCGCCGCTCACGGCGTCGACCCGCCACCTGTTCGACCGGCCCATGCTGCAGCGGATGAAGCCGACCGCGATCCTGATCAACACCGCGCGCGGCCCGATCGTCGAGGACGAGGCGCTGTACCAGGCGCTGACCGAGGGCTGGATCGCCGGGGCGGCGCTCGACGACCTCGAGGAGGAGCCGGCCAAGCTGCGCGACTGGCGCCCGGACAACCCGCTGTTCCGGCTCCCCAACGTGATCGTCACCCCCCACGCGGCGTACTACTCGGAGCAGTCGATCGGGACGGTGCGGCGGTTCGCCGCCGAGGAGGCGGTGCGGGTGCTGACCGGGCAGCCGCCACGCTCGCCGGTCAACGTGGTCACGGCGCCGGCGCCATCGGCCGCGACCTACCCCTAGCGGAGGCGGCGCGCGGCACCGACTGCGACCATGAAGGCCGCCGTCCCAGCACCCGAACGAGTCTCGACACTCGAGCTGTTCTTCGATCTGGTGTTCGTGTTCACGATCACCCAGGTCGCGATCGTGATCGTCCACGATCCCGGCGCCGGCGGCGTCGCGCGGGCCGCGGTCCAGCTCGGGGTCATCTACTGGACCTACGACGGCTACGCGTGGATGACCAACGCGGCCGGGCCGGACAGCTGGCAGCGCACGCTCCTCTTGCTGATCGGCATGGCCGGGTTCTTCGTGTGTGCGCTCGCGGTGCCGGGCGCCTTCGACCGGGACGGCGTCACCTTCGGCGTCGGCTACCTGATCGTCACCGTCGTCCACCTGATCGGCTTCGTACGCCGCCCCGGCCAGACCCCGGTCGCGAGCATCTACGGCCTGGCGCCGAGCAAGCTGGTCAGCGCCGGGCTGGTGCTCGTCGCCGGCTGGACGCACGGGCCCACCAACTGGATCCTGTGGACCATCGCGCTGGCGTTCCAGATCGCCACGCCGATCGTGAGCCGGCGCGTGCGCGGCTTCGAGTTCAACGCCGCCCACTTCGCCGAGCGGCACGGCTGCATGATCCTGATCGTGTTCGGCGAGGCGCTGGTCAGCGTCGGGCTGTCCGCCCACGCCACCCGGGTCGATCTCTCGCTCGTCCTCGGTACGCTGGCCGGCCTGGTCGCCACCGCCGCGATGTGGTGGGCCTACTTCGTCGGCGAGGACATCCGGGCGTCGCGAGCCTTCGCGGCGGCACCGCCGCGCCAGCGGATGATCCAGGTGCTCACCGGCTACGAGCTCGCCAACTTCGTGATGATCTTCGGGGTGATCGCGGTGGCGGCGGCGAGCCGGCTCCAGATGTTCCACCTGAGGTCGCCGGCGCCGGCGTTCGAGGCGTGGCTCATCGCCGGCGGCGTCATGCTGTTCTTGATCGGCTCGGCGGGGTTCCGCCTCGCCCTGGGCTACGGGTCGCCGTGGCCGCGCGCGCTCGGCGCGCTGCTGTGTGTGGCCGCGGTGCCGGCCGCCCGCTACGGCTCGGCCGCCGCCGGGCTGACGACCGCGGCGATCGCGACCGCCGTGACGCTCGCCATCGAGCACGCGTTCGAGCGGCGCGCCCGGCCCGGCGCCGGCCGGCTCCGGCGCCTGTCGCGGCGGAGCTCCAGGAGCTCGCCGTGAGCGAGGTCGAGCCACCCGACGGCCGCGGGCGGTGGGCGCGGCTGTGCACCGCGGGGCTGGGCGGGCTGATCGGCGGGGTGGTCGGCGGCCTCGTCGTCGTCGCGGTGATCTCGCTGATCAAGGCCACGATGGACACCATCTCCGGCGAGGCGACCTGGGTCGTCGTGGTCGTCCCCCTGCTCGGCCTGGCGCTGGCGGTGGTGGTGCTGCACCAGCTCGGCCTCGGCGAGGCCACGCCGGCGTCGGGTGGCGCGCGCCCGGCGCACCCGTGGCGGACGTTCCCGCCGGAGGCGATCCGCGCCGACATCACCGGCGACGTCGTCGAGACCGCCGGCGAGGAAGAGCGCTTCCCGTGGCGGCTGCTGCCGATCCGGACCCTGGCCATCTTCGCGACCGTCGGGCTCGGCGGGGCGATGGGGACCGAGGCGCCGGCGGCCTACCTCGGCGACGGCACCGGCGCGTGCCTCGGCGATCGCGGCCGCCGCTGGCGCCGGCTGCTCCGGCCGGCGGCCCTGGGTGGCGGCGCCGCCGGCGTGGCCGCGCTGATGGGCCTCGCCCTGGTCGGCACCGCGTACATGCTGGAGATCGGCCGGCGCCATCGCGCGCCCCTCAGCGGTGAGCGCGTGATCGCGGCGCTGATCGGTGGAGCGGTCGGGTGGGCGATCAACGTCGCCTTCGAGCTGAACTTGATCCGCCTGATCGTCCCCAAGATACCGCCGGTCGACGTGCTGCAGGCGGTGAAGACCGCGCTGTTCATCGGCGTGATCTCCGGGGTGATCACCGCGCTCGCCGGCTCGGCGATCGATCGCGCCAAGGGGTGGCGTGCGTCCCCGCGGGTCCGGCTCGCGCTGGGCGGGCTGGCCACCGCGATCGCCGCGCTGGCGCTGGTGGCCATCGCCGCCCCGGCCGCGGCGGTCGGCCCCGGCGGTGGCGCGATCCTGTGGGCCGAGAACACCAACCCGCTGCCGTTGGCGCTGCTCGCCGTGGCCCTGCTGCGCGCGGCGGCCACCACCGCCGCCGCCGCGGCGGGAGGTTGCGGCGGGGTGTTCGTCCCGTTCCTCGCCGTCGGCGACATCGCCGGCCGGGTGTTCGCCCCGGGGCTCGGGATCGGCAACGACCTGGCCGGCGCGGCCGGCGCCGCCGGTGGCATCGCGGGCGGCTACCGGCTGCCGCTCACCGCGGTGGCGATGGTGGTCGGGCTCGGCGGACCGCGCGCGGCGACGCTGACCTGTCTGGCCACGGTGGCGGTCGCGTTCGTCGCCGGCACGGCGACCTGGGCGCTGGTCGACCGACTACTCGAGCACGCGCACGGACGCGAACAGCGCCGCCATGAGGAGCACGATCAGCGCGGTGACCACGACCAGGCGGTCGGCAAGCAGGCGGTGCATCGACAACCTCCCTAGACGAAGCTGTAGCGTTCGGAGTGGTACTTCCAGATCGGCACGCCCAGCGTGCCGAGCGCGCGCTCGATCGCGTCCATCATCACGTTCGGCCCGCAGATGAAGTACTCGTGGTCGGCATGGCCGGGCGGCAGGTGGCGGCGCAGCACGTCGGCGGTGATGAAGCCGCGCTCGCCGGTCCATCCCGCCGGCGGGTGCTCCAGCACGTGGACGACGGTCAGGTCGAGGCGCGCGGTGAGCGCCTCGAGCTCCTCGCGGAACGTGATCGCCTCCCAGTCCTTGCTGCCATAGAGCAGGATCACCGGTCGCCGGTCGCCCTCGTCGGCGAGGGTGCGGAGGATACTCATCATCGGCGTGATGCCCACGCCGCCGGCGATCAGCACGTGCATGTCGGCCGGATTGCCGGTGGTGAAGGCGCCGTACGGGCCGTCGATGTACACCCGCCGCCCGACCGGCACCTGCCCGATCTGGTTCGTGAAGTCGCCGAGCTCGCGGATCGACATCTCGACCCGGCCGCCGGGCGCCGCTGCGCTCGACGAGAACGAGAACGGGTGCGCGGTGATCTTGAACGGGCTGCCGCGGACGGTCAGCCAGCCGAACTGCCCGGGGCGGAAGCGGAAGCCGGCGTGCCCGTCGGGCTCCATCACCAGCGTCCACGTGTGGCCGCGCTCCGGGCGCACCTCGGCGACGCGGTACGGACGGCGGAGGATGAACCACGGCCGGACGACGCGGACGTAACCGAGAAGCCCGACCCAGAAGACGGTCAGGCCGATCCACAGCCCGCGCTTCCACGGATCGACCAGGTAGAAGCTCCATCCGAGCATGTGCAGGAGCCCGGCGATGACGGCGACGACCGCGAGCACGACGTGGGTGACGTGCCACGCCTCGTAGCTGAGCTTGAGCTTGGTGCGCCACAGGCCCATCACCACCAGCGCGATCAGGGAGTAGGTCGACAGCGCGGCGAACCGCGCGCGCCACGGCGCCTCGATCGAGTCGAGGAGCGCGAGCAGCTCCGGCCGGATGACGAACAGGATGATGGGGTGAGCGACGACGAGGCCGACCGCGATCAGCGAGATCCGGCGGTGGAAGTGATAGATGACGTCCTCGCCCCACGGCTCGGTGACGTGCCGGAAGCGCGCGGTGAGGCCGAACTGCAGCCCCATGATGGCCAGGCCGGCGTAGCCGATCGCCGCGGAGAATTCGGTCCAGAACGCGCGCGCCGGCGGCAAGGTCCCGGTCAGCAGCAAGAACAGCGGCGCCAGGATGAAGAACAGATAGGCTGCCATCCACACCGTCCCTCGCACCGTGTGGAGCATCGAGGCTCGTGCCGGCGCCTCCTCCGGTGCTGCGGTCCGGCCGACGAGGGTTCCGATGCGACTGGCGACGGACACCTCCCGGCTCGGCTGCCAGCCTCGTGCCATGCGTCGCGCGTCGAGCACCGGCGCGCTGGCACGCGAGCAGCATGTGCTCGCCTGCCAGATCCGGGAGGAAGATCATCATGGAGCACACGCAGATTCCCGACGTCGCGATCCCCGCCAGCCGCATCGGCCTGGGCACCTGGGCCATGGGGGGCGTGCAGTGGGGCGGCACCGACGACGACGAGTCGGTGCGGACGATCCACGCGGCGCTCGACCGCGGGGTGACGCTGATCGACACCGCGCCCGCGTACGGCTTCGGACACTCCGAGGCGGTCGTCGGCCGCGCCCTCGCCGAGCGCGGCGGGCGTGACCGGGTCGTGATCGCGACCAAGGTCGGCCTGGAGCGCCACGGCGACGCGCTCTACCGCAACTCGACCCGGCGCCAGATCTTCGCCGAGGTCGACGAGTCGCTGCGGCGGCTGCAGACCGACTACCTCGACATCTACCAGGTGCACTGGCCCGACTTCGCGACGCCGTACGAGGAGACCGCCCAGGCCATGCTCGACCTGCAGCGGGCCGGCAAGATCCGCGCGATCGGCGTGTCGAACTACTCGATCGAGGCGATGGAGCGGTTCCGGGCGGTGGCGCCGCTGGCGGTGGCGCAACCCCCGCTCAACCTGTTCGAGCGCGATGCCCAGGTCGACATCATCCCGTGGTGTCGGGCCCACGGTGTCGCGACCTTGACCTACGGCGCGCTCTGCCGCGGGCTGCTGAGTGGTGGGATCGACGAGACCACGCGCTTCGAGGGTGACGACCTGCGCAAGACCGACCCGAAGTTCTTGCCGCCGCGCTTCGCCCAGTACCTGAAGGCGGTCGAGCTGCTCGAACGGTTCGCCCACGAGCGGTACGGCAAGAGCGTGCTCGCGCTCGCGATCCGCTGGGTGCTCGATCAGCCGGGCGTGTCGGTGGCCTTGTGGGGCGCCCGCCACCCCGGCGACCTCGCCCCGGTCGACGACGTGATGGGCTGGACCCTCGACGACGAGGCCCTCGGCTACATCGATGCGGTGGTGGCCGAGTCGGTGCGCGATCCGGTGGGTCCCGAGTTCATGGCCCCGCCGGAGCGAGGTCCGGACCGGCCGAGCGAGCCGCCGGGCGCACCTGCGTGAGCCGTCCGGTCGGCCTCGCTCGCAGCCGCTGACTGGCACGCGAGCGGCATATCCTCGCCGGCAGGATGCGGTCCGCAGCTTCCTCACCTGGCGAGACGGTGGCGTCGATCGAGGCGCTCGGCGTGATCGCGGTGATCCGGATCGAGGACGCGACCAGCCTGCCTCCGATCGTCGATGCGCTGGTGGCCGGCGGCGTGCGTGCCCTCGAGGTCACCATGACGATGCCCGGCGCGCTCGACGCGCTGGCCGCCCTGCGCGCGCTGCCGGCCGACCGGATCGTGCTCGGGGCCGGCACCGTGCTCGACGCCGAGACGGCCCGGCTGGCCATCCTGGCCGGGGCCCGGTTCATCGTCGCCCCGACGCGCCCGGCCGGCCTGGTCGAGGTCTGCCATCGCTACGGCGTGGTGGCGATGCCGGGCGCCTACACCCCGACCGAGATCCTCGCCGCCGCCGAGGCCGGCGCCGATCTGGTCAAGGTCTTCCCCGCCGGCGGGCTCGGACCGGGCTACCTCAAGGAGCTGAGGGGACCGTTGCCGCACCTGCGCCTGGTGCCGACCGGCGGGATCACCGCCGACAGCGTCGGGGCCTTCCTGGCGGCCGGCGCGGTGGCGGTCGGCGTGGGCGGCGCGCTGCTCGAGCGCGACGCGGTGGCGCGGGGCGACTACGCGCGGATCACCGCGCAGGCACGCCGGCTGGTCGCGGCGATCGGCGCCGCACGGGGAGGTACGCGCGATGGCTGACACCAGGACCAAGAAGGTGGTCGCGTTCGGCGAGCTCCTGCTCCGCCTGAGCCCGCCCGGTCACGAGCGGCTGTTCCAGTCGCCGACGATGAGCGCCACGTTCGGCGGCGGCGAGGCCAACGTCGCGGTCAGCCTGGCCCGGTTCGGCCTCGACAGCCAGTTCGTCACCCGCCTGCCGGCGAACCCGGTCGGCGACGCGGCGGTGCGCGCGCTCCGCGCCGAGGGCGTCGGGGTCGGCGGCGTGCAGCGCGGCGGCGATCGCGTCGGCATCTACTTCGCCGAGACCGGCGCCAGCCAGCGCGCGTCGCTGGTGGTCTACGATCGCGCCCACTCGGCGATCAGCGAGCTCGAGCCCGCGGACGTCCCCTGGCCCGAGGTGCTGCGCGGCGCCGCCTGGTTCCACACCACCGGCATCACGCCGGCGCTCGGCCCGGGGCCGGCGGCGTGCACGCGGGCCGCGCTCGACGCCGCGCGCGCGGCGGGCGTGCCGGTCAGCATCGACCTCAACTACCGGCGCAAGCTGTGGAGCGAGGCCGACGCCCAGCGGGTCATGCGCCGGCTGGTCGATCGCATCGACCTGGTGATCGCCAACGAGGAAGATCTGCAGACCGTGCTCGGGGTCCGCATCGAGCGCGCCGACGTGACCCGGGGGCAGCTCGAGCCCGAGGCGTACCGCGCCGCCGCCGAGCGCGTGGTCGCCGACCACGGGGTCCGACAGGTCGCGATCACCCTGCGCGAGAGCCTGTCGGCGAGCGACAACGGCTGGAGCGCGCTGCTCTACGACGGCCCGAGCCGCACGCTCCACCGCGGCCCGCGCTACGTCCTGCGCCTCGTCGATCGCATCGGCGGCGGCGACAGCTTCGCGGCCGGCCTGATCTTCGCGCTCCTCGACGGCCGAGCCGCGGACGACGCGCTCCGGTTCGCCGTGGCGGCGAGCGCGCTCAAGCAGTCGATCCCCGGCGACTTCAACCGGGTCTCGGTCGCCGAGGTGCAGCACCTGGTCGCCGGCGACCAGAGCGGGCGGGTGCAGCGGTAGCGCGTCCCGCTTGCCGCCGCCGCGGCCGGCGGCACGCTGTCGGTGTGGACGTCGACATGCAACAGATCTCGAACGCGCTGGCGCCCGTGGTGCTGCTGTCGCTGACCGCCCTGCTGATGAGCAATGTCGGCAAGCGCGACGCCGACCTGGCGCTGCGGATCCGCTGTTTCACCGAGGAGCTCCGGGCCGGGGTCTCGCCGCGGCGCCGCGCGAGCATCCGCGCCCAGCTGCCGTCGTTCCGCCTGCGCCTCCGGCTCGCCCAGCGCGCCCACCTGCTCTTCTACTGCGCCGAGCTCGTGTTCACGCTCATGCTGATCCTGCTGTCACTCGGCAAGAGCCACGGCTCCCTCGAGGCGTGGCTCTTGATGCTCGGGCTGACGCTCCTGATGCTCGCCCTGGCGCTCGAGGTGATCGGCCTCTCCCTGGCCGGCCGGACGATCAGCGAGGAGCTCACGGCGATCGACCTCGAGCCCGAGACGCGGCAGTGGGCGGCCGGGCCGCGATCGACCGGCTCGACCTGATCGCCAGCGGCCTCGCCGCGCGGTCACGGCCGCTGGTCGGGCTGGGTCTCGACGAAGTCGGCGATGTGCGCGGCGTAGTCGTCATCGGGGATGGCGACCGTGCCCTCGCTGCCGGCGAGCGGCCCGATGATGAAGGTGCGATCCTTGGCGATGCCGGCGGCGGCGTACGCCGCGATGTCGGTGTCGGCGTTGCCGTAGGCCGCGACCACGTCCCAGCCGAGGTCGTCGATCATCCGGTCCAGCCACACGGTCTTGTAGGCGGCGGCGTCGCCGATCGCCACCGCGGTGATCACCGGTCCGACCGGGAACGCGCCGGCCTGCAGCCAGGCCCGGGTCTCGGCCCGGAACACGTGGGGGCGGGCGGTGATGTAGACGATGGTGTAGCCCTTGCGCGCCCAGGTCTGGGTCAGGCGATCGGCCGCGCCCTTCATGGCGGCGACGTAGGTGCCGTCGGTCAGCTCGTGGATCAGCTCGCCGTCCTCGGTGGTCAAGGTCCCGTCGACGTCGGTGACGACCACCTTGGTGCCGGCGGGCAGCAGGTAGCTGTAGTGCTCGGTGCACGAACCGTCGGCCTCGAGCATCGCGTAGACGGGACGGCCGGGCGCCGCGACGAAGCCGGTCGCGGCCAGCTCGTAGTCGCCGTCGGCTCCGGTCGTGGTGCGGCCGAGCGAGGTCCACGTCGCCGCGGCCTCGTCGTAGGTCCACAGGCTGACCTCCTCCCCGGGCAGCGGCTGGCTGAGCAGGCCGTCGTTGATGCCGGTGCGCGCCTTGCGGCCGCGGTAGGCGATCGGCGCCGTCGACACCGGCTGATCCTCGGCGAGCGCGGTGGTCGCCACGACCCCGCCGGGGTTGCCGATCGCGTCGGTCGCCTCGTCCTTGACGCGGGGGCTGGTGTCGGCGAGGTGCGCGTTGGCGGCGTCGCCGAAGCCCGGCTCGAGGCGGAATGGCAGATCCCCGGGGCGGGGACAGCGCAGCGAGACGGCGTCGGTGAGCGGCGGCAGGTCGGCGTCGCCGCCGCACGCCGCGACCACGAGCGCGGCGCCGAGGGCGCCGATGACGCGAGACATGGCGTGAATGTCACATCATCGCGGACCGCCGTCACCTCGTGGTGCGCCGAGAATCGTCAGACCGGATGCGGCTGCGGCGCGCCGCGGGGCGGCTCGAACCGTTCGCGCAGGTGGCGGGTGGTCCGGCGCACGTCGTAGGCCAGGAACAGCATCATCGCGCCGTAGAGCAGCGCGTACAGGCCGATCCACCAGCCGAGCGCGGTGATCCCGGCGTAGGGCGCGACCAGCAGCAGGATGCCGAACAGGAACGAGACGATGCCGACCGCGATCAGCGCGGTCTTGCCCGGCTCGTCGCGGTGCATGCTGACGCCGACCGAGATCTCCGACACGCCGTGGGCCATCGCCCAGATCGCGGCCAGCGTGTAGAACACGACCGCGGCGCCGCCGGGACGGGTGAGGATCAGGTAGCCGACCACGATGCCGATCAGGCCCATCATGACCATGTGCCACGACCGTCGGCGCGCGACCGACGTGACCAGCGCGATCACGCCGTCGACGAAGATCCAGGCGCCGAAGATCAGCACCAGCGTGGCCAGCGCCTGGACCGGCCGGGCCAGGAACAGGACGCCGGCGGCGATCGCCAGCACGCCGCGCAGCACCAGCGACCACGCCGCCGCCGACAGCAGGCCGTGGCCGCGCTCGCCCTCGCGGCGCAGCAGGTCGTCGGCGTCACGGCGAGCCTCGTCCTCGGCGAGGCCCTGCTGGACCAGGTAAGCCTGGACGTCGCGGCTGAGCTCGTCGCGCGATCGTCCACCGATACGGTCGGTCGGGGTCATGACGGGTCTCCCTTCGGTTGAGCTCCCGAACTATGGGCGCGGCCCGGCGCGGCCGCAGTCGGGCGGGTTCGCACCTCCCGCGTCGCCGCGGCGCCGGCCTGGTAGGGTTGGGGTCATGCGGGTCGTGCCGATCGCCAACCTCAAGGACAACTACGCCTACCTCGTCGTCTGTGAGCACAGCGGCCAGGCCGCCATCGTCGATCCCGGCGAGGCCGAGCCGGTGGTCGAGGCGATCCGCAGGGAGGGGGTGACCCCGATCGCGATCTGGGCCACCCACCACCACGGCGATCACGTCGGCGGCAATCCCGGCGTGCTGGCCGCGTTCCCCGGCCTGGCGGTGATCGCCCACGAGCACGATCACGATCGCGTGCCCGGCGTGACCCAGACCGTCGGCGACGCCGCCGAGGTCCAGGTCGGCAGCTGCCGGGCGCGCATCATCCACAACCCCGGCCACACCCTCGGCGCGATCAGCTACTGGCTCGAGGCCGACGACGCGGTGTTCACCGGTGACACCCTGTTCGGCGCCGGCTGCGGCCGGCTGTTCGAGGGCACCGCCGCGATGATGCACACCTCGCTGACGCGGCTGGCCGCGCTGCCGCCGGCGACCCGGGTGTACTTCGGCCACGAGTACACCGTGTCGAACCTGGCCTTCGCGCAGGCGGTCGAGCCCGACAACCCGGACGTCGCGGCCCGGCTGGCCGACGCCCGCGCCCGCCGCGACCGCGGCGTCCCGACGACGCCGTCGACGATCGCCGACGAGCAGGCCACCAACCCGTTCGTGCGCAGCAAGGTCGCCGCGGTGGCCGCCGCGGCGGTGGCGACCGAGCGCGCCGCCGACCGCGCGCTCGACCCCGGCGACGAGGTCGCGGTGTTCGCGGCGATCCGGCGCTGGAAGGACGGCTTCAAGGGCTGAACCACCGGGGGGACGGAGGTCGAGATGGAGGTCAAGCCGTCGGTCCTCGACGATCGCAAGACCCACTTCGCGTGGCTGCGGACCCGCCTGGCCCTCGAGCGGACCTTGATGGCGTGGCTGCGCACCGGGACCGCCATGATCGGGTTCGGGTTCACCATCTTCACGTTCTTCCACACCCTGGCCGGCATGAAGGACCTGGAGCTGCCGTGGCTGCCGGCGGCGGTGAGCCAGGCCCTGATCGCCGCCGGCACCGCGTGCACGGTGATCGCCCTCATCGAGTACCACCGCATGCTCCACTACCTGTGGAGCCACGAGTTCCGCGACGTCGCCGGGATGGGCGAGCGGCCGGGGTGGTCGCCGATCAGCGCGCTGGCGATCCTACTGTGCGTGATCGGGCTGGTCACGTTCACCTCGATCGCCGTGCGCGCCTGGTGACGCCGCCGGCGGGCGCGGGCGGATCAGCGCCTCGGGATCGAGGATCTCGTCGAGCTGCTCGCGGCTCAGCAGGCCCTTGGCGAGCACCAGCTCGGCCACGCCGCGCCCGGTGGCGAGCGCCTCCGCGGCCACCGCGGTGGCGTTGACGTAGCCGATGTACGGGTTGAGCGCGGTGACGATGGCGATCGACTGGTCGACGTAGGCCTGCAGGCGGTCGCGGTTGGCGGTGATGCCGCGCACGCACCGCCCGGCCAGCACGGCGCAGCCGCGGGTCAGGTGCTCGATGCTGTCGAGGACCTGGTGGGTCATGATCGGCGCGAACGCGTTGAGCTGGAGCTGGCCGGCCTCGGCGGCGAAGCTGATCGTGACGTCGTGGCCGATCACCTCGAACGCGATCTGGTTCACCACCTCGGGGATGACCGGGTTGACCTTGCCGGGCATGATGCTCGACCCGGCCTGGACCGCGGGCAGGTCGATCTCGCCGAGCCCGGCCCGCGGCCCCGACGACAGCAGCCGCAGGTCGTTGCACACCTTCGACAGCTTGATCGCGACCCGCTTGAGCACGCCCGAGACCTGGACGAACACGCCGGCATCCTGGGTGGCCTCGATCAGGTTCGACGCGGTGACCAGGGGGATGTGGGTGAGCTCCGCCAGCCGGCGGCGCACGGTCGCCGCGTAGGCCGGGTGGGCGTTGAGGCCGGTGCCGATCGCGGTCCCGCCGAGGTTGATCTCGCCGAGCAGGCGGGCGGCCGCGCGCACCCGCTCCTGATCCTCGGCGAGCATGACCACGTAGGTGGCGAACTCCTGGCCCAGGGTCATCGGGGCGGCGTCCTGGAGCTGGGTCCGTCCGATCTTGAGCAGGTCCTCGAACTCGGCCGCCTTGGCGGCGAACGCCAGGCGCAGGGTCTCCATCGCCGCGACCAGCCGGTCGAGGCCGAACCAGATCGCGATCCGCACCGCGGTCGGGACGGCGTCGTTGGTGCTCTGGCTCAGGTTGACGTGCTCGTTGGGGTGCAGGGTCGCGTAGTCGCCCCGGGGGCGGCCCATCAGCTCGAGCGCGCGGTTGGCGATCACCTCGTTGGCGTTCATGTTGGTCGAGGTCCCGGCGCCGCCCTGGATGGCGTCGACGACGAACTGATCGTGGAGCGCGCCGCCGCGGATCTCCTCGCAGGCGGCGACGATCGCGCGGGTCCGCGCGTCGTCGAGCTGACCGAGCTCGTGGTTGGCCTCGGCGGCGGCTTGCTTGACGCAGGCGAGCGCCTCGATCAGCTCGGGGTGGGCCGCGATCGGGGTGCCGGTGATGGGGAAGTTCTCCAGCGCCCGCAGGGTATGGATCCCGTAGTACGCGGACGCAGGGACCTCGCGCTCGCCGAGCATGTCCGACTCGATGCGGGTGACGTTCGCCATGGCCGCGGTCCATGCATCGCGGGTGCCGCGACGGCGCGGGGAACCGATCAGCGCAGGTCGTAGCCGAGGGTCCTGCGCGCGCCCGTGCGCTCGACCCCGAGCTCGACCCGGTGCAGCTCGCCGATCCGGCCGTACAGCTCCATGAGCCGGTCGGGCGTGACCGGGCGGCCGTCGATCGACTCGATGACGTCGCCGGGGGCGAGGCCGAGCGCGCGCGCGACCGAGCCGTCGCGAGCGGCGCTGACCCGGAGGCCGGCCAGCGCGCCGTCCCTGGTGACCGGCGCGATGCGCACGCCCTTGACCTGGCGGCCGGCGCCGCTGCCCACCAGCTCCTGGATCAGGCGGCGATCGATCTCGTAGCGATCGGCGCCGACGGCCCGGACGCGGTCGGCCCACGGGTCGGCGGCGACCGGCGGGCCGGCCGGAGGTGCGCCGCCGCCGGCG
>Ga0247822_10001654_pt1 | contig 13816 bp, 12 predicted proteins | sample 13C_Cellulose_Da_FD_192423 | JGI IMG/M metagenome (GOLD analysis project Ga0247822, IMG submission 192423) | Soil microbial communities from agricultural site in Penn Yan, New York, United States - 13C_Cellulose_Day30 | ecosystem: Environmental > Terrestrial > Soil > Agricultural land | place...
TCATGACCGTTCCGTAATGTAAAATGCCCTTTCCATGTCATGTCTCTGACCGTTAGAATTCATTTCTGACGGTTGGAGGATCGGGCATGGTTGCGGCGCTGACGCTGGACAGGATCAGCAAGAGATATGGCGGCTTTCAGGCCGTGTCTGATCTGAGCTTCGAGGTTGAGAAGGGAACGATCTGCGGTTTCCTTGGCCCGAACGGCGCGGGCAAGACATCGACCCTGCGCATGATCCTGGGCCTGCAATCCGCCACCTCAGGGCAAATAGAAATCCTCGGTGCGGACGACGGGCGCAAGGTGCGCGACCGTATCGGCTTCCTTCCCGAAGAGCGCGGCCTCTACAAGAAGATGACTCCGGTGGACGCCATCGCCTTCTTCGGCGGCCTGAAGGGCGTGCCGGCGTCCGAAGGCCGCAAGCGCGCCCGCGAGATGCTGACCCAGATGGGTCTGGGTGACGCGCAAAAGAAGAAGATGAAAGAGCTGTCCAAGGGGATGGCCCAGAAGGTCCAGTTGATCGCCTCGGTGGTGCATCGCCCCGAGTTCGTGATTCTGGATGAGCCGTTTTCGGGTCTCGATCCTATGAACCAGCAGGGGCTGGAGGCCATGATCCGGGCCTTGGCCGCCGACGGCGCGACCGTCCTGTTTTCGACTCACGTCATGCAGCACGCTGAACGACTGTGCGACAAGGTGGTGCTGTTGGCGCGCGGCAAGAAGGCGTTCGAGGGCACCGTGGATCAGGCCAGGGCGACCTCGCCGCGCTTCCTTGAACTCGAAGGTGCGCTGGATGTTGCGGCGGTGGCCGCGCTGCCGGGGGTGTCAGGGGTCGAGGTTCTGAACATTCATGACGGCGCCTGCACGCTGCGCGCTGGGCTGACGCCGGGCGCTGGTGGGCAGGAGGCGTTGAAGTCGGCCTTCCTGAGCGGTTTGGACGTACGTCGGTTCCAGATCAAGGAGCCGACCTTGCATGACGCCTTCATCGCCCTGACCGGCGATCACCCGGACGAGGATCAGAGCATCGCCCGCGACGCTCTCAAGGCGGAGGCCGCGCGATGAACCGCACCCTTCTGATCGCGCACAGGGAGTTCATGGCCTATGCCAGAACCGTCGGCTTCTGGTTGTCGTTGCTGGCGTTCCCGCTGTTCGGGGCTCTGGGCGGCGCCATTCCCATAATGATGAAGCACGCTGAACCGGCGCGCACGGTTGCTCTGGTGCAGGCGGCGCCGGCCGGGTCTGGTCTGGCCGAGGCAGTGCGCCAGTCACTGGAGAACGAACAGGCTCGCGGCGACATCAGCGCTCTGCGCATGGCCGCCATTCCCGAGGCCGGAGTCGCGGGCGGCGACCGGGTGCGGCAGGTGGCCGAGACCGAGGGTTATCAGGCCGGGATCGCGGCGTTGAAGCGCGAGGCGCCGCGCGCCGGAGCCAGCTTCAAGGCGCCGAGGCCCAATCTGACGCTGGTCGCGCCGCCAGCCGAACTCGTATCCGCCGCACCGGGCGAGGCCCAGGACGCCATGGCGCGTCGCTATCTCGGCGACGATGCCCTGGAAGGTGAGAAATTGAGCGCCGTGGTCTTCCTGACCGACGCCAATGGCCAGCCCGGCGCCCGTGTCTGGACCGCCCGCGCCACTGATGACGCGGTCGAGGACGCCATTCGTGACGCGCTGAAAGACGCCAACCGCCGTCAGGTCTTCGCTGCTGGCGGTATCGACCCGGCCGTGGTGGAGCAAACCGACCGCTTCCGTCCGGACATGGCGGTCTTCTCGCCCAAGGCGCGGTCGGGCGGCGAGGTGTCCTTCCGCGACAAGCTGCCGACGGTGGTTGGTCTGGCGGTCGGGTTCATCCTCTGGTCGCTGATCATCACCGGCGCCTCCATCCTGTTGAACAGCGTGATGGAGGAAAAGTCGAACAAGATCTTGGAGGTCCTGCTGTCTTCAGCCTCGGCCACCGAGATCCTGACGGGCAAGGTGCTGGGCGTGGCCCTGCTGACGCTGACGGTGCTGTTTGCCTGGGGCGGCCTGGGGGGGATCGGCCTGATCGCCGCTGCACCGGACGTCGCGCGCGACATCGGCTCGGTGCTGATGAGCAACGGTCTGCTGATCTACTTCCTGCTTTTCATGGTCGGCGGCTATCTGATGTACGCCGTGCTGTTCGCGGCTATCGGCGCCTTCTGCGAGACGCCGCGCGACGCCCAGACCCTGATGGGGCCTATCATGATGGTGTTGGTCGCGCCGCTGCTTGTCATGCAGATGGCCATCCGCACGCCGGACGCTACGGTGGTCAAGGTGATGAGCCTGATCCCGCCCTTCACCCCCTTCGTTATGGCTGCGCGCGCCCCCAGTGGTCCGCCGTTGATCGAGATCGTCGGCGCCCTGATCGGCATGTTTCTGTTCGCCGCTCTCATGGTCTGGGTGGCGGGGCGCGCCTTCCGCGCCGGAGCCTTGTCGGATGTGAAGCTGAACTGGAAGAGTTTCATCGGCGCGGTGCGCGGCGGCGGATGATGGTCGTGCGCGCCTCTGGAGGCGTGGAAGCACGAAGGTTGCGGCGCGACTTGTCGTCGCGCACGCAACTTTGATCAGGCCGAATCGGCTTCATCCCGGCAAAATCAAGGGGTAAGCCTTGCTGTAGTGGCCCTGTGTCCCCAGATTGAGGTTTCCAATCCCAAGGAAAATCCTTCGCCCGCCACAGGAGCGCCGATGCCCCATGCCGACAGCCTGATTGTCACCCTGGTCGGAGGCTTTGTCCTCGCCTTCGTGTTCGGCATGTTGGCCAACAAGCTGAAGCTGTCGCCCCTGGTCGGCTATCTTGTAGCTGGCGTGGTGGTCGGTCCCTATACGGGCGGGTTCGTCGCCGACACGGAACTGGCGCCCCAACTGGCCGAAATCGGCGTCATCCTTCTGATGTTCGGGGTGGGCCTGCACTTCTCTCTGGCGGACCTTATGAAGGTGCGCACGGTCGCGATCCCGGGCGCTCTGGTCCAGATCGCCGCCGCCACCGTTCTGGGCTGGGGCCTGGGGCGTCTTCTCCTTGGTCTTGGTGATGTGGAAGCCCTTTTGCTGGGCTTCTCGCTGTCGGTCGCCTCGACCGTAGTGCTGCTGCGGGCTCTGGAAGAGCGCAAGCAGCTCAAGAGCCATGCCGGACGCATCGCCATGGGCTGGTTGATCGTAGAGGATCTGGTGATCGTCATCGCCCTGGTCATGCTGCCGCTGCTGATCATTGCGCCCGGTGAGACGCTCAGCGGCGCTGAACTGGCCAAGTCTATCGGTTGGACCCTGCTCAAGGTCGCAGGCTTTGTCAGCGTCATGCTGGTGATCGGCGCCAAGGTCCTGCCATGGGTTCTGGTGCGGATCGCCCACACCAAGTCGCGTGAGCTTTTCACCCTGGGCGTGCTGGCCATCGCACTCGGCATCGCCTGGGTGGCCTATTACCTGTTTCACTCCTTCGCCCTTGGCGCCTTCCTGGCGGGTCTGGTGCTGAACAGTTCGCCGTTGGGGCATAATGCGGCCGAGCGGTCCCTGCCGTTGCGCGACGCCTTCGCCGTGCTGTTTTTCGTCTCGGTCGGCATGTTGTTTGACCCGACTATTCTGGTGCGTGAGCCTCTGGCCGTGCTGGGCGTGCTGGGCATCGTCATCATCGGCAAGTCTTTGGCGGCCCTGGTCATCACCACGGCTTTCAAGCTGGATCGCGCTACCAGCCTGACCGTCGCCGCCGCCTTGGCCCAGATCGGGGAATTCTCCTTCATTCTGGCCGCGATCTCGGTGTCTCTGGGCGCTATGAGCCGCGAGACCCACGACCTGATCCTGGCGGCGGCCCTGCTGTCGATCTCGCTCAACCCCTTCGTCTTCGCCCTGATCGATCGGATGGGCGGACGAATCCCGCCGGCCAGGAAGGCCGAGGCTGAGCCCAGGGCGGCATTGGCTGATGTGATGTGATGAAAAGAGGCCCGGTGATCGCTCACCGGGCCTCTTCCACATCTGCGTCCTGGTCGGGGGGCTTACAGGACGCCGATCATGCTCGCGACCAGCGGGTGTCGCACGATGTCACGCTCGGCCAAGCGGACCACGGCGATGTCCGGCACAGCCTCCAGGCGTTCGGCGATGTCGGACAGGCCGGACACGCCCGGCAACAGGTCGGACTGATGTGGATCGCCCGTCACCACCATGGTCGAATGCCAGCCCAGACGGGTCAGCAGCATCTTGAGCTGGACGTAGGTGCAGTTCTGAGCCTCGTCGACGACGATGAAGGCGTTGTTCAGAGTCCGGCCGCGCATGTAGCCGATGGGGGCGATCTCGATCAGGCCTTCGGCCATCAGGGCCTTGACCCGTTTCATGCTGAGACGGTCCGAGAGGGCGTCGTAGAGAGGCCGCAGATAGGGGGCCAGCTTGTCCTCCATGTCGCCGGGCAGGAAGCCGATGGACTCCCCGGCCTCGACCGCCGGGCGGGACAGCACGATGCGGCCCACCTTGCCCGCCTCCAGTGCTTCGACAGCCTTGGCCACAGCCAGATAGGTCTTGCCGGTGCCTGCCGGTCCAAGCGCCAGAACCAGGTTGGCGTGGTCGACAGCGGCCATCAACTCGGCCTGGCCGTCCGATTTGGGCTTGAGCGTCTTGAGATAGGCCTGGTCGCGATCATCGTTGGAGGGGTAGGGCGACCAGCCATTGCGGGGCGGCAATCGCCGAACCTTGGCGTCCTGCAGAAACTGTTCCGAATCCAGAACGCCTTCACGGACTTGATGCTTGATGGCCGAACGCTTGGTCATGAACGCCTCCAGGGCATGAAAAAAGGCGAGCCCGACAGGGACTCGCCTCGAACGACGGTGGGGGAGGAAGGGGCCGGAATCGTACGGTGGCTGCCCGGATCGGTCGCAGGATCATCGCCGCCGCAAAGGCGCTTTCCCGGGACTGGTCGCGAACACGCCACGCGCATTCTCCAGTATCTGACCGGACCGGGCTTGATCCGGCTTCGGATCCGGGGCCGAAATGGCGACCTCGAATCGCATCAACAGGATGATGCTAACGTAGTTTATGAAGGCTTAAAGCCATCATTTTCTGAAACATAGGCGGTGTTCGGATGAGTGTTTACAGTCTTGGCGACAGCAGGCCGCAGCTTCCGCCCGAGGGCGAATACTGGATCGCACCAAATGCAACGGTGCTAGGGAATGTGATTCTGCATTCTGGCGCCAGCATCTGGTTCAACACGGTCGTGCGAGGAGACAATGACCCGATCGTGATTGGCCGCGACAGCAATATTCAGGACGGCAGCATCCTGCATACGGATATCGGTTCGCCTCTGGCTATCGGAGAAGGCGTCACCGTGGGGCACAAGGCCATGCTGCATGGCTGCTCCATTGGCGACAACAGCCTGATCGGCATCGGGGCGGTGATCCTGAACGGTGCGCGCATCGGGAAAAACTGCCTGATCGGCGCCAACGCCCTTATTACCGAGGGCAAGGTCATACCGGACAACAGTCTGGTCATGGGACAGCCCGGCAAGGTGGTGCGGGAATTGGACGAGGGGCAGATCGAGGCCCTGCGGATTTCAGCGCAACACTATGTGCAGAACTGGCGGCGCTATCTGGCGAGCCTCGTCTCGTTGTAATGCCTCAGGATGGGACAGGCGCGGTCGTCGGGCGCCTCTCCTGTCCTGAAAAGCGCGTGTTTTCGGCAGGATTTCCAGCAATGGATCGGCCTGCGACTTGCATTGACGGGTTCAAGATCAATGCAGGAGTCCGGGCCCATGCGGGTGGGGATCAAGAAATTGCTGGCCGGTGCGGCGGGCTTCATCGGCCTGATGGCGATGGCGGACATGGCCTCTGCCGGGACCGGTTGTGGAACAGGCGGGTGCCAGCCGCCGCCGCCTCCGAAGCCGCCGTCCGTGCCGTGCTGTCAGCCGCCGCGACCGCCGCAGCCGCCAGTGACGCCGCCGACGACGCCTTGCTGTGCGCCGCCAGTGGCGCCGCCTTGCTGCTCGGGCGGGGGCAATGTGAATGTCAACGTCAATGTCAATGCAAACGCCAGCGCCAATGCGACGGCCCGCGCCTATGCCGGATCGCGTAGCGGCGCGACGGTGATCGTCGGCGGGGGCGGTGGCGCCTACTTCAACGTTGACCAGCCCTATCCGACGACGATCCAGGGTCTGTCGGTCGAAGGCAAGACCATGGAAATGGTCCGCGTCCCCTATACGGCCTCGCGTCGTATGGAGAAGCGCGTGGTCATCCAGGCGGTCTGCATCGACGATCGCGCCGTGCCGCATCCGGCTTCGCAGGTTCGTCCCGGTCGTGACGTGGCCATGGATTATGACGGCGAGCTGTATCGTTGCATCGCCGGAACCAAGCTGCAGTGGACCATAGCCGACGAAGCCGGCGGTCCGGGCGAAACGCTGAACTGCAACAAGCGCGAGGCCCTGTGGTACGGCCGTGGCGGGCAGCTGGAATGCCGTCCCGAAAAGCAGGAGCGGGATTGCAACGAGCGTTCGCTGCTGCGCCGTTACGGTGCGGGTGTGAAGGTGCTGACCATGATCCGTGAGGAGTCCTACACCGAATATCGTGAGGAGATGGTCGAGACCGCCGGCGCTGTGGCTGCGGGCGCAGTCATCATGCTGGACGGCGGCGTCGGCGGCCGAGTCTTCTGAATGTGGCGTTCAGCCTGGCGTCATGCCGGTTGAGCCATATTGCCGTCATCGACTCTCCGTCGATCAGGCCAAAACGACCTGGGGCCCCGATCCGCTGGATCGGGGCCCCTTTTTGTCCGCGTCAGCCTTCTATTGGGCCGAAGTCTTGTCTGAAACGACCTCGGCCTTCCACGCAGTGTCGGGCTTCAGGTACTGGCGCGCCGCAGCCTGGATATCAGCGACGGTGAAGGCTTCCAGGTCGCTGATGTGGGTCAGGATCTGCTCGACCGACGCAGGCTTGGCCGCCAGGTCTTCCAGTTGACCAAGCCAGTACTCGTTTCCGGCCTGGCTGCGACGCAGGGACTCGATGGTGGGCAGGCGGGCGCGGTTCAGTTCATCCTCGGTGATCGGCGCATCGCGCAGCGAGGCGGTGATGGCGTCCACGGCGGCGTAGAAGGCAGGTATCTTGTCCGCTGCGGTTTCCGCCATCACGAAGATGGAACCGTAATCCTTGAACACGTCAGACGCCGAGGACCCGACGCGCGGCGAATAGGCCAGGGCCTGCTTCTCGCGGATTTCGTCCAGAACACGCAGCTTGAACACCTCCGCCAGGATGCTGACCTTGCGCGCTTCGGTTCGGTCATCGACTGCGTCGGTGGTGGGCCAGGCCACGTAGGCCAGGGCCTGTTCCGCCGGTCCCGTGTGGGTCAGGCGAACCGGCTGGGCGGTCGGCACCGGGAAGCGGCGCTGGTCCGAGCCGGGCAGGGGCCGGGCCGCCGGCGCGCGCGTGGGCAAGGCGGCGAAGGTCGTGGCCACGGCGGCGACTGCGTCCTCCACCTTCACATCGCCGACCATGACGATGTCGAGGGGGCCGGACGCCAGACCCTGGGTCACGCCCTGCTTCAGATCGTCGAGCGTGAAGGCGGCGATTTCTGCGGCGGAAGGCACCGCTTCCCGCTTGTCGCCGCTGGCCAGCAGACCAGAGGCCTGAATGCCAAAGGCGCCGCCGGGGGTGGCGAGTTGCTGGGCCAAAATCTGCGGGAAGAAGGCCTTGATCTGTTCGAACGGCGCGGCGCGCAGGCCGGGGTCGGTCAGATAGGCGGCCAGCACCTGCATCTGCAGTTGCAGGTCGGCGGGACGGGTCGCGCCGGACAACTGATAGGCGTCGCCGTCGATGGCGAAACCGGCGCTGTAGATCTTGCCGGTCAGGACGCGGCTCAGTTCATCGGCGGTCAGCTTGCCGAGACCGCCCTGGGTGAAGACCATGGGCGCCAGGGCCTGGGACGTGAAGCGGTCGACCGGCAAGCCCTCCTCGCCGATGCCGGTGCGGACCGAAATCAGGATCTGCTGATCCTTGAAGGCAGTGGGCTTGATGATCAGGCGCACGCCGTTGGCGAAGCTGACGACCGTGGCGCCGACGGCCGTGACCTCGGTGCGAGCGGTCGGGGCCGCGGCGGGGCCGAAGTCGACGTAGGGCCACTGAAGTTCGGCCTGTGCGGCGCGGGCTGTAACGGGCACGGCGCGGCTGGCTTGCAGTGCGGCGGTGACGCCGGCCTCGCCGCCTTCGATGGCTTCAGGCGTGATCACCAGGGCGAGCGGACCCTGCCCTTCGAACACCGTCCTGACGGCGGCGTCGACCCGGGGCGCGGTCAAATCTTTTACGGCGGCTTCGAACAGGGCCAGGTTGGTCGACGGGGCCGAGAAGACACGGTCGTCATTGGCTGCGCCGAGGATGTTGTTGGCCAGGCCGGGCGTGCTGCGAGTAGCGGCCGCCTGGACGGCGTTTTCCAGCGCCGTGCGGTTGTTGGCGATCTCACGATCCAGTTCGGCCTGGGTGACCCCGAACTGGATCAGACGACGTTGTTCCTGGTCAATGGTCTCCAGTGCGCGCGTCAGGCCGCCCGGGTTGAAGCTGGCCGAGATGGAGCCGATGTCGAGGCTGTCGAACAGGCTCCCGCTGCTTGCGCTGGCGGAAATGAAGGGAGGATTGTCGGCGCGAGCGATCTCGCCCAGCCGACGATTGAGCACCGCCAGGCCAAGGTTCTGCAGCAGGTTTTCGCGGCGCTCTGCGACGGTGTCGGGATCCAGGTCGGGGTTGCGGACCCAGTTCAACTGGATCGACGACTGAATGCCGGGTTCGATCAGGATGCGCGTCTCGGGCGAGCGCGGAGCCACGGTTCCCAGATCGGGATTCGGACCATCCGGCGCCTTGGGCTTCCAGTCGGCGAAGGTCGCGCGGATCTTGGCTTCCATCTGGTCAACGTCGAAATCGCCGACGGCGATCATCGTGGCGCGTTCAGGACGATAATAGGCCTCGTAGAACTCGACGAAGCGCTCACGCGGGGCTGAACGAATGATGTTGAGGTCGCCGATCGGCAGGCGGTTCGCCAGTCGCTGGCCGGGCGCCAACAGGGCGAACTGCGCCTTGACCGAGCGCAAGCCCGGCGTGTTGCGCAAACGCTCTTCGCCCTCAATCACGCCGCGTTCGGCGTCGATGTCCTCGGCCTTCATCAGGGCCTCGGAGACCTGTTCGCGCATGATGCGCAGCGAGGTGTCGACGGTCTCGTCGTTGGTGCGCGGCAACTCCAGGGTATAGGCGGTCTGGTCGAAGCTGGTGAAGGCGTTGGTGTCGGCGCCGAAGGCTAGGCCCAGACGTTCCAGAATACGCAGCAACTCGTTCTCGGGCACATTGGTGGTGCCGTTGAAAGCCATGTGCTCCATGAAGTGGGCCAGCCCCAGCTGATCCTCATTCTCCATCAGCGAACCGGCGGCGATGCGCAGGCGCAGCGAGGCCTGCCCCGGGGGGGTGGCGTTATGCATGATGGCGTAACGCATGCCGTTGGGCAGGACGCCGAAGCGGACATTGGCGTCAGCGGGGATGTCGCTGGCGGCCTGGGCCCAGGCCTGCGAGGGTTGAGTGTCCTTAGTTGCGACAACAGCAGGCGCAGCGTCGACAGAAGTCAGGGCGACGGCGGGCAGGGCGGCCCCGCCCAGAAGGGCGAGGCTGGAAGCGGCGAGCAGCAGCAGGTGGCGAGGCGATCGCATTCAGTAGGACTCCGGATCGTGCGATCAGGCTGCCCCGAAACTGAACTGCGGCCCTGCACGACGGTCAAAATGACAAACGTGCTTGACTGCCTCAAGTTACCGAAAGTTAATTAGCCGCCCCCGCCATTGCCGGTGACGTAGAAGGTCGCGGCATTGCCGACCGCATTTGATCCGGCGATGACGTTCCGGCCCTGGCCGTTGATGGTGGTGGCGGTCATGGCGCGGACGTTGCCGGCGTTGGTCTGGATGTTGTTGGCGTTCAGGTCTCCGCCGCATTCGGCGCAGGCGTAGCCGGTGATCGAGTTGCCCGCCGCATTGGCGCCGACATAGGCGTCATAGCCCTTCTGACCGACGAAGGATGCATTGGCCTCCACGCCGCCCGTATTGTTCTGAAGGTTGTCGATGTCGACGTAGATGTCGTTGTTGCCGACGACGACATTGTTGCCGATGGCGTCCGCCGCAGCGGTGGCTGCCCCAAAATCATACGAACTCAGCTCGACCGCGCTGCGAACCTGGGCGCTGTTGTCCTGATCCGTGGTCGTCACCAGCGAGCCCCCCTGATTAAAGAAGGCCGCCTGGTTGGCTGTGGCGCGGCTGCGCCCGGTCAGATCCCAGGCGTTGCCGGCCCAGATGCTGGTGTCGGCTTCAACCAGCTCACCCGACGAGGTCTGCCGCACCGCCAGATCCTGATTGGACGAGGGGCCGGTCGAAGCCTGGACCGCATTGGCGACGGCCTCGCTCGAGAAGTCGGCCGGTGCGGGGATGTACTGCGGCGACCCCCTGGTGATCGCGCGCACGTCGCCGTGCATGGCCTGGTCGATCGTGCCGGTGATCGCGGTGCGGTTGGCGCCGGAGGCGGCCCCGGCAAGCGCGACCGTATTGCCAAAGGCGCCCGAAGCGACCTGACCGCCGGTGATCAGACGAGCGTCGGTGCCGGTCAGCCGCGTCGAAGCCGTGACGTCGCCATATCCGGCCTGTTCGGCCTCAACCGCCATAGGCGCATTGATCGCCGTGCCGGCCAGATAGTTGGCGCGCGCCTGGGTGACGCTGGTCACACGACCGCGGGTGTCGCCGCCCAGGGTCAGGGTCGTCGAACCGGCCGCGTCGCCCCGCATCGTCTGGGACGAGCGCAGACGAAGAGCTTCGCCCTCGGTGCCTCCGATCAGGCTGTTGCCGCTGGCGGCGGCGGACGAGGTGACCTGGGCGCTGACGTCGACGACGTTCAGCGTCTGTCCGGCCACAACGTCGCCGAGCTGCAACTGGTTGTTCAGGACCAGACCGCGATCCTGTGCGACGGCCGCGTTAGCGGCTGCCGCGCACAGCGCTGTCGCGGCGATCGTGCCAGCGAGACGGGTCCGCGCGAGTTTGGCCATTGTTCGTGTCCGTGTTGGCGTAGGCGGGATAGAAGCCGCCGGTCGGGCCGACGGGGGTGTCGGCGAGGGGATCGTTAGCGGGGTTCAGGCAGACTTCCGGGCCGGGGGCGCCGTACAGGTTGGCCATGAACTCGACGGTGGCGCGTTCCACCAGGGCGCGGACGGCCAGTTGGACCGGCTCCATACCGCTGGTGCCGGCGGAAATGTCGAAGACGTTGCCGTTCAGGAAGTCGAACACGCCGGCCGAGATTTCGCGACCAACGATCTGCTTCTGGTAGGAGACGACGTCGACGACTTCCAGGGTGGTGGTCTGGACCAGGCGCAAGTCGATCGCGACGTTCATCACGAAGACCTTGCCGGTCAGCAGGCCGGAGCCGCCTCCCTGTTCGACCTCGCCACCGGCGATGTCGAAGCCGCCCGAGCGGATATTGTAGTTCACCTCGGTGATGCCGCCGACGACATAGAAGTCCGAGCCCGGCACCTGACCGGCCAGGATGCGACGGTAGGCGGCGTCCTGTGGCGCGCCGTTCGGCTGGTCGTCGCCGATCAGCTTGTTGTTGGCGTAGCGCAGCTCCAGCTCGGACACCGAGGTGTCGTAGCGTTCGACGATCCGCGCGCCGGCCTTGGCCAGGGCGGTGTTCGCCATCAGCGAGGCGCCTTGCGTGATCTGACGTCCGCCGTCGGCCGAAACCGTGCCGGTGTAGTCGCTGATCCGACCCACGGCCATGCGCGGCGAGGGCAGGTTGTAGCGACGCGCATAGTCGGCCAGGCAGTAAAGCGCGGTCGAGTAGGGCGTCGGGTTCGACGTCACCGGGGCGTTGCCGATCGGCTTGGCGTACTGCCCCGAGGGACCAGCGCTGGTGCTGGCGCAACCGGCCAGCAGGGCGGCGACGGCGGCGACGGCGACAGCGGCGCGAGCGCGCAGGGAAATGTTGGTGCTCATGGGAAAACCAGCGATCCGTTCAGGGCCGTCCCGGCAGTGATGTTGCCGGTATTGGTCTGGGTGGAGTTGACGATGACGGTGTTGCGGTTGCCCTGCACCACCACGTTCAGATTGTTGCCGATGGCGGTCGCGCCGCCGATGTTCGTGCCGCCGGAGCCCGATCCGTTCTGGCCCGCCGAGACCCCGGCGCTGCTGCTGGAGTAGCTGCTGGCCCCGGCCTGGATGATGCCGTCGACGATCAGGCGGTTGCCGTTGGCGTCGCGGGTCGATCCCGTGGCGTTCTGGGCGGTGGTGTAACGCGAACCGCCGTAGCCGGCCTGGAACTGGGCGGCGCCTGCCGAGCCCGACGATTGGGCCGCGGCCGCGCCTGCGCCGACGATCAGGCTGATCGTCAGGGTCGCTACCGGCAGTGTCAGTCTTTGGGACGGCATGAGTGGCTCCGCAATGTCTCTGCCGGTCACTCAGCAACGGTCGTGCCAGACCGGAATGTCGGTTTCGGGACGGGTTGAGGTTAACGTCGCGATTGTCCATCTAGCGGAGATGCAGCATCCAGCGGACCAATCCCCCGGCGCCTCGCGCGAGAAGATCCTGAACGCGCCCTTCCTGCCGGTGCTGATAGCGGGCTCCATGCCGGTCCTGTTCTGGTTTCAGGAGCGGTTGCCGGATCAGGGTCTGTCGATGGCTTTCCGTGCCGCGGATCTGGCGCATGGTCGGTGGAGCGGCCTGTTCACCTCCATGCTGGTGCATGGCGGGTGGGCCCATGTCGCCATGAACGCGATCGGCGCCCTGGCTTTTGGCGCGCCTGTCGCCCGACTGCTGTCACGGCGGTTCGCGCCTCTGGCTTTCATCGTCCTGTATATATGCAGTGGCGTGATCGCCGCTTTCGGCTACGCCCTGTGTCATCCCGGGAGCATGGCGCCCCTGGTGGGAGCATCAGGAGCCGTGTTCGGCCTGATCGGCGCAGCGACCCGGTTGCTGGGCGGGCATGGGCGCGTCCTGCCCCTGTTTCATCCTGCGGTGCTGAAGGCGGCGGCCGTCTGGATGGGCGTCAACCTGCTGATCGGCCTGATCGGTTTTGCGCCCGGCGCCGAGGGAGCGCGCGTCGCATGGGAGGCCCACGCCTTCGGCTTCCTCTTCGGCCTTCTGGCGATCGGTCCGCTGGGCCGCCTGTTCGCTCCGCGATAGGATTTGCGTCCGTCCCGGGTCTGGGCGATCCTGCGGCGGTAGCGGCCGGTCCGCGGTCGCCTCCCATATTGGAACGGGAAGGAGCCGCCATGCTGGTCGCCGAGATACTCAAGGGCAAGGGACAGGCGGTCTTCACCCTGTCGCCCGATACGTTGCTGAACGAAGCCTGCGCCGAACTGGATCGTAAACGGGTCGGCGCCCTGATCGTCTGTCTGGGCGACGAGGTGGTTGGCGTCCTGTCCGAACGAGACATTGTTCAGGCGATTTCCCGCGATGGGGCAGGCGCGCTGTCCCGTCCGGCGTCCGACTATATGACGGCGGACGTGATCTTCGCTGAGCCTGGTGAGACGGTGGCGGTTCTGATGGGACGCATGACCGATCGCCGTGTTCGACATCTGCCGGTGCTGAGGGATCGCCAACTGGCCGGCGTCGTCTCGATCGGGGACGTAGTCAAATGCCAGATCGCCGAGGCCACGCAGGAAGCCGAAAGCCTGCGTACCTACATAGCAGCAGGGTAGGTCCGGTTTCGAGTTTCTGAGCGATTCGTGTTCGTTCGGTTTTTCGCAAAAAGGTCATTCGGCGCTTGTGGTTTTCGGGCTGTGTCCGTATATCCGCCGCTCGCTTGGAAACGGGCGGTGCGCGGGGTTCGGCGACGGGCTTTGCGA
>Ga0247822_10001655_pt1 | contig 13816 bp, 12 predicted proteins | sample 13C_Cellulose_Da_FD_192423 | JGI IMG/M metagenome (GOLD analysis project Ga0247822, IMG submission 192423) | Soil microbial communities from agricultural site in Penn Yan, New York, United States - 13C_Cellulose_Day30 | ecosystem: Environmental > Terrestrial > Soil > Agricultural land | place...
ATCGAGATCGGCGCGCCCTTGCTGGCGACTGCCATCTTCTGCCACAGCGTCACGCCGGCCTTCGGGTCGTAGCCTGCACGGGCGCTGAGGTCGATGCCGATCAGGTCGGCCTCGGATTCGTCTTCCCGGCCGAAACGCAGCGTGAGCAACTGGCCGCCCATGTCGGCGACCATGCGCCCGCCGCTGCCGAGCCCGAAGATGGCCGCGCCGATCTCGATGGCGCCGCGCGTGGCCGCCGTCTTGCCCATGCGCTCGCGGGCGTGTTCGCGCAGCGCGTGGGCCATCTCGTGGCCCATGATCATCGCGACCTCGTCGTCGTTGAGCTGCAGCTGCTGCAGGATGCCGGTGAAGAAGGCGATCTTGCCGCCAGGCATGCAGAAGGCGTTGACCTGCTTCGAGTTGAGCAGGTTCACCTCCCACTTCCAGTCGCGGGCCCGGGGGTTCCATTCGTAGCTGAACGGGATGAGCCGCTGCGCGATGGTGCGCAGCCGCACCACCTGGATGTCGCTCTCGGGCACGAGCGCGTTCTTGTCGCGGGCCTCGGTCTTGAGCTTGCCGTACTCCTGCAGCGCGGCCGTCTCGACCTGCTCGGCCGACACGAGCTTCGAGAACTGCGACTGGCTGCCCACGTCGACCCCGTCGCGCGCCAGCGCGGCGCCGGCCCCCGTGGCCAGCAGCGCGCCGGTGAACAGGCGCCGCGCGTGGAACGCGCAGGTGCAGCCCGCGAGGTGGCGGGCGGTGGTGAGGTCGAACTCGGCGGAATCGGTTGAAGAGAACATGGTGCGTGGACCCGTTGAGGGATTCAGTGGTTCCAGGATACAGCTCGGATCAGTCGTCGTTCAGGGGCGCATCGGGGTCGACCTCGAGGGCCTCGACCGGGCGGCGCAACCATCCCAGCAACAGCAACGCGGGGAGGGCCACGACGGTGGACACGAGGAAGAACACCGGCCAGCCGATGGTCTCCGCGAGCACCCCCGCCAGCGGCCCGACCCACACGCGGCCCACGGACGCGAACGCCGACAGCAGAGCGTACTGGGTCGCGGTGAAGCGCTGGTTGCACAGGCTCATCAGGAAGGCCACGAAGGCCGCGGTGCCCATGCCGCCGGACAGGTTCTCGAACGCGATCACCATCAGCAGCCCGCCATCGACCGGCGTGGCCTGCGCGAGCGAGACGATGCCGAAGTCGAAGGCCGGGATCAGCAGCGACGGCATCACGCCCTTGCCGTTTTCGGCGAGCCACCAGAAGCCGAGGTTGCTCGCCATCTGCAGCACGCCGAACAGCATCAGCGAACGCCACAGGCCGAGCTTGAACATCAGCGCGCCACCGAGCAGCGCGCCGCCGATCGTGAGCCACAGCCCGATCAGCTTGTTGGCCACGCCGAACTCGGCGGGCGAGAACGCCATCGACTTGAGCAGGAACGGCGTCATCAGCGAACCGGCGAAGGCGTCGCCGAGCTTGTAGAGCACGATGAATGCGAGGAAGGCGCCCGCGCCCGGCTGCGCGAAGTAGCTGCGCAACCCGCCCAGCAGCGTCTCGAAGCGCGCGGCCCGCGCCGCCCAGGCGGCCAGCGGCAGCGTGAAGCCGATGCCGATCAGCAGCGTGAGCAGGTCGACCCACTTGCCCCGCAGCGCGGGCGACAGCGTGGTGGTCGACAACCAGGGGTCGAGCACGGCGGACGCCACCGGCCGCACCACGCCGTGGGCCACCCACGGGTTGGACGACGCGGCGTCGCCCAGGCCCGCGCTGAGCAGGTAGCCCGCCGCGATGGCGAGCGCCACGCACGCGAAGCCCACGAGGTCGTGGGACGCGACGCTGGTGGGCCGGGGCGCCGCCACGAGGCGGGGCAGTGCCACCGCCGACATCACCGCGGCCGCCACCATCAGGCCGGCCATCACGCGGTACACCTCGGGCCAGGTCCAGCCGCCACCCTGCGTGGGGTCCACCCAGATCAGCGCGACACCACCCGACAGGATCATCGCGAGGCGATAGCCCAGCACGTTGAGCGACGACCCGAGCCCGCGTTCGTGCGCATGCAGCAGGTCCGTGCGGTAGGCGTCGATGACCACGTCCTGCGAGGCCGACACGAAGGCGACCAGCACGGCCAGCAGCGCGAAGGTGCGGGTGGCATCCGACGGCGACGTGGCGGCCATGAGCCACAGCGCACCGGCAAGGCCCAGCTGCGTGAGCACGAGCCAGCCGCGGCGGCGGCCGAGCCACGGCAGCTCGAACCGGTCCATCAGCGGGGCCCACAGGAACTTGAACGTGTACGGCAGGCCCACCAGACTCAAGAAGCCGATGGTGGCGACGTCGATGCCCTCGCCGCTGAGCCAGGCCTGCATGGCCTGCCCGGTGAGCGCGAGCGGCAGGCCCGAGGCGAAGCCGAGCACCGCGACCACGGCGAGGCGCCAGGCCACGAGCGCGCGGGACTGCAGCGGGGGCATGGGGCGTCGGGCCGTCGTGTCGGTCATGGGCGGATTCTAGGAGGCCGCCCGGGGCGGCCCCGCGAACTCGATGCGTTCCCCCACCCAGCGCAGCAGGTCCACCCACATCTGCCGCATCTCCGCGTCGTTGGGCGTGCGGATCGCGCTCGGCAGTTCGATGGTGACGACCGGCACGCCTTTGTGCACGCCGCCGTAGTGGCCCAGCGAGCCGGGGAAGATGCCCACGCGGTCGAGGTACAGGCGGCCCAGGCGCTGCGGCGGCACGTTCGGCCCGTCGTAGTCGAGCACCGCGTACGGCGCGTGCACGCTCACGATCAGGTCGGGCTTCCACGACGCCATGGTGTCCACGACGAAGCGGCTCTCCGGCTCGGAGAGCGCCTTCGGGCCGGGGTAACGGCGCTTGTCGCGGCGGGTGCGTTCGATCCAGTACCGCGCGGCCTCCTGGTCCCAGCGTGGCGTGGGGAAGTTGCGGTTGAGGTCCACGCCGCGGGCGTTGACCCGGGTGGGCCGGGCCTGCAGCAGTCCGTCCGGGTTCACGGCGGGCACGAACCGCCAGTCCATGCCGGCCGGGGTTTCGCCGGCCCGGGCGATCCAGTGGAACACGAGGCCGGCCGACGAGAGTTCGTCGCCGTGGATGCCACCGATCACGAGCACCCGCCGCCGGCGTGCCGCCTCCCCCGGGATGGGGGGCACCAGCACGTCGCGCTGCCACAGCGGCAGGCCGTTGACCGAACGGGCGCCCGAGGGCTGCAGCGCCGCCTCGCGGCACAGCGACGGCGTGACGTTCGGCAGGCGGCGCGCCAGATCGGCGCAGGGGTCGGCCCGGGCCCCGCCCGCGACGGACAGCAGGCACAACGAAAGGCACAACGAAAGAACCGTGACGGATCCGGCATTCATGGCCCGCGAGTGTAGGGGGGTGCGCCGGAATTCCAGCTTCGCCGACAATGAGGGGATGATTCGCCCGACCCGCGTCCCGTCCACCAGCTTTTCATCCCAGGAGTTCCGCCAGGCCCTGGGCATGTTCGCCACGGGGGTCACCGTGGTCACCGGGCGGGACATCAACGGCACGGTCGTGGGCCTCACCGCGAACTCGTTCAACTCGGTGTCGATGGACCCGCCCCTCGTGCTGTGGAGCCTGTCGCGCCGCGCCGGGTCCATGCCGGTCTTCGCCCGCGGCTCGCACTACGCCATCCACATCCTCGCGGCCGAACAGGTGGCCCTCGCCCAGCGGTTCGCCACGAAGGACATCGACCGCTTCGCCGGCCTGAACTGGCGCGAGGGTGCGGGCGGCGTGCCGCTGCTCGACGGCGCGGCCGCGCGTTTCGAGTGCTTCAATCGCAGCCAGTACGAGGAAGGCGACCACGTGATCTTCGTGGGCGAGGTGGAACACTGCGAGCGGCGCGAAGGCGCGTTGCCGCTGATCTTCCATGGCGGGCGGTACTACACCGAACTGCCCATCGCCTGAACCGGACCGCGGCCTAACCGGCGTCCTGACCCGGCACCGGCTCGTACCACGAGCCCAGCGCGGCGAGCGGGAACGTCAAGGCCACGCTCAGCATGCTGCCGGAGTGTTCGCGGCGCGCGCCGATGCCGCCGCTGCGCGCCACCTGGTGCAACATCAGCCAGCGCAGGTTGTCGGCGCCTTCGTCCTCGGCCGCCGCACCCGATGCCGCCGAGGTGATGGGGCCGCCGTGGTGCACGTCGATCAGCAGCAGCACCTGGCGCGACGCCGGCTGCGGCCGCACGCGCACCGCCAGCGAATCGCCGGCTTCCAGCGCCAGCTCGATCGCGAGGTCGAGCAGCTGCTCGAGCACCGCGGGGTCCACCTGCACGCGGGCGGTGGTGGCGTCCGGCTGGCTCAGCGTGACCCCGCGCGCCTCGGCCGACGGCGACCACATCGCGATGGCCCGCGACAGCGCATCGCCCAGGTCGATGGCCTCCGCCGACTGCGTGCCGTCGTGGCTCATCATGCGGGCCAGTTGCTGCACCTGCAGGCCCAGGTTCTCGAGCCGGGCCAGTTCGGCGAGGCCCGCTTCGAAGTCGTGCGGATCGCCGTTGCGCAGCTGCTCCTGCAGCACGGCGAGCGATGCGGCGAAGGCTTCTCCCACCTTGGCCAGCAGCTTGGGCGGCGCCTGCAGCACCGGTGGCCGGGCGACCGACGGACGCCAGGCCGGGGCCGGGGCGGGCGCGCCGTCGGCGAGCCACATGGGATCGGGCGACGGCACGGAAGTCTGCGGACGGGTCTGGATCGGCATGAGGGTCTCCTCGCTGACCCGGATCATGCTATGCCCCGCCCCGAACCGCGTCCACCCCGCCGATCGAGTGGTTGAAATCCGGCCGGGTGGCGGCATCTGCCAAAAGAATGCAGCCACCGGACCCCGCCATGCACGTCGCCTGCCCCCATTGCCTCACCACCAACCGTGTCCCCGACGAACGCCTGGGCGAGTCGCCCGTGTGCGGCCGCTGCGGCCAGGCGCTGCTGCCCGACACGCCGGTGGAGCTGAACGATTCGAACTTCGACGCGTTCGTCTCGCGCAGCGAGTTGCCGGTGGTGGTCGACTTCTGGGCCACCTGGTGCGGCCCGTGCCGCCAGATGGCGCCGCAGTTCGAGGCGGCCGCGCGCGAGCTGAAGGGCCGCGCCGTGCTCGTGAAGGTGGACAGTGACGCGAGCCCCCGCACGGCCGGGCGATTCGGCATCCGCAGCATCCCGACGCTGGTGAAGCTGGACAAGGGGAACGAGGTCAAGCGGCAGCCGGGGGCGACGGGGGCGGCGCAGATCGTGGCGTGGTCGACGCGCTGATGCAGGTCACCCCGGCGAACGCCGGGGCCCACTCCCGTCGGAGCGCGCTTCGGGCCCGGTGGATCCCGGCGTTCGCCGGGATGACCTCATGGCCTGTCGGGGTGCGGCAGGATGTCCAGCAGGTGCCACGTGTTCCGCCAGAACAGCGGCCGCCGGTAGCCGTAGACCCACGGCTGGGTGAGGTCCGTGTAGAGGCGGTGCACCGCGAACTTGTACGGCATGTAGGCCACCAGCAGCTTCTTCGCTTCCTCGAAGGCGGCGAGGCGTTCCGGTCCGTCGGGCAGGTGGTCGATCTTGCGGTACAGCTCGTCGAACTTGTCGAGCTTGAAGCGCCCGAGGTTGGCGCCCCCGGCGCCCGGCCCGTAGGCGTTCTGCAGTGCGTCCTGCCCGTCGGGCGTGGTGGACGATGACCCGAGCTGCCACACCATCAGCTTGCCGGCGCGCGCGTTCTTGAGCTGCTCGGGCCACTTGCGGATCTGGAACTCGAGCCGGATGTTGAGCGCGTCGAGGTTCTTCTTCCACAGCTCGTCCATCTGGCGGGAGATCTGCTCCGGCGTCGTGGCGTACTTGATCACCAGGGGCTTGCCATCGGGCAGGTCGCGCCAGCCGTCGCCGTCCTTGTCCGTGTACCCGTACAGGTCGAGCAGCGCCTTGGCCTTCGCGAGGTTGTACTCGCCGTTCTCGGACTTGAACGCCGGGTCGTAGCCATAGGTGTGCGGCGCGACCCCCGCCTGCGCGGGAATGGCCTGGCCGCGGCGCACGAGGCGGATCTCGCGCTCGACGTCGGTGCCGAGCGAGATCGCGCGGCGCAGCGCCACCTTCTCCGGCGTGTAGCCGCCCACCACGGGGTCTTCCATGTTGAAGAAGAAGAACGTGACGTCGGAGGCGAGCCCGCGCGACATGCGGATGCCGCGCTTCTCGAGGTTCGGCGCGAGCTTGCCGTTGGGCACCGCGATGTTCGTGAACTCGAGCGGCACGCCCGAGATGTCGAACTCGTTGTTGAGGAAGGCGAGCCAGCGCGGCTGCCCTTCCTCGACGATGCTGACCTCGACGCGGTCGATCATCGGCAGCCGGCGGCCCTTGAGCTTCGCGAGGATCTCCTGGCCCTCGGCGTCGTCGGCGGCCGGCTCGGCGTCGTAGAACACCTCGCGGTAGTTCGGGTTGCGCTCGAACACCATCAGCGAGCTGCGCCGCCACTGCACGAGCCGGTACGGGCCGGTGCCCACCGGGTGTTCCATGATGCGGTCGCCGTAGGCCTCGACCACCTCGCGCGACATCGCGGGCATCTCGGTGAGCATGTAGAGGAAGCGCGGGCGCGGGTTCTCGAGCCGGATCTGCAGCGTGTAGCGGTCGAGCGCGCGCAGGCCCTCGATGGGGCGGTCGTAGTCGAACGGCTTCTTCGACTTCTGCGCGGCCTCGCGCAGCCCCTCCAGGCCCGCGATGCGTTCCTCGCTCCAGCCCGTGTAGTGCGGGCTGTTGAGGGCCGGGTCGAAGAAGCGCTTCATCGAGTAGACGAAGTCGGCGGCGACCAGCTCGCGCTTCTTCCCCTTGAACGCCTCGTCGTCGGCGAAGTAGGTGCCGGGCCGGATGCGGATGGTCCAGGTGCGGTAGTCGTCCGTGATCTCGGGCATCGCGGCCGCGACCGACGGCTTGATCTTGAAGGGCCGGGCCAGGTGGTCGTACTGGTACAGCGAATCGAACATGTGCGAGACGGCGATGTTCGAGTACAGGTCGCTCACCTGCGCGAAGTCGAAGCCGGTCTCGGGCGCGGGGAAGGCGTAGCGCAACACCTTCTGCTGCGTGGCTGCCGGCGACTGTGCGAAAGCCAGCAGCGGAACGGCCAGGCAGACCGCGGCGAGGCGCCGAACGAAGGAAGGCCAGTGGTTCATGGTGCGCAGTCTAGTGTCGTCGCCGGATTAGACCGTAGACTCACACCGCATTCACGAACCCGCCCGAGGTTTCCCCCGCATGACGGCCTACCTGCTGAGACGACTCTGGCAAATGATCCCGACCCTGATCGGGGTCGTGCTGCTGGTGTTTTTCCTGTTCAAGTACTTCGGGGGCGACCCGGCCGAGATCCTCGCGGGGCAGAACGCCTCGGCCGAGGTGGTGCAGTCGATCCGCACCCAGCTGGGGCTCGACCAGCCCGTCTGGGTGCAGCTGTGGATCTTCGTCAAGCAGGTGGTCACCTTCGACTGGGGCCTCAGCTGGACCACGAAGGAGCCGGTGTCGGCGATGTTCGCCAACCGCCTGCCGGCCACGCTCACCGTGATGGTGCCCATCTTCATCCTCGAGGTGGTGCTGGCCATCCCGCTCGCCCTCGGCGTCGCCTACCTGCGCGGCTCGCTCACCGACCGCACGGTGATGATCGTCACCACGGTGGCGCTGTCCATCTCGTTCCTCGTCTACGTGATCGTCGGCCAGTACGTCTTCGCGTTCCGCCTCGGCTGGTTCCCGGTGCAGGGCTGGAGCGACTCCACGTGGACCAACCTGGTGCGCTACGCGCCCCTGCCGGTGCTGCTCGCGGTGTTCGTGTCGCTGTCGCCCACCACCCGCGTGTACCGCTCGTTCTTCCTCGACGAGATGGACCACGACTACGTGCGCACCGCCCGCGCCAAGGGCCTCACCGAGAAGCGCATCCTCTTCAGCCACGTGACACGCAACGCGATGATCCCCATCCTGACCGGCATCGGGGGTGCGCTGCCGGGGGTGTTCCTCGGCTCGTTCCTGATCGAGGTGTTCTTCTCGATCCCGGGCCTGGGCCGCGAGGTGCTGGGTGCGGTGAACCGCAGCGACTTCCCCGTGATCCAGGCCGTGACCGTGTACCTCGCGATCATCACGATGGTCGTGAACCTGCTGACCGACGTGCTCTACAAGGTCGCCGATCCGCGGGTGGTGCTCAAATGACGGGCACCGTCGAGGGAATCTGGGGCTCGGCCTGGAAACGCCTGCAGCGCGACCGCGTGGGCATGGTGTCGCTCGTGGTCGTGGCCCTGTTCGGCGTGATGGTGCTGCTGGCGGCCACGGGCCTCGTCGCCGCCGACTGGCAGCGCGAACGCGCGGTGGCCAACGCACCGCCCACCTTCATGGGCCCGGCCACGTCGGCGGAGTCGTCGGGCATCGCGCCGCCCACGGGTCCGAACGTGGACCTGAGCGACGTCGACCCGCTCGCGCCCCGCTACAAGGAATGGGCCGAACGCGCCGCGCAGTTCGAGCACGCGGCGGTGGAACGCGCCGCCACGCTGCCGTTCGGCGCCGACCGCCTGGGCCGCGACGTGCTCGCGAAGGCGGTGCAGGGCGCGAAGATCTCGGTGTTCGTGGGCGTGCTGGCCGCCGTGGTGGCCACGGTCATCGGCACGGTGCTGGGCGCGCTCGCGGGCTTCTTCGGCGGCAAGGTGGGCGACTTCCTCGAGTGGGTCTACAACGTCTTCACGTCGATCCCGGGCATCCTGCTGATCTTCGCGTTCGCCGCGGTGGCGGGGCGTGGCATGCACTCGGTGGTGCTGATACTCGGGCTCGCCGGATGGACCGGCATCTACCGCCTCGTGCGCGCCGAGTTCCTGAAACATTCGGTGCGCGAGTACGTGCGCGCCGCCGAGGCCATCGGTGCCAGCACCACCTCGCGCATGTTCCGCCACATCCTGCCGAACATCAGCCACGTGCTGCTCGTGCAGCTGTCGGTGCACGTGGTGGGGTTCATCAAGGCCGAGGTGATCCTGTCGTACCTCGGGCTCGGCGTGGCCGTCGACGAAGTGAGCTGGGGCACGATGCTGTCGGAGGCCCAGAGCGAGCTGATCCTCGGCCACTGGTGGCAGCTGGCCGCGGCGACGGTCTTCATGGCGGTGTTCGTCACCGCGTTCTCGCTCTTCACCGATGCGCTGCGCGACGCGCTCGACCCCAAACTTCGCGGACTGGAATGACCCCAATGCTGCTGAGCATCCAGGACCTTCACGTGAGCTTCCGCACCGGCACCGAGAACGGTGTCGTCCAGCGGGTCGAGGCGGTGGGGCGCGGCCCCGCCGGCGTCAGCTTCGACGTGCCCGAGAACACCACGGTCGCCCTCGTCGGCGAGTCGGGCTCGGGCAAGAGCGTCACCGCGATGTCGATCCTCAACCTGCTCCCCGTCAACGCCGAGCGGTCGGGCCGCATCGACTTCGAGGGCCGCGACCTGCTGAAGGCCACGCTGCCGGAGCTGCAGGCGCTGCGCGGGCGCGAGATCGCCTGCGTCTTCCAGGACCCGATGAGTTCGCTCAACCCGGTGTTCACCATCGGCCGCCAGCTGTGCGAGCCGCTGCGGCGCCACTTGGGGCTGGGCAGGCGCGAGGCGCTCGAGCGCGCCGAGGCGCTGCTGGCCGAGGTGCAGCTGCCCGAGCCGCGGCGGCGGCTGTCGAGCTACCCGCACGAACTGTCGGGCGGGCAGCAGCAGCGCGTGATGATCGCGATGGCACTCGCCTGCGGCCCGAAGCTGCTGATCGCCGACGAACCCACCACCGCGCTCGACGTCACCATCCAGCGCCAGATCCTCGACCTGCTCGCGCGGCTCAAGGAAACGCACCGCATGAGCATGCTGTTCATCAGCCACGACCTCGGTGTGGTGGGCGAGATCGCCGACGAGGTGGTGGTGATGCGCCAAGGCACCGTGCGCGAGCGCGGCCCGGTGGCCGGCATCTTCGCCGATCCGCAGGACGCCTACACGCGCGCGCTGCTCGCCTGCCGCCCCGCGCTGCAGCAGCACCATGCGCGGCTGCTGACCATCGACGAGTCCCGCACGGACGCTCCGCCCGCACCGAAGCCGAAGGACCCCGAGGCGCCCGTGGTGCTGCAGGTCGAGGACCTCTCCAAGGGTTTCTGGGTGCGCCAGGGCGTGTTCGGCCGCCGCGAGTTCAAGGCCGTGAAGGCGGCGAGCTTCACGCTGCGCCGCGGGCACACGCTGGGCGTGGTGGGCGAATCGGGCTCCGGCAAGACGACGATGGGCCTCACGCTGCTGCGCCTGCACGACCCCACCGGCGGGCCCGAGGCCGGCCGCGTGCTCTTCGACGGCCGCGACCTCCTCACGCTGTCCGCCCGCGAGATGCTGCCGGTGCGCCGCCGCATCCAGGTCGTGTTCCAGAACCCGTACGCATCGCTGAACCCGCGCTTCCCCATCGGCAAGACCCTCGTCGAGCCCATGGCCATCCACGGCATCGGCGGCGGCACCGCCGAACGCGAGGCCCTCGCCCGCGGCCTGCTCCAACGCGTGGGGCTCGACGCCAGCGCCATGTCCAAGTACCCGCACGAGTTCTCCGGCGGCCAGCGCCAGCGCGTCGCCATCGCCCGGTGCCTCACGCTCGAGCCCGAGGTGCTGGTGCTCGACGAGGCGGTGAGCGCGCTCGATGTGTCGGTGCAGGCCCAGGTGCTCAACCTGCTGAAGGACCTGCAGGACGAGCTGGGCCTCGCCTACATCTTCATCAGCCACGACCTCGCGGTGGTGCGCTTCATGGCCGACGAGGTGATGGTGATGAAGGACGGCGAGGTGGTGGAACAGGCGTCGGTGGACACCGTGCTGAACGCACCGCGCCAGGACTACACCCGGCGGCTGCTGGGCGCCGTGCCGCGCGGCTACGTGCCCCGCTGATCAGGCCGGCACGGGCCGCCCGCGGGGCAGCCGCACCACGAACGTCGACCCCACGCCGGCCCGGCTGCTGGCGGCCACGCTGCCGCCCATCAGCGTCACCAGCTGGCGGGTGATGACGAGGCCGAGGCCGCTGCCCACCACCTTCGAATACTCGGCCCCGAGGCGGTTGAAGGGCTGGAACAGCTGGCCCAGCTGCTCCTCGGTCATGCCGGCGCCGGTGTCGTGCACCGCGGCCACCACGTCGTCGCCGTCGGGCGCGAGCGTGAGGCGCACCTCGCCGTCGGGGCGGTTGTACTTGATCGCGTTCGAGATCAGGTTGATGAACACCTGCTCCAGCCGGCGCGGGTCGGCCAGCACATGCAGTTCCGGGAACGGGTGCTGCGGCACGATGCGCACGTGCTGGGCCTCGGCCAGCGCCGACAGGCGGTCGCTGCAGCGCTCCAGCACCGGGCCCACGGCCACGTCCTGGGCCGAGAACTTCACGCCGCCGGAATCGATGCTCGTCACGTCGAGCATGTCGTTGATGAGGTCGAGCAGGTGGCGGCCGCTGTCGATCACGTGCTGCACGCGCTGGGCCTGGGCCGGGCGCAGCGCCTCGGCGTTGTCGAGCTGCATCAGCTGGGCGAAGCCGAGCACCGCATTCAGCGGCGTGCGCAACTCGTGGCTCACGCGCGACAGGAACTCGCCCTTCGCGCGGTTCGCCCGTTCGGCCGCCTCCTTGTCGAGGCGCAGGCGTTCGGCCTGCATGTCCTGGCTGACGTCGCGGAGGATGCCGATCATGCGGGGGTAGCGCCCGTGGGCACGCACCCGGGCGCGCAGCTCGATCTGCCGGGTTTCCCCCTCGACCGGCTCGACACGGTAGCGCACGGCGACCGGCTCGGCGCGGTCGATGGCCTGGCGCAGCGCCACCTGCACGCGGCCCCGGTCGTCCGGGTGGAGGGCCTGGCCGGCGAGGCGGTCGCCGTCGGCCTCGGTGTCCACCGCCGGCAGGTCGGTCATCGCCGCAGCCCGGGCGTCGAGGGCCACGCGGTCGCGCTCGACGTCCCAGTCGAACACGCCGATGCCCGCGGCGTCCGCGGCGAGCGCCCAGCGTTCGTTGCCCTCGCGCAGGGCGCGCTCGGAGGCGAGCTGCTGGCTCAGCAGCCGCGCGATCATCACCAGGCCGGCGCAGGCGAGCAGGATCGACAGCAGCAGCGTGGTCCACACCACGAGCCGCTTCGACAGGCGCGAGGCCTCGCCCAGCCGGTCGGAGAACTGCCGCTCGAGCTGGGTGAGCCGGGCGTCGAGCGGCGGGAGCTGGTGCGCGAGCGCACGCAGCGCCGGACTGTCGGCCTCGCCCGCCTCCACCAGCTCGCGGATGCGCTGGCCCAGCAGGCGCAGTTCGTCGATGGCCAGATCGGCCTCCGCCCAGATCGCGATGGCGTCGGCCATGAAGCTGACGTCCTTGAAGCGGACGAACAGCTTCATCATCGAGTCGATGTCGTCGGGGTGGTTGCCGCCCTGCAGCAGGCCGGCGCGGGCGGCCTCCAGGTCGGGCTGGTCGCTGGAGAGCTGCTCGCGGGCGACGCGGTCGCCGAGGGGCACCGACAGCGACGCCTCGAACCGCCCGTAGTCGGCAGGATCCTGCAGGCGGGCGTAGCGGTCGAGGTGGTACAGGGCTTCCTTCTGGCCCTTGGACCAGCGGCTCTCGCCGGCGACGTAGCCGCGCACGGCGGACAGGATGTCACTGCTGGCCAAGCCGAGCGCGGCGGTCAGGGCCACCACCAGCAGGTACGAAACGACGGCAAGCCAGTGCCGCCGAGTGAGAGCGCTCATGCGGTCGCCCGGGTTGGTGCTTGAAACGGAACGAGGACTGCTTCGACTGCCAGCAGGGTGTACCACGGGAAGGCGACCCGTGTCGATGGCGCGTTAAATCGGGGCTTGCATGTTCGCACGTTCGTGCTAAATTGGAGGCATGGAAACCCGCACCGAACGCAGCGAAGCCACCCTGGCCGCCATCGTCGACACCGCGCTCGACATGGCGGTGGCCGATGGCCTGAACAGCCTGAGCCTCGGCGAGGTGGCCAAGCGCCTGGGCCTGTCGAAAAGCGGGGTCTTCTCCCGCATCGGCTCCCGCGAGGCGCTGCAGAAGGCGGTCATCGACGAGTACGCCAAGCGTTTCCTGCAGGACGTGTTCGTGCCGGCCATGCGCGAGCCCCGGGGCCTGCCGCGCCTGAACACCATCATGCAGCTGTGGCTGCAGCGGGTCCGCGAGGTCGAATCCCGCACCGGCTGCCTCTACAGCGCGGGCGCGTTCGAGTTCGACGATTGCGAGGGCCCGCTTCGCGACCTGCTGCTGGAACACGTGCTGCACTGGCGCGCCTCGCTGCGGCGGGCGGTCGACCAGGCCCTGGAGGCCGGCCACCTGCGCCCCGACACCGACCCCGAGCAGCTCGTCTTCGAACTCGACGGCCTGTTCGTCGCGCTGATGCGCGAGGCGCGCTTCCTGCGCGACCCCCGCGCCTGCGATCGTGCGTGGACCGCGTACGAACGCATCATCCGCTCCTTCACCACCACCCCCTGACAGACCCCTGCCATGGCCCGCCGCCGCGTCTGTCGCCCACGTTTCGCACGACTGTGCGACGAAAGGTCATTCATGGTCACGTTGCTCTTCCTCCTGCTGGTCCTGCTCGCCGCCCGGGGCGTGCTGTGGCTCGTGCGCGTCTGGCGCGCCGTGCCTCACCGCAACGCCGACTTCGAGGTGTTCCGTTGAGCCCCGCCGCCGACACCGCCGCGGCCGCGGCCAACCCCATCGCCGGCTTCTACGGCGGTGGCCGGGTCGTGCGCGGACTCGCCCGCGTGCTGCAAGCCGTCCAGAAGTTCGCGCCAGGTTTCGGCACCCGCGCCGCGCTGGGCCTGTTCTTCACGCCGCTGCCGTCCAAGCGGTCGGCCCGGCGCCTGGCACTGCCGGCCGGCTGGCA
>Ga0247822_10001656_pt1 | contig 13815 bp, 12 predicted proteins | sample 13C_Cellulose_Da_FD_192423 | JGI IMG/M metagenome (GOLD analysis project Ga0247822, IMG submission 192423) | Soil microbial communities from agricultural site in Penn Yan, New York, United States - 13C_Cellulose_Day30 | ecosystem: Environmental > Terrestrial > Soil > Agricultural land | place...
CCTCGCCGCCCATGCCCTCTTCGGTCTGCTGCTGTATCTGTTCACCCGCCCTGAGCTCGGGCCACTCGGCCGCAGCATTCGCGAGATCTACCCCCTGCTGCTCCTGGTCCCGCTCTACAGCGAGCTGGACGTGCTCAACGGGCCTGGAGGGACCGCGGTACACGACGCCACGGTGCAAGGCTGGGAGCTGGCGATATTCGGCGCGCAGCTCAGCACCGAGTGGTGGCGGGCGATGCCCAGCCGCTTCTGGTCGGCGCTGCTCCACGGGGCGTACATCTCCTACTACCTCATCGTCGTCGCGCCGGCGTTCTACTTCGCCTGGCACCGCAACCTGGCCGCCTTGCGCCATTTCATGCTGGTGCTGATGTCCACCTTCGTGGTCTGCTATCTCGTGTTCATCTTCTTCCCGGTGGCCGGACCCTACTACGTCTTTCCCCGTCCCGATTCGTGGTTTCTCGACAACCTGTTCGCCCGCGCGGTGTACGACACGCTGGCGACCGGCAGCTCCTACGGAGCGGCCTTCCCCAGCTCGCACGTGGCCGCGGCGGTCGCCGCTACGCTGTCGGCCGGGCGCGGCTCGCGGGCGCTCGGATGGACGCTGGCGGTTCCGACGGTGCTGCTCTCGGTTGCCGTGGTCTACTGCCAGATGCACTACGGTGTGGACGCGATCACGGGGCTGCTGACGGGGACGATTGTGACGGCGATCGTAGAGCGGCTGGACCGAGTGTCACGCTGAACGCAGTGAAGGGGACCATGACAGCATGGTCCCCTTCGCTACGCTCAGTGCGACACTTATGCGCTTACTGGACCGTCAACTTCCCCTTCATCCCCAGCGCCAGGTGCGGCAGGCAGTAGAACTTGTACTCACCCGCCGGCGCCTTGGCGAAGTTGACCGTATAGGCACCGTTCGGCTCGGTCAGCAGCGAGCCCTCGAGCGGCGCCATCTGGTCCGGCATTCCCGCCTTGAGCGCGTCGGCCGCACCCGCCGGAATGCTGTCCGCCCAGAACGAAACGTTGTGCGGGCCGCCGCTCACGTTGTGAAAGCGGACCACGTCGCCCGACTTGATGGTCAGCTGGTCGGGAACGAACTTGTAGGTGCTCCCCTCGAGCACCATGTTGACATCGTGAGTCGCCCCGCCCGCCGCGGGAGCGGCATCGCCCGCGGGTGCGGCGGCCGCCGCCGAGTCGCTCGCAGGCGCGGCCTGGTCCGATGTGGTCGTGGTCTGCTGCTCACCAGCCTTCTGCTCGCCGCCGCAGGCCGCCAGAACGAACGCCAGCCCCGCCAGCATGGAAGTCACGCGCATCGCGGATCTGCCTCCGAAACTTTATGAAGTGGCCGAATACAACCTGGTCGAACTCGACTTTGTGAACGCGTTCACAAAGATACAGGGCGCTCCCTCGAACGGTAGTGGGGTGGCCGGCGACAGCCCCGGAACGAGTCGATGATTACTATTGACCGATGATCGCGCCCGCCACCGCTCGGCTCTCGCCGGTAACGCCCACCGACCTGCCCTGCCGAATGCTCGGCTCCCAGTGCCGCTCACTGCGGGTGACGCTCCGCGTCGGCTCGCTGGAGGAAGGCGACACCTCGCTGGACCACGAGGCCACCTGGCTGCTGGGGCACACCGAGCGCATCAGGTTTGGCGATCTCTGGTGGGGTGAGGGCGATCTCTACGTCGAGGCGGTCCTCCACGTCCCCTGCCGCCACCTCCGCAGCGACGGAGGGACCGAGGAATGCCGGCTGTTCGGCTACCGGGGCGTCGCGCGTCGCCCGCCGCGGCGACTACCGCAGCCGCGACGCCTCGGTGGGAGCCGGTTCCAGATGGTCGAGTCCAAGCGCGTGGTGATCCGATCGCTCCCGCCAGCGCCCACCCCGCGCCATGCGCTGCCCGTGCTCGCGAGCGAGAACCCATGCGCCTCGGCTCCGTGCAGCACCTCGGACCACCGACGGGGCGCCGCCTGCTGCAGGGATCTGCAGGTCGAGATCATGTGTACCAAGAGCGACCGCCGGCTGGAGGCTCTGGTGCGGTCCCGCCGGTCGCCGTATCTCTGTAAGATCGAGCGGGGCGGAGACTTCTCCCTTGACGTGGAGATGATCTCCGCCTGCGGCTATCTCGAGGACGATGGGGTGGCCTGCTCGCTCCACGGGAAGGTTCGGCGGGACGGCCGTCCCGCCAAACCCGACCTGTGCACCGAATGGCCCCCGAAGAACCGCGGCCTGCATCCTGGCTGCGTATTCGGGCCGCGTCGCCGCCGAAGACGACCGTCCGGCGATTGAAGTGGGACAAGTGTGCAAGCCCACGGTGGTTGCCCGTCCTCTTGGGCGACTTCACCGGTCAGCAGAGGTGCCGTGAGCGACGAGCTGGAGAAGCTGTACCAAAGCACGTATACCGCCGTCGTGCGGTTCCTCTATCGCAAGGTGTGGGACGCCGAGCGTGCCGAGGATCTCGCCCAGGAGGTGTTCGTCCGCGCGCTCGCCCATCGCCCCGACAAGCCGAGGGCCTGGGTCTTCGCCGTGGCCGCGAACCTGGCCCGCGACGAGGCCCGTGCGGCGGTGCGTCGCAAGCGGCATCTCACGCTGCTCAAAGGCGATCCGATCGCCCAGCCCACGATATCGCCATCGGCGGACGACAGCGTAGAGCACGAGGAGAAGATGGCGTCGGTGCATGAGGCGCTCAGCACGTTGACGCCTCGGGACCGCGAGATCCTCCTGCTCTGGGATGCCGGCCTGAGCTACCCGGAGATCGCGGCCCAGACGGGGCTGGCGGTGGGAGCTGTTGGAACGACCCTGGCTCGGGCACGGCGGCGCCTGGTGGACGCGCACGATCGGCAGCAGAACCGGACAAGGCTCGGGGATAATGCCGCACATTCCTGAAGACGAGCTGCACGCCTATCTGGACCAGGGACTGAGTCGGTCTCAAGCGGTCGAGATCGAGAGTCACATGGCCGGGTGCTCCTCGTGCCGCTCGGCGCGCGATGCCATCGCCGCGCTCCGGGATCACACGACGGCGCTCCTCGCCACGCTCGCTCCCCCGCGTCGGCTGCCGCCCCCTTTCGACACCTTGCGGGAGCAGGCCGCGGCTCGGGTGAGCACCAGGCGGCGCCAGATGCGCCTGGGCACCTGGGCCGCGAGCCTCGTGGCGGCCGTGGGACTCGGCTGGACGGCGAGCTCGCTGATCGGTCCCGGCCGGACGGCGTCGGTTGCGGCGCACGAGACCACCGCCGCGCCCCAGGTTGCCGCCCCACGGCCCGCGGTCTCCCTAGCCGGGGCGGACACCGGCGGGCCCAGGCTCGCCGTCGATCGTACGCCCAAGGCGACGCCGGTGCGCCTCGAGTCGACCTCTCGGCCGCCCGCGGCCCGGCGGGCGCTGCAGAAGGCCCGCGAGGACTCGATCCGCGCCGCGAAGCTCGCCGTGCTCGACCCGGCGCCCGTGCTCGAGCTGAGCCCGCTGGAAGAGCGGGGCTCCGACCAGGGCGGGCAGCTCGAAGGGATGTGGCGGACGATGTCCTGGGACGGCGCGCAGGACGAGACCGGCCGGAGCGTCCCGCACATCGACGGTCTGCCGGTGCTGCGGGTGCAGGTACAGGCCACCGATCAGAGTAAGCGTCCGCTGATGGTGGTGGCCCAGCAGCTCGCGGACGGGCAGGTCATCCAGACCATCGAGGGCCCCGCGGCCGACGTCTCCGAGCTGCTGTCCCGCCGTGGCGGTACCTCCGCCAACGGCAAGCTCGGGGTGACCGTCACCGAGGCGACGCCGGGTATCGACCAGGCCATGGCGATGCAGCTCGGCGACCGCATGCTGGCGATCACGGGCGCCCTGCCCAGCGACAGCCTGCGGGCGATGATCCGGCGGATCAACGCGGAGATGCGCAGCAAGTGACTCGCGCGTGAAACGCGCGGTGTCACCCTGAACGAAGTGAAGGGGGCCATGTCGAGCATGGCCCCCTTCACTTCTTGCTCAGGGTGACAGGGTGCTCAGCGAGGCTTTTCCCGTCGCTCGATCAGCTCCGCCGGGACGTAATCCTTGGGGCTCTCCTCGTGCTCGAACTCCGAAGCCGCCACTGCGTGCCCCCGCTCCCGGCCCAGCGTGATCTCCGCCAGCCGGGGCGAGACCATCGGGAACGTGCGGGCGAAAAGCGCGTAGCACAGGAGGAACAGCCCGAGGAACAGGAGCGTCGGGCCGGCCTCCGGAGTCTCGAACGTCGGGCCGGACAGCGGCGTCACCGAGGGCATCACCAGCAGGTACCGCTCGATCCAGAGCGACACCAGGCTCACCAGCGCGAAGAACCCCATCGTCACCCGCACCTTCTTCGGCGCGACGCCGAGCAATCCGAAGAACGGGATGATGAACATGCCGATCAGCACCACCACGCCCAGCGGCCGCCAATCGCCCCACAGCCGCGCGAAGACGAAGCCGGTCTCCTCCGGCAGGTTGCCGTACCAGATCACCAGGAACTGGGCCCACATGAGGTAGGTCCAGAACACCGTGAAGCCGAAGCAGAGCTTGCCGAGGTCATGCCGCTGCTTGGGCGAGACCAGATCGCCGATGCCGAGCTGCGAGGCGCCGTACATGGACATCAGCGCCAGCAGCATGTGGGCACCGAGGAAGGAACCCATGAAGTAGAAGCCGCCCAGCAGGTTGCTGAACCAGTGCGGCTGGAGCGCCATGATCCCGTCGAACGCCACCAGGGTGAACACGATGGCGTACAGCACCGCGTAGAGCGGGGCCAGTCGGTGGAGGCGATCCTCCAGCGCCATGGCGGCCTCGCGTGAGCCGTCGTACCCGCGGGTCCAGCGGTCGAACAACGAGCGGCGGCCGGGGCCCGCCGTGGAGCGGGTGACGAGCATGTCGGGGATGAGGTCGGCGCGGATCAGCTTCCACCCTATCCAGTACAGCACGGCCAGGCCGACGAACAGCCGGCCGAACATGAACGGCCGCGAGAGCCACACCGCCTTCCCGTGCTGCAAGCCGTGGAGCTGCGCTTCCATGGGGCCGTAGACGGCGTCGTATCCCAGCGTGAACGTCAGCACCAGGCCGAGCAGCGACACCGGCAGGAAAGCGACCGAGGCCTCGGCGAACCGGATGACGAGGCCCGACCACTTCGCGTTGGTGATCTTCTGCACCGCGACGAAGGCGACGCTGCCGCCCGCTAGGCCGGTGAAGTACAGCCAGTTCACGTGGAAGAGCTGCCACGCGCGGGGCGCGGCGTCGCTCCGCAGGGCGGTGACGAAGAGGATGAGTCCCAGGGCGGCGAGCCCGCCCCCGACGCCCCGAAAGAGAGCGTACTTGCCGGTGAGGGCGCGCTCGATCAGCCGCTGGTGGATGGTTCCCGGGCTCATCGGGGCCTCGCGGAGGTGGAGCCGGTGGCGCTGGGCGCCGGAGGTATGCCGACGGCCGCGCCCGCGGGCTCCTGCGGCGCCGGGCTCGCGCCCTGGAGCTTCCGCAGGTGGTTGACGATGGCCCAGCGATCCGAGGGCAGGTAGACCTTGTCGCCGTACCGTGGCATGACACCGCGCCCGTAGCGGATGATGCTGTAGATGTAGCCGTCGCTGTAGCCGCGGGCGCGTCCGGTGAGCAACGACGGCGCCCCGACCCGCGGACCGACCGGCCCTTTCCCGTCCGCCGCGGCGCCGTGGCAGACCGCACAGAAGGTCTGATAGAGGGTGTCACCAGCCGCGTCCACCTCGCGCGGGAGCATGGGCACGTCGGGTCCCGCGGGCGAGGGCCGCGCGTCGCTCGTCTTCACGTAGGGATTCCGGAGCGCGTCCGCGGTCGTGGCCTTCCCGGTCGTCCACTCGGCCGACCAGTCCGGTTCGCCGCCGCTTATCGGGACCGTGCCCACCGGCGTGTAGCGCGGCACGGCGGCGGTCTCATAGGGCCGGATGTAGCGGGCCGTGATCATGTGATCGAACCAGGGGATGATGTGCCAGAGCCGGTCGGGCGACGGGATCTCGTAGTGATAGAACTCGCAGCCGCCGGTGAGGAGCAGGCCCAATAGCCATGTCATCCTGAGCGAAGCGAAGGAGCCGGAGCGACGTCTTGTCCCCTTCGCTGCGCTCAGGGTGACATCGGGGCTATGCCGCTTCATGCCGCACCTCCGCCGCGCCGGCATTGCGCAGCATCTGCTCCAGCTGGCGGGCCTGGTCGGGACCGGCGGGGACGAAGATGCCAATCATGTCGTCGCTGAATCGCGGATCATAGGCTGCGCCGCGCTTGGCCATCAGGATCGAGAACACCGCCACCGCGGCCACCGTGCTGAGCGCGCCGAGCAGGATGGTGAGCTCGAAGGCGATCACCACATAGGGCGGGATCGAGCCGATCGGCTTGCCGCCGACCACCACGGGCCAGTCGTGCGACATCCAGAGCGTCATGCCGAAGCCGGCGGCGCATCCGGTGAGCCCACCGATGAGGGTGAAGAGGCGCACCGGACTCACCCCGTGGTCCAGCGCCTCTTCGATCTCGTGGTTGGGCGCAGCACTGTAGACCACCAGGTCCCGGATCCCGCGGGCCCGGAGCGCACGGATGGCGTCCGCCGCCGCGTCCACGTGGATGAACGACGCCAGGAGGCCGGGCTTGCGCCGGCTGCCGAGGAGGGTCATCAGTGATGCCCTCCCCGCTTCCGCGGCATGGGGATCATTTCCTTGATCTCCTGGATCGCCACGATCGGGAAGTTCTTGGCGAAGAGGAGGAACCACATCCCGAACCATCCGAAGGAGCCGGCCAGGATGCCCCAGTCCGCCCAGGTCGGGCTGAGCTGGTCCCAGGCCCATGGGATGTAGTCGTTGCTCAGCGAGGACACGATGATCACGAAGCGCTCGAACCACATCCCGATGTTGATGAAGATCGAGATGACGAAGAGCGACGTGAGATTGGTGCGAATCTTCCGGAACCAGAGCAGCTGCGACACGAAGGCGTTGCAGATGATCATGGTCCACCCGGCCCACCAGTAGGGGCCGAATGCCCGGCGATAGAAGCTGGTCTGCTCGAAGATGTTGCCGCTGTACCACCCCACGAAGTACTCCGCGCCATAGGCGTAGAATAGGATCGAGCCGGTCAGCAGGGTCAGCTTCGCCAGGTTGTCGAAGTGGTACCCGGGCGTGATCATGTGCTCGATGCGGAGCGCCCGCCGGAGTGGGATGATCAGCGTGAGCACCATGCCGATGCCCGAGTAGATGGCGCCGGCCACGAAATACGGGGCGAAGATGGTGCCGTGCCAGCCGGGGACGATGGACGCGGCGAAGTCCCAGGACACCACCGAGTGGACCGAGAGCACCAGCGGCGTCGCCAGGGCGGCCAGGTAGAGATAGCCTCGGGAGTAGTGCCGCCACTGGTTGTCGGTGCCCTGCCAGCCTACCGACAAGGCTTCGTAGAGCTTCCGCCGCCACCCGCTCGCCTTGTCCCGCACGGCGGCCACGTCCGGCACCAGGCCGAAGACGAGGAACGTGGTCGACACCGTGAGGTAGGTGGAGATGGCGAACACGTCCCAGATCAGCGGTGACTTGAAGTTGGGCCAGAGATAGCGGCTGTTCGGGTAGGGCAGCAGCCAGTAGAAGATCCACTGCCGCCCGATGTGGATGATCGGGAACAGCCCCGCGGTCATGACCGCGAACACGGTCATGGCCTCGGTGGAGCGGTACACCGCCGTTCGCCAGGGCGAGCGGAAGAGGAAGAGGATCGCTGAAATCAGCGTGCCCGCGTGTCCGATGCCGATCCAGAACACGAAGGTGGTGATGTAGACGCTCCAGAAGATCGGCGGCTGGTAGCCGGCGTGACCCAGGCCGTCCTTGATCAGCATCAGGAACGTCAGCACCCCGATCAGGAACAGCCCCACGGCGCCGAGCAGGAGGAGGACGTAGCCGCGGCTGGCAGGGGCGAGCGTCCCGGCGACGTCACGGGTGACGTCGGCATGGGTCTGGGTGATCACGTGCCCGTCGTGGGTCACGGGAGGCGCGGCGGTGGCCATGGCTCAGCCCTCCTCCGCCGGAAGCACGACCTTGGCCAGGTACGTGATCGCCGGTCGCACGTTCAGCTCCTCGAGAATGCGGTAGCCGCGCGGGTCCTGCTTGCGCTTCGCGACCCGGCTCTCCGGATCCCGCACGTTGCCGAACACGATGGCGTCGGACGGGCAGGCCTGGGCGCAGGCGGTGGTGAACTCGCCGTCGCGAATCGGACGGTCCTCCATCCGGGCCTGATGCTGAGCCCCGCGGATCCGCTGGATGCAGAAGGTGCACTTCTCCATGACGCCGCGGGCCCGTACCGTGACGTCGGGGTTGAGCTGGAGGTGGAGCGGCTCCGGCCAGGCCTGCTCGTTGTACTTGTACCAGTTGAAGTAGCGCACCTTGTACGGGCAGTTGTTGGCGCAGTACCGGGTGCCGACGCACCGGTTGTACACCTGGCCGTTGAGGCCGTCGGCGGTGTGGTACGCGGCATACACCGGGCAGACCGGCTCGCAGGGCGCGTTGGCGCAGTGCTGGCAGAGCATCGGCACGAAGCGCGGCGACGCGGCTTCGTGTCCCTCGCCATCGTCCCAGTAGCGCTCGATCCGGATCCAGGTCATCTCCCTGCCACGGAGAACCTCCGACTCGCCCACCGTCGGGATGTTGTTCTCCGCATAGCACGCCGTGACGCAGGCCGAGCACCCGGTGCACTTGGCGAGGTCGATCGCCATGCCCCATTGGGGGAGATCCCGAGTGTAGTCGCCGTGCGTGGCCGCGTGCTTCTGCGCCCCGGACCAGCCATGGATCGCCTCCAGCTCACGCTCGGTGTTCAGCTCGTGCTCGGGGTGACCCTCCTCGGCGGCCGCCTGCGCGACGGTGAGCCCCTTCTGCGCCGCCGCGAGCGGCACCGACTCCCCGATGCCGCGGCCGAGCTGCCTGGGGACGCCCTGCACGCTGGCGAGCTTCCGGTACCGGCCGGTCTTTCGCAGGCTGACCCGGGTCGAGAGGTAAGGGACGAACTCCCCGCGGGGAGCGCCGAGCAGGTCGAGCGCGTTCACACCCCGGCCCTGCGCGATCGGACCGTAGGCGGTGTGCCCGAAGCCAAGCGGGATCGCGACGGCATCGTCCCGGATGCCGGGATAGACGCAGACCGGGGCCTCGAGGGTGCCATAGGGCGAGGTGAGCTCCAGGATCTCGCCATCGCGCACGTCGAGCGCGCGCGCCGCCGCCGGGCTCACCTCCACCCAGGAGTGCCAGGTGATCTTGGTGACCGGGTCGGCGTTCTCCATCAGCCACGGCTTGTTGGCCCCGCGGCCGTCGTGCAGCATCGGATGCGGATAGGTCAGGAAGGTGAAGCTGCCATCCCCTTCGAACGTGGGTCTGGAGTAGCCGAGCTTCCCGCTCTCGAGCACGATGGCGACCTGCGGCGACGCCGGCGGCTCCCGATACACGCCGCCGTGCTGCACCGCGCCGTGCCAGAACCCGGCCGCGTCGGCCTCGCCCAGCTCCGCCGCCAGCTCCTGCCACCGGGCCTTGAGGTGCTCGTCCCAGCCTGGCGCGGTGAACTTGGCCAGCGAGCCGGAGGCCTTCTTGCTCACCCGCAGGAGGATCTCGCCTGCCGGCAGGGTGTTGAAGACCGGCTCCATCACCGGCTGCATCAGCCCGTAGACGCCGGCCCGGGGGTGGGCGTCGTCCCACCGCTCGAGCGCGTGATGCTGCGGCAGCAGCAGGTCGCAAAGGGCGGCGGTCTCGTCCAGGTACATCGAGGTGGACACCTTGAAGCCCACCTTGGCGAATCGGCCGGCGAACCCGCTGGCCTTGGGCAGGGTGTACACCGGATTCGCGTCGTGCACCAGCACGACGGCGACCTCTCCGCCGTCCATGGCCTGCGCCAGCTCGGCCAGCTTGGCGTAGCCGTCGGCCATGGGGAGATCGGCGCCGAAGCGCACCGTCTCACCGATGTTGCCCGCCACGAAGTTGAGAACGTTGACCGCGGCGCACAGCTCGGTGCTCGCCGCGTGCTGCGAGGCGATGCCCCCGGCCACGGCCAGACTCGGGCGGGCCGCCGCGAACTCGCGCGCCAGCCGCTCGATCCGCTCCGCCGGCAGGCCGGTCTCCTTCGCGGCCACGGCGGGAGTGTAGGACGAGAGGGCGGACGCGAGCCCGTGGGTGTCGCCCCGCTCGCTCACGAGCACGTAGGCCATCGCCAGCGCGAGTGCCGTCTCCGAGCCCGGCGTGATCGGCAGCCACTCGTCCGCGTTGAGTCCCGTCAGGTCCCGGCGCGGGCCGGCGTAGACGAGCTTGGCGACGTCGCCCTCGCCGAATCCGTGCGACCGGGCGAAGCCGAGCTGGTTCTCCACCATCGAGCCCCAGCTGTCCAGGAAGTCGGCGCCGAAGGAGACGATGTACTTCGCCCGGCCGACGTCGAGCGCCGGCACCTGGTCGAGACCGAAGACCTGGCGGTTCGCGGCCCGCATGGGCTCGTGATCGAAGGTCTCGTGGCGGACCAGCCTCCCGCCGAGCGCAGCGGTCCACTCGGCCAGGAGATCGGAGAAGGTCCCGCGACCCGCGCCGCTGATGACCGCGATCCGCCCCCCGGCCTCGGTGAGCTTGGCCGCGAGCCGCGCGATCGCGTCGTCCCAGGTGATCTCGGTGAAGCTGCCGTTGGCGCCACGCAGCATCGGCGCGCGGGTCCGCCCGGGGTTGTACAACCCCTGGAGCGACGCCTGGCCACGGGAGCAGAGTTTGCCCCGGTTGATCGGGTGGTCGGGGTTGCCCTCGAGCTTCACCGCCCGGCCCTCGCGGGTCCGCACGTGGACCCCGCACCCGCTGGAGCACTCCGTGCAGGTGCTCGAGTACCAGGTGGCGAGGCCGGGGACCTGGTCCTCCGACTGCACCAGATAGGGTACCAGCTTCTGCACCCGATCCGTCGTGCAGCCGCTGAGCGCCAGGGCTCCCCCACCGGCCGACACGCCCAGCACGGTGAGGAAACGGCGCCGGTCGAGGGGGGACGGCTGTTGGTCGTCAGACATGACGGTTTCCAATCTTCTCGGTGATCATCTCGTCACGCCAGGTCAGTAGTGGCAGACGGTGCAGTCCCGCGAGACGCCGCGCTCGATGTGGCAGGTGATGCAGTAGCCCATGTTGTCGACGACCTGCACCTTGAACACCTGCGGCATGCGGGTCACGTCGCCGTGGCAGGTGGCGCACGCGGTGGGGCCGAGCGCCTTGATGTGCCGCTGGTGCGGGAAGTGCGCGTGACGAGGCAGGAAATGCACCCGGACCCACTCGACCGGCTTCTTCTCGTTCCAGGCCTGCCGCAGCTTCTGAATCTCGGCCTTGCTGCCGGTGTCACTCCCGCCCACGATCAGGTGACACCCCATGCAGGTCTGCATGGCGGGAATCCCCGGCTCCGGGGAGACGTTCACCGAGTAGTGGCAGTACTGGCACTGGATCTTGAACTGGCCGGCGTGAATGTCGTGTCGGAAAAAGATCGGCTGGCGGGGACCCTCGAGCGAGCCGGTGTCGCTGATGACCGGTGCGGTGAGCGAATCGGGTGGAGCGGCGGCCTGCTGGGCCTGCGGGCTCGGGCCCGTGAACGCCAGCACGGCGGCGACACCGCCGGCTCCGACGCCGCCGAGCACGATAGCCAACGTTCGCATCATCGATCCCACGCTGAGGGAGAGATGGGTTTCCCGCGCGCCGAAACATAGTCCGGACTTCTCGCGGCACAACCCGATCCCGGTGTCGATTCCGACTGCTTCATTCGGCTTCCACGTCGTCGAGATTCTTGGCGGCCGAGCCCCGTGGACGACCCGCCCGGTGCGGTGCGGGTCGCTCGTTCAGCCACTGCCCTTTCCGGCGCGCGAAGCTGAGGAAACCGTCGACCGCCCGTCGATCGCCGAGCTCGAGCCAGCACCAGCGGACCGGCCCGGTCCGCTGGGCCTCGGCCACCGCCTTCGCCACGTCAGCGGAGAGACGCGGGATGGCCCGAACCCGACTCTCCTCCATGTCGCTCAGGGTGAAGGTGGCGGAGATCCCGTTCCCCACCAGGTGGAGCCAGCAGAGCTTCCGGTTCCCGATGGCGTATTCCCAGGTCCACCGCCAGCTCACCCCCATGTACCGCACCGTCTCCACGACGCCACTCACTTCGCGCAGCCCGGTGCGTATCGCCTTGAATCTCGCGGCGGCCTGGGCCGGGAGATCCTTGAGCGGCGCGGCAGGATCGGGCTGTGCCTCGGGGTCGGGATACCGGTTCGCCGACCAGTAGGCGCTCGAGCGGCTGACGCTCACGACGGGTCGGCCACGGGTGGTGTCTCGACGGGGACTCCCACGCGTTCGAGGTAGCGGACCACTTCGATGCCCATCGCGCGCACCAGCGACGCCTCGCGGCCGTCGAGCCCCGCCCGATGGACGATCTCCCGGAACGACCGCATCACGCTCTCCGAGCGACGGGTCTTGAAGAAATCCACCGCCCAGAGCGCCCGGCGCCAGTCGGCGAACAGCTCCTCCAGCTGGGCCGCGGTGGCCGGCGGCGTGTCCTTCCGGGGCCGCTTGAGCGGCTGGCGCTCTCCCCCGCGCAGAAGCCAGGCCTCGTAGGTCATGACCGCCACGGCCTGGGCCAAATTGAGCGAGGAGCTTCGCGGGTCCGTAGGAATGGTGATCAGCACATGACCGAGATCGATCTCCGCGTTGGTGAGGCCGCGATCCTCCCGCCCGAAGACCATCGCGACGGGACCCTCCACCGATCGCTCCAGCAGCTCGGCGGCGCCCTCGCGGGGGCGCACGGTGCGCCGCTTCGCCGTCCGCCCCCGCGCGGTCAGGACCGCGACATGGACGCAGTCGGCCACCGCCGCCTCCAGCGTGTCCATGATCTCGATTCCCGCCACGAAGTCGGCGCTGTTGTGCGCGATGCCTTCGATGCGCCAGGGATCGAAGGTCTCAGGATTCACCAGCCGCATCCGCTCGATCCCGAAGTTCCGGGCGATGCGGACCGCGCTGGCGATGTTGACGATGTCCTGGGGGTTGACGAGGACGAGGATGGGGCTGGACGGCGAGACGGATGAGCGGCGGGACGAGTCCCGCTGACCCGCTGTCCCGCTGTCCCGCTGCCCTTCCTTCCGGCTGTCCGCCACGACCACCATCACCCCTCGCCCAGGAAGCTGATATCGTGCCGCCTCGCCTTGAGCGCCGCCGCGAAGCCGGCCTTCTCGACCGCCTTCATGTACGCCTCCTTCGGCTCCACCAGGCGGTTGTCCACCAGCTCCATCAACGCGTCGTTCAGGGTGACCATGCCGGTCTTGCGGTTGGTCTGCATGATCGAAGGAATCTGGAAGGTCTTCCCCTCGCGGATCAGGTTGCTCACCGCCGGAATCGACAGCAGAATCTCGCGCGCCGCGATCCTCCCTCCACCGATCTTGCGACAGAGCGTCTGGGCGAGGACGCCGCGCAGGGACTCCGAGAGCATGACCCGTACCTGGGACTGCCGGTCCGCGGGGAACTGGTCGATGATCCGATCCACGGTCGAGGCCGCCGTGGTGGTGTGCAGGGTCCCGAATACCAGGTGACCGGTCTCCGCCGTCTCGATCGCGATTGACACGGTCTCGAGGTCGCGCATCTCGCCGACCAGGATGATGTCGGGATCCTCCCGGAGCGCGGCGCGGAGCGCCTGCTTGAACGACCGAGTGTGCAGGCCCACCTGCCGCTGTGTCACCAGGCACTTCTTGCTCTGGTGCACGAACTCGATGGGGTCCTCGATCGTGATGATGTGATCGCTCCGCGTGCGGTTGATCAGGTCCACCAGCGCGGCGAGCGTGGTGCTCTTGCCCGAGCCCGTCGGGCCCGTGATCACGACCAGGCCCTTGGTGAGATAGCAG
>Ga0247822_10001659_pt1 | contig 13785 bp, 11 predicted proteins | sample 13C_Cellulose_Da_FD_192423 | JGI IMG/M metagenome (GOLD analysis project Ga0247822, IMG submission 192423) | Soil microbial communities from agricultural site in Penn Yan, New York, United States - 13C_Cellulose_Day30 | ecosystem: Environmental > Terrestrial > Soil > Agricultural land | place...
CTGCCGACGCCTCGCCCGCCCGCGCCGCCCGACTCTCCCAAAAGAAGCAACTGCAATCCGTATCCCTGCAGGACGCTGATAAATAAAAGGATCAATGACAAGCGAACCTGGGTCAAAATAAGTGGCAGCTCTATGTAAAAGAACTTTCCCACAGGCCCCACGCCATCAAGCTCTGCCGCTTCGTAAACTTCCGCACCAATCGTTTGAAGTCCGGCTAGATAAATAAGCACACCCACCGCACCGATCCAGGGAAATCCCCACAGAAACAAGGCTGGTAGAATCAGGTCCGGCTGGGACAACCACCCGATCGGGACATTGGCATAGAAAACGCCCCACCCAAAAATCGAGTCCAGCCAGACCAGTATCCCCTTTACTCCCGTAACATCGAGAATTCTGTTCAGCACGCCGGAGGTCGGGTCAAAGAAGAACTTCCAAATAAATAAGGTCACCAAACTCGGAACGATCATGGGAAGGACTAGCAGCACACGATAGAGGTACTGCCAACGATCGCTGGCCAGCCGATGAATCATCACCGCCATGGCGATCGAGGGAGCCATCTTAACGATATTGAAAGCGAGCAGGAACAACACGGTGCCAAAGGAATTCAAGAGAACCTGATCTCCAAAGGCGCGACGAAAGTTTTCGAATCCGACGAATTGCTTGATATCTCCTCCCTGCCAGTCAAAGAAACTGTGATAGACGGCGCTAAACGCCGGATAGTAAGCAAAACAAAGCACCAAGATCAGTGAAGGCACCACCAGCAGATACATCCGCCACTCATTAAGAGCTTGTCGCAGGGAGATTTGTCGAGCCATGCTCAGGAGTTCTTGGTCAAGAGGTGCCGGAAAAGGGCTTGAGTTAACACTTGGCTTTGTTCCGTCAAAAGCTAGTCATTCGGAACTTCACGGCTGGGACTTTATCGGAGCCGTCGTCACATCCGCCCACGTCATCCCCACACAGATATCGTCAAAGAGATAGTATTTGTCTGCCGTCAGTCCAAGGGCGCGCACTTGCAGGCCAAAGAAACCATCCGCACCGGTATCCGCTGAGGTCTTTACCTTTATAAAAGGATCAGCAACATCTTCATCACCTGAGGCCGGGTTAAGCCACACCGTCGTAGTAGTATATTCACGACCATTCCACCCGCCGTACTTAATGACCAAAAAATAGGTCGTTCCGTACTGCAGCGGAGTTTTGACCAATTTGCTGAGCCCATTCACACGCGCCCCGGCCCGACCGTGCAGACCGGTGAATCCGATATTATCGATCTTTAAGCTAGGGTTAGTGTCTTGACATTGCCAGCCCGTAAAAACTTCGCCGGATATCTCACCCGTTTCCGACGCGTTCTTGATCTGAAAGATAAAGCTTACGAAATAGTCGGCACCCGATCGGTCGGACTCGGTCCCGATGCTCCGGGATAGTACGTTTTCTCCATTCACTTCCACCTTTAACGACGATCCACCTCCCTTTGACAGCCCTTCGCTAGCGTACGAGATACTTTCGTCGCTAATTTTCGCGCCAGCACTCACCCACGCTGCGCTCCACCCATAGCCCCCGCTGTGACCCGCCAGACGACTATCTGAATCATAATCAAACGTCTCGCAGGCAATCGGACTAGCCACGGCATACCTGATAGTTAGAAGTAGGATAACTGCTAAAGCTGGGAGAGAGGTGCGCGAAGTCATGAGATGCAAAAGGCTAACGATGGGCTAGGCGGGAAGGGAATCTTGCCAGAGTGATTTGATATATGATCAGACTCACCGCAGCCCATCTCCAGTTCGAAAGATCGACTACGGCTTGGGCGCTTGCGTGGATGTTCACGATCATCGAGAGCGTACTGTACGAACCTATAGGGACAGAGGCGATGACGAAAGCTGGAGGGCTGCATTTCCGGGGGATCATGTAAAAGGCAACTGGTCCTGCGTGCCCATTTAGGCCAAGTTTTCCACGCCGTGAAATCGAAGACTCTACCGTGATGTTCTCAACTCCTTGATAGGAACGGCCGCCTTGCGGGTCGCCAGCCGATCAATCGCATCGCGAACGATGCGCATCGAGTGTACCTGCAAATAAGCGATGCGGTCACGCGCATGAGTGAGCTTCTCCATGGTTCTTTCGGGCTCGGCAAGAAAACGAAGCAGTGCTTTGGCAATGTCGTCGCCGTCGGAGTCGTCGATTTCAAAAATCCACTCAGGTAGACCGATATCTCTCCACATCTGCCCTTTGCAGGTATCGGAAGGCAATCTGATGTAGAAGGCGGGCGTGCCCACGGCACAAGCGAGAATCGGGGAGTGCATTTCCATGCTAACCAAAGCGACAGCTCGGGAATAGACACTGGAGGCTTCGTCCGGTCTCCAGTAAGTCGAGCGCCAGACCACGTTTCTTCGCACATCTTCCGGCAAAGCATCGACGAGTTGCTCTTTGGTCAACTCGATCTCATAAGTCATCTCAGGGCACACTAAAACCTTCTTCCCTGTCTTTCTGATCCATTGAATGATGACTTCGCGAAGCCTCTCATGATCTCCGTGCTTATGAGCATCACTAATGCGCGCCAGCCGCTGCTCACGACTGGTGGCACGTCTGTTTTGAATCTTAAAATATGGCGTATAACGAAGGCGCGAGATGACGCAGATAAAATCGCCATCTTCAAGTTGGTTCTCGATCAAAAACCGCTCTGCGCTCACATCGTCGCGGTCCACGGCAGCAAAAGCGGCATCGGGCGCGAACTCCAGGTACTCACAACGAACGCCGGCCGCGAAGGCGGCGCGAAGCGATACCGTATCGCGACAAAAGACAAAGTCGGCACCGCTCAACAGTTCGACCAACTTGTCATCGAACGCTTCGATGGTCACTCCGTAGACTCCAAATGGCCGTTCGGTCTTTGACCACGCCACCAGGACGTCACGGGAGACGACATAAGGCCCGGAGCCATGAACTAGAAAGTCGGCCTCAGCCCAGAGCTTCCTACCTTCAGCGCTCCTAGGTATCCCATGCTCATCCTTCGGATCTTGAAAAATAATGACCTCCGGGAAATCCCGGCGCAGCATTTCCTCCACTCCGTAGTCTAAGCTATTGGCCCAAAGGATGAGCTGAGCTTGCGGGATATGCTCTTCTAAGAGTCGTAACAATCCCGGCGTGTGCCCGATATCTCCGATGTTAACCGATTGCCACGACGACCGAATCAAGACTTTGGCTCGCGGGCGGTCGTGGCCGGTACGGTCGATGTTGGCGTCATCCGAGTGCTGACCGTTCTTAAAATCGGTTGGAAGAAGGGAACTATTGGTATTGCGGTAAGAGTTCACGGAAATTGGGGCAAGTCATTCCAAGCTAAGCCACCGCTCGCTTGGAAATGCGTGTCTTTCACCATCATTTGTGAGGGACCAAGCGTCAATCAGGGCGCTACTTTAATGATAAAGCCTCACACTGGACGAAGCGCAGACTAGTTTAGCCCCCCCATTGACAGCACCAAAATCACCGTATCTCCTATGCGGCATGGCCCCTATCACCCTCCCCGAACTATCGGTTGGAGGTTTTAAGCAGAAAACGAATTTGCTGAGCCTCGAGTTCGCGGATCGTCTGCGATTCGGAGAGCAATTCGAGGTCTTCTTTCCGGGGTTTGCTTTCCACGTCCAAGAACGTCACATCCTCTGCGCGACTGATCTTGACAGACTCCTTGGCTATCTTGGCCAAGTCCTTTCGCAAAGCTGGCGAAAAGTCCCTCTCCATCGCGGAGGCAAATTTCTCCGGGCTCCCATTCGGCCCGAAAAGCGAGTACAGCCGCGTCCGATAGATCCGGATGGCGTCGAAAAAGCCCTCGGTAAATTCAACCGGAAAGCCCGGCGGATAGCCATACTCCATGGGCCGAAACACCTCCATCTCGGAGGACGGCGCCACCCCCACGATGCAGGACAGCCTCTTCGAGGCCTGCATCACCCGCTGAGCTACCGGTTGACTCGTCAGATACTGAAGGAAATTCACAGCCTGCTCGGGATATCGGGAGTTTCGGCTGACACCCACGGCATTGCCGGGAGGAATCGCCAGTTCAGAAATCGGCCCCAGAGTATATGCGCCGTACCTTTCGTCCGTTGGCAGGGGTATAGGAATGGGAAAACTAATTAAGGGAAATGAGCACTGGCTCATGACGGTGTCAGCCTCCCAACTACCGGAGGCCAGCAGAACTGCATTTCCCTGAGTAAAATGGAGCAGGCTGTCATCACGCTGTAGCTGGGCGAAACCTGGCACCATGTTATTCCCGACCTCCTTCATGAGCCTTATCCCGCTCAACGCCTCGGGCGAATTCCAGTTCCACTTACCACGCAGGTAGGCGATGGCGCCGTCACGCATATTAGGAGCGAGATTCGGCACATCCAGAGCTTCTATCGCGAGCTTCTGTGTTTGGCTGGAGTACATCCTGTTCAGGAGAGGGAGGGAGTGGGTATTCGACCCGGCGAGCGGATCAAGGGGTCGGCCAGTCCGCTCGGCATACTCGCGAATCCGATCGCAGAGCTTGACGAAATCCGCATAATCCGCCGGCGGTTGCAATCCACCAGTGATTTCCTCATAGAGACGCGCATTGGCAAACACGCGCATCGTCCCCAAGGTCAGCGGGATGCCATAGACCTGCCGCAAGTTAGGCCGATACCCAGGCTCATGGCTGATGCCGTCGACGAAGGTATCCCTCCAAGGCACATGCTCGAGATCTGTCCCCTTATTGTAAGGATTGGGCTGTGCCAGCCAGGAATCCAGCGGGATAAGGTACCTCGCCAGGAAATCGTCTTCCTGCCCGCGATCCATATCGACGAGATCGGGCGCGGTGCCTCCGACCATCTGAGTCCTAAGCCATGAAGACCAGAGACGTAGCGGCACGGGCACCTGCTCCAGCTTTATGCCCGGATGCAGCCTCTCGTAATCCCGCATGGCTTCGTCGTAGGCATTGATAATGCCGGGATGGATGGTGACATGCGCAAACCGCAGGATCGGCGTTCGATCTTGGGATACGGCTGGCAACTTTAGCGTCACTAAGCGGATGGCCGAGAAAAGAAATGCTCCCCCTAAAAGAGTCATACCCGCCACCGTAGAGATACGTTCCCACTTCATGGCTGTTTGGCGGCCATTTCTTTTAACCGTTCCTGGACGATACGCTGCCGCTGGTCCCGAGAATAATCCGCCAGGAATTTCTCATAATAGGGCCTTGCCAATTCGGGCTGGCCTGCTTCGCGGAAGAGTTCTGCGATAGTGACCAAAACATTGGCGCGGTTGATCGGATCGTTCAGTCCGATAGCAGCCGCGGCTTCGAAATGAGACCGAGCTCGACTCATATCCCCCTCGAAAAACGACAGGCTCCTCCCCATGACGAGGTGGTAGTCCCGCAATGCCCCAGCATCCGTCAAGCGGCTACTCCACTTCTCAGCCTGTTCCAGCAGATATCGAGGATCAGACGTTCCTTGATAAAGACTTAGCATCAATCGCTTGACGACAGCCTTTTGGGCCAGTTGATGTTCTGGTCTGGCACCGATCAGTTCGTCATAAAGACGAATAGCCAATCGGGGATCGCTCGGTTCCTCATGGAGGTCGGCGATCCGTGCTAATAAATACTTCGCGACACAGCCTTCCTCGTCATCGCCCTTCGCCAGAGGGGTAAGAATTTCTTTGCTTTCCGCAATATTCGATTGGGTCTTCGGTTGCTGATTTAAGAGTCTTAGGGCACGTGAGATCTCCGACTGTTCACTGCCGGCACCGTGCGATGACTCCCCTAACACCGTCCGAGGTAGTGCCGTTATCAGCAGGAGAAAAACAGCCGCGCTTACAATGGCATTCACAAATATATGGAGGAGGTAACTGCTACTGGTTAAGGTCGCGCCGGGAAGCGAATCGAAAGCTGTAAAGCTTCGAATGCCGGCCAGCAAAGACTATTTGGATCTTCTCATCGCCCAATGAGCCGAGGCTGCCACCCTTCCATGAGACAACTTCCGAAGTCGAGTCCTTTTCCAAAGGAAGGCAATCGCCAAGACCGAAGCCCGGTATGGCAGATCCATCGGCTTTTAACAAACCGACACGTAACGAACCACCTGCCTCGCTTTTCATATTGAGGAGCAGTTGGTCGCCAGTTACCTCGAGTGGCTCAGTCCGTGCGCTACCTTCCTCCGCGTCGAAGTCCAGCGAGACAAACCCATCGATCCGTTGGACATATCGGTAAATGGCTCCGTCCGTTCTCTTCTCGCGCGCTTTGATGTCGCCATGACGGCTGAAGAATTCCGTGCCGTATTGCCAGATCTCGTCACCCCGCACGACAACCCCGGTCCCCATAAAGGCCATATTCGGCGTCTCTGTATTCTTAGGCTTCAGTTCAACGTACGGCGTTCGATCGTATTTATGCCACGTCAGGCCGTCTTTGCTTCCCACGAAATGGATCTTCACCGTGCCATCGGAGACCGAACGCTCGCGCTTCAAGATGGAGGGAAAGCCGATATACCATCTTCGATCGAGCGGATACGGCTCTGCCGAAATATTATAGATATCCGAGTTCTCTTCATCTTCGGAGTCGACCGCCAACACGACCGGGAGCTCTGTGGTAATCAGAGGGGACACTCCCGGTCCACGCTTTGTCACGGGAACCACCGGCAAAGGCTTTGAAAGACTCTCCGAGGTCAACCTGACGATCTGGCGTCGCTTATTTTGCCAGACCTGTTCGTCGACGGTCCAGCCTCGCAGATAGACGACGTATTTTTCGATGTTGGCATCCCAAAAGGTGACATTCTGCGTATCTGCCTTGAAGTTCATCAAAGGCGTTCCATCTTTTTTCCAACGCAATCCGTCGGGAGAAGTATAACGGATGACGCCCTCCTTCTTCTGGTATGTAACGTAAATGTACTTCTCCGCAGGAGACGCCGCCTGTGGATCCTGATAGACATTACCCTCCAAACTCGGCACGCCCACGAGATTATTTTCCGTTGAGCCGTGGTAGTCGATCAAACCCAGGTTCGGCTTCGTCCAGTTCACCCCATCAGTCGACTCCGCATAGGCTAAGTTCGCATCAGAGGTTGGGTTAGTTTGGTCCTTATCGCGACACGCATACCACATGCGCAGCTTTCCATCTTCGTCGAGGACGGTGAGGAAGAAACTGATCATCAACTGCTCCCACGGCTTGTCCGGACGAATGACCATTTCCCGCTGCTCAGGCGGATTGATCCGAATCTGGACATTCTCTGTTTTCTGAAGAATGGCAGGGTCAAGGAATAGGTATCTCTGGGCATCAGCCATCGCTGTCCGCGCGCTGGCTAGGCTGAGTAAAAACACCAATCCGAGCAGAATAGGACGCATGTGAAGATATGGTACGGGGGGCGGCGGCATTTCCGACATGAAATATTTGGACACCAGTAGAAACAAGATGCCCACCCCTATAATCATAAAGTTAGCCCAAGGGAAAAGGAAACATTGGGCTATTCCATAACCATCCCACGCCAGCACCAACGCGCGCGATCTTTACGATTAAAGCGAGAACCAACTTCTGTGCGTCGCCCGACTGGGTGAGGGTGGCTGACGAAACTCATGTTCACTTCCCCCAAACGCCGCAACCCTGCTCTCGATAAAATCGCCGCCGGAGGCGTTGCAAATGTGTATGTCACTGGAAACTTCGCATCTCCCCGCCACGTAGATTTTGTCTGTCGCTCCGGAACATTCGATGCTCTTTGGTTTGATCTCGAACACTTTGATATTCCGATCCAAGAACTGGCCGTCCTGAACATGGTGGCTCGTGCTTATCCCGTCAGCACGGTCGCCCGGATCAGAGCGTCGGATTATCAGATCGTCATGCGCACATTGGAAGTGGCCGTGGATGGGCTGATGTGCGCCATGGTCAACGACGCCGACGAGGCGCGACAGATCGTGCGCTGGGCGAAATTTAACAATCCCACCGCCTCCGCCAGCGGGCCTTCTGGTCACCGTGGGTGGAATGGTGGAAACATCGATGCTTCCTACGGCAACATTCCGGCATCGGATTACATTCAACAGCAAAACGCCGATTCATTTATCCTTTGCCAGATCGAGACGGAAGAGGCCGTCGCCAACGCCGCGGAAATAGCCGCCGTTCCCGGGGTGAACGGGTTATTTTTCGGACCGGGAGATTATTCTACCTCTCTAGGCTTGGCCGCGCAGATCTCCCACCCTCTCGTCCACGAAGCGCTCGTCGCCGTAGCGCGTGCGGCCCAGGTCGCCGGAAAATGGTGGGGAACAATTGCCGTCGGACACGAGATGCAGACCCGTATCCGGGAGATGGGAGGCCAATTTTTATGTCCAGGCGGTGATGTCAAGGTGATGAATCTCGGTCTGCGCGAACTCTGGAAAACTATTCCTCAAGAGGCACCGCCCGCTTCCCAGACGGAGGGAAATTCTTCGTCGACGTATTGACGAATGGCGTCGCGATCGAGGCCGCGTAACCATGGCTAATACCATCACTTTCGGAGGCGACACGCTTAGGAGTCCGTCAGCACCGCTCCGATGACTAACTCCCCACTGACAACGAGGATACGAGACTTCCTCGGAAATAATCAGCGTTGGCTGATCGTAGCACTGCTGTTCTTCGTGGCAGCCGTCAACAACCTCGATCGCCAGACGCTTTCCGTTTTAGCTCCCACCTTGCGGGAGAACTTGGGCTTCGGCACCGTCGAGTACTCCTACATCGTGGCGGCGTTTCTCGTCGCTTACACTCTTGGCTACACGTTTTGTGGAAGCTTGATCGATCGGGTAGGCGTCAAGGTAGGCTTGGCCGTGGCCCTTGCGTTCTGGTCCGTTGCAGGCATGTTTCATGCGGCCGCGACCGGATGGATCACACTGCTGATCTGCCGGTTTCTTCTAGGAATCGGTGAAAGCTTCAACAGCCCGGCCGGGGTGAAGGCAATCTCGGAGTGGATCCCTTCACGCGAGCGTGGACTAAGCATGGCGGTCTTTTCTAATGGCAACGTTCTCGGCGCCATGATCGCCCCTCCGCTAATATCTATTTTGACCATTACGCTTGGCTGGAGATGGGCGTTCATCATTAGTGGAGCGGTCGGCCTTGTCCTGCTCGTAGTGTGGTGGAAGTTTTATGATTCGCCGGAGCGTCATCGCACGCTTCGTCAACCCGAGCGCGAGTACATTCTTCAGCAACGCCCGGCGGCCGGAGTGACATCTGCACCGTCATCCATCTGGTCCCTCTTTCTACATCCTCTCTGTCTTTCGTTCTTCTTCGTTCGACTACTGACAGACTCGACGACCTACTTTTATGCCTTCTGGCTTCCCGATTACCTGACTCACTCGCGTGGTTTCAGCCTGGCACTCATCGGCCTTGTAGGATGGCTGCCTTACCTCGCTGCCGATATTGGGGGTCCCGGCGGAGGGGCCTTCTCGGACTGGCTCGTCCGGAAAGGCTGGAGGCCAACGAGCGCCCGGCTCGGTTTGATGTGCGGCGCGGCCTGCCTCATGCCCTTGGCCGGCATCGCCGTGCGGATCGAATCGGCCTTTTTCTGTGTGGCGATCATCGCCATTCTGCTAGGAGCGCAGAGTTGCTGGATGGCCAACCAGCTGACTCTGATCTCAGAAAGCGTCTCCCGAGAAAATGTCACTAATCTGCTGGCGCTCTCCGCGATGGGAGGAAGTATCGGCGGCATTGTCTCGACTCTGCTGACCGGACACATCGTTGCCCACTATGGCTATGTCCCGGTTTTCACCATTCTGGGTGGAGTTCACCTCCTGGCTTTTGGGATACTGATGCTGGGCGGTGGACGGGCCCTCATCTGGCCCGACCGGAGGCAGGAGTCCTCCACATCCTGAGCAGTATGATGAGGCCGCCCAGCCAGCTTCCTTTAGCTACCCATTCTCTCTGGAGCGTAAGATATGATTTCGCATGATTTCCATCGCCAGTTCAGGGTTTTCGAGATTTCGGGGGTAGTAATAGTAGATAAGATTATCGACAGCATGCGTAAACAAATCCGGCAGGCGGCGATCCATCAGTTCGTAATCCTGACGGCGCATGTTGTGATTTTCGATAAGCCAGAGTGACTGCTTACCATTCTGCTTTGCCGCCTGGAGGAATCGTTCTCCCTGGTTCGCATCCAGCAATACCTTGCCCGGCTCTTCGTTCTCACCTTCATCCGCGATACGCCAGGGACGCCCATCACAGCCATAAACGTCCAGCCCCACGATTTTTGCACAGGCATTGACCAGAAAATCCCGCTTATTGGCATGAATGAACATCCACGTCTCTTTATCGGGATGGTTGAGTTTGCTATGCTGTAGCACGCGCTCGTAGAAATCGACGGCTGATTGTTCGAACTCATCGAGTGAAGGCGTGGCGCCCAATACACTCAGAGCTGCTGGCGAGTAGTCGGCGGCGAAACCTTTTGGCTCGTCCAAGATGAAACCATCAAACGGCCAAGTCTCGAAAAGCCGATCAATGCAACTCGAGAAAAAGCGCAGAGTGTCCGGCGCATGGACGCTGCTGATCACGCCTGAAAACGGTGATAATAAGGGGCGGCCATCCCGTTCTAGAATCCATCCGCCCGGGTTCTGACAGGAGTAAAGGCTCGGTACCTTGGGCGCTCCCGCCACCAGGCCCGCCCAACGCGACGGCACCGCGAAAGCTCTCATTCCATGTCGGTGGGCTTCCTCGCAAATGATCCTGATATTCTCCACCGCAGCGGTGAAATCCTGCTCGAGCACTGCAATCGAAACGATATTGGTACCCGCTTCGGCCATCCACTTCATATCCTCCGCGATTTGGCGCGGAACGATCGTGTACGTGTGGGCTCTTAAGTAATAGACATTGAGCGTTCTCATAAATTCACTGGCGTCCCAAGATATCGAAAGTTAACTCGCAGGCTGTCGCCCGTTCGAGAATCGCCGCCGGGTCGATGCCGATGGAGGCCATCGCAGCATCAACCATCCCAGGGTTCGCGCCTCGCTGTGAGCATTCTTTTTTAAGTAACTCGGCGTATTCGCGCCCGGTGATACTCACAGAGATATTCTCCACCGGCGGCAGCGATTTTGCCACTTCGTTAGGGTCGAACTCCTCGCGCCCCACCAGCCTGCCAAATGTTTCCACCCAGACTTCACCCGTGGCCCGCGAAAGGGGAGCCTGGGGTTGCGCATCATACGACCTAAAGAATCCTTTCGTACCCAGGAACTCAACGGCGGGCACCCACTTTGCCGGTGCGTCGAAGTCCACATCGTTAAAAAAGGTAATGATGAAACGCCGGGCCACGAGTTCTCTGAGTAGGGCATCCGGGTCGAGGGCCGCCGGCGTGGTGCGACGTTTTTTCGCGAGCGCTGCGGCCAGCCCGGCCACCTCACCCGTTTGCATCCAGATGGGTTCGAGACGGATCGGCCCCCAGCCCACATGGGAAGCCGAAAGAGCCACTGGCACGAGGAGATTATCCACCCCCTGAGGCAGCAGAGTGCGATAGGGTATCTGCGCGGGTCTCGCCTCTTCAGCCAAAAAGAAAACACCATCAGCGTGTCCCCCTTCAAAGGCCCGCGGCAAGCACGCCACTGAGTCGATCGGCCAGTCCGTGATTCCTATGCTATCGCGCTGGATTTTGGTGCGAGATAACCCCTCGAGCACCACGCCATCGTGCTCGGTGAACACATAGCGCCCAACGAGCCGACGAGCCTCCCTAACGTAAATCTCGTAGGGCACATGGTTGTTGTCGACGAATTCGTCCGCCGCCAATCCGTAGTCCTTCCAATATTCCCGCTGACTCTCGGGAGCGGCCGGATCGTTTTGATAGTACCATAAGAGGCTCAACATCGTATCGAGATACAGTTTTGAGATACGCTCCCTCGTCGCCCAATCTCCTGCCGGATAGCCGTTCTGGGGCCCTACCAGTCGGCCTCCGTTCCAAGCTATTTTTTGATTCGGCAGATTGGGAACGACATTAGGCTTATCGACGATCACATTCGGCAGCCCTGGCATGTAACTGCCACTACTGACTTTCTCAGCGGCCTGCGCGTCGTAGTTCTCCGGCTTCTGCACTGGCACTTTGTTGTTCGGATCTTTCGTGAGAATGAGTCGATAGTTATAGCTCATGACTGACCCGTCGCCTTCACCCGTGCTTTGCGGGAGCAGGTCGCCCGTCGCGTGGCTATTGTAACGGATCTTCATGCGGCCTTCGACCGCATCCTTTGGAAACCCCGGCTGACCCGGCGGTTTCGGCCTTTCCGTGGCGTAGATCACTCCCGCGTGCGGCTCCCCGTACTCAGCACGACTTTCCCGTCCTATCCGCGACGGCACTCCTGCTACCGCCATCAGATCGCCTTCGTACATCGCGTCCACAAATATCGTAGCCCGGTACGTCTTGCGGCGATCGCTATGCCGATCTTGAACGGTAATGGACATGAGCGTGTTGCCCTTTCTATCCGCAGCGACCACATAGAAATTCTTGAGCACGGTCAGAGAACGCTCATTCCCCACCATCCGCTCGAAGAGCATTTCGGCGATGCGTGGTTCCACCTTTGGCCGGTCGAGATGAGAGTTGCTGGTCACACTCGGCCGCGACGCCAGATGTTGGGGTGAGTTCTCACCATACGTCGCTTTATAGTACCTCGCAGTTTCACTGAGTATTTCCCCGTACAAGGGAGATCTGATACCATCATATGGAGCCTCCCACCCGCCCGCTCCGCTCGTCAGAAATCCCCCAAGGTGATAGCTATGGTTGATCAAAAGCACCTTCAAACCCTCCCGAGCCCCTCGCACGGCGCAGGCAATACCTCCAGGTGTGCCTCCCATGACTATCAGATCATACTCAGTTTCCTCGCTACCCTCTTCTCGACCGAAACCTGAAGGAATTGAGAGCAGGAAAAACACGAAAACTGTCAGCGAAAGAGAGCGGGGAAGGGGCGAACTCACCCGCAAAGAATAAGCGTCGATCACCGCCGCAGAAGGACTCGCCCGCTTTCATCATAAAGTATCTGTCCGCGCGAGCACCATCTGCGACCTGCGTACCACTATCGAAAGGCAGCCAAAACCCAAATCAAAGCTTTATAATTAAAGTATTTCCCCCTTTGCGGTCAAATCCACAACAGCCTACGGTTTGGAGTCGTCAAGTTCTCCGGCATCGCTTCATATACGGGGCGATTCGGCGGCTATCGCTACCCTCCCCCTCCCCAATGAAATCGAGTACATCAGGCTTCACATTGATCGAGTTGCTGAGCGTCATGGCGATATTGGCGCTCGTTGTCGGAGCGCTCGTTCCGGCCGTCAACAATTTCGGCCGTGCGACGTCTCTCCAGACAGCCAGCGGTAAGGTATCTAGTCTGCTCGCTCTGGCGCGCCAAAACTCCATCTCCCGCGGCGCGATGACCGCCGTGGTTATTGTCACCGACCCCTCCGTGGAGGAGCGCGATCGGGCTATGGCTATTTATGAAATCACCCCAAAGACGGACGGCACTCTGCCCGGTCCGTCTGATTGGAAGCAAATCAACCGCTGGGAAGTTTTGCCCGAGGGCATCATTTTTGATCAGTCCACTTTTCAATCCGACCGCAGCGCTGTTCTTCCCGCTCTCCCTATCGTGAATTTTCGCGGACAATCCACCCCCACTTATCGATACGTTGTCTTCCTTCCTAATGGCTCGATTTATGACCCCAATGCTAACAGCATCCGCCTCGTCGAGGGAAGCTGGCCTCCCGGAGCCAGTTCTCCCACCTACACCCGTCCCACGAGCGCTGGCTCGCCCGCCCATTTTTTCAATGTTTCCATCATAGGCGCTTCCGGGCGACTGAAGATCGACCAGCCATGATCGAGGCGAAAAGACGGG
>Ga0247822_10001660_pt1 | contig 13784 bp, 15 predicted proteins | sample 13C_Cellulose_Da_FD_192423 | JGI IMG/M metagenome (GOLD analysis project Ga0247822, IMG submission 192423) | Soil microbial communities from agricultural site in Penn Yan, New York, United States - 13C_Cellulose_Day30 | ecosystem: Environmental > Terrestrial > Soil > Agricultural land | place...
ATCTTTTTCAATGTCTTGCAGTTTTCTTCTTGCAAGTGCCAAGTTGGCTTTTGATTTGTCCAGAACATAATAAAGGAACACGCCTTCTTTGCGTGACATTGGGCGGATCAAGTGATATTGCTTGCCCAGTGTAATCAAAATGTCTTCGATAACATCATTCAAGCCAAGTGAACGCATGGTTTTCAGCTTTGCTCTCACTACTTCAGTATTGCCTGCAGCAGCTACTTCAAGATCGACTCCAGTACCTGCAGAGCCGAGCATCATTCCGCTGCTGGAATCCACTATTGCGCAGCACAAAGCGCCGTCAAGGGTGAGCAGTTCATCGAGGCATTGTTTGATAGTTGACATAAGTTTTTCCTGTTAATTAATAAAAGAATGTATCGCAATCATTTTGCTAGGGATTGAAACTAGCGCAGGTTTTTTGCATCTTTAATGAGTGTGTGCAAATTGCTAGTGATGCTGGGCCATTGTGTCCAATCGGTTTTTCCCAGTTTGGCTAGCGTAATCAGTAACATGGTTTCGCCGCAGAGCTGGACTCGCAGAATTCCGCGCTCGTGCTGTACAAAAATATTGTTCAAATTTCCCATGCCATCAAATATTTGGCCATTTTTGTGATGCAATGCCCAATAATCACGTGCACCCTCGGCCATAACGACGAACTGATCCTGACTGGATGATGAGAAATAAATCATTCCGGTATCAACAGCAACCAACGCGCAGGCAATAATTCCCGGTGTGGTGGCGATGGAATTTAATTCTGCTTCTATAAGTTGATAGTTCAAATGCTTCTTAACCTTTTACCAATTTCACCGCATTGATATATCACTTGCGCCAAGATGGCCGACTGACCGGCGACTACATTAAGAATATAGTGCGTGCCTGCTAATTCAATGTGGGTGATGTAAACAAAACCGTCTTCGGTATTGACGGTGACACTCTTGCTTTTACCCAAAGAAACCTCTTGGGAAACAACTGCGCCAATCGCTGAGATAGAACTAGCCATCGCGGCAATGCGCGCAGGATCGAGTGATCTGGATGTTGCGCTGGTGAGGTCAAAGCCATCGCCGCTGGCGATAACAACTGCCATGATTCCACTGTGATTGTCGAGTAATTGCTGGCATTCGGTGTAAGCGATATTGCGAATGTGGTCGGGAGTATTCATAAATTCCTATGCGGTAATTAAATCTGCTTCGGCTTGAGCCATAAGGATGTCGATCAACATTGTTACATCTTCTGCGCGACGGACATCCACAGGAATAACCGGAAGCATTAAGTTTTGGTGTTCGAGTTTTATTGAGAAGTCATCCAGCGTTGGAGAGGGATGGGTTTCAGTGCGGCCCACACCAATAACGCAGGGTATTGTTTGAAGTTCTTGCGAAAATCCATTGAGATAAGTTTCCAAATCTTCTAGTGGTGCAGGGCGTGAGTTATCAATCAGGATGATTAACCCAAACGCATCTTTCACCAAAATTTTCCACATGAAATCAAAACGGGTTTGGCCCGGTGTACCGAACAACCGCACGCGATCTCCGTTGGCGAGGTTAATTTGTCCGAAGTCTAATCCCACGGTGGTTGATGCTTTAGCCAAGGTCGGATCAGTATTTGCAACATCGGTTACGATTGTTGCAGTTTCACTGATCGCATTGATTGCAGTTGTTTTTCCGGCACCAGTTGTACCTGTGAATACGAGTTTATATTCGTTCATATAGCTTCACTTTTTATTATGGTTTGCCTAATCCCAAACGACTTCTCAGCTGCGCAAAAAAATTCTTTTTTACGGCAGGCTGCGATTCGATTGCAACTGACAGTGCATGACGGGTAGGAATTAACATTTCGCTTTGCAATAATTTTTTGCTTTCAAGTTCAGCCAAAAATTGCATGCAAAAACTTTCATTGTGACCAGAGAGCGTCACCAGATCAGGAATAGTTTTACTGCCACGGCTAAGGTAAACCGCCAAGAGCATGTAGTTTTTATGCAAGGCAAGTAATTCGGCAGGCGGCCACTTTTTCAGGCGGTAGGTTTTCTGTTGGCTAGCTGTTTGATCAGTCGCTAGTGGAGCTGATGGCTCACTATTTGATTGAATAAATAGCAAGGTATCGACGAGTTCATCGGCGCGGAATGGTTTAAAAAATACGTGGCCGGAAAACGTATCGCCCCGGCGCTTGATCATAATGAGTTGAGTACTGGGTTTTACTATGAAGGGAGCAAAACTTTTTTCAGCGTTGTAGATAAGGATTGCGTCGCACTCGCCGCTATCAACTAAATTCCAACCTCCATCCAAGCGTGAACTAGTGCGCAAAATCGTCCTGATTAGATCAACTTCGGGTTTTATAAGGCCGAAATAACCAAGGTTTAGTTTGGTTGTCATAACATCTTTGTCTCTACATCCTGAATCCTAAAGACCAAATATAGCATTTATATGTAAATGGCCTGTTTATTTACAAACTTTAATGCTTGTACGCTTTTATGGTTTATATGTTTGTACTGACAAAAATGGTTCACACTCCTGAAAATCGTGGCTACACTTTCTTCATAATTCAATAATAGCGAGTCAGGATCCCATCATGAGAAATAACATTAGTCGCTTGTTGCTGTCTTCCACAGTAGGTTGTTCATTACTTCTTGCGGGCTGCGGTGGCGGTAGTGATACCGAGAAACCACCAGCACCTCCGGCTCCGGATGTTTATAAAGTCGGTACTAATCCGCGTTTTGATCCTGTTATCTCCGATGTTCCATTCAATACTGATTTAGTGTTTGCCGCCGCGGCAACGTCGGACGGTACTGCGAGCCTTGGCGCGGCGACTGATCCGGTACGAGCTACTATTAATCAGCTGGACGGTTTTTCCACCTCGGCCTTCTTCGATATTTTGATTAGTGGCAGTGTTGATCCTGCATCGGTGCTTGCATCAAAAAGCGTGTTTTTGATTGAGCTGAATGCGGGCGGTAAAGATGCGCTAAATCCTGCAAATATCGTGGGTGTAGTCGGTTTGGCAACTTACGACGCGACAGTCGTTTCGCAAGATGGTGGAACCAACAATACCATCCGTATCCGTCCTACCAAGCCACTTAAATCCAAAACCAAATACCTTGTTGCGATCACGAGCGATGTTAAAGACTCTGCAGGCAGCGCCTTGACCCGCTCCTGGACTTACAACGCGTTGCGCGACCCAAGTTACGAAACTCTTGCGGGCTTGGTGCCGGTGCGCACCGCGATAGTTGGCTGGGAGATGCTAGCGAGCGGATTCCTTTCGGCGGTAAGTGGTGGGCAATTATCAGTAGCAGCAGCGAAAGAAAAATTAGTGCTGACCTATACCTTCACCACCAGTGATCCGGTAACGCCATTGATTGCTATGGCGGCACCGCGTGCAGCCATAGCCTCGACTCAAATTGCGGCGGGAGCATCGCCAGCTGCTGCTGTTGCCAATGCGGTCACACTCGATTCAATGGGCTTATTGCCCACGCCTAAAAAGCGTGATTTGGGAGTCTCTGGTTTAACGGGAATTGATTTCAATAACTTTAGCAGCGCACTTGCAGCTAACGTCGGCAAACTCTACACCGGTTATATCAAGCTGCCTTATTACCAAACAGCGGCGACCGGCTTGGCATTCGGGGACTATCTAAAACGTACCTGGAAACCAGACCTTACCCTTGCAGGTGCTTTAGGTGTAACGGTTCCGACCGATGTGGACGGCAGCTACAACGTCACTTATCGCTATCCATTCGCGGCGAAAACGGGTGATGAGTCAATCCCTCTGCAAGTCACATTGCCACAAGATAATTGGGTACCGGGTTATGCGGGTGCAGCTAACTGTGGCCAGATTTATGCGGCTTCCGGTTATCCAACGGTGATTTATGTTCACGGCATCACCAGTGATCGCAGTTCGGTTGTTGCCCTCGGTCATACCTTGGCGAGCCGTTGTGTGGCGACTGTGGCGATTGACCTTCCGGTACACGGAGTCCCCGCGAACAGTGCATTTGTAAACGTACTGAACGTGGAGAAGAGTAAAGCGATTCCATTTGCGACACTTTACGGTGCCAATGCTCCGCACGAGCGTCACTTTAATGTTGCGGGTTCAGGTGGTGCGCCTGCGCCAATGAACTTTGAAACTCCCGGCACTACCGATGGCTCAGGAGCGCAATTTATCAACCTGGGTTTCTTAACCAATACCCGCGATAACAATCGTCAGGCGGTGATGGATTTACTCAATCTCAATGCCAGCCTCGGCGGTGTTAATACCGAGATTCGCAAATCCGTGAGCACCGGCTTGGATTTGAATCGCGTCTATGTAGTGGGTGTATCACTCGGCGGTATTTTGGGTAGTGTGTTTACCACCGTTAACCAGATTGCTATCGCGAACGATGCGCAAGCCGGTTTGCCATCCAACCTCAATCCAATTCGTGGTTTGGTAACCAGCGGAGCGGGAACCCAGGTAGCGCAAATCCTGGTTAACTCTGCGACCTTCGCGCCGATTATTAATAATGGTTTGGCGGCTAGCGGAGTGAATGTGGGTACCAGTAACTACGAGCGTTTTTTGTATGCCGCTCAGAGCGCGATGGACTCGGGCGATCCCGTTAACTTTATGCAACCATTGGCGCAGTTAGGTGTTCCGGTATTGGTACAGCAAATCAATAACGATGCGGTAATCCCGAACGGTGCAGCCAGCGCGCCACTCGCTGGAACTTCAGCCATGGCATCGCTGCTTAATACTACGCAATTAGGTTTAGGCAGCACCCAGTTAGGGCGTGGCTATGTAAAACACACTGCAGGTGGGCATTCGTCGCTCTTGCGTCCTGAAGGTGGTGCGCCGCAAATAACTGCAGAATTGCAGACGCAGGTCGTTACCTTTGTACTGAATAACGGCAATGTTGCAGTGGGCGGTGGAGCGCCGGCCAATATAGAGTTGCCTGCTAACTAATAGCGCTTGTTTTGAAACTAAACCCCGGTTACGCCGGGGTTTAGTTTTTTTGACTCCATGTATCCAGAAACAATGGCGTAATACCTGCTAGATAGTTTATGTGCGGTAAATCTTCACAGCTTTCTTGTGTTCAACGGTGTTTTTCGGGATTATGCCGCCAGCTATTCATCCGATAGAGATGGATTATTTTTAATCAGCCTTGAGTTCCCAGCATGACCCCACGCAACTACTTATACCTGTTAAAAAAGTACGATGAATACCAACCGCAAATTGAACGTTTGCTGGAGTCGATAGTGACCTCGCTGTCGCCCAACAAATTTGGTGCATCCAATGAGCAGCTAAAGGAAATTGTGAAACGCCTGCATGAGTCCTATCCATTCGTTGAATTGATTTATTGTTTGGATGACCAAGGCGTACAAATTACCGAGTCCGCGGCATCGCCAACGGTTCCCGATCCAAAACGCCGCGAACCGGGTTTTGGTTCTGATCGCAGCAATCGCGTTTATTACGCCCGTGCGCGCGACAATGTTGCACCGGCAACTGTTACCCAGCCTTATCTCTCCAGCGCAACACATCAATTGGCGATTTCGGCCGTGCAACGTTTTGTTGATCCCGAAGGCTCTACCCGTTATCTGGTGATTAATTTCAATTTGGAAAAACTGATTACTTTTCTTAATGGCGACAGTTTGCGCCGCATGGTCCACCCGTTCTTCCAGGTTATTTACGGCATCATTGGCGGCATGTTGGTGCTGGTCGCTGGACTGTTGCTGTATTCGGCGGGTAGCTCCTTGTTTACAGTGGTGCACGATCACGTCAACACTGCGACGCAAGCATTTCATCTCGTTATTCTGGTGACCTTGGGGCTGGCGATTTTCGATTTGGGTAAAACGATTCTTGAAGAAGAAGTGTTGTTGCACAAAGACATTCATCACACCGGTTCGACTCGCCGTACCATTAGCCGTTTTATGTCGGCGATTGTAATTGCAGTATCGATTGAATCTTTATTGCTGATGTTTAAATCGCTACTGGGCGACGCAACCCATTTGAATTCAGCAGTGTTAATGTTGTTTGCCGCCGTAGCCTTATTGGTTGGCTTGGGCGCGTACTTGAAACTCACTAGCGAAAAAAAATAATCCATGTCCACTAAAACCAAAAGTGCATTTGTCTGTAACGACTGTGGTGCTGACTACAAAAAATGGCAGGGCCAATGCACTGAATGTGGTGTATGGAATAGTTTGAGTGAAGTGCGACTCGGGCCAACACCGACGAATCGCGCTGCAAAATTTGAAGGTTATGCCGGCGGTGCAACGGGCAATAAAATCCAGACGCTCGCCGAGATATCACTTAACGATGTGCCGCGTTTTACCAGCGGCGCAGGCGAGTTTGATCGCGTGCTTGGCGGCGGATTTGTGCCCGGCTCGGTAGTTCTGATTGGTGGTAATCCTGGTGCAGGTAAATCGACGCTGCTGTTGCAAACCCTGTGCAATCTTGCGCGCACTATGCCTGCGCTTTACATCACCGGTGAAGAATCCTTACAGCAGGTGGCGATGCGTGCGCAGCGTTTGGGATTGCCGACCGATCAATTACAAATGTTGAGCGAAACCAGCGTCGAAAGTATTTGTACCACCGCGCAAAAAGTCGCACCAAAAGTGATGGTGATCGATTCGATCCAGGTGATGCACATGGAAGATATTTCTTCCGCTCCCGGCTCCGTATCGCAAGTGCGTGAAAGCGCGGCTTACCTCACGCGTTTTGCAAAACAAACCGGCACTGTATTAATTCTTGTCGGTCATGTTACTAAAGACGGCTCACTCGCCGGCCCTAAAGTATTGGAGCATATGATCGACTGCTCCATTTTATTGGAGGGCGATAACGACTCCCGCTTCCGCACCTTGCGCGGCCACAAAAATCGCTTTGGTGCAGTGAATGAGCTAGGTGTTTTTGCGATGACCGAGCAGGGCATGCGCGAAGTTAATAATCCTTCGGCGATTTTTTTACAGCGCGCAGAAGATGCTTCCTCCGGCTCGGTAGTCATGGTGATGTGGGAAGGGACGCGCCCGCTGCTGATAGAAATACAAGCGCTGGTTGATGACAGTCATTTGGGTAATCCACGTCGCGTTGCGGTGGGCATGGATCAAAACCGGTTGGCGATGTTACTCGCTGTACTCCATCGCCACGGTGGAATTATGGTGGGCGATCAGGATGTATTTGTGAACGTGGTTGGCGGTGTGAAAGTCATGGAGACGAGCGCCGATTTGGCATTATTGCTCGCGGTTGTTTCCAGTTTCCGCGACCGCGTGTTGCCGCAGGATTTAATTGTGTTTGGTGAGGTTGGTCTCTCTGGTGAAATTCGCCCGGTTCCCAGTGGTCACGAGCGTTTACGCGAAGCAGCCAAGCATGGGTTCAAACGCGCGATAGTGCCGTTTGCCAATGCACCGCGCGATAAGAATTTGGGAATTGAAGTAGTTGCGGTAAAAAACCTGCAAGAAGCATTAAATGCGCTGTAGATGTTGCTGGTTTATTCGTTTGATTTGAGAGTTCGACTTATTAATCCGGTGTTTTCAGTTCAATTACTTTGCGTTCAATTTTTTGCAGCTGCTCCCAAGCGTTGCGAAAATTGGGGATGGAAAAGAATAATACATCCAGGCTTCCATCCTGTTGCGCAAGCTCCAATCCTCGTTGGATACGTTCGGCCAATTCACTATTGTTAACGAAAAAATAAATGGGTTGCGGATAGTGGATCGCCAAATGTTTTTCCACCACCAAACCCAGTTCACCATAATTTTTCAGGTCAGACTCTATTTCCTGTAAACCGCGTGCCATGTAGTCAAACCGTTTAAGGCTCAGCATCCTGAACATCGGACGGTAAGCGTAAGACGTGACCACCGGTAAACCATTAAAGCGGTAGATCTCGGTGTCGCTCCATTGCGTGCCTGTGCCGATTTTAAACTTCTGTAAATCAGTTGCGCTGCTAATCTTGTCGAATAGCGGCTGGTCAGCTGCACGAATCAGTAATAATCGATATTCATTTATGCCGCGAATCAAACTGAATTTCACCGGGATCAATTCTTCTTCGCGCTTTCTATTGCTGCTGCCCCAAACAATATCCAACACACCTTGCTTGACCAGCAAGCGCGCGCGTTCGCGATTCACATCAACCGAGTGATGATTGAACTGAATGCGCTCGGGTTTTTCGCTGGTTTTGGTCAATGCCAGATACAACGCCTCTTCATAGAAGCGAGTAGTTGAGTGAGGTTCGAGTGAGCCAGCTTTGGGGAGAGTGAAGCGTACGGCACTGTCAGCCAATACAGATTGGCTGACACACAATGGCATACACAGCAAAAAAACGAACGCCAGGCACCGCATAGGAATATTTTTATTAATGATTATTTTCAATCAGGGTTAATAGTTCATACAGCAGCGTTTTATCGACCGGTGTATCAGGTTGAAATTCAAACCCTAATAAATGTTCGCGCACATGAACTAAACGGCCATGAAGATTCAATAACTTTTTTTGTGAGGTGACCAAACTGATTTCATTCAATTGAATATGGACACGTAAAGCATCGCCTTTTTGCAGTAAATGCTCGCCAACAATTTCCAGGCGCGCACCTAACTCAGAGAGGTCGAGGACGTTCGCGTCCCATTTTTTGGTGGAATACTGTAGCTCTGCATAAGCGTGCAATGGAAAGCGCGGGTGGCGTCGTAGATCCTCAACGCTGGTGTTTTCGGGTGTTAATTCTTCACTCATTCTCTTGGTGGACTCCGCAGATCGATACTCGTCTGGCAATTGCTATGGGTTTAGTAATCACTGATTAATTCAGAGAGCTCTCGTTCTGCCTCGGCAGCATCGCCCAGATTTAATTCAATCAAGCGGCGCAAATGGCTCACGCTGTCTATATCAATCGAGGTGCACACCAATCCGGTTTGATTGTGATGTTGGTGCGCAACAATGACAGACATGGCAATGCTGGTGTTATCAGACAACAAAATTTTCACCAGGATCGATTGCTCCTGCGCAACTTCAGCGGGCAAGGTTTGTTGTAATAACAGGCCTTTCAATGAAATATCCAACAGGCTGGCGCGCCAGTGGAATTCACCCTGTGCCAGTTCGACATGGGCATCAAAAAGAATGCGGCTAAATTTGCGGCGCTCATTGGCGGTATTTTTGTTGTTGGTATTGGTCATAGTTTGTTCTATCTGTCACGGAGGTGGTCGCGCAGCAACCAACTTGCTGGATGCTGCAATTATGCTTACTCCAGTGTAGTCCTTGGCAGCCATTTCGCCATTCCTCGTATAGCCAGATTCATCTATTTGCCTCGGGTATCTGGCCGCACCTATAATCCCGACACGTTTGATAACAGGCTGATTCTTATGACAGATTTTCGTATCGGTATTGACCTCGGCGGCACTAAAACCGAGGTGATCCTGCTCAACGGCAACAGCCAGGAGCTGTTCCGCACCCGCATTCCCACTGTTCGCGATGACTATCCGGCAACCTTGCGCGATATCGCTGGTTTAGTAGTGCAGGCAGAGGCGGCTGCAGGACAACAGAATTTGCCCGTCGGGATTGGCATTCCCGGTACGATTTCGCGTAAAACCGGCTGGGTGAAAAACGCCAACTCAACCTGGCTCAATGGCAAACCTTTCCAAAAAGATCTTTCTGAGTTTTTGCAGCGCGATGTGAAAGTGACCAACGATGCAAATTGCCTGGCGGTATCGGAAGCAACCGATGGCGCAGGGCGCGGCTATGATCTGGTATTTGCCGGCATTCTCGGAACCGGCTGCGGCGCCGGTGTGGCGTTTCAGGGCAAGCCGATTGTCGGGCCCAATGGTGTGGCTGGCGAGTGGGGACACAACCCATTGCCTTGGACTAGTGATGCTGACCTGAACGCACGCCCTTGCTATTGCGGTCGCGCAGGATGCCAGGAAACCTTTCTTTCCGGCACCGGCTTATGCCTCTCTTATCAATTGACTACCGGCGAAAAAATCAACGGCAATGAAATTGTTGCTTTGGCACAGTCGGGAAATAAAATTGCTGCAACCGTTTTGGATACTTATTTTGATCAACTCGCGCGCGGCCTTGCGGCAGTGATCAATATCATGGACCCGGATGTCATTGTATTAGGCGGCGGTGCTTCCAATATCGCCGCTATTTACACTGAGGTGCCCAAACTATTATCGAAATATGTTTTCGGCGGCGAGTGCGATACACCGATAAAACCGGCAGTGCATGGCGATTCCAGCGGCGTACGCGGTGCAGCCTGGTTGAATCCACTTGCGTAGCATTTGTTTAATGACAGCCCATTTTTTTATTGCGGCGTGTAAAAAGAAAAAGCCCATCCGCATTGTGATGGGCTTTTTACTTTTGATTTTTTGCGGCAGCAGCAGTGCGCAAGTTACTGATCAGGCGCAAATACCGCAGCGTATTGCATCGCTCAATATTTGTATTGATCAATTGCTGTGGGAGTTGGTCCCGCATGAGCGATTAGTGTCTATTAGCTATCTCACCGCCAACCCGGTTTGGTCTCCCATCGCAGAGCAAGTGCGCGGTGTGGCGGTAAACCACGGCTTGGCTGAAGAGTTAGTGCCGTTAAAACCCGAGGTTATTTTTGCCGGCGAATTTGATGCGCCCAATGCAATCGAGCTGCTGAAGAAGTTGGGGCTGCGCGTTGAGCGTTTGCCATTGCCGCGCAAACTGGACGATATCAATCTACAAATTGTGCAATTGGCGGAATTAGTTGGCGCGCAACAAAAAGCAAAATCGATGGTTAAGACTATTGATAGTCAGGTTGCAGAATTAAAAGCGGCCAATGTTGGAAAAATACCGCAAACAGCATTTTGGTATTCCGCGAATGGTGTGGTGATTGGCGATGGCACCTTGGAACATGAGTTGATGCAGCTCGCGGGTTTGCGCAATTTGGCGGCAGAGCGGGGCATGTTCAGTTTTAATCAGCTTGATCTGGAATTATTACTGAGTGCCAAACCGCAAATTTTAATTGTGGAAGAAACGAGTGATGAGGCTTTCTCGCTCGCAAAAGAATATCTATCGCACCCCGCGTTAAAAAATGCGGATTTTAAAATTATTGTGTTGCCTGCTGGTTTGTCGGGTTGCGCTGCATCGGTTATCGGCGATGTGGCTAATGCGCTCAAACAGGCGTTAGCGGTTGATGCAAAAGATTGATCACAATATGTGAACAGCGATTCTCACAGCGACCTGATTGTTAATATCAAACCTTACAAGACGAGTTTACTTTGCAAAAAAATATTTCATTTTCCGCTCTGGCTGGCGCACTTACGGTAGCACTTATTGCTGCATCGGTGATCGCGCTAAATACCGGTCTTGCCGATATTGAAGTCATCAGCGGTTTGCAGGATTTTTTTAACGGCGAGCAAAGTCTCGCGGCCAATGTCGTTGGGCAAATTCGCTTGCCGCGTTTAATCCTGGCGATAGTGATTGGTGCCACCTTGGGAATGTCGGGGGCGGCTATGCAAGGATTGTTGCGCAATCCATTGGCTGATCCTGGCGTGTTGGGGGTGAGTAGCGGCGCTGCATTCGGTGCGATTGTGACTCTTTATTTTGGCATTGCTGCAAGCGCCTGGTATTGGTTGCCGGGGGCGGCGATTATAGGCGCGTTGTTTACCTTGTTTATGGTGTATGTATTAGCGGGAATGCACAGCAGCATATTGGCGCTGATTCTGGCGGGCACGGCGATGAGTTCAATTATGGTTGCCTTTATCGCAGTTGCGTTAAATTTTGCGCCCAGTTTATATGCGATGCAGGAAATTGTGTTTTGGTTATTGGGCTCGCTGGCTAATCGCCATTTTGATCATGTGTATATCGCGCTGCCGCTTGCGGTTATCAGTTGGATAATGATGTTGAGTCGCAGCCGCTTTCTCGATGCACTTAGCTTGGGTGAAGACAGCGCGCGTTCATTAGGCTTTAACAATCATCGCGAGCGCGGTGTTTTATTGTTAGGCATTGCAATTGGTGTGGGCGCGTGTGTTGCAGTGAGCGGCGCGATTGGTTTTATCGGTTTGGTGATTCCGCATTTGTTGCGCCCTTTTGTTGGTTATCGCCCCGGGCGGTTGATGTTAGCGAGCGCGTTGGGCGGAGCATTATTGTTGGTGCTGGCCGATATCCTAGTACGCCAGTTTGATAGCGCACGCGAATTAAAAATCGGCGTAGTGACATCACTTATCGGTGCGCCGTTTTTCTTATTGTTAATTTTAAAAACCCGTTCACGGTGGGCATGATCATGACAACCACACTCAGTGCCCAACAAGTTTCTTTCGCACGCGATGGCAACCACATTTTGGATAATGTGGGTATGCAATTATCCTCGGGCGAAATGGTGGGTTTGATCGGCCCGAATGGCGCCGGCAAAAGTTCGCTGCTGCGGGTGATGGCCGGTTTACAGCAAGCGGATTCGGGTAGCGTTAATTTGTCGCTGGCCACAGCGGAAAAAAAACTGCTGAATGATTTATCCGGACGTGAGCGTGCACAAATACTTGCATATCTACCGCAGCAAGAAGTACCCGCTTGGCCGCTGCAAGTTGAACATTTGGTTGGCTTGGGGCGCGCGCCTTGGCATACGCCAATGGCTGGAAAATCGGCGCGCGATAAGCAGGCAATTGAGCGCGCCTTGGAACTCACGGAATTACAAGCATTGCGGCAGCGTATCGTAACTACACTTTCTGGTGGTGAATTGCAGCGCACGCTGCTTGCACGGGTATTTGCCGGTGAGCCGCAAATTATCCTTGCCGATGAGCCTATTGCCGCGCTCGATCCCTACCATCAACTGCATATGATGGAATTACTTGCTGAACATGCGCAGCAGGGCGGTGCGGTGTTGGCAGCTCTGCACGATTTAAGTTTGGCCGCACGTTTCTGTTCGCGTCTTGTGTTATTACATCGCGGAAAAATTGTTGCGGATGGCAATCCGGTTGATGTGTTAACAACCGAAAATTTACAACAGGTTTACGGCATAAGTGCGTATGTTGATTGTCGTGAAGAAGGTGTGGTGATTATCCCACGCAAGCGTGTGGTTTAAATTTTTAATTAAGAGCGCTCACTAGCAGAGGGTTTGCGGTGTTTTTATTGAGACCGTCTGAGGCATGGACGACCCACATGGATGTGGGAAGTGTCTCTTGCGTAGGGAGCGCAAAGAGACGGCCGAAGTCGAGCCCCCAAGGATGGGTTTACGGCGTGTCTCAGTAAAAATTCCGCAAGCCCTATAAAGACTTAATACATCTTATGGAATTCCGAACATGAAAGCAGGTGTATTTAAATTTGGTGCCAATCTCTGGCCGCCATTATTTTTCTCCGGTATCAAAGTCACCTATCTCGCGAAAGATTATCGCGAAGCGCATGTGACCCTAAAATTGCGTTGGTACAACCGCAATTATGTGCGCACTCAATACGGTGGTAGTTTATTTTCCATGACTGATCCCTGGTACATGTTGATGATAATGACCAATCTTGGGCGCGATTATTTTGTGTGGGATAAACACGCAGAGATAGATTACATCGCTCCCGGTAAAACCCATGTGCATGCGCACTTTATCATTAATGATGTAATTCTCGATGACATCCGCGCAAAAACAGCGGGTGGTGAAAAATATGTGCCCGAATTTTTGGTTGAGATCAAAGATGATAGCGGCCAGTTGGTCGCGCGGGTAAAACGCCGTGTCTATATCAAATTGAAACCTCGTGCGCGGGATAATTAAATTCTGTGCCCCACACCGATAACTGGAAAATTCTATGATCAATGTAGCGCTCTGTTCTTATGGTATGTCGGGTAAAGTGTTTCATGCTCCGCTGATTACTGCGGAATCCGGTTTACAGCTTCATACTATATTGCAAC